>Ga0315553_10004570_pt1 | contig 10390 bp, 8 predicted proteins | sample SalMarSW160140MG_FD_203099 | JGI IMG/M metagenome (GOLD analysis project Ga0315553, IMG submission 203099) | Salt marsh sediment microbial communities from the Plum Island Ecosystem LTER, Massachusetts, United States - Salt Marsh Sediment SW1601-40 ... | reverse complement strand
AGTTGGCATCCGCTATCGTCAATCTGGCCCTGATCGTATTGACGGCCGCAGCGGTGCTGATGATCATCTTGGCGCCCACGTTGGTGCGGACGGCTATTGCCCCTGGCTTTGATCAACCTCAGCAAACCCTCACGGTCAGGCTGATGCGTCTGATGTTGATCTCCCCCATCATCTTTGGCGTGAGCGGCATTGTGATGGGCGCGTTGAACGCTCATCAACATTTCCTGCTGCCAGCGCTGGCTCCCTCCATCTACAACATATCTATTATCGGTGGAGCTGTGTTGCTGGGTCCACGAATCGGCGTGATGGGACTGGCGGTGGGCGTGGTCGTGGGTGCTGGTCTACATCTACTGATTCAAACGCCGGCACTGCTCCGCTATGGCGCTCGTTATGTCCCCACTTTGGGCTTGGGCAACGCCAGCGTGCGCGAGGTAGCGCGGCTAATGGCGCCCCGGATGGCGGGCACGGCCATTGCCCAGCTTAACTTTGTCGTTAACAACAGTCTGGCCACGGGCCTGGGGGAGGGGGCGGTCTCAGCCATCAACTTTGCCTGGCTGCTGCTCATGCTACCTTTGGGCGTTCTGGCCCAGGCAGTGGGCACAGCGGCTTTCCCAACGCTGGCCGCGCAGGTCGCTCGGGGGGAACACGAAAAGATGCGGAACACGCTGTCGGGGACCCTACGGGCGGTCTTTGCCCTCTGCCTTCCGGCTACGGTGGGGCTCTTGGTGCTGGGCCGACCACTGGTGGCGCTGCTTTTCGAGCGCGGGGCGTTTGAGGCCACCTCGACGGATGCGGTCACGTGGGCACTGACCTTTTATACAGTCGGGTTGATAGGACACGCTGGACTGGAGATCATCGCCCGGGCCTTTTATGCCTTGCACGACACGGCCACGCCAGTGCTCGTAGGGGGGCTGGCGATGGGCGTCAACGTGACCTTGAGCCTGACGCTGCCGGGCTTGTTTGGGTCCTTGGGCTGGCCCAATCCCGCAGGTCTGGCTCTTGCCAACTCGATCGCCACCCTGATCGAGCTTGTGGTGCTGATAGCGCTGATTCGACGGCGAATGGGCGGGATCGAAGGCAGGCAGACGCTGCCCACAATTGTCAAGAGTGGGATTGCATCGCTGGGTATGGGGGCGGTGCTGGTGGGATGGCGAGCCGCGCTGCCAGACGCTGGAGCAGTGATACTCGGCGGCGGGGGCATCATCCTGGGTATGGGGGCCTATCTCGTCGGCGCGCTGTTGTTACGGATGGAAGAGGTACAGGTAGTGTTGAAGCTGATCAGGCGTAGACTGGCCTGATTGCGGGCAGCAACGGTTCAGCCTGATAGGCGGCATCACCCCCACAACGAGCTGTCAGTCAGTCTGTTAATCTATCCCCCAGCTACTCTTCGAGCTCGAAAGAGGCCGTGCCCTCTGGAGACAACTGGCGGACCTTGAGCTCGGCACTGTCCAATAACGTGTTGCAGCGCGCGGCCAGTGCCTGCCCGCGCTCAAAGAGGGTCAAGCTTTGCTCCAAAGTGAGCCCCCCCGTCTCCAGTTTTTGCACGGTGTTTTCCAGCTCGCCAAATGCCTGCTCGAAGCTGAGGTTTTCGATTTCGTCCATTTCCCCATCACTCCAACCGGGGCTTGGCCAGCACTTCCATCACCCGTAGATCAAAGAACTGCTGCACGTGGGCGGGGATTAGGACGACGGCGGTATCCGCTCCGCGGCCGGTGCCGGCGATGGCGATGCAGGGTTCCCCCACCCTCACCAAACCCGCGTCGGCGGCCATCAGCGCGATCTCGACACAGACCTTCATACCGTCACCAAAGAGGCGCAGCGTCTGTGCCACGATCTCATCTACCCCATAGGTGCCCCACTTTTTGCGCACGGCGCGGCTGATGCCACCTAGTGCATGCTGGCAAGTGAGGAGCTCTGCCCCGGCGGCCTCGATCGTTGTCCGATTCTCCTCTGTCAGTTCCTGGGTGTTAGGGCCCCCAAAGCCGACAGCGTGGGTTACAACCACGACATTGTACTCTGAGAACTGCTGTGCGGCTTGCACACCGGTGTCTCCCCGCGTGCTGGCGACCAGAATCGTGTGGATGTTCAGTTCCTCGGCGCGCTTTTTGGCGATCTCGAGCGTGCGAGCGGTGTTCCGTGGGCCGGGTTGATGGAAAAAGGTGGATTGTATGGTTGTATCGTTCATGTCGTTGCCCTCCGTTTATTGAGCTGGAATGCTGATGTCAGAGAGTATAACCCCGTTGAAGCGAAAAAACAAATTTGACATTATCCCGTTGTCTGAGTAAAATTCCCACCTATCGTTGCTGCGTCTACACTTATCTCACCAAGGAGGCGTTATGGACCTGACACGGCTTGTTGATATCTCTGTTCTTGTGGCTGCCGTCTTTGCGCTAGCGATAGTCGTGGCCCTATATCGTTGGCTGCAAAAGCAGGATGTTGGCACAGAGCGGATGCAGGAAATCGCCAGCTTTATCCAGACTGGGGCGAATGTATTCCTGCGCCGGGAGTTCCTCACCATCGCTCCCTTTGTAGCGATTCTCGCTCTCCTGTTGTTCGTGGCTATGCCAACTGGTAAATGGCAGATCACACTGGGCTTTGTCGTCGGCGCTGGTTTCTCGATGCTGGCTATCTATATCGGAATGAACGCAGCGACGCGGGCCAACGTACGCACCACCGCCGCGGCCCGCTCGTCGGCTGCGCGAGCGGTGATGATCGCCTTTCGAGGTGGGGGGGTTATGGGGCTCTCCATCGTGGCGCTGAACCTGCTGGGTATCGCCGTTCTGGCGCTCATCTTTGGTGTGTCACCGGAGCATCCGGAGAACGTGCACCGGCTGGTCGGCTTTGGTTTCGGGGCCAGCTTTGCCGCCCTGTTCGCTCAGTTGGGTGGCGGCATCTTTACCAAGGGAGCGGACATCGCGGCCGACCTGGTGGGCAAGGTCGAGCAGGGCATCCCGGAGGATGACCCACGTAACGCCGCCGTCATCGCTGATCAGGTCGGTGACAACGTGGGCGATGTGGCCGGACGTGGGGCGGACCTTTTTGAGTCTGGCTCCGACAACCTGATCGGCACGATGATCGTGAGCCTGACGTTTATTCCCACTTACGGCTGGGCGGTGGTGCTGTTCCCCCTCCTGAGTCGCGCTATCGGCGCTGTCGGTGCTGTGCTGGGCGTGCTGGCCGTGCGCGGAACGGAGAAACGGAACCCCATCGTCTCTATGAACATTGGTTTCCTGGTGACGGCTGTATTCTCCGTCATCTCCTTCTTCTTCTTGGGCCAATTTGTGCTGCACGACATCCGTATCTTTTATTGCCTTACCCTGGGCTTGATCGCCGCTGTCGTGGTCTCGCTCTTGGTTCAGTTCTATACTGGGATAAACCAAAGGCCGGTCAAGGAGATCGCCGAGGGTGGTTTGAGCGGCGTAGCCATCAACCTGATCTATGGCTTTGCCTGGGGTATGGAGAGCGCCGTTATCCTCAAGATCCTGGTGGCGGTGGTGAACATCATCGCGTTTTACATCATGGGTGGAGGGTTGCCTGGCGTCCTCGGCATCACGGCGGCTACACTCGGCATCACCGAGATGAAGGGTATCATCATGGCTGCCGATGCCTTTGGCCCCATCGCCGACAATTCCAGCGGCATCGCCGAGATGTCCGAGTTGGGAGCGGAGGTGCGTCGCGCTGGGGATGTGCTGGATGCAGCCGGCAATATCACCAAGGCCATCACCAAGGGATACAGCATGTCCTGTGCCCTGATGACCAGCGTCGTCATCCTCTTTGCCTATCTTCTCAGCGCTGCCGAGTTGGTTGGGGCGCATCCTGATGATCTGGTCAGTTTCGTCACCTTCCGCGGCGCCGATCCAGAAGGGGTGGTCCTACAGATCGTGCGCGGCCTCAACATGGCCCATCCACTGAACATCGCTGCGCTGATGATCGGCTCCACCATTCCCTTCCTGTTCACCGCCCAGACGATGAAGGCGGTGGGGCGGACGGCCTTCCGAATGGTGGACGAGGTGCGACGCCAGTTCCGTGAAATTCCGGGACTCATGGCTGGCGAGGCCGCGCCCGATTACTCGCGCTGCGTGGACATTGGAACGCGCCAATCACTGCGGGAGATGATCGCACCGACGTTGGTCGGTGTGGCCTTCCCCATCACCGTCGGTTTCGTGATGGGGCCATGGGCGCTGGTCTTTTACCTGCTCGGCGTCAAGGTCATCGGTGCGACGCTGGCGATCTTTATGTTCAACGCCGGCGGTGCGTGGGATAACGCCAAAAAGTACGTCGAGGAAGGACACTTTGGTGGCAAGGGGTCGGAGGCTCACAAGGCTGCTGTCATCGGCGATACCTTTGGCGATCCGCTCAAGGACACGACTGGCCCGTCATTGCACATTCTCATCAAGCTACAAAACATCCTGGCTATAACGCTCCTGCCACTCTTCTACGCCTATTCGATAAACTGGAACTAGGGTGGGAGCTAGAGAACTGGTAGATCGGGAACTGGTAAATTGGTAGATTGGGACGGGTTCACCGCCAACCAATCTACCAGTTTACCGGTCTACCCGTTCCTCTGCCTGCTGCTGCTTCTGGTGTCGGGCTGTTCTGTGTTCTTCCCGCCTCCAACGCCTACCCCGACTCCCACCTGGACACCATCGCCCTCTCCCACGCCGTGGCCAACACCGACGCCCTATCCAACGCCCCGGCCAACGATCACCCCGATGCCGCTTGATTCCGGATGGCAATGGCTGGCGTCGGGTGTCGAGTTGCGGCTTGTGCGCGTAGAGACTGGCGACGTTAGCGAGCAACTGCACATCCTACGGCTTGATCCTTCCGTGGTACGTTTTCGTGTCCACTATAACCCTGCTATGCCGCGTCCCGTGAATGGCTGGGCATCGCTCCTCCAACCATTGCTGGTTGTCAACGGCGGTTACTTTACACCTGAAGACGAGACAATAGGATTACTCATCAGCGATGGGCGGAGTTGGGGCACTTCTTATGGTGACTTTGCGGGCATGTTTGCTGTCACCACCGATGGACAGGTTAACGTACGGTGGCTGGAGCGCAACCCATATGATCCCAATGAGTCCTTGAGAGAGGCAATTCAATCGTTCCCTGTACTGATCAAGCCAGGAGGTGTGATGGGCTTCTCCGCTGACGCCGACGACGGCCGCCCTGCCCGCCGTACCGTCGTGGCCCAGGATCACCAGGGGCACATTCTGTTCATTGTTGCGCCCTACGGCTATCTAAGCCTTCACGAACTGGCTCGCTTCCTCGCTGAGTCCGACCTCGACCTGGATGTGGCACTCAATTTGGATGGGGGCAACTCTACTGGGTTATGGCTAAAGACAGACCAAAAGATGGTAGAGGTAGCCTCTCTAACCTCGGTACCCTCGGTCATTTCCGTCGATTACCGGTGAGTTGGTGTTTGCCGTTTGTCCGGTTGTCACTTATAATGCGCCTCAATGGCTGCGCTGTTTGTGCTCCTTGGGCTCCTTGTCGGTGGACTGGTCAACCATCTCGGCTCCGACCTTCCCGCCCGCCGGGGTATGACTCGACCTCACTGCCCGTATTGTGGACGAGAGCGCCCTCGATTCCAGTGGTTAGCCCTGCCCGCGTTCTTGATTTGGCGTACCAGGTGTCCATCTTGTGATGCCCCGATCGGTCTACGCCACCCTTTGGTTGAGCTTGGATTGGCCGTGGCTTACGGCTACTTGTGGATCGTGCTGGGCCCTTCTATCAGGTTGATGTTCTACCTCATATACAGTGCTGTTTTTGCTCTGATTCTGATTACGGATATCGAGCGGAGGCTGATCCTCAACGTGGTCACATTCCCCGCCATCCTCATCGCCATCGTCGCCAGTTTTCTGATACCGGGGATCACGTGGTGGAGTGCACTGGTCGGCGGGTTGGTTGGGTTTTTCTTCTTCCTTGTCCTCGTAGTGATAGGCAAGAGCTTCTTTGGCAGCGGGGCACTGGGCGAAGGCGACATAACCTTGGCGACTTTGGTCGGCCTCATCACGGGTTATCCGTTGATCATCGAGGCGCTGGTGTTGACCACGCTCATCGGCGCTGCTTTCAGCTTTCTCCTGCTGATCACCCGAGCGCGCGGTCTACGCGATCACATCCCCTACGGACCGTTCCTCGTCGTGGGTGCGGTCATCACCCTGATGCAGGGCTATTCTATTGCTGAGTGGTTCCTCTATCGCTAGGATTTACTGCCGATTCTAGCGCCCAAACTCGCGGGCTAGTTGCGCCACACTGAGATGGATCATCGTGGGCCGTCCATGGGGACAGGTACGCGGGCTGGCGCATTGCTCAAGTGTGCGCACCAATTCCTCCATCTCTGCGTGTGTCATCACCTGACCGGCCTTGATGGCGGCTCGTTTGCAGACCTGGCGGGCCACGATCTCCTCCACCCTGCTCGCCAGCGGTGTGTCTCCCGCTTGCAGCGCTGCCGCCACATCCTCCAAGATCTGGTTGGGTTCCGTATCTGCCACGAGGGCCGGGAGCGCCCGCACCAACATCGTCATCCCCCCAAAGGGCTCTATGTGGAAACCCAAGCTGCTCAACGTCTCCAGATGTTCCTCCAGCACCCCCGCTGTCTCGGGCGTGACGTCAACAGGGCGTGGCTCTAGCAGGACCTGTGACGCGATCTGTGCTTGCTCTCGCTCCGCCAGCATCCGCTCGAACAGCACCCTCTCGTGGGCAGCGTGTTGATCGATGAGGTACATCCCTGCTGGGCCTTCTGCCACGACATAAGTCGTGCCCAACTGACCTACTACCCGCAGTGGTGGAATCCGCTCCTCCGAAGATGTCAGGATATCTCTGTCCGGCGATGTGATGCCCGAGGGCCGTGGTTCAAAACGTAACTGCTCGCCGGATGGTTGCTGTCCCAATGCAGCCAGGCGTTCACGCCCTCGCTCTCGGGTTTCCTCGCGCCAGGAGGTTGCAGGAGATGCCCAGGTGCTGGACAGGCTATGGACGGAGGGCGCCGGTGATCGCTGAATCACCGTGCGTCGGACCGCCTTTTGGACAGCCCGAAAGACTGCATCTCCGTCACTAAAACGCACTTCTGATTTTGTCGGATGCACGTTCACGTCCACGTCTGCAGGCGGCATCTGTACCATCACGACGGCCAGCGGATAGCGACCGGTGGGGAGTAATGTGTGATAGGCCTGAATAACGGCATAGGTCAGGCTGGTATCGTATACCCAACGGCCATTGATAAAGAGCGTGATATAGCTGCGATTGGCACGGTGAACCGAGGCTGGACTGACAAAGCCAGCGACCTGGATGTGAGAACCGGAATGCTGATTCCCGGAGGTGATCTCAGCATCGGTCTCGGTCTCGATTTCCATAAGGGCTGCACCGATCTCGAGTCCGTGGACGGCAACTATCACGTCACGAAGCCGGTCGTTGCCGGGGGATTGGAAAACCACTCTGCCGTCGTGGCTGAGGGTGAAGCGCACGCCGGGATAGGCCATTGCGTAGCGGGTGAGCCACGCATCGATGTGCCTGCGCTCGGTCCGGTCGGCGCGCAGGAACTTGAGACGGGCTGGTACATTAAAGAACAGTTCTTCGACAGTCACCGCTGTTCCAGGAGGCCGCCCACTTTCCCGGCGGCTCGTGACTCGTCCTCCCTCCACTCGCAACAGGGACCCGACCGACTCTTGGGCAGCCCGGCTCACCAAGGTGACGTGGCTAACCGCGGCGATAGATGCAAGCGCCTCGCCCCGAAAGCCTAGCGTGGTGATGCGGTTCAGATCATCTGCCGTGCTTAGCTTGCTGGTCGAATGGCGATAGAACGCAACCTCCACCTCGGTGGCCGATATCCCACATCCATCGTCGGCCACACGGATGAGGCGTTTGCCCCCGGCGTGCGTCTCGACCTGGATATCTCGCGATCCGGCGTCTATGCTGTTCTCGACCAGTTCTTTGACCACCGAGGAAGGACGTTCTACGACCTCACCGGCGGCTATCTGTGAGGCGACGTCTTCCGGCAGCACGCGAATAGGCATAGTCGGTCTCCCGGACTCATTCTATCACACAACTCAGCTCAGACAAGAATTACGGTCGACCGTGGGCCTTTTTCCATCACCTGCTGACAAACAACTGGGAACATGAGAAATCTGATCATCTTGACAAGTGGTTGAAACTGTGGTATCTTCCCGTCCTGTGACTGCCTCCGGTGGTTTCGCCCCAATGTATGGAGAGGGCAAAGGGGGGCGGATACACTGGAGTTGACAGATTATCAGCAAGTTCAAGGAGGAACGAAAGCAATGCAGGACAATGGTCGCGATCTTGGAACGGTGCAGTGGTTCAGCCGTGTGAAAGGTTACGGGTTCATACGCCCTGATGGACAGGAGGAAGACGTCTTTGTCCATTATTCGGCAATTCAAGGTGATGGATATAGGAACCTGGACGAAGGGCAACGAGTAGAGTTCACGATGGAAGACACACCCAAGGGCCCTCAGGCCGTGGATGTCGTTGGACTTGAGGGTGAGTCGGCAGCATTTCCTACCGAGGAGGACACACCCGAGAGTCCTCAGGCCGTGGATGTCGTCGGCTCTGAAGGTGAGTTAGCAGTATTTCCTACCGAATAGACTAAAGTCACCATATGCCTCTCCGGCCCCGGTGTTCCTTACACCGGGGCTTTTTGCTTCTAGCCCGGTTTGACTTTATGCGTAGTTTGCGGTATCCTAGTAGCAGTAGCCTATGGGAGGAGATGGCGAATGGCAGAGAATGGGCAACTACCTGATTGGCTGATCGAACTGCGCGATCAGCAAATAATGGAGCAGGAGCAGGGCATAGTCCCTGAAGCGGAAAGCCTGCAGGAACAGGTGGCGCGCGGGGCCTTTGAAGAGGATCTAGAGCCACCAGTGGAACCGGCTTTCGAAGAAGAGCCGGCGGTCGAGTTCGACGAACCGCTGTTCCGGCCGGAGCCGGAGCCGGAGCCAGAGCCCGCAGAGCCGGTAGATGTATTGGAGGACCTGCGGGAGCAAATAATGTTGGCCGAGGAGGAATTCGAACCTAAGGAGAAGAGGTCCTTTTCGTTCCCCTCGACATCCTCCCTTTCGCAGGGCGCCCAGGGTCTCTCCCAGACATTGATGGCGCTTCAACCGGCGCAGCGATTATTGCTGGCCGTATTGCTGTTTCTGAATGTGGCAATATGCGGTTGTATGGGATTGGTGATGGCCGGACGCGTGACGATTCCATTCTAGTACCTGCGGTGGAGTGGACACGTACGATCCATAGGTAGTGTCTGTCTTTTCTCAAAACCCGCGAGCTTTTTGCGTTGTCGGCTGATAGGAAGCACCGATTGGTCACGTCGCGGCCCGAGGGGCCGCTTTCATTTGTAGACAGGTGATATTCCCCATGGAAGGCAGGAACGAACAGACCCCGAGTGTACGGATATCAGAGCCCCGAGACACGGCCCGGGCGCGCTTTCCTGACGGAAGCGTGTTCGAGGCACCCGTGGGAACGCCCGTGGAGCAGTACGTCAGGGTGGCGGTCGGAGACAGCTCTGTGCCGATCGTCGCGGCGCTGGTCAACGGCGACCTGCGCGAGCTGACCTATTCATTGCAGTCTGATGCCCGCGTCGATCCGGTGTTTCTCTCCAACTCCGATGGGGTGCGTATCTATCGACGCTCCCTCTCCTTCCTGCTGGTGGCCACCGTGCGCGAGTTGTTCCCGGATGCACAGGTGTTCGTAGACCACACGCTTCCATTCGGAGGTTTCTTTTGTCAGGTCCACGGACGGGAGCAGTTTAGCCCTGAGGAACTGGTGCAGATCGAGGCCCGAATGCACGAAATCGTCGCCGAGGACGTCCCGATCGTGCGGGAACCCGTGCCGCTGGAGGAGGTAATCGAGACGTTCCGCGCGCGTGGTGAGATGGAAAAGGTCCGCTTGCTGGCCCGGCGCCAGAAGGATTTCCTCTCGCTGTACAATATGCGGGGCACACGTGATTACTTCCACGGCTACATGGTGCCCTCGACCGGCTACCTGGGCTACTTTGCCCTGCACCCATGGCCGCCAGGGTTTGTGCTCCAATATCCGCGCCGCCATTGGCCTACCGAACTCCGGCCAGTGCGCGACTATCCGCAGTTGACGGCGATCTTTCGAGAGTACGGTGAGTGGTTGCGTCTGATCGGCGTGGAGTCGGTGAGCGATCTGAACGAGGCCATCGCCAATGGTCGGATCAGAGAGATTATCCTCGTTTCGGAAGCGCTTCACGAGCAGCGGATTGCACAGGTGGCCGATCTGATCGCTCGCTATCGGGATGAAGTAAAGGTGGTACTCATCGCCGGACCCTCGGCCGCAGGCAAGACCACTTTCTCCAAACGGCTCTCCGTTCAACTGTTGGCGCACGGCATACGCCCTTTTTCTCTGGAGTTGG
>Ga0315553_10004569_pt1 | contig 10391 bp, 10 predicted proteins | sample SalMarSW160140MG_FD_203099 | JGI IMG/M metagenome (GOLD analysis project Ga0315553, IMG submission 203099) | Salt marsh sediment microbial communities from the Plum Island Ecosystem LTER, Massachusetts, United States - Salt Marsh Sediment SW1601-40 ... | reverse complement strand
GAAGTGATGCACAACCCCAAGGATGGGTGGCAGGCACTGAAGAAGAACACGTACGACCTGCTGCTGCTCGACATCATGATGGGCCGAGGGGCCGAAGGTGTCATGATGGCGCGCAAGATCAGGAAGGATCGGGTGCTGCGGGAGATGCCGGTGCTCATCATCACCGGGATTCGCGAGCAGATCGCCTTCCTGTTCCCGGGCCAGGCCATCCATCCCGGATTTGTCCCCGTGGACGAGTTGGTCGAGAAGCCGGTGGAGCCCGAGCTCCTGCTCGAGCGGGTCGCCGCCCTCATCGCGGCCGCTGAGGAGCGGAAGGCAGAGGCGTAGGGTGACCAGCGCCACATTGCACTTCGACCGGGAGGTGATGAACCTCCTGCACGCCAGCGAGGGCAAGCCGCTGAGCCGGTGCATCCAGTGCGCTGCGTGTGCAGCGGCGTGCCCGGTCGTCGATTTTATGGACCACACCCCGCGTCTGCTCATCGCCATGATCAACGCCGATGAGAAGGACGAGGTCATGGCCAGCAACACCTTCTGGACCTGCGCCTCGTGTTTTGCCTGCTCCGAGAAATGCCCTGAGGGCATCCGCCCGGCCGAGGTGATGTACGCCCTGAAGCGCTACTCCATTTGGAAGAACCAGTTCCAGGACGGGATGGTCGGGCCCGACTTCTCACGGCGGTTTGTGCGCACCATCCTGCGCAATGGCAAGTCCTACGAGCCCGGTTATGCCCCGGCCTTCATCTGGGAGGGCGGATTTACCGGGGCGGTCCGAGAGGTGCAGATCGCCCTGAAGCTGCTGCGCCGGGGCCGCCTGCCGCTGATTCCGTCCAGGATCAAGCGGATCGAGAACCTGCGCCGCATGGTGGGCCGCATCATGCCGCTGGAGGGCATGGAATGAACAAGACCTACGCCTACTACCCGGGATGTTCGGTTGAGGCCATCGCGGCCAGCTACCACGTCTCCACCATGGAAGTGGCCCACAAGCTGGGCATAGAACTGGCGGAGATTGACGACTGGAACTGCTGTGGCGCCACCGCCTACGCCCATGTCGATGAGCTGCTGGCCAATGTGCTTTCGGCGCGTAATCTGGCGCTGGCGGAGACCGAGGGGCGCGCCGACCTGGTGGCGCCGTGCAGCGCCTGTTTCAAGAACCTCTATTTCGCCAACGAGCACATGCTCAACGACGCCGATCTGATGGAGCACATGAACTACGCCTTGGAGGAGGACGACCTCCATTATTCGGGCACCGTCAACGTGCACCACCTGCTGGAATTCTTCGTCAATGAGGTGGGCCTCGACGCTATTCGGGAGAAGGCGACGGATCGGCTCGAAGGATTGCGAATCGCTCCCTACTACGGCTGTCAGATCGTGCGTCCCCGGAAGAAGGGCCAGGTGATGGCCGATATCGAGGCGCCGCACTTCTTCGAGGATCTGGTCGAGGCCATCGGCGCCGACGTGGCCGACTTCACCCATCGGCTCCAGTGCTGCGGCGCTTCGCTTGTGATAACCAACCGCAAGGCCGCGCTGGCCATGCTGCGGGAGATACTCGAGAGTGCCGTTGCCGCAGAGGCCGATGTGATCGCCACCGCCTGTCCGCTGTGCCAGGTGAATCTGGAGGTCTATCAATCCGAGGTCAATCACGAGTACAACACCGACTTCCAGATGCCGGTCGTCTACTTCACCCAGCTCATGGGCTTGGCCTTCGGCAGCAAGCCGAAGAAGGTGGCGCTGGGCAAGGAGGTTGTACCGGTGGCCAAGGGTCTGGCTCGGAAGAGCGAGTAGCGCCAGCTCAAGCCGGCACGGGCGAGAGTGAAGAGCGTATTGTCCGGCGGTGGAGATCAGAAAGCTGCTGTGATGCGCTGGTGCCTCCGCAGTCTGAGGTCAGCGGCCCTGGCCGCCGAAAGCGCCTTCGGCTCGGTGGTCGATCAAACCCGCCGCGGACAGGATGCTCCCTGGTGGGGTCACATGCTGGAAACAACGGTCCGTCGAGCCTGCCCGATGTCGCCCGCAGTGGGCGCGGCTGGTGAAGGTCGAGGAGGACGGCAATGAGGGACACGATCAGCGTGCGGGATCATAGCCAGCCCTGTGAACACGGCTCACTCTGGCCCCACTGGATGAACGCGGCGAAGGCTCGGTGGTGGCAAGAACCCGACTGTCTTGGTGGCCGGGAGATGAACCTGCGGCGGCTTGACGATGGCCTGTGGATGGAGGTCGAGGAGGGCCGCGACGGGAACGGCTGATCCGCTCCCTCCAGAGTGGATAGCCGGTAAGACGTGCGGCTGCTGCCGCCGGGTGACGGGAAGGGCGCCGGGTCCGCCGTCGGATACCACAGTGTGATCGCCACTCGACCGGTTCCGGGTTCGGTTCAGGCCCGCGGAGTGGCTGAACGATCGCGCCCCGCGGCTTGCTTCATTCGCCTGGTTCCCGACCGAGGTGTCAATGGGATCTGTCTCTTGGAGTCCGGCAGGGGATGGAACCGATCGTGATGCACGATCTCGGCCAGAGGACGTCGGGAGGATTGGCGGGTGAACTCGGGGACGCCAATGGGGACCGCGGCGATGATGCGACGAGACCGCGGTAGGGACAGCACTTTCTTGAGGGCTCCCTCGACACTTCCTCGCCTTGCTCGGCGGGCGTGGGTTCCGGCCCAGGAGGACCCGAGTCCTACAGCGTGGGCGGCCAGGCATAGGTTCTGGGCCACCACCGCTCCGTCCTCTACAAAGTGGTCGGGATCCTGGGAGGGCTCCACCGAGACGATGATGATCACCGGCGCCGCGGTAAACCCTGCCCACGCTCGGGTTATCCGGCCGAGGATGGCGCCCACTTGGGCACGGATCTCCGGGTCTTTGACCACCACAAACTCCCAGGGCTGCGAATTGAGGCCGGACGGTGCCCACCGTCCCGCCTCCAGGATGGCCTCCAACTGGTCGTCGGTGACGGGACTGGAGGCGAATTTGAGGGCGCTGCGCCGCTCGCGGATTGCCATCAGGGTGGGATTGTCGATCACGCCTTCTTCTTTCGATAGGCGCCGCAGTCCGGTGGCGGCACGGGAGATCTACTATAGTTACTCTGCGACTCAACGATAATTAACAGACTCAATAACAACCTGCGAGCGGGGGGTCATCGTTGTGCGAATGAAACTCACCAAGAAGGCCGACTATGCGGTTAGGGCCATGCTCGAGATCACCCGCCGGCACCCCAGCGTGTGTACTACTCGCCAGATCACCGCGGCCATGGATTTGCCGCGCGACTTCATGAGCCAGATTCTTGCCACCCTGGTTCGTCACGTGCTTCTTCACTCCTCCGCCGGACCCGCCGGCGGCTACACCCTGGCCCGGCCCCCTGCCGAGATCAGCCTGCTGGAGGTCATCGAGGCCGTTGCAGGCCAGGTGGCCGTTGACGAATGTGTTCTTGGTGGTGGATCCTGCGACTGGACCCAGGTCTGCCCGCTTCATGAGGTCTGGAGCGAGGCACAAGCCAGCTTTGTGAAAGACCTGGCCACCACTACCTTCGAACACCTCGCCGATATCGACCTGGAGATCCGGGCCGGTGGCTACCAGCCGCCCGCTCACACCCCACTGCACCTAACCACGACGATCAGGCGCGGCACCAACGATTAGCCCGACACGCAGGGGAGATGGCGCCGCGCCCCACGGCCGCCGCCTGAAGCAACGACCACGGCCAGAAGGTAGGCCACGCGGCGGGCGTCGGGCCAGAGCAGGACGGCGTTACGAACTCCTCGGGTCGAATGCCCTACCCGTACGTGGTGTCCATGAGAGGCGCTGGCTCCGGAGTGACAGCCCCTTTGGATCGCTCACGTCCTCTGAAGGGCAAAAGAGCCGACTGCTCAGTGCCGTTCGGCTGGAAGATGATCCACATGAGACGTTCCGACGCCGGCCCCGGCAAGTGTTGCCTTCTTCGCAGCAGCGGGGGAGCCGCAAGCGGAGCGGGTCTTTTTGGTTCTCCCGGAGGGGTGATGCAGATCTATTTCCGCGCCTCGAAACGCGAAGGAGCGGGGCAAAAGCCCCGCTCCGTGCTGTCGAAGACTGATCCCTACTTCTTGTGGGAGGTCTTCGATGCTCCGCTCTTCTGCCCACCTTTTTGGGAGGCGGGCTGCTTCTTGCGAGCAGGCTTCTTCGTGGCCACTTTCGCCTTTCCTCGGTAGGGCCCTCGAGACGAGGGCGGCACTCAACACGCCAAGCGGCGTTCAGGCATCATTTGAGCACGAGAGCGCCGCGCATTGCCCGCCAGACTGCCGCCGGTTCCTGACAATTCTCTGGCAGAAGACTGCCACCGACCGAGTACCGTTCGGTCGCCAATGACGGTTCCCGCCGTAATACTCGAATCTGCCGCAGCCTACCGCCGCGGCCTGATCCCGGCATTGGCCGGCGCCGGTTTTGATGTCGATGCGGAGTCCGACCCCACTGGTCGGCATCTTGTCCTGGCACCGCTGCGGTCTCCAGGCGACTGTGCGATTCTCGAAGGGCTTGCCGATGATGCGGACAGCGTCGTGGTGGCGTTGATCGACCCTGCGGAGCCTGAGGCGTATGCCCATGCCCTCAGCCACGGTGTTGCCGGCGTAGTTGCCTGGGATGCCGATCCCGAACACATCGCCTCCGTGGCCGGCGCGGCCGTTCAGGGAATGGTGATGGTGCCCGCCGCGGCAGCAACCGCTCTGGTCCGTCGTGCAGTGGATTTCCACCAGGATCGTCCGTTTCTCGATCCGACCGAGGTGGCGTGGATCATCGAACTATCGCGGGGGTCCACGGTGGTGACTCTCGCCGAGCGCTATGGGTACTCCGAAAGAGCGATGTTCCGACGCCTCGGCGAGGTGTACGGAAGGCTCGGAGCGACGAATCGAGCGGAGGCCCTGGTGGCAGCCGAGCGGTTTGGACTGCTGGAAGACTCCGCGCAGCCGTAGGGAAGGTTCCAGCACTGCGGCGGGCGCTGCCGCAAATGTGTGCGCTTCGCCTCGGGTCGTCGAGTGACCCCGCACGTTGTTGTGGTAGTGCTCGCTCCGCGCCTAGGCCTCCGGAGCGGTCTCATGCATGCCGTCTGCCGGGGTTGTTGAGATCACTCCCGCCTGCCGCCCAGCTTGGCGGCGCGTGTCCAACCGTTGTAGTGCAGGGTGACACCAATACGAGTCGCCCGCGATCTTCCGATGTGCGGATCCATGCCCGACCGGCCGCTGCCGGACCGGAAGAGCCGGGACGCTTTAGCTCGAGGTTTCCTTGGTTTGGGCGAAGACCTCGGCGATCTCGTCGATCAGGGCAAGGAGCCTGTCGGCCACCGCCGGGTCCATCCCCTTCTTGGCCTCACCCGCTTCCTGGGTTGCTCGCCAGAACAGATCGTGCAGATTGGGAAACATGGCCAGGTGAACCGGCTTGAAGTAGTCGGTCCACAGCACCCACAGATGGTATTTCACCAGCTCTGCTCGCTGCTCCTTGATGAACACGCAACGCTGGCGGAAAATCTCATCGGAAGATGCCAGGTACTTCTCGATGATGGCCTTCACCGATTCAGCCTCGATACGGGCTTGGGCCGGGTCGTACACCCCACAGGGCAGATCGCAGTGAGCGTGCGCCACATGGCGCGGCCTGAACGCTGACATGTAGTCCCTCCTTGTCTCAGCGCGGAGTGGCACCGGTTATTGGTGCAACCCTGGGTGCCTTCGACAATACCGACATGCGCTCCGTCTCGTGTGTCGGAAGCAGCGGAGTCTCTTCGTTCTGCCGAACCTAACCTGCCGGATTCGCGGTGCTGGTAGGTATCGGCTACAGCACATCCCTTTTGACCGTCAGGTGGTGTAGCCCGGCTGATGAAACGACATTGGTTCCTGGCCAGAGCGAGCGATTCACGGCTGACAGCCGTCCCGGATCTGAAATCCGCCTCGACCTACGTCCATCATGAAGGAAATGCAGGCGGAGCCATGACAGTAAGGCCCAAAATGCCGCTGAGGTAGCTCTGCCCTGGGCCAGCGTCACTCAATGTCACCATTCCCATTCTCACCCCTCCAGGGGGGAGTCCCGAGGCCCACAGGGCCGAGGGGAGGGGGGTGCTTGTCCCAGAGTGGGAAACGCACCCCCCTCCGTCCGCCTCGCTCCGCTCGGCGTCCACCTCCTCCTTAGGGAGAGGAGTCTGGGCCGACACTCCTGCGAGAGATGACGCTCCCCCAGGCCAGTGCTACCTCATCAGGGCGGCGGTTGCTCCCAGCTGCCTTCAAATAGGCGTTTTGCCGCCGCGTTGTGTTCGGCGATGAGGCGCTCTTCTCCCTCAAAGACTCCGTCGCTTATCACCGCCTTGCCGTGCACGTAGACGTGACGGGCCGGTGTGGGTGCACACAGCAGGGCGGCGGCCACCGGATCGTGAAGCGACCCGGCGTACTCGATATGGTTGAGATCGAGAGTGAAGAAGTCGGCGCACTTGCCCGGCTCCAGCGAGCCGATGTCGTCGCGGCCCAGCAGCTTGGCCCCGCCGAGCGTGGCCAGCTTCAGGGCGGTGCGGGCGCTCATCTGTGGACCGCCGGCCAGGCTGGGGGAGGTGTTGAGGCGCGCCAGCAGCAGGGCCATACGGGCTTCGGCGAGCATGTTGCTGGCGTCATTGCTGGCCGAACCATCGACGCCGAGACCCACATCGGCGCCGGCGGCCAGGTAGGCAGAGATGGGGGCGATGCCCGAGCCCAGGCGCATGTTGGACGAGGCGCAATGGGCGATACCGGTGCCGGCGGCGGCCATGCCGGCGATTTCGGCGTCATTGACGAAGACCCCGTGGGCGAACCAGACGTCATCTCCGGCCCAGCCCAGCTCTTCGGCGTAGGGCACCGGCCGGGCCCCGAAATGCTGCAGGCAAAAGTGCTCCTCGTCGGAGGTCTCGGCGAGATGGGTGTGGAGTCGCACCCCCTTGTCGCGGGCCAGGTCGGCCGAGGCCCGCATGAGGCTGGGTGTCACCGAGAACGGTGAGCAGGGGGCAAGCACCACCTGGGTCATGGAGCCGGGCGAGGGATCATGGTGGGCATCGATGGCCCGGATGCTTTCCTTGAGGATGGTGTCCTCGTCTTCAACGACCGAGTCGGGGGGAAGGCCGCCTTGGCTCTCGCCCAGACTCATCGACCCACGGGAAACGTGGAACCGGAGGCCGATCTCGGCGGCGGCGGCCACCTGATCGTCGACCGACGATCCGTTGGGCCACAGGTACTGGTGGTCGAAGACGGTGGTGCATCCGCTGTGTGCCAACTCGAGAAGGCCGACTCGGGTGGACACGGCCACGTCGTCGGGAGTGAGGCGGGCCCAGGCCGGGTAAAGGGCGCGTAGCCAGTCGAACAGCCCGACATCCTGGGCCCCGGGCAATGCCCTGGTCAGCGTCTGGTAGAGGTGATGGTGCGTGTTGACCAACCCAGGCAGCACCAGCTGATCGGCGGCGTCGAGCATCTTGTCGGCGTCGGTGGGGAGATCCTCTGGAGTGCCCACCTTCTCGATGATCCCGTCGCGGGCGAACAGGCCGCCATTGGCGATCTCACGCCGATCGGCGTCCATGGTGACGAGCACCCGAGCGTTTTGCACGAGCAGGGTGGGCATGGGTGAAGCCTACGTTGGGAGAGAGAGCAGGCAAGAGAATTCAGAGTCCAGAATCCAGAATGCAGAGTGCAGAATGCCGGATCTGAATCCTGAACCCTGAGTTCCCGCGCCCTTTCTCGGCGGTGATCGATCCAGGATCCCGCCGGCCACCGACTCTGAACTCTGAACTCTGTCTCCACCAAGACGTGGCTACCTTCCGTTGGCCTCCACGTCCCACAACCTATGGAACTCTGGACTTCCATCGAGCAGCTCGTCGAGTGTGCCCGTGGCCGACACTTGGCCATCCTCGAGGAGCACAATCTGGTCGGCCCGCTGCAAGGCGGGCCTCCGGTGGGAGACGACCAGGCTGGTGACCCTGGACCTCTCGGCGAAGAGCCGTTCCCACAGCAGGATCTCGGTCTCGACGTCGAGCGCACTAGAGAGATCGTCGAACACAAGCAACTCCGGCTGGCGCACAAACATACGGGCCGCGGCCGAGCGCTGTACCTGGCCACCCGATAGGCGGACGCCCGATGGGCCGACCATGGTGCCGAGCCCGGCCGGCATCGACTCGACGTCGGGGTCGAGCACTGCGGCCCGGATGGCTTCATGCAGGCGGGAATCGGTGTCACCGCGGCCCAGCAGCAGGTTGTCACGCAGCGACAGTGAGAATAGGCGCGGCACCTGGGGGGTGTAGGCCGATCGTGGTGGCACGAAGAACTCGGCGGGGTGCTCGACCACCTTGCCGTTCCAGCGGATTGTGCCCGCTTGGGCGGGAAGCAGCCCGAGCACGGCTCGAAGCAGGGTGGTCTTGCCCGAGCCGATGCGGCCGGTGATGACGGTGAATGAGGACCTAGGCACCACCAGGTCGATCTCTCGGATGCCGGCATCGGTGCCCGGGTGGAGGTAGGTGAGTCCCTCCAGCCGCAGCTCCTGGAGCGGCTCGACATCTGCAGCGCTGGATTCAGGTACGCGCAATTCGCCCCTTAGCTCCAGATCGACGGGGTCGGCCAAACGCTCCGGGGCCGCGCCCCCCAGCAGCACCAGCATGCGCCTGAAGGCGACCGTGGCCTGCTGGTAGCGGCCAACAAACAAGCCGAGCACAAACACGCCCTCGCTGAAAGTTCCCAGGAGGTAGACGAACATGGCGAAATCGCCGACGGTGAATGATCCGGCCGCCATGGATTGGGCCCCGGCGATAAGGATCAACGCGGTGCCGATGTTCACAGTGTTCCAGAACAGCGACTCGAGAACGGCGGTGAGCACGGTGTCGCGCACCATCGCAGTGCGCCGGGCATTGTTGAGAACCCGGAAATGTCTCACCATCGAGCCTTCGGCGCCGGAGACCTTTATCGACTGAACCGAGCCGAAGGTCTCGCCAAGGGCGTCGGTTATACGTCCGGTGGCTTCGCGTGCTGCCTCGCGGTACTTGCGCACCCGCTCTCTGGCAAGGGCAGCCAACCAGATCACAATCACAGTGGGGGCAAACACGAGCAGGGTGACGCGGGCATTGATGGAGGCCAGTAGAGCAAGAGCTCCCCCGGCGAAGAGGCTGATTCCGAGGACGTCGATGGTCCAGGCAACCGTTTCTTCGACGTCGTCCACGTCCTCACGGAAGCGGCTGATGGCCTCGCCGGGGGACTGGTCGAGTGCCTGGGCGCCGGGCATCTCGAAGATCCTCTCCAGCATGTTCCGCCGCAGCCGGGCGCCGACGCGAAACATGAAATGAATGTCGTTCCACATGGCCAGCCACATGATCACGAGGTGGCCTGCCCCGTAGGCGAGCACGATGACCACGAGGGTGCCGACGGAGAAGGTTGCGCCTTCCTTTCCGGAGATGGTGTCGAAGAAGGCCCGCACGGCAAGTGCCGGCACAAACGCCAGACTCCAGATGATGGGCCATGTGATGGCATTGGCCAGGTACAGCCAAGGCTGGCGGAAAGCGAGCCGCATCATGAGGCGCCCGGTGGGCATGGGCCGCTCGTTCATGCCAGCACCTCCTCCATTCCGGTCTTCAGGAGGCGGCTGAAGCGAGACGACGCGTCGGCGGTGAGGGCAATTCGCTCACCGAACTCGGCGACCCGCCCCTGCTCGAGTATGAGGATGTCGTCGGCCCGCTCCACCGTGGCTAGGCGGTGGGCGATGATCACCGCGGTGCGGCCTTGGAGCAGGCGGTCCACGGCGCGCTCGATTAGCTGCTCGGTCACCGGGTCGAGCCGGGACGAGGCTTCGTCGAGGATGACGAGGCCGGGATCGCGTAGGAAGACTCGGGCGAAGGCAAGCAGCTGTGCTTGGCCGGCGGATAGCCCGGCCGAGCCCGTTTCGAGCACGGTATCGAGCCTCTTGTTGAGCCCGGCCACCCAGTCGCCGAGGCCAAGCTCGAATAGAACTTGCCACAGGGCGTCGTCGTGGATCGACTCGTCGAAGAAGGTGAGGTTGTCGCGCACGGTGGCACGGAACAACTGCACCTCTTGTGTGACCATGGCCACCCGGGAGCGCAGGTCACGTATGTAGACGGAGGCCGCGGGTTGGCCGCCGAGCCGGACCGAACCGTCCACTGGGTCGTAGAGGCGGGTGAGCAAACGAGCCAGTGTCGATTTGCCGCTGCCGGTGCGCCCCAGCACCCCGAGCACCCTTCCCGGCTTCAGGGCCAGATCAACGCCGTGTAGCACGGTGTCTCCATCGGAGTCGTCGTCGTGGTAGGCGAACTCGACGTTGTTCAGGGAGATGGCGAGGGCTCCGTTGGGTAGGCAGGCATCACCGGAGGTGTCGAGGCGAGACGGGCGCTCGAGAAGCTCTTCGACGCGTGCGATGCCGGCCCCGGCCCGCTGCAGGTCCTCC
>Ga0315553_10004566_pt1 | contig 10396 bp, 10 predicted proteins | sample SalMarSW160140MG_FD_203099 | JGI IMG/M metagenome (GOLD analysis project Ga0315553, IMG submission 203099) | Salt marsh sediment microbial communities from the Plum Island Ecosystem LTER, Massachusetts, United States - Salt Marsh Sediment SW1601-40 ... | reverse complement strand
CGCCATCCGCTCGAGCTCCTCGAGCGTCATCCCGGCGGCGAACCCGGCGTCGGGCCGCTCCTCCCCCTCGTTGTCTCCAGAGTCCGCTCTTCCGGTGGATGACGCGACGACCGGCGCCACCTCGCCCCCGCTTTCCTCCGGCTCCACCTCGACGGCCCGCAGCCAGCGCACGCCGGGCACCCCGCTCTCGAGGATGTCCCGCATCTCCGCCGTGTCGCGGCGCATGGCGTCGAGCTCGCCCTTGATCTCGCGATAGAAGTAGCCCAGCAGGGCCTCGACGCGGCGTGACTCCTGTGGCTCTCCAGTCGCGTCCAGGGCGACCGGCAGCAGCCGCGCGGGATTCGCGCGATCGAAGATCTCCCGCGGCAGGTCCCGGGGGCGGATTTTGGCGCGCGGCGTGAGCACGAGCATGCTCTCCACGAAGTTCCTCAACTCGCGCACGTTCCCCGGCCAGTCGTAGTTCTGGACGATGCGCATCGCATCGTCCTCGATGCCGACGAAGCGCCGATCGTTCTCGCGACAGAACTCCTGGATGAAGTGGTGGACGAGGAGCGGGATGTCCTCGCGGCGCTCCCGCAGGGGCGGCATCCGAACGTGCAGCACGTTGAGACGATAGAACAGGTCGCGACGGAACTCCCCGGCCTCGACGGCCGCCCCGAGGTCCTTGTTGGTGGCCGCGAGGACACGCACGTCGACATGGATCGGGCTCGAGCCTCCGACACGCATGAACTCGCGCTCTTCGAGCACCCGCAGGAGCTTGACCTGGGTCGAAGCGGGCATCTCACCCACTTCGTCGAGGAACAACGTCCCTCCGTCGGCGAGCTCGAAGCGGCCCTTCCGCAGCCCCGTGGCCCCGGTAAACGCGCCCTTCTCGTGTCCGAACAGCTCGGACTCGAGCAAGGTTTCCGTCAGGGCCGCGCAGTTGACGGCGATGAACGGCTTCCCGCCCCGCGGCGACAGGTCGTGAATGGCCCGCGCGATGAGTTCTTTGCCCGTCCCGCTCTCGCCCTCGATGAGGACTGTCGAGTTGACGGGAGCGTACTGGGCAACGCGCTCCAGAACCTCCTGGATCGCCGGGGACGAACCGATGATGTGAGTCTCGTGGACCAACTGCTCGCGCAAGAGCAGTCGGCGCGCCACGAGACTGAGCTCGTCGGGATCGAACGGCTTCTCCAGGACCACGTCGACGCCCGCCCGATGCAGCTTCTCGACCTGCTGCGGTTCGGCCCGGTCGGCCAGCGCCACCGTCGCCGCCGGAACCGAGGCATCCTGAAGCGCCCGCAGGAAGTCGCGTGTCGAGGACTCGGCGAGACCACCGGTGAGGACGATCAGGACGATCCGGTCCCCGCTCCCGACCCGCTCACGGATCTCGCGCAACGAATCCAGCGTCTCCACCGAGAAGCCGTCGCCGGCCAGGACTCGCTCGGCGCGTACCGCGTATTCCGGATCGTAACGGCTCACGAAGACCGTTCCCGGGACGGCCCGCGCGGCGCTCACGGGCTATCCGCCGAGCGATGCGCGCGTGCGCCGGGGACGCCTCCGGCGACGAGATCGAGCGCGTGGTCCAGGACCGGGGCCAACAGCGCCAGCCCTTCGCTCGCCGCTCGCGGGCTTCCGGGGAGATTCACGACGAGGGTCGTCCCACGCACGACGGCCACCGCGCGCGAGAGCATCGCGTGCGCGGTCCGGTTCCGCCCATCGGCCCGCAGCGCCTCGGCGATCCCCGGCACCTCTCGATCGCCGACGGCGCGCGTCGCGTCGGGAGTCACGTCGCGCGGCGAGAGTCCCGTGCCCCCGGTCGTCAGGACGAGGCTCGCGCCACCGTCGATCAGCCGAATCAGGGCGGCTTCGATCGAGGGGCGGTCGTCAGCCACCGTCTCCACGCAGATCGTCTCCCACCCCAGCCCGCGCAAGCCGGTCACCAGGCGGGGTCCGCTCTCGTCCTCGGCGCGACCGGCCGTCACGCGATCGCTGACCGTCAGGACGGCGGCATGCCGCGGGGATGCCATTTCGGCAGTCACCGGGGAAAGATACGATCGATTCGGTGGCGCGTCAGGCGAGGTCGACGAGGCGATCCGGACGCTCCGGCCACCTCAATCGGCCCACAGCCCGACCTTTCGCTCCCGAGCCAGCCTCTCCGCCCGGCGCAGCCGATTGGCGTAGCGCTCGTTGGGCGGTTTGGGCTTGAGGAATGCGTATCCCTCGCGGATCAGCATCTCGTTGACGAACCGGCCGTCGGGCAGGAACACGTAGGCCAGGAGCCGGCCGTCCGAGGTATATGTCCGGGCGTCGTATTCCAGCCTGGCGGTCGAACCCACGACGAGGAGGCTCGACAGCGCGCGTCGCGCGAGATCGCCGTATTTTCCCCGCTCGGGCGCGTTCACCAGCAGGAGGCGGACGACGGTCCCTCCCTCGCAGTTCCACGTGTCCCCATCCAGCACGTAGGCCACCGTGCACGACGCTGGAAGCGAGTCGCGGACGACCCGCGGAGACGTGGCGCCCGGCGAAGCGGCCTGGGCGCGGGCCGCAGTCGGAGCTAGGAGCAGGCACAGGAGCGTCGTGACGAGCGTCGTCTTCATCGAACCCCGAGGGGCGGGAGAGTACGATTCACGTGGCCCGTACACCTCGGTCCGGGCGCGGTTCCCCATGGTCGCTTCACCCCGTCGTGACGTTCTGCCGCGGTGCGACATTCCCGCCCTCCGCGCCTCGCCCCCGACCGAGCAGGAAGCCGAGCAGCCCCCCGGCGAACGAGACGCCGCAGTACCCCAGGTACAGCAGATGCAGCGGGATAGCGCGCGCGACGAACGCCCACCCGCGGCGGCGCGCCAGAAAACGGTACAGCCCCCGGTGCGCGGATAGCACGCCCGCCAGCCCGACCAAGGCGGGGACCACGAGGAACGGGGCGAGCGGCGCACCCACGAGACACGCCGCCGCGGCCCACACGACGATCACGCTCCAGCGCTCGATGGGCGCCACGTTCAGCTCGGGCCCCAGCCCGCCCCGGGACAGCATGAGCCGGGTCCATGGAACGCCACGGTCAAGGATGTCGGAACGCAGCAGGCCGATCAGGCTCCACGCTTTGAGGTGCGTGACCTGCAGCTCGGGGCGAATCCGGATCTCATGGCCGGCGTCTCGCAGCCGGTACCCGAGGTCGATATCTTCCACGCTCGGCCGTCGGAAGCGTCGCTCGTCGAATCCACCGACCTCCAGGAACGCGGTCCGGCGAACGGCTCCGCAACCGGCCCAGAACGTACTCGCCCGCGGATCTCCCGTCTGGTGGACGTAATGATGGAACAGGTTCTTGTACTGGGCGACGAAATTCGGCGCCGACGGTTCGTCGTCGTAGCTGCCGAAAAACGCATCCGCACCCGATTCACGCGCCGCTCTCGCGACCAGCGCGAGCGTGTCCCCGCGAACCGCGCAATCGGCGTCGACGAACAGGAGCCACCCCGCGCGCGACGCCGCGGCTCCACGATTCCTTGCCGCCGCCGGACCGGACGGACGGTCGTTCTGGATGACCCGCGCGCCGTGCCGGCGGGCCACGGTCGCGGAGGCGTCGGTCGAGCCATCGTCGACGACGATCAGCTCGCACTCGTCCGTCAACGCGCGCTCGAGAGCCACGATGCACCGCTCGAATGCCGCGCCGCCGTCCCGCACCGGGACGATCACCGAGACGAAGGGCTCCAGGGCCATGCTGATCTCAACTTACGGCGGTCAGGCCTGAAGCGCTCGGCGGGGAGGGGAACGACGTGCGCATTCTCCTGCTGAGCGACTACGCGATCCCCGTGGGAGGCGCCGAAGTGGTCACCGACGTCCTGTTCAGAGGCCTGGAGACGCGCGGACACGAGGTTCGTCTGCTTGCCAGCGACGCCGTTCACGACGGCTCGAGCGGAGCCGATTATCCCTGCTTCGGTACCATTTCCCGATTCCAGCCGGTCCTCGAGGCGTACAATCCGTCGGCCTCCTCCCGGTTGCGAGTCGCGCTGTCGGAGTTCGACCCCCATGTGGTCCACGTTTCGATGTTCCTGTGGCAGTTGAGTCCGTCGATCCTGCCGCGTCTACGCCACCTCCCCGCCGTTTGCCACGCGCAGACGTTCAAGGAGATCTGCCCCATAGGGACCCGCCTTCTGCCGGACGACCGGATCTGCCCGCATCGGGCGGGCGCGATCTGCCGGAGCGAGGGGTGCGTGTCCATGGCCAGCTGGCTGCCGCGCATGGCTCAGCGGGTCCTGTGGCGGCGCTGGAAGGACGCGTTCGATCGCATCGTCCCCATCAGCGCGGTCGTGGCGCGGCGCTTCGCCGAACACGACATCCTGGTGACAGAGCCGATCACCCCGGGAGTCTCCGTGCGTCCGGCGCGCCCGCCCCTGTCGGATCCGCCGAGTGTAGGGTTCGCCGGACGGCTGGTCCCAGAGAAGGGGCTGCGCGTGCTGCTGGACGCCTGGGGACCGGTCCGCGAGCGTGTTCCCTCGGCGCGGCTAGTTCTCGCCGGAGATGGGCCGCAGCGGGAGTGGGTCGTCGAGCGACTCCAGCGCGCGGGCTTGACGGGGTCCGTCGATATGCTGCCGCGCCTCGAACGCGATCGACTCGAGGTCGAGTTCGACAGGGTGTGGGTGCAGGTCGCGCCGTCCTTGTGGGAAGAGCCCTTCGGTCTCGTCGCGCCGGAGGCGATGATGCGCGGTACGGCGGTCGTGGCGAGCGAGATCGGCGGACTGACCGAGACCGTCGTCCATGGCCGCACGGGCTTGCTCGTTCCGCCGGGCGACGCGCCGGCGCTCGCGCGAGCGCTGATCGGTCTGCTGTCCACGCCCGAGCGGTGCGAGTCCATGGGCTCCGCCGGCCGCGCGCGCGCCCTCGAGCGGCACGTCGACTCCCGCTTCGTCGAGCGCTTCGAGTCTCTGTATCGCGAGCTGGTCGAAGCGTGAACGCCTTTCCCGAGCTGTCGGTCGTCCTCGTGGCCCACGACTTTGGCGACTCGATCGAGCGCTCGCTGGGGTGCCTCGATCGACAGACGGCTCTTCCCAGAATGGAGGTCGTGGTGGTGCTACCCGTGGCGGGACCGGACGAGGCCCGCGCGCTGCGCGAGTCGCACCCGTGCGCTCCGAAGGTCGTCGAGCACGGACCCGTCTCGAGCCGCGGAAGCGCCGCCGTCACGGGCATCGCCCGGGCTGGCGGCCCGATCGTGGCGCTGCTCGAGAACCATTCGTATCCGGATCCCGAATGGGCGGCGGGGCTGATCGAGGCCCACGCCGGACCGTGGGCGATCGTGGGCCCGAGCGTGAGTAACGAGAACCCCCGGACCCTCACCAGCCGGGCCAACTTCCTCCTGTCGTACGGTCGCTGGACCGAGCCTGTCCAGGCCGGCGAGGTCGATCTCCTGCCATTCCACAACAGCGCCTACGACGCCGATTGGTTGCGCGGCCACGGAGAACGCCTGGGAGCCCTGCTGGAGGAGGAAGGCCGCCTCCAGCGTCACGTGATGGCCGGAGGAGGCCGCCTGTTCCTCGAACCGCGCGCCCGAACCAGTCACGTCAACGAGGAGCGTCTCGGCCGATCCCTCGGGCTGATGCTCTCCTTCGGGCGCGTGTTCGGCGAGGAGCGGGCGGAGACCTGGTCCCGCGCGCGACGGATCCTGTACGCCTGCGCGTTTCCCCTCATCCCTCTGGCGAACGTCCCGCGCGTCCGGAGCGACGCGCGACGAACCGGCGCAACGGGGCTGGACCTCGTCGTCGTGCTGGCACTGCACATGGCGGCCCACGGGGTGGGCGAGGCGATCGGCTACCTTCTTGGAGCGGGGCGTGCCCGTCGTCGGATCGCGGTCCACGAGTTCTTCGCTCGCGATGACGAGCTGGCCGCCGAGCCATGAGCGGACCGGGCCCACGAGAGCCGTCCTTCACGATCGTCGTCCCGACGCGTGATCGTCCCGAGAGACTGCGCCACTGTCTGGCGGGAATCGCCCGCCTCCGGTATCCGCGCGAACGGCTGGAAGTCGTCGTCGTGGACGACGGCTCGCGGGGGTTCCGGGAGGGGCCGCTGCGCGAAGCCGCAGCGGACGTGCACCTCCGCTTTCGACACCAGGACGGCCTCGGCCCTGCGCGAGCCCGCAACCTCGCCGCTTCGGTCGCGGAGGGGGAATTCCTGGCCTTCCTCGACGACGACTGCGTGCCGGACCCGGACTGGCTCGAAGCTTTCGCCGGCAGGCTCGACGGCCGGATGGACCTGGGGCTCGGGGGCCGTACGGTCAACCGCCTTCCCGACAACCTCTGCGCCTCCGCCAGCCAGGCCCTGATCGACTACCTGTACGAGACGTTCAACGTCCCGGGGCGCGTTCCGCTCTTCACGAGCAACAATCTGGTCCTGCCGCTCCAGGCGTTTCGGTCGACTGGCGGATTCGACGAGTCATTCCTTCGAGCCGGAGGCGAGGATCGCGAGCTGTGCTACCGCTGGGTCCGGTCGGGATTCGCGCTGGAGCACGAGCCGGGCGCCATCGTCGGACACTACCACGACCTGGATCTGCGCGACTTCATCGGTCAGCATTTCCGCTATGGCCGCGGCGCTCGCCTGTACCGCCATCTGCGGCCTTCGGAGGATCCAGTGGCCGTCGAGCCACTGTCGTTCTACCGGGATCTCCTGCTGGACCCGTACCGCAGACGGGCCTCCCACCGGCCCGCGCTGGTCGGCTTGATGTTCGTCTCCCAGGCGGCAAACGCGGCAGGCTACGCCTGGGAGCGGATTCGCGAGCTGGCCTACGGTGCGCGTCGACGGGCAAGCCGGTTGTAGATGCGGGCCAGCGACCAACCGGCCACCGCGCCCAGCGCGGCACCGTAGCCGGCGCCCATGAAGGCTCCCGGCCAGGTCACGGCGTAGCCCGGGAAGTAGTTGGCCAGCAGGCCCAGGGTCGGTCCCACGGGTCGGCCGCCCTTGATCAGCAGCCAGGCCGTCAGGATGAACAGTCCGGCGCCTCCCACCATGCCGAAGACGATGGCCAGGGCTCCCGCGCGCAGGCGTGCCACCGCATCCTCGATGAGTCGCCGTTCGCGCGCCGTGACGGGCGTCTCGATCATGGCCCCACGGTCTCCAGGGGATCCAGGGTCGGCATGCTCTCGAACTCCCGGTAGAGGAGGATTTCCTCCCATCGAATGAGCAGGTTGATGGCCCGCGCCACGACCCAGCCGAGCGCGAATCCAACTCCGCCGGCTCCGAGCGCACCCACGAGCGCGCCTCCCCAGGAGACCTGATAGCCGAGCAGGACCTGCCCCAGCAAGGACAGGGCCCGACCCGGGTCGCCCGGTTCGTGCAGCACAGCCAGGACCGTCATCAGGAACAGCCCGACCGCGGCCACGATCCCCACCGCCGCCCCGAGGGCCAGCGCGTCGTAACGGGCGAACGCACTGGCCAGGAGCTCCTCGAGCGTTTCCTCGCGGGCCTCGGACGGCACCAGTCGATCTCCCGGTGACACCACCTCGTGATAGGCGTCCTCGACGTTGACCGCCCACACGTCGTGGTTCGCGCCAGCCACGTTGCGCGCCGCCAGGAGGCCGGTCAGCATCGAGTGGTCCTGGTTGTTGTAGCGGTGTTGGCCATTGCGTCCGATCAGCTGGAGGTTCTCGAGGCCCGCCAGCCACTCGCGGATCGTGCTCAGCGAAGCGCGGTACTCGGAGTCGTACACCGGATACGCCTTGTGCATCCGGAGGACCGTTCCATCGCGCACCCGCCGACGATCCACCAGGCCGAGGCGGGCCACCTCGCGCGATGCCAGGTCGATCAGGTCTGCGTCCTCCCGTGACCACAGGTCGTCTCCCGCCTGGACGAAGTATTCCAGTCCCAGAGACGTCGTGCCCGGATCCGGGACCATGTCCGGGCTCCAATTCTTGAAGTTCTGGATGCGGCCCACGCGAACCTCGGGCGAATGGATATAGATCCAGTTGTCCGGGAACAGCTCCGCCTCTTCGACGATCAGGACGACCGTCAGGAAGTCACGATAGCGGAGCCGGTCGGCGGCGACGACGACGCTGGGGGGAGGTGCCGGGTCGAGCGAGCGGACCAGGGTTCGCACGGGCATCGTCGAGATGAAATGTCGCGCCTCGACTCTGTCGACCCCCGACTTACGTCGCACCGTGGCGGCGACGACCCGGCTGTCCTCGTGGTGCAGACGTTCGACCTCGGCGCCCAACTCGACGGGCGTGCCGCGGGCCTCGAGGCGCTCCCTCCAACGCTCCCACAGCATGCCCGGTCCCAACCGGGGGTAGTGGAACCGATCGATCAGCGTCGTCACGACCTCGCCGGACTGCCGGCCCTTCCCCAGCAGGGCGTTCTTGACGGCGACCTTGAGATCGAGGTTCTTGATCCGTTGCGCGGCCCAGTCGGCCTCGATCTCGCTGCACGGGATGCCCCATACCTTCTCGGTGTAGGTCTGGAAGAAGATCTCGAACAGGCGCCGTCCGAAGCGATTGACGACCCATTGCTCGAACGTGCGCTCCTCCACCTCCGGGAACAGCCGCGCGTGGCAATACGAGGCCAGGATGCGGACGGCCTCGACGGGACCCAGCCCGGCCAGCGCGTTCAGCGGCCGCAGCGGGTAATGAAAGAACGTGTCCCGGTAGTAGATACGAGACAGACGCGGGCGGACGAGGAAGTCGTCTCCCATGATTTCCTCCCACAAGCGCTGGATCTCGCGCGACTTGGTGAAGAAGCGGTGACCCCCGATGTCGAAGCGGTAGCCGCGATACGTCACGGTCCGCGCGATGCCGCCTACCTGACCGTCCTTCTCGAACACGACGGCCGGGTGGCCCAGCTCGGTCAGTTCGTGCGCCGCGGTGAGGCCCGCCGGGCCGCCGCCGATGACCACGACCCGGCTCACGGGGCCGCCTCCACGAGGACCGGCAGGCCGCTTCGCGGACGCAGCGTGATGCCGCCACGCAGGTCGGGGCGTTCGTCTCCGATACAGACCAGCCGGAACCGGCGCACGACCCGCGCCAGGATGAGAGTGCCTTCGAGCCGCGCCAGATGCTCCCCGATGCAACGATGGGAGCCGTCACCGAAGGGCAGGTATACGTGCCGTGGCGGTCCCTCGTCGTCGAACCGGTCGGGCGCGAAGCGCTCTGGTTCGACGAAGTACCGCGGATGGCGATGCAACAGATACTGGCACAAGAGAAGCGTGGCGCCGCCCTGGATCTCCCTTCCGCTCGGCAATCGATCCGACGCCAGGGAAACGCGCGCGAAGATCCAGGTCGGAGGGTACAGGCGCATCGTCTCGGTCATGACCTGCTCAAGATACGGCAGGCGAGCCGCATCGGCGGCGTCCGGATCGCTCGAGCCGCATCGATCCTCGATTTCGCCGAGCACGCGCTCGCGGACCGCCGGATGGCGCTCGACCAGCCACGTCGCCCATGCCAGTGCCTCGCCCAATGTCTCGTATCCCGTGCTGGTGAAGGTCAGGATCTCGTCCCGGATCTGCTCGTCGTTCAAGCCCGAATCGTCCGCTCGACGCAGATCGATCAGCTCGGTGGTCAGGTCGGACCTTCCCGTCTGGCGACGCCGGCGGATCTCCCGGTAGACGATTTGATCGAAAGTCCGCATCGCGCGACGGTGGCGTCGCACGACGCGGGTCGGCAGACGGTCCCGAAACGGCAGCACGCCATGATACACGTAGTCGGTGTATCGCCGCCGATCACGACCGACAGGATGATATGGCGGGTCAGCTCCTCCATCTCGCTCGTCAGGTCCAGCCGCATTCCGGGACTCCACTGCCCGAGCCGCGCCTCGGCGCGACTCGCCATGGCGCGTTCGAAGCGCTCCACGGCGCGCCGATGGAAGAGGGGCTGCAGAAGGCGGCGACGACGCAGGTGCTCGTCACCGGTCGCCGTCAGCAAGCCCCGGCCCGCCCTTCGCCGCCCCCGCTCGCTCGTGAGCTCGGGGACCTTCTCGTATTTCGTCGGTTCCCCCACCAGCACGTGCTGCACGTCGTCGGGATGGGTCAGGAGATAGGTCGACTCGGCTATGCGGATCGGGATCACGTCGTCGTAGCGGTAGCGTCGCCTCGCGCGCCATCCCAGGGTGCGACGGATGAACGGCGGCAGGGGCCGCCACGAACGATCCGAATCGACTCTCACGATCGCTGGTTCCCCCGCGCCCGAACGAGCTGTGAGTACAGCTCGAGGAATCGGTCCACGCAGCGCTCGATGCTCAGACTCTCGAAGGCCAGCTCTCGCCCGCGGGCGCCCATTTCCTCGACTCGTGGCGGGTCCTCCATCAACTCCCCGAGCGCCTCCGCGAGAGCCGTCGGATCGCGCGGCGGCACGAGAAGTCCCGTCTCGCCGTGTCGGACGAGCTCGGCCGGACCGCCGAGATCCGTCGCGACGACAGCCGTGCCGCGCATCATGGCCTCGGCCACGGC
>Ga0315553_10004565_pt1 | contig 10396 bp, 6 predicted proteins | sample SalMarSW160140MG_FD_203099 | JGI IMG/M metagenome (GOLD analysis project Ga0315553, IMG submission 203099) | Salt marsh sediment microbial communities from the Plum Island Ecosystem LTER, Massachusetts, United States - Salt Marsh Sediment SW1601-40 ... | reverse complement strand
GTGTGCAGGCGGTCGACCAGCTGTCGATGCGGATCCGGCTGGGGAGCACCGTCGCCCTCGTCGGCGAATCCGGCTCCGGCAAATCGGTGACGGCGCAGGCGATCATGGGCATCCTGCCGCGCACCGCCCACATCACCGGCGGGGAGATCGTCTTCAACGATCAAGAGCGGGGCTCGCGCGATCTCTCCAAGCTCTCGCCCCGTTCCAAGGAATTCACCGCCATCCGCGGCGACCGCATCGGCATGATCTTCCAGGAGCCGATGACCTCGTTCTCGCCGCTCCACACGATCGGCGACCAGATCGGCGAGGCGCTCGCGGTCCACCGAACCGTCTCGGCGGAAGAGAAGCGCGAGCGCACCATCGACATGCTGCGGCTCGTCGAGTTCCCCCGCCCTGAGGAGACGATCGACAGCTATCCCTTCGAGCTTTCCGGCGGCCTGCGCCAGCGCGCGATGATCGCGATGGCGCTGATCTGCCGGCCGGCGCTGTTGATCGCCGACGAGCCGACGACGGCGCTCGACGTGACCGTGCAGGCGCAGATCTTGAAGCTCATCCGCGACGTGCAGGCGGAGCTCGGCATGGCGGTGCTCCTCATCACCCACGACCTCGGCGTCGTCGCCAACATGGCGGAGGAAGTGGTCGTCGCGCATCACGGCAAAGTCGTCGAGGCCGGCACGCTCGAAGACATCTTCTCGCATCCGGAGCATCCCTACCTGAAGGCGCTTCTGCAGGCGGTGCCGCATTTCGACATGAAGCCCGGCGAGCGCCTCAAGCCGATCCGCGAGATCGCGACCTCGATGGACAGGGTCGCCGGCTCCCCGCTCATCGACCGCAGTGACGGGACGCTTCTCGACGTGCGCCATCTCTCGAAGAGCTTCGGCATGCGCAAGCATCTGAAGTGGCTGGCGCGCGGGCAGGAGCCGGTGGTGCTGGCGCTGAGCGACGTGAGCTTCACGATCGAGCGCGGCGAGTGCCTGGGCCTCGTCGGCGAATCGGGCTCCGGCAAGACCACCGTCTCCAAGGCGATCATGCGCGCCGTTTCTATGGACGAAGGCGAGGTGCTCTTCTACGACCGCGGCCGCTCGGTCGACCTCTTGCAGCTCGACATGAGGCAGCTCGAGCCGATCCGCCGGAAGATCCAATACATCTTCCAGGACCCCTATTCGTCGCTCAATCCGCGCATGACGATCGGCGCCGTGCTCGCCGAGCCGTTCGTCATCCACAAGATCGGCAACGACGTGACGCGACGCGCGGCGGCCGTGCGACTCCTGGAGATGGTGGGGCTCGGGGCGCAGCATCTGAACCGCTACCCGCACAGCTTCTCCGGCGGCCAGCGGCAGCGGATCGGCATCGCCCGCGCGCTGGCGCTGCAGCCGGAGCTCGTCATCTGCGACGAGCCCGTCTCGGCGCTCGACGTCTCGATCCAAGCGCAGATCCTCAACCTGCTCAAGGATTTGCAGAAGGAGATCGGGCTCACCTACCTGTTCATTTCGCACAATCTCGCGGTCATCAACTACATTGCCGACCGGATCGCCGTGATGTGCGCGGGGCGGCTCGTGGAGTTGGCGCCACGCGGCGAGCTGTTCCGCAATCCGGTGCATCCCTACACCCGCGCGCTGATGTCAGCGGTGCCCTACCCCGATCCGGAGCGCCCGCTCGACTTCGACGCCATCGGCGCGCACCGGCAGTCCAATCCAGCGGCGTGGCCGGAGCCGTTCTGGTGCGGCCCGGAGGGCGATCCGCCGATGCTGGAGATTGCCGAGGGGCACTTCGTGCGCGCCTCCGCAGCCCCCCATCAGAAGGCACGGCCGGTCATCGCCATGCCCGCCCGGACCTGAAAACAGCCGTTCGCTGCCCGGCGTGTCGGTTAGACAGCGAAGCGGGCCGCCTGTTATAAGTCACGGCCGGCCGCCGACCGCCGCCGGATGAGGGCTGGTCAATATCCGCCCGAGGAGCACGCTTCGAGCGCCATGGACTCCAACATCTTCCGCTACACCTGGAGATACTCCAAGCGCGACCAAATCTGGCTGCTCGTGGTCGTGGTGGCGTCGCTGCCGTTCTACTTCCTCTCGCTCGACCTGCCGAAATCAATCGTTAACGGACCGATCCAGGGCGAAGGCTTCTCCAGCCCGACCGACACCGAGACGGTGATGCGCCTCGCGTTGGACCTGCCGAGCTGGCTCTTCGGCGGCGCCGAGATCGTGCTTTTCAACGGGCTGGAGTTCGGACGCGTCTCGACCCTCATCTACCTGTGCGCGCTCTTCCTCTTCTTCGTGCTGGTGAACGGCTACTTCAAACTCTACCTCTCGACGTTCAAGGGTCGGCTCGGCGAGCGCATGCTGCGGCGCATGCGCTTCCAGCTCATCGACACGCTGCTGCGCTTCCCGCTGCCGCAATTCCGGCGGCTGCGCTCCTCCGAGATCGCCACCATGGTGAAGGACGAGGTGGAGCCGCTCGGCGGCTTCATCGGCGACGCCTTCGTCCAGCCCGCCTACCTCTTGAGCCAGGCGATCACCGCGATGGTGTTCATCCTGATGCAGTCGGTCACGCTCGGCCTCGTGGCGGGCGCGATCGTCGGCGTGCAGGTCGTGCTGATCCCGCGGCTGCGCCGCCGGCTTCTCGTGCTCGGCCGCGCGCGCCAGCTGACCGCCCGCCAGCTCGCCGGCCGCGTCGGCGAGGTCGTGGAAGGCATCATCGGCATCCGCGTCAACGATACGTCGAACTGGGAGCGCGCGGAGATCGTCAACCGGCTGGCGCGCATCTTCTTCATCCGCTTCGACATCTACCAGTGGAAGTTCCTGGTCAAATTCATCAACAACCTGCTCGCTCAGGTGACGCCCTTCATCTTCTACCTGGTGGGTGGCTACCTCGCGATCACCGGCCGGCTCGACATCGGGCAGCTCGTCGCCGTCATCGCCGCCTACAAGGACCTGCCCTCGCCGCTGAAGGATCTGATCGACTGGGACCAGCAGCGTCTCGACGTGCAGGTCAAGTACACGCAGGTGGTGGAGAGCTTCACGGTCTCCAACGTGCTCGACCCGCAGCTGCAGAAGCTGGAGCCGAACGCGCCGTCGCGGATCGAAAAGGAGATCTCCGCTGCGGGCGTCGTGATCCGTGACGAATCCGGCGCGACAATGCTCGATTCGACCTCCGTCGCCCTGAAACGAGGAGAAGCCGTCGCGGCGACGGGGCCGGTCGGCGCGGGCGGCGAATATCTCGCCGAAGCCTTCGCGCGCATCATCGACCCGGCGGTTGGCCGCATCTTCGTCGACGGAACCCCGATCGAGTCGCTGCCGGATTCGGTGACCGGCCGGCGTATCGGCTACGCGGAGGCCAATACCTACTTCCCGCAGGCGTCGCTGCTCGACGCCTTGATCTATGGCCTGCGCCACGCGCCGCTTCGACCGGTCGAGAAAGACGCGCGCCAGGAGCGGCTTCGCAAGCTGGAGGCGCTGGCGTCCGGCAATCCGGAGACCGACATCGCCGACGACTGGGTCGACTATGAAGCGGCTGGCGCCACCGGGCCGGACGATCTCCTCGTGCGGCTGCGCGAAGTGTTGGCGATCGTCGACCTCGAAAGCGACGTCTACCGCCTCGGCCTCAGAAGCCGCATGCAGGAGGGCCAGATCGAGGGCCTTTCGAGCCGCGTGCTTGCGGCGCGCGAGGATTTCCGCGAGCGCCTCATCAAGTCGCAGTCCGAACACTACGTCGAGATGTTCGATCCCGACCGCTACGTGGTGAACGCCTCGGTGAAGGAGAACCTCATCTTCGGCGTCGCCGACAACGACGTGCTCAACGGCACTCTCGAAGACGATACCTATCTCGCCTCGGTGATTGCCGAGACCGGGCTCGAGCCGAAGCTGGTGGAGATGGGCAAGCGCGTGGCCGAGACGCTCATCGACCTCTTCGGCGACCTTGCTCCGGACAACCCGCTGCTGGAGCGCATGGAGCTGATGGCTCCAGACGAGATGGACACTTACCGCGCCATCGTGCGGCGCGTCGCCTCAGCAACGGATGCCCAACTCGATCCCGACGACCGCAAGGCGCTCCTGCGTCTCGCCTACGGCTACATCGAGCCGCGTCAGCGCCACGGCCTGCTTGACGAGACGCTGCAGGCGGAGATCGTGCACGCCCGCAAGATCTTCGGCGAGAATCTGCCCTCCGACCTCAAGGGCGCGTTCGCGTTCTACCAGACGGGCGTCGTCAACCCGGCCGCGACGGTACAGGACAACGTGCTCTTCGGGCGCATCGTCGATACCTACGCGGAGGCCGTCGACCGCGTGAACGCGCTTTTGCGCGAAACCATGGACGCACTCGACCTGACCAGCGCGGTCATCGAGCTCGGCTTGGCCTTCGACATCGGCAGCGGCGCCAAGCGGCTATCGCTTCCGCAGCAGCAGAAACTGGCGCTCGGACGCGCCATCGTGAAGCGGCCGGACGTCCTGATCGTCAACCGGGCGCTCGCGGGACTCGACGGGAACGCCCAGGATGCAATGGTGACACGGGTGCTAGACTATTCGCGCGCCGAGGGCGGCCCGCATTTCGCGGTCTTCTGGGTGCTCAGCCATCCCGGCGCCGGACAATGGTTCGACCGGGTGCTGACCTTCGAGAACGGGCGAGTTGCCAAGTCGGAGGTGCGAGCGGCAGGCACGGAGGAAGAGCATATGCTGGAGCCGGCGAAGTAGAGAGTCCGGCGGCCGAAAATCGCCGGGGCCGCGGAAATGGTGGGGAGACGTGAGCTTGTTAAGCACCGAAGTCGAGCTTCTACGACGGGTACCGCTCTTCTCAGGGATCGAGCCCGCTCGTCTGAAGCTCCTCGCCTACACCTCCGACGTGATCACCTACCAGCCCGGCCAGGTGCTCATGCGCCAGGGTGATATCGGCGACGCCGCCTACGTGATCGTGAAGGGCGACGCGGATGTCCTTGTCGGCACCGAGAACGGCACGATCCCGGTCGCGCATCTGCATGACGGAGATTTTCTCGGCGAGATCGCCATCCTCTGCGACACCCCGAGAACGGCGACCGTGATCGCCAAATCCGAGGTCAAGGCGCTGCGCATCCGCAAGGAGCCCTTCTTCGAGATGCTGCGGCAGTTCCCGGAGATGGCGGTCGAGATGACGCGGCTTCTCGCCGAGCGCTTGACGCGCACCACGGCCGAGTTGGTCGAGGCACAACGCCGAGCGGCGTCGTAGCCGATCGATGTCGGACGGCCTGTTTCTGGTGAGGTTCTGGGGCGCGAGAGGGAGCCTCCCGGCGCCGGCCGCCGGAAATTGCGAATTCGGCAGCGATTCCCCTTGCGTCGAAATACGCTGCGGCGATCACGTCCTCATTTTCGACCTCGGCTCCGGCGCGCAGGCGCTCGGAACCACGCTGGTGCAGGAAGGCGTGAAGGATTTCGACATCTTCCTGTCGCACAGTCACCTCGATCACGTGATCGGGCTTCCGTTCTTCAAGCCGTTCTACAAGGCCACGGTGCATGCGCGCCTCTTCGCGGGCCACTTCCTCGATGACATGACCTGCTTTGAGATGGCGGAGCGCTTCATGGCACCGCCGTTCTTCCCGGTGACGCCGGATATCTTCCACGCCAAGGTCGAGTTCAGGGACTTTCGCCCTCCGGCGACGCTCAAGCCGCAGCCTGGGATCGTGATCTCGACGGTGCGGCTCAACCATCCGAACGGCGCGGTCGGCTATCGTGTCGACTACAAAGGTCGGGCGGCCTGCTACGTGACCGACCACGAGCACATCCCCGATCACCCGGACTCCGGTCTCCTGGCGCTGATCAAGGGCGCCGAAATCCTTATCTATGACTGCATGTACACCGACGCGGAGTTCGGCCCGTGCCGCGGCTTCGGGCATTCGACCTGGGAGGAAGGCGTGCGGATTTGCGAGGCGGCCGGCGTCAAGCGGCTCGTCATCTTCCATCACCGCCCGGGGCGGACCGACGAGGACCTGAGGCAGATCGAGGCTGAGGCGCAGGCGCGCTTTCCGGGCGCAATCGTTGCGCGAACCGGGCTTGAACTCACCCTCTAGAAGGACGATCTGATCCGGGCCATGGCGGATTCGAGCCTCATCTCACAGATCACCGACTGGCTGGTCGATCAATCGCTCGGCGAGCCGGACATCGTCGAGCTTTTCGAAGGGGTGGGGAAGCGGCTCCACGCGATCGGCATTCCGGTCGCGCGCGCCATGCTGATGTGGTCCACCCTGCATCCCTTGTTTCGCGCCGAGAGCGTCGCCTGGGTGCGCGGCCAACCGGCCGAGCTTGGCCAATTCCGCCATCAGGAAGTCGTCACGGAGCAATGGCTGCGCAGCCCGATGCACCGCATGCTGGAGGACGGCCTCAATGTCCTGCGACGGCGGCTCACCGGCCCCGACGCGGTGCTGGACTTCGGAATAACCCGGGATCTCGTCGAAGAGGGCTACACCGACTATCTCATCATGAGCACCGAGCTCTTCTCGCGCTCCGCCTTTTCCAACCGCGAGCGGCGCGGCATCTTCGTGAGCTGGGCCTCGGACAGGCCGGGCGGCTTCTCCGAGGACGATCTCGCAGCGCTGCAGCGCATCCAGCGGCGCCTTGCCATTGCGTGCAAGACCGTGATCCAGTCGCGCATCTCCCGAAACGTCGCCGAGGCCTATCTCGGCCGCGAGACCGGTCAGCGCGTGCTGAACGGTTCGATCCGCCTCGGAGACGGCGAACATACGCGTGCGCTCGTCTGGTATTCCGACCTCAGAAACTCCACGCGGCTCGCCGAGACCATGCCGAGCGAGACGTTCCTTGAGCTGCTAAATGCCTACTTCGAGTGCTCGGCGCGCCCGGCGATCGCGGTCGGCGGCGAAGTGCTCGCCTTTGTCGGAGACGCAGTGCTGGCGATCTTCCCGATCGAGAACGAGAAGGAGATCTCCGCCATCACCCGGCGTGTCACCGCGGCGCTGAACGAATCGCTGGCGCTCACCGATCGCCTCAACGCCGAGCGCGTCGCTAACAACCAGGAGCCGATCCGCTTCGGGATCGCGCTCAATGTCGGCACCGTCATGTACGGCAATATCGGCGTGCCGGAACGGCTCGCCTTCTCCGCCATCGGCCCCACCGTGATCGAGGTGGCGCGCATCGAGAAGCTGACAAAAACGGTCGGCGCGCGAGTCCTGGCGACGCGGCAGGTCGCGGCGATCGACCCGCCGCTCTGGCGCTCCATGGGCGCGCACCGTCTGGAAGGCGTCGGCGAGCCGCAGGAGCTCTTCGAATACCGCGAAGAAGCCGCGCGCGCGGCGGCCTGAAGCCGCCCGGCACCCGATGCGCCTCCGCCGCCTCCGCTTCGGGCTTGCGACCGTGCTCGGCCTCAAGCAACGGGGCTTCTTCATCCCCTACCGCTACGCCGACCAGGTTCCGCGACGGCGGGAGCGGCGGTCCTACACGGCGCTCGAGTCGCTATTCTCGGCAGCCGAGCCGGACTTCCTGGCGCTGCTCAAATCGATGGACGCCCTCTCCGATGCGTTCCCGGCGATCGGCAACGACCCGCCGCCAGAGCCGCGCTGGAACCAGGACTGGTTTCCCCGCCTCGATGCGGCCGCGCTCTATGCGCTCGTGCGGGAAAAGCGTCCGCGCCGCATCGTTGAGGTGGGGTCCGGCCACTCGACGCGGTTCATGGCGCGCGCCGTGCGTGACGGCGGCCTTTCAACGGAGATCACTGCGATCGATCCGGAGCCGCGCGCCGACATCGCCGCCACCGGCGCTGTGCTCGTCCGAGACACGGTGCAAGGCGCCGGGCTCGACGCTTTCGAGCGGCTTGCCTCGGGCGACGTCCTCTTCATCGATTCAAGCCACATCCTGATGCCCGGCACCGATGTCGACCTTCTCCTGAACCGCGTGCTTCCGCGGCTCGGCAAAGGCGTCCTCGTCCATGTCCACGACGTCTTCCTGCCCGACGACTACCCGTCCGAGTGGGAATGGCGCGGCTATAACGAGCAGCTCGGCGTGGCCGCGCTCATCCAGGGCGCGGGCTATCGGCTCGTCTGGTCGAGCCATTATGCGGCGACGCGGATGGCGGCGGCGGTCGCGGCGAGTTCTGTTGGAACGATCGCGCTTGAGCCCGGCGCGAAGGAATCGAGCCTCTGGCTCGTCAAGGCGTGAAAAGACCTACCCTTTCAGCACCTTCTCCACGAGGAGTGGCGGCTCGTGCAGATAGCGCGTGGCGGAGCGCTTCGCCTTGATGTCGCGCCAGACCGACTCGACCTGCTCGCTGGTCAGGCCGGCGCGCTTCGCCACGGCATCTGCGGGAATGCCGTTCTCGAGCCCGAAGAGGCAGAGGTCCATCACCGGATAGGGTACGGAGAAGTAGAACTCCTCCTGGCTTTGCGCCAGCGACCAGGTGTCGGTTGTCGGCGGGCGGGAGCGGATCTCCTCCGGCAGGCGGAGATGCACCGCGAGCGCGTAGACCTGCGTTTTATAAAGATGCGCGAGCGGCTTGATGTCGGCCGCGCCGTCGCCGTTCTTCACGAAGAAGCCCTGATCGTATTCGAGCCGGTTCGGCGTGCCGAGCACGGCGTAGTTCAGCCGGTCGGCGTGGTAGTACTCGATCTGCTTGCGCGTGCGCTGCTTCATGTTGGTGGCGGCGACGACGCCGAGATAGACGTCGAGCGGCATGCGCATCGTCTGCCGCTCGCCGGTCGGCGACTGCACGACAAGCTGGGTGATGTTGTAGGTGCCGCCGTTCGAAAGCACGACCTTGCAGCCCCAGCCAGCGCCGAAATCCGGAACGAGGCGGCGAATGAAGCTGTCACGGCGCTCGTAGCAGCCGGCGGCGTAGAGCACCGGGGCGATGTCCTCTGTGACGGTCTCGATGCCGAGCGTCTCGGCGAGAAGGCGCCCGAGGCGGAGGCTGTCGGGATCGGAATCGCGCTCCGGCATCAGCACGCCGAGCACCTTTCCGGCTCCGAGCGCCTCCACGGCGAGCGCGGCGGAGACACTCGAATCGATGCCGCCCGACAGCCCAAGCACGACGCCGCGGCGGCGGAGCCGTTTCAGCACCTGCTCGCGGATCGACGCGGCGATGCGCGCAACCTCAGCGTCGAGGTCGAGCGCGAGCCAGTCGCCGTCGGCGGCAGCGAACGTCTCCAGCGGCGAAACCCTGTTCATTGCGCCACCGCCATTTCCTTCGCGGCGATCTCGCGTCGGTCGATCTTGCCGTTCTCCGATTTCGGCAGCGCCATCTCGAACGTAACGATCTTCGGCACCATGAAGTCCTCAAGGTGCCCGGCGCAGTGGCGGATCACGTCGTCGCGCGAAAGCGTCACGCCCGGCTCAAGCGCCACGACGGCCTTGATGGCGTGTCCAAGCAGCGGATCGGGAACGCCGACCACCGCCGCCTCGCGGACGCCGGGAAGCCCGTAGAGCACGTTCTCGACCTCCTTGGGGCTCACCTTCTCGCCGCGCGACTTGATGATGTCGTCCTTGCGGCCGACGAAATAGAGGAAGCCGTCGGCGTCGGTGCGGAAGAGGTCGCCGGTGTGCAGCACCTTCTCGCCGGGGAGCGGACCGGGCTTCAACGCCCGGCCGGTGGCGGCCTCGTCACGCCAGTAGCCCTGCATCACGTGCGGGCCGCGGATGACGAGCTCGCCGGTCGCGCCGGGTGCTGCCCGCTCTCCACTCTCGTCGAGCACGTAGGCCTCGGTGTTGGGGATGGCGATCCCAACCGAGCCCGGGCGCACTGCAAGCTCTTCCGGCGGCAGGTAGGTGCAGCGCTTGCACTCCGTCTGTCCGTACATCGAATAGAAGCGGGTGCGGGGGAATAGCTCCTGCAGCCGTGCGATATGCGCCGGCGGCAGCGCCGCCGCGGTGTTGGTGATGTAGCGAAGGTCCGGGAAGCTGCCCGGAGCGAGGTCGCGCATCTGAAGGATCAGCGCGGCCATCGTCGGCACGATCGGGAAGCAGGTCACGCGCTCCCGCCGCATCACCTCGAAGACGGCCTGCGGGAAGACGAAGGACTTCTCCAGCACCAGCGTCGCGCCGAGGCGCATTGCCATCAGCACCTGGTAGAGGCCGTAGTCGAAGGAAATCGGCAGGACGTTCAAGATCACGTCGTTGGGCGTGTTCTCCAGATAGGCGGTGATCGACTCCGCGGCGGCGTCGATGTTGCGATGCGTCATCATCACGCCCTTAGGGAATCCGGTCGAGCCGGACGTGTAGATGATCATCGCGAGGTCGAGGTCGATGCCGGGGATCGACGGCGGCACGGCGTCGGTGGCGAGCGCCTCACGCCAGTGCATCGCGTTCTCAAGCGTCGGCGCGCCGGTGCCGCCGGCAACGATCGTGAGCTTGACGGAAGGGGCTTCTGCAAGCGCGTCGGCGGCGACCGCCGTGAGCTTGTGCTGCGTGACGAGCGCCGCGGCGCCGGAATT
>Ga0315553_10004563_pt1 | contig 10399 bp, 7 predicted proteins | sample SalMarSW160140MG_FD_203099 | JGI IMG/M metagenome (GOLD analysis project Ga0315553, IMG submission 203099) | Salt marsh sediment microbial communities from the Plum Island Ecosystem LTER, Massachusetts, United States - Salt Marsh Sediment SW1601-40 ... | reverse complement strand
AACTCTTGGTAGACGCCAAAGGCATGTCCCATCAACTGATGCTCGCCCAGCATCTCACCGTGATCGGATACCAAAATCACCATCGTATTGGCGAGGTGCTCTGGTTCATTCAGGACAGCGAGTAACTCGGCAAGCAGATGGTCCTGATACGCCACCTCGGCGTCGTACATGTCGCTCAGCGTCTGTGATTCCAGATCAGATAGCGGCACTTCCATCGGCGTCACCCAGCGTACCGCATGTTTGTTAAAGGTGCGCATAAACCCACGGGCTGCACGGTCCTCTAAACAACGCGGCGCAAAGGTCCGTACAAAGCTCTCAGGCGGGCGGAATGGGAGATGTGTCTGCATCAGGTTAAAGAACAAAAAGTAGGGCCTCGTGTCGCCCACCTCCATCTGCTGCCCAACGAACTCGGCAACGTCCCGGATGGAACGGGCCGTATCACCCTTAAAGTTTGCGACGCGGGTCCACAAAGGCACCCAAAAAGGACGTAGAGCCGCCTGAAAGATCTGACTAGAGTTGGCAAAAGCATTCTGAATTGGATATGCGATCCGGCGCAGCATCTGGGTGTAGAACGCCCACAACTTGCTGAAGGGAGCAAACACCCGCCTGGCCGCCCTAGGAGGCACGGACGGAATCGCGCCACCATAGTTGTAAAAGGTCTCAAAGCCGCGCCTTAATCCATTGTTGATCACACCCACCAGGGGGTTGTTGCAGAACCCTATCGTTCGATAGCCACTCGCCCGTAGACGCTCAGCCAATGTTTGGAAACGAGCATCCAGAATATCCCCTGACTGCACCGTCATGTGAATGCTGGCAGGTTCACCGCTAAAGAGGGAGGCATGGGCCGGAATCGTCCACTGAGCAGGTGAGATAGCGCTATCAAAAATGGTTGCGCCTTGGGCAAAGGCATCTAGATTGGGAGAAACACCGCGTGGGTAGCCATAACAACCCAGGCGATCGAGGCGATGAGTATCGAGGACAATGAAGACGATGTTTGGTCTCTGTTCAGTGGCGGGCATATTCCCCCTAGTCCGTCGAAACGCGCAGCAGTCCGATCTCAGACTCGGACACAGGCGTGACGAGCAATACGAGCGAGAATTCTAACCGATGTATCCAAGATTGGCAAGGACTAGGACCGGGGCCGCCCCTACCAGCAAACCAGCGACCAATTGGGCGATCGTGTGTCGCCGCAGAACCAGTCTTGCCAGAAAGGTCAGGCCAACCACCGGCGTCAAGGCAACACTTACCGTATGTCCGAATACAAAGCCAGAAAACACGGCTGCCAGCATAACGGAGGCTGTGTGATTGCTGATCAGCCAACGAGCGTTGATAAAGCCCAGAAATGCCAGTCCGACGATGTTGCACACCAATAATGAGCGCAGCAATTGCGATCCGCCGAACACGTGGGCGACGATCAACGCAATGACAGTGCCGACAAACGAGACAAGGTAGGGGATGTGCCGTTCATTCCGATTGTGTATATGCAAATCGCTGATGCGGCCGGTCTTGAGCATATAGAGGACGATGCCGAGCGGAAGCAGGCTGACCAAAAGACCATACAGGATGGCCCACATCAGTCCAGTCCAGAACGGCGAATCCACCCACGCGATCGAAAAACCCAGCAAGACAGTTACAACCGGAGGGCTGACCACGTTGGAATAGATGCGGGCGGCTCGAACGACCGAGGTCAGCGGGCCGGCGTGTAAATCCAAAGGCTGACGATTCAACTATCCACCTCTCTGTACTCAAAGGTTCTCAACTTTGCGAACTCGTAGCACATGTTGATTACCAGTATTGTATCAGAAGATCGCCAATTTGTTAATCCGGCCAAAGAGCTGGGGTGGAGGGAGTCAAAAACATCGTGACCGGATTCGCCTGTGTTATGAGGAGACCCTGCTGATGTGACTGGGCTGTCCTGCTATTGGGCGATCTGAAGAAATGGACATCTGTCCAATGACAAAAAACGGAAACCATGCTATAATACACAAGTAGTTGTGACACTAACGCCTAGATCGAGATGATCCTAAACCATATGCTTTCGCGGCGGACGGTGTAAGAGAAGCAATGGTTGCGTCGATCCTAACCACCAAGCTGTATATACCCCCTGTCCGGCCAGAGATGGTCACGCGCTCCCGCCTGATCAAGGAACTGAACGCGGGGTTGCCAGGGCAAAGCGGCCGCTTTGCCCGCAAGCTGACCCTCATCTCCGCCCCGGCTGGCTTTGGTAAGACGACGTTACTGAGCGAGTGGACCACTACCACCGGGTGGCCTGTCGCGTGGCTGTCGCTAGACGAGGGCGACAATGACCCAACGCGATTTTGGGTATACTTTGTCGCCGCGCTGCAGACGATTCCAAGCCTCAGCGAGACAGGCGTCGGGGAGTCCGCCCTGGCTATGCTCCAATCTCCCCAGCCACCGCCGATGGAAGCGGTGCTGGCAGCTTTGATCAACGACATCGCAGCCGTCTCCCAGCACGACCATGAGAGTCACTCCTACGTTCTCGTTCTGGACGACTATCACGAGATCGAGGCGCAATCCATTCACGAAGGCATCACGTTCCTGTTGGACAATCAGCCGCGCCAACTGCATCTGGTGCTCTCCACGCGCGCCGACCCACCGCTGCCTATAGCACGACTACGCGGGCGGGGCCAGTTGACTGAACTGCGCCAGCCCGACCTGCGCTTCACGCACGACGAAGCGGCGGCTTTTCTCAACACTTGTGTGGGTCTGAACCTCTCTCCAGAAGACGTGGCCGCGCTGGAAGCCCGCACCGAAGGATGGATCGCGGGCTTGCAGATGGCGGCGGTCTCAATGCGAAACCAGGAGGATGTCGCCGGGTTCATCCGCGCCTTCGCAGGCAGCGACCGGTACATCCTGGATTACCTGGTCGAAGAAGTCTTCCATCGCCAGCCGGACAGCGTGCAGGCCTTTCTGCTGCAAACCTCCATTCTAGACCGCCTGACCGGCCCCCTGTGCGACGCTGTTCTAGGCAAGAGTGCAGCGGAGCAGTGGAGCAAGAGGGACGACGACACCTCTGCCCCCCAGCTCCCCAGACCCCCCGCCTCTGGTCAAGAGATCCTGGAATATCTCGAACGCAACAATCTCTTTGTCGTCCCCCTGGACAACGAACGACGTTGGTACCGCTACCACCATCTCTTTGCCCACCTGTTGCAGCACCGCCTGCACCAGGCGCAACCGGATATGGTGACTCTATACCACGGCCGGGCGTGTGCATGGTACGAGCATAACGACCTGATCGCCGAGGCGATAGATCACGCGATGGCCGCGGGTGACGCAGAACGGGCTGCAAACCTGGTCGAGCAAGCGGCAGAATCCACTATGCTGCGCAGCGAGTTCGCCACACTCCTGCGCTGGGTGGAGGCCCTGCCCGAGGACCTGCTGCGCACTCGGCCCCGCCTGTGCATCTACCAGGCCCTGGCGATGGTTTTTGGCGGTCAACCATTGGACATCGCCCAGTCCCGTGTGCAGAAGGCCGTCGAGGCGGATGTGGATCGCTCTATCGCCGGTGACGTAGCTGCATTTCGCGCGTTGATCGCCGTCTACCGGGGGGAAAGAGAGCAGAGTGCAAAACTGGCCCAGCGGGCGCTTGAGCTTCTGCCAGAAGAAAGCCTCTTCTTCCGCAGCTTTGTCGCCGGATTCCTGGGCCTCGCCCATCTCTACAGCGGCGAGGTTGAGCCCGCCACTCGAGTATTCGAAGAGGCCGTCAGAGTCAGCCAGAAAACGGGCAATCTCACAATCTCGGTACTGGCGCGATGCCACCTGGCTGAGCTATCTATGTTACAGGGAAAGATAAACGAAGCCGAAGCGCTTTATAAACAGGCAGTGGACATAGCCACGGATGATCAAGGACAGCGTCAACCGATCGCCGGTGTAGCGCTTATCGGACTGGGCCGCTTGGAGTCAGAACGATATGATTTCGAGGCAGCAACCCGCCATCTCACTGAGGGCATCGAGCTGGCCGAGAAATGGGGAGAGGCTGGAGCGATCAGCGGCTATACTGGCCTGGCTCGCGTCAGACAGTCTCAAGGGGAAAAACGCGGCGCTATTGAAGCCGTCCAAACGGCCCAGCGGTTGGCGGAAAAGTTCGACGCCATGCAGGTGGACGATATCGGCGTGGATCTATGCCGGGCACGTCTCTGGATCGCGCAAGGCAACATCAAGGCGGTAGCGCGCTGGATCGAGGAGCGCAGGCTGGACAAAGACCTCAGCCTGGAGACGCTGAAAGAGGAGATCAGGACTGCCCATTCACTCTACCGGTTTTCCGAATACGCCACAATGGCTCTGGCCCGCGTTGCTCAAGGTCGCCCCGGGGAAGCGTTCAGCGTGCTGAGGTCGCTGCTCCGGGCGGCGGAGGATGCTGGGTGGGTGGCGTACTGCATGGAGGTCTCGGCCATCCAGGCGCTGGCGCTCCAGGCGCAGGGAAACGTCGCCCAGGCACTGGCTGCCCTGGAGCGAGCCCTTTCCATTGCCGAGCCAGGAGGCTTTGTGCGCACGTTTGTCGAAAAGGGACCAGGGATGGCAGAGCTGCTCTATCAGGCTGCCGCACAGGGGATCGCGCCGGCGTATGCCGGTAGACTGCTGGCGGCGTTCCCTACATCGGAAGCAGCAGACTCATCCCGAGAGATGCCAGCGGATATGGTCGAACCCTTGAGCGAACGCGAGCGCGAGGTGCTCCAGCTCATCGCGGAAGGGCTCTCGAACCGAGAGATCGCCCAGAAGCTTTTCCTGTCAATGAGCACAGTAAAGGTACACACCTACAACATCTACGGCAAACTCGGCGTCCATAGCCGGACGCAGGCGGTTGCCAAAGCCAGAACATTGGGCATACTGCCATCAACCCCTTAAGAACCCCTCTCTAGATCAGAATAATACCAGCATAATACTTTTGCCCGTTGCGGCTAATACCCCTTTGCAGCTACACTATGACCGCAAGATTCAACTGGCCTGCCTGCCAACGGCGGCCCTTCTGCCAGGGGGACAGGCCGGTCACTTCCGATTAGATGGAGTTGTCAATGAAGCGATCCAATCAGGGACCCGTCCCAAACCAGGTTCTATATCAGATCAGAGTGCAAGGACGGCTCGACGAGCATTGGTCAGACTGGTTCAACGGCATGACGATCGTGTGTGAGAACGAACGCGATAGCCCGCCGATCACCACGCTGACCATCGCTGCTGCCGACCAGGCCAAACTGCGTGGCATCCTGTCCAAGATCTGGGACTTGAATCTGGCGGTGATCTCTGTTGCCCAGATCGAGCCAGAGAAAAACAAACGAGATTCGCAGTCATATGTAGAACGAGGAGGTCTATAATGGGAAAACTTTTGAGAATGGCGTGGCGCAACGTCTGGCGCAACCGGCGGCGCACCGTGATCGCAGTGATCGCCATCTCCCTGGGGCTGGCGCTGATGCTCTTCTTCGACGGGCTCATGGGTGGGTCGAAGCAGGCCATCTACGGCAACACCGTAAAGCTCCAGGGCGGGAACGTGCAGGTGCACGCGCCGGGCTACCGGGAAAAGGCTAAGCGCATGCCGCTGCTGCCCCTGGCCGACGCCGACGCGGCCGTAGAGGCGGCATTGGCCACGCCAGATGTGATCGCAGCGTCGCAGCGCATAGAGACCGGCGGCATGGTCTCCAGCCGCGAGGGGACCTTCCCCATCGTCATCACCGGCATCGAGCCAGAGCGGGAGGGGACAGTGAGCCTGGTCGCGGAGAACGTCGTCCAAGGCCGCTACCTGGAGCCCGCCGACGAGGACGTCATCCTCATCGGCCAGGCGCTCGCCAGGAACCTGGAGGTAACGGTGGGCGACCGGATATCGTTGGTAGGGCGCGCCACCCACGAGCAGATGCGTCGCCGCACGATGACCATCGTCGGCATCTATGACATACACATGGCCGAAGTGGAAAAACGGATGGTCTACGTCTCGCTGGCAGAGGCACAGACGCTCTTTGACCTGCGCGACCAGGCCACCGAGGTGGCCATCTTTCTCGAACACGTGGGACAGGAACCGCCAGTCGTCCAGGCGCTTCAGGCCGCCCTGCCCGGTTACGAGGTGGATGCCTGGGACACACTGGATCCCACGACAAAACAGTCGATGGAGATGGAGGACCAGATCATGGGCATATTTGGGCTGATCATCCTCCTCATCGCCGGCGTCGGAATCCTCAACCTGATGTTGATGGCGGTCTTTGAGCGAACCCGCGAAATCGGCATCGTGGCGGCGATGGGGCTCAAGCGGCAGGAGATTGTGGTGCTGTTCCTGCTGGAGGGTGTGTTGATCGGGCTGCTGGGCGCGCTGGCTGGCGGCGCGGTGGGCGGACTGGTTAACGCCTATTATGGGCAAGTGGGCCTCGAATGGGCGGCCGAGTCTGCCGAGTACACCGAGCTTGCGGCACTGCTGGGTGGGCGCATCTACTTCCACGTCGGGATCGACTTGCTGATACAACGAGCACTGACCGTCGCCATCATCGCAGCGTTGGCCGCACTCTACCCGGCCTGGCAGGCCTCAAAGAGAGAGCCGGCCGAGGCACTCCACTACGTGTAGCATATTGTGGAATACGCAGTACAAGACAAAGATTTGGAGGATGTTATGTTCAGACTATGGAAACTGGCAATCCGTGACCTGGGGCGCAACAAACGACGCTCCGGATTGACCCTGGTAGCCGTGGCGCTGGGACTGGGACTGCTCGTCCTGATCAGCGGCTTGATGGAGGGGTCGGTATGGGGCACTATTGAGAACAACATCCGCGTACAGAGCGGCCACGTGCAGGTGCGTGAGGAATCCTATGACGAGGACAAGGTCAGCCTGAAATGGGAGGATCTGTTGGATGACCCCCAGGGGTTGGTCGCGCAGGCGCAGGATCTCCCGGAGGTGCGAGCGGCGACGCCGGTGTTGTGGGCCAGCGGCATACTGGCCACCGGCGACGAATCGGTCGGCGTGCGGGTGTTCGGCATCAACCCACTCGCAGAGATGAGCGCACCGTTCCGAGAGGGCTTGGTCGCCGGCGCGTTCCTCGCCCCCGACGACCGGAGCGGTGTCCTCATCGGCCGGAGGCTGGCCGAAAGCCTTGGGGTGAGCGCCGGCGACCATATCAAACTGCTGGTCAATACCTCTGATGAGCAGCCGGACGAGGCGATATTCACCATTCGCGGTCTGTATGACACCGGCACCCCAGCCTACGACGAGATCACGTTGTTCATGCCACTGTCCAAGGCGCAGACCTTCACGCGAGCCGGAGAGCGCGCCAGTGCGATCGTAATCCTGCTCAACCAAAAGGACGACGCCGACGTGGTTGCTCTGGCACTGCGTGCGTCTGGATTGAACGTGCTGACCTGGTACGACCTCAACCAGATGATCCTGCAGGCCGTGGAAATGTCGATGGGGATCATGAACCTCATGTACCTGGTGGTGCTGGCGGTGGTTGCCGTCGTCATCGCCAACACGCTGCTGATGTCTGTCTTTGAACGCACGCGGGAGATGGGGATCCTGGCCGCGCTAGGGATGAAAGGGCGTCAGGTTCTGACAATGTTCGTGCTGGAGGCCGGTACACTGGCGATGATTGGCGTTGTTCTGGGACTCCTTCTGGGATCGCTCGGCGTCTACTACCTGGCAACGGAGGGCTGGCACCTGGGCGAGATGGCCAGTGTCGCCACCGCCGAGATGGCCTACGGCGAGACGATCTACGGGCGCTTCGCGCCAGCAGAGATGGTACAGTTGTCTCTTGCGAGCCTGATCATCACGCTGTTGGCCTCGCTCTACCCAGCCTGGTTCGCGGCCCGGATGGAGCCAATCGATGCGCTGCGAGCACTGTAGCGGTCAAGAAGTAAAAATCAAATCAAGGAGGCTTGAAATGGATGTCATTGAGATGCAGGACGTGATAAGATTCTACCAGATCGGTGAAATCGAGACCTATGCATTACGCGGGGTCGATCTGACCATCGAGGACGGCGAGTTCACGGCAATCGTCGGACCGTCGGGCTCGGGCAAGACGACGATGCTCCAGTTGATGGGCTGCCTGGATAGACCCAGCGGCGGAACGGTGCGCTTTATGGAGCAGGATGTGTCCAAGCTCAACGGTAGTAAGCGCGCCGACCTGCGCAAGGGGATGATCGGCTTTGTGTTCCAGTTCTTTGCCCTGATCCCGGGCCTCACGGCCTATGAGAACGTCGAACTCCCCTTGCTCCTGACAGGTGCAAAGAAGGCCAAACGACAGGAGCGGGTGAACGAACTACTGGACACGGTGGGGCTATCCGCACGCGCCCGCCATCGCCCCGATCAAATGAGCGGCGGTGAGCAGCAACGTGTGGCCATCGCCAGGGCTCTGGCTACCCAACCCGCTCTGGTACTGGCCGACGAGCCGACGGCTAACCTGGACACCGAAAACGGCCGCCAGGTGATGGAGATCATGCAGCGGTTGAACGCGGACACGGGCACGACTTTTGTCTTTGCCACCCACGACCCTCGCGTGATGCCCTACGCCCGGCGGATAGTCGAGCTGCGCGATGGCAGGGTCACAGAGAATAGCAGGCACGCCTGAGCTGGATAGAGATCTCGGAGGGCTACCAAGACGTCACCGAACTCCAATACCGTCCGAACTAGCGTCCTTGTACCAGCCGAGGGCTCAACACAGCCCTCCGAGATCTATACCCGTAGTCAAGATTTTGTAAGGTGGAGACAATGCACAAAAGATGGATCATCATATTGGTGACGGCGATGACGCTGATGGGCCTGGTAGGCTGCAAGCGTGCTTCGACACCCACGCCCACGCCTATCGCAACAGCGGCGCCATCGACCTCTGGTCCCGGCTTTGGCAGTGACATAGTCGTTGCTTCGGCTACGGTGGTGCCGGCCGTCGTGGCGGATGTGAGCTTTACACTGGTAGGGCGGGTACAGAACGTCCCGGTGGTAAAGGGCGACATCGTGGAGCCGGGTCAGGTACTGGTCACGCTGGAAATGGAGACGCTACAAGCTGAGGTGGAGAAAGCGCAAACAACCGTGGCAGCCGCCGAGGCCCATCTGGCGCTCCTGGAGGCTGGCCCCCGTCCCGAAGAGGTCGCCGTTGCCCAGGCGCAGGTCGCGGTCGCGGAGGCCGCGCTCGCCCAATCCGCCGTACAACGAGATCAACCGGATCTGGGCGCGGCGGATGGCGAGCTTGCTGCCGCCCAGGCAAGAGCCACCGCGACCATGACAGACCGGATGATTGCAGAGGAATACCACAACAAGACACTGACCTGCGTGACCGTCAAGCTGCCCAGCGGCGGGAAAAAGACCGTTTGTCCCGCCTTGGGTCCCATTGAGGAACAAGCGCGCTACAATTGGCAGGCGACCCAGGCGGCCGAGGCCGCAGCCCAGACCGAACTCGACGCGCTGCGGAGCGGAGGAAACGCCGAGGTCCGCGCCGCCCAGGCGGGCGTCCAGGCCGCCTCCGCACACCGCGACATTGCCCAGGCCCAACTGGACATGTTACAAGCGGGAGCTACGGCGGACGAAATCGGGGTTGCCGAGGCAGCGGTGGCGCAGACCAGAGCTGCACTACAAGCAGCGCAGGTAGCGTTGGATCAAGCGACGCTGCGAGCTCCGTTCGCCGCCCAGATCGTCACGGTGGAGGTCAGTCCCGGCGAGGCCGTGATGCCTGGGCAGGTGGTGGTGAGGTTGGCCGATCTGGACCATCTACGAGTCGAGACGACCGACCTCAGCGAACGTGACATCAGTGAGGTAACCGTAGGCCAGCGAGCAAAGGTATACGTCGAACCACTGGACACGGAGGTCAGCGGACACGTGGTGCACATTGCCTCGCGGGCGACGACAATAGGTGGTGACGTGGTGTATGCCGTCACCGTCGCGCTGGACGAACAGTCGGCGGGTCTGCGCTGGGGAATGAGCGCGGAGGTGGGAATTGACACGCTCACAGAGTAACGACCTATTCAGGAGAACGGCGAGAGCACGGGGAGGTACGGGAATGGCATACAAACGCTGGTTGGTGATTCCGCTGCTGATGGCAGTGCTCACCACCGCACTGTCAAGCTGCGCCCACGATTCGGCTATGGCACAGGCGCCCATATCAGAGAGAGAGGCGCCAGCGACTCCCACGGTAAGAGAGCTGGTGCTCGGCGGAGATATCGTATCGGCGTCAGGAACGATTGTGCCGGCACACGAGACGGAACTGGCGTTCACAACGTCCGGACGGGTGGCGTCAGTGGCAGTGGCCGAAGGCGACGAGGTGGAAACGGGCGATGTGATGATCACACTGGAGACCGATCTCTTGGATACCAACGTGACGCAAGCCGAGATGGCTCTGGTGGCCGCCCAGGCCCAGTTGCCTCTCGTGCAGGCAGGGCCCCGTCCGGGCGAGGTTGCCGCAGCGGAGGCACAGGTCAGAGC
>Ga0315553_10004562_pt1 | contig 10400 bp, 5 predicted proteins | sample SalMarSW160140MG_FD_203099 | JGI IMG/M metagenome (GOLD analysis project Ga0315553, IMG submission 203099) | Salt marsh sediment microbial communities from the Plum Island Ecosystem LTER, Massachusetts, United States - Salt Marsh Sediment SW1601-40 ... | reverse complement strand
CAACTACCAACTACCAGCTGCCAGCTACCAACTACCAAAAGAAAGAGAACTATCATGAGTGTCGGAGATTCGATGGCGCAACGGGCTGAACAGTTTGCTCAGCGTTACCAGGCCGTCCGCGAACAAATCGGGCGGGTCATCGTCGGCCACGACGAGATCGTGCACGGTGTGCTCACCTGTCTGTTTGTCGGGGGCCACTGTCTCCTCGAGGGCGTGCCGGGTCTGGGCAAAACCCTGCTGGTGCGCTCGCTGGCCAAGGCACTCGACCTGAAGTTCTCACGCATCCAATTCACACCCGACCTGATGCCCGCCGACATCCTCGGCACAAACATGGTGGTGGAAACACCGGAGGGACGCCGCGTGTTCGAGTTTCAGCAAGGACCAATCTTCACCCAGATCTGCCTGGCCGACGAAATCAATCGTGCTACGCCCAAAACCCAGTCGGCCATGCTTGAAACCATGCAGGAAGGCTCGGTGAGCACGGCCGGCACCGTGTTTCAACTGAAACGCCCGTTCTTCGTCATGGCTACGCAGAATCCGATCGAACAGGAAGGCACCTATCCGCTGCCCGAGGCCCAGCTCGACCGGTTCTTTTTCAAGCTGGTGGTCGGCTATTCCTCGCGCGAGGACTTGGCCGCGATTGTCGACCGCACCACGCGCGGTGTCCACGTCGAGCCGGACAAGGTGATGGACGGCGAGGAGATCCTCAGCATGCAGCAATTGGTCCGCGAAGTGATCCTCGCGCCGCACGTGCAGGATTATCTGGTACGGCTCACGCTGGCCACGCATCCCGGCAGCCCCTTAGCACAGCCGATCACCAACCAGTATCTCCGTTGGGGCAGCAGCCCGCGCGGCGCCCAGGCACTCGCGCTGGCTGGCAAAGTGCGGGCGTTGTTGGCCGGCCGCTACAACGTCAGCTTCGAGGACGTTCGCCGCGTGTATCTGCCCGCCCTGCGACACCGGGTGATCCTCAACTTCGAGGCCGAGGCCGAAGGCATCGACACCGATCACGTGCTGCTCGACATCCTGGAAAAAGTCCCCGAAAAAGAAGATGAACATCAGGCGGCGTAGAAAATGCGGAATTCGGATTGCGGAATGCGGAATAGTTGTTAGTTGCTGAGTGTTAGTTGTTAGTGGCGTGTTTTCGATTGTCTTTAGGAGATTGCCGACAGGCGATGATTGATGACTCCATTTCGCAATCCGCAATACGTACTTCCACATCTTCCTTCTTACATCTTACATCTCACATTACTTCCTTTCGCACATGCCCTCCAACAACTCCCCACTACTGTCGCCGGAACTGCTGGCCAAGCTCGAGCGGCTCGAGCTGGTAACGCGGAAGATTTTCCGCGGCCGGCTCAAAGGCGAGCGACGCAGCCGCCGCAAGGGCCAAAGCATCGAGTTCGCCGACTTTCGCAGCTACGTGCCCGGCGACGATCTGCGGCTGTTGGACTGGAACCTCTACGCCCGGCTGGAGAAACTGATCATCAAGCTGTTTCTCGAAGAAGAAGACCTGCATTTTTACGCCCTCATCGACGCCAGTCGCTCGATGGACTTCGGCGACCCGACCAAGCTCCGCTACGCGAAGCAGTTGGCCGCCGCGCTTGGTTACATTGGCCTGGTACGGGCTGACCGCGTGAAGATCGAGACGCTCGGCACGAACAACGCCGTCAGTCCCGTGCTTCGCGGTCGCCGCAGCTTATGGCGAATGCTCGAGGTGCTCGACGCCATCGAGCCGGGCGACCAGGTTCCGTTGGCCGAGAGCGTCAAGCGATTCTGCCTCCGCAACTCCGGACGCGGCATCGTGCTCTTGATCACCGATTTGATGGACAAGGACGGCTACGAACCGGCGCTGCGTTACCTGGTGGCCCAGCGCCTGGACGTTTACGTCGTACAAGTGCTTTCCAAAGAGGAGATCGACCCGGATATCGTCGGCGATTTGAAACTGGTCGATTCAGAGGACGACGACACGGCCGAGATTACGGTCAGCGCACCGCTGTTGGCGCGTTACAAGAAAACGCTGGCCGCGCTTACCAGCGGGGCGCAGGAATTCTGCTCACGCCGCGGCATGAATTACCTGCTGGCCAACAATCAAATTCCGGTTGAGGACCTCGTATCGCTCTACTTACGAAAACGAGGGCTGGTGCGCTGACAATGGAATTGTTCTCCGGCTATTTGCGCAACATGCTCTCCTGGTGGCAGTGGTCACTGCTGGCTCTCGTACCGCCGGCGATCATCCTGCTCTACTTTCTCAAGCTGCGGCGCACGCCGTTGGAGGTGCCAAGCACGTACCTCTGGCAAAAGTCGATCGAAGACTTGCACGTCAACAGCATCTGGCAGCGGCTGCGACGCAATCTGCTGCTGCTCTTGCAACTGTTGCTCGTGCTGCTGGCCATGATCGCCCTGCTGCGACCCGGTTGGAGCGGCACCCGGCTCAGCGGCGATCGCTTTATCTTTTTGATCGACCAGTCGGCCAGCATGTCGGCCACGGACGTCCGCCCCACACGACTCGACGAAGCGAAACGGCGAACGCACGAGCTTGTTGACGCGATGCCCGCGGGCAGCCGCGCCATGATCATCAGCTTCGCCGACCGTGCCCAGGTTGCGCAGGAGTTTACCGATAATCGGTCGCTCTTGCACGAGCGGGTCGACGCGATTCGTCCCACGGCCCGCGGTACGAACCTGCGCGACGCCCTGGAGCTTTCCGCGGGTCTGGCCAATCCCGGCCGCACCGCCAACGAACCCGGGGACGCACCGGTTGCCGCGGCACAACCGGCCGACGTGTACATTTTCAGTGACGGCCGCTTCCCTTCGGTCGAAGGATTCTCGCTGGGAAATCTTTCTCCGATTTACATCCCCATCGGCGACGCACAGACCGGCAATGTGGCCGTCACCGCCTTCAACACGCGTCCCCTCGAATCGCAGCCCGACAAGCTGCAGGCCTTCGCCCGCGTCGCCAACTTTGGACCGGAGCCCGCTGAAGTTGATGTAGAGCTGCTCGCGGGCGATCAACTGATCGACGCCAGCCGAATATCTATCGAGCCGGGCGGCGAACAGGGTGTAGCATACGATCTGGGCGAGGCGGAGCAGGGTGCCTTGCGGTTGGAGATCAAATCGCACGCTGCGCCGTCGGGTGATGCACTGGCGGCAGACGACGTCGCCTTCGCGGTCGTCAATCCACAGCGAAAAATTCGCGTGTTGATCGTCACCGCGGAGAACCCGTCGCTTGTCTGGGCGCTCTCGACCGCGCGGGCGAGTGATCTGGCCGACGTCGAGATTGCCGAGCCCGAGATTCTCAACAGCGGGCAATACAAGACCGCGGCCGCACAAGGCACTTACGATTTGGTCATTTACGACCGTTGCCGGCCCGAGGAAATGCCGCAGGCCAACACGGTGTTCATCGGCCAGCTGCCGCCTGGACCCGACTGGGGCGGGGACAAAGAGGCGAAAAAAGTGGCCGCCCCGCAAATCATCGACGTGGAACGTTCGCATCCCTTGTTTCAGTTGATCGATCTGGGCAACGTGGCAATCGGTGAAAGCGTAATACTGGCTCCGCCGCCCGGCGGCACCGTGCTCATCGACTCGAGCCGTGGGCCGATCTGTGCCATCGCGCCCCGCCAGGCATTTGAAGACGTCGTAATCGGCTTTGAGATTGTCGGGACCGACAAGGAGGGCCAGCGGTACGCGAATACCAATTGGCACATGCGAGCCAGCTTTCCCACGTTCTGGTTCAGTTTGATCTCCTACCTGGGCGGAGAGGCCGACGGGACTCAGTCGTCGAGCGTTCGGCCGGGCCAGCCCGTCCGCCTGGCCGCGCGGAGCGAATCCGGCCAGTTGACCGTGGTGTCGCCCGACGGGAAACAAACGAAAATCTCTCGCGGCACCGAGGGCCGGTACCAGTTTCATGACACCGACGCCTTGGGCGTTTACGAGTTGCGCGATAAGGAGAAAACGACGGGCCGGTTGGCGGTCAATCTGTTCGACCCGTCCGAAAGTAACATCAAGACACAGCCCGACAAGGCCATTCAAATCGGTCACGTAGACGTGCCGGGTCAGACCACTTGGGAGGGCACGCGACGGGAACTTTGGAAGTGGTTGCTGCTCTCAGCCCTAGTCGTACTGCTCCTGGAATGGTATATCTATAACCGCCGTGTGTATCTGTAGGTGGGTTCGAAAGGTCGAACAGCCGGAAAGTCCCAGAATTGAAAAAACGAAGAGTCGGAACTTCGTCTCATTGCACAAAACGGTAGATAAAACGGCCACGAGGTAGGATATGCGGGCCGATACCTTAACGCCCCGACCCAAAAGTCGTCGTCATCGCCATCGCCGCCGAGCGAGTCGCAAGGTTTTCAACCGCATTGTTGAAAACGATTTGATCCGCCGTGTTAGCTACGACGAGTATCGCCGCAAGGTGAGCAACGTCTACGGCGGGCCGAAGGGTGCGATTCTGGCCACGTGCAGCTTGTTGTCGCTGCATATTCCGTTGGGCGAGCGGTTGTTTCGCGAGCGCAGGTTCGATCTCCGCTGCGCGCGATCCATTCTCGACGTTGGCAGCGGCGCCGGGCAGATTGCCAAACATCTGCTCAAGTACGCCGACCCGCAGGCCCGCATCACTTGTTTCGATCTGTCGCGACAAATGCTCCGCCGTGCTCGCAGCCGGCTGCAGTCCGACGTGCCCGAGTTCGTCACTGCCGACCTGGCGCGGATGCCCTTTGCCGACAAGAGTTTTGATTGCCTCACCTGCGGCTACGTATTGGAACATCTGCCCGATCCGCAGCCCGGTCTGGCCGAGATGGCCCGTGTGCTCAAGCCGGGTGGCCGCATGTTGCTGCTGACCACCGAGGACAACTTCTCCGGCGCGTGGACCAGCCGCATGTGGTACTGCCGCACCTACAATCGACGCGAGCTCAAAGCGCTGTGCGAGTCGCTCGGCCTCGCGTGGCGCAAAGAACTGTGGTTCACGCGCCTGCATAAGGTGATCCGCGCAGGCGGCATCTGTGTCGAAATCGAGCGTCGGTGAATTCTTCGAACGCTGTTCGGTTTAGAAAATGCCCAGGGCGATCAGGCTGTAGCGAACCACGAAGCCGGCCACCACCACGCTGACCATGCTCATCAGCTTGATGAGAATATTCAGGCTCGGACCGCTGGTGTCCTTGAAAGGGTCGCCCACGGTGTCGCCCACCACGCCGGCCTTGTGTGCTTCGCTGCCCTTGCCGCCGTAGTTGCCGGCCTCAATGTACTTCTTGGCGTTGTCCCACGAGCCGCCCGCATTGGCCATGAAAATGGCTACGCAGAAGCCGGTGGTGAGCGTACCAACTAGCAAGCCCAGCACGCCGCCAACGCCCAGCAACAGGCCGACCACGACGGGCGTGACCAGCCCCAAGAGAGAGGGCACGATCATTTCGCGCTGGGCCGCCTTGGTACTGATGGCCACCGGCGTCGCGTAATCGGGCTGGCCGGTGCCTTCCATGATGCCCGTGATCTCGCGAAACTGGCGGCGGACCTCTTCGACCATACCCTTGGCCGCGCGCCCGACGGCCTTCATCGTCATGGCGCAGAATACGAACGTAGCCATCGCTCCCAGGAAGACGCCCACGAGAATCTTGGGATTCATCAGCGAGGTGTCGTAATACGAGGCGAACTGTGGCAGCGTAGCCTGTTTCACGTCGACCAAGGGCGCACCGGTAGCGGCAAACGCGACAACGGTCTCTCCATCGATTTCGTCCACCGTGATCATGTCGTCGGGCAACTTCGTCAGACCTTGGCGAAAATCGGCCTCTTTCCAGGCCTCCTTTACCCCGGGATGGCGAAGGTCATTGGGCATGGCCAGGTAGTAATCCTGATACTCGTTGGCTTTTTCGCCCTCATTGCCGGGCCGCAACTGGTGAACGACGAAACCGTTGGACAGCTTGTAGTAGCCGGCGTCCGCTTCCTGGGTGACGGCCGAGGCCCCCCAGCGCTCAAAACCAATCCGCACCTCTTCGACGTAGGCGGCCAGCAGGGCCAGGGCGGTCAGCGCGGCAGAACCGATGGCAAAGCCCTTGCCGGTCGCGGCCGTCGTGTTGCCCAGGCTGTCCAGCGCGTCGGTCCGCTGGCGGACGATCGGCTCGAGGCCAGCCATCTCAGCGTTGCCACCCGCGTTATCGGCGATCGGCCCGTAGGCGTCGGTGGCCAGCGTGATGCCCAGCGTGCTGAGCATGCCGACCGCGGCAATGCCGACGCCGTAGAGACCGAGAGCGAAGTAGGTGATGTCCGTGAAATTCCAGCCGCTGGAGAACCCAAACGAAGTGATCGTGCCCAGGCAAACGACGATCACAGGAAACCAGACGCTCATCATGCCGGATGCCACGCCACCGATGATGATCGTCGCGGGCCCGGTGACCGCCTGTTCGGCCAGGTCCTTGGTGGGTTTGAATTCATCGCTGGTGGAGTATTCGGTCCATTTGCCGATCAGCCAGCCGGCCAGCAGCCCGGCAATCACACTGAAAGCCACACCCGGTATCGCAAACGGCAAAGTGAATAGGCCGAAAACTGACGCCACCACCGTCCCCTCGGTACGAGGCATCAGATAGCACGACAGCGCGATGGCGGCCACGATGACCAGGAACGTGGAAAAGTTGATGCCGCGTGCCAGCGCTTTCAGCAGAGCCTTCTGTGTGGCATCCTCCTCGGTCCGCACCATGTAGATGCCCAGGATGGACAGCAGGGTGCCGATCGCGGCAATCCCCATGGGCAGAAACAGCGCCTGGAGCTGGGCCGCCTGGCTCGTCAGGCCGGTCCCTTCCAGCAACGTGGGCGTGGCATAGGCCGCCACACCGAGGGCCGCGGTGGCCAGGATCGAACCGCAGTACGATTCGTACAGGTCGGCACCCATGCCGGCCACGTCGCCCACGTTGTCGCCCACGTTGTCGGCAATGGTAGCCGGGTTGCGGGGGTCGTCCTCGGGGATGTTCTGCTCGACTTTGCCCACCAGGTCGGCGCCGACGTCCGCCGCCTTCGTGAAGATGCCACCGCCCACGCGGGCGAACAGCGCCTGGGCACTGGCCCCCATGCCGAAGCAGAGCATCGTCACGGTGATCTCAACCAATGAGATAGGTTCCTTGCCGAGCACGTCCGGCCAAACCCAGAACAAAACACCAAACCAAAGCGTGATGTCCAGCAGTCCGAGCCCGACGACTGTCAGACCCATGACTGCCCCGCTGCGAAAGGCGACTTGCAGGCCTTGATTGAGTGATCTTTGGGCGCCGGCTGACGTGCGACTGCTGGCCCAGGTGGCCGTCTTCATGCCGAACCAGCCGGCCAGACCGGAAAAGAATCCGCCGGTCAAAAACGCGAACGGCACCCAATGGCTCTGTACCTCCAGCCCGAACGCCAGGACGGCAAGCAGAGCAAAGATGACGACGAAAAAGCCGGCCACAATCTTGTACTGCTGTTTCAAGTAGGCGTTCGCACCTTGGCGAACGAAGCCGGCGATCTCGACCATGCGGTCGTTGCCGGCGTCGGCGGTCATCATCTTCTTGAAAAAGAAGTAGGCCTGTACGAGGGCGGCGACTGAGGCCACCAACGCCAACAGCCACATGCCGAAGTACTTGGTCATGCCTGCTGCTTGTCCACCGCTTCCCATGGGGGCTTCGGCGGCCAGGGCAGGCGTGGCCAACGTGAACATCACGGCCAGGGCGATCGCCCGTTGGCCCAGAGACTTCTTTAAGAAACTTGAAACAGCCACACGGCCAAAACGACGTTTCATCCTGCAAATCATCGATCTCAACCTTTAATCCTTCCTCGTTACAATTGGAACCTTTTTCCTGGGGATACGTATTGCTATGGGGCGGACGTGCCAGGCAGATGCACAGCACATGGAGAGTCGACTCTCCGCCCAGTAGGGACCCTTCGATTTGGGGTCACTGGATAGCGCATTTACTCCGTTGTCAGCGTCGGCCGCGGCCAGCGAGTGTGCGGGACGTAAACCATACCGCTGAAAGTGGTTTACGAAGAGCGGAGTCTAATAGGTAGGTAGCGGACGTGTCAACCATAGCACGCAGGCAATATCCGGGCCGACTTGGTACGAAAAGAAGGTGCGGAAATCAGGGTATACGTGCCGGTTTTTCCAAATTTGAGGATTAGTGCGGGCTGGGGTCTCCGAGTCAAATCGGCTGCCAGGTCCTCGTCATTTGGCGAGATTTCGACTAAAATAAACAGTTCCTAATAGGTTGCCTGGCAGACGCCTTTCTCATGATGGAAGCGTCGAGCCGTTTTCAACTCCCGGCGTCTGGACCGCCCGCTCCCATGGCTCACAACTTTGTAGGCTGGTTGCGTAATCGCCGGCCCTATTATTGGTCACTTCGCAACGCGCGTTCCACTTCGCGTCGATCGTTGCGGCTGGAGCCGCTCGAACATCGGCTCATGCTGCACGGCGAGGGTGAGCCGGAGCATGAACTGACCGATCACGTCCACCACAACCTCTCGATCTTCATCGACGGCGATCTGGTGATCATCCCTGCCGACATCGGCGTGGAAGAAAGCGGCGTCATCATTGCCAACCCCCATACGCACGCCGCGGACAATCGGCTGCACGTCCATCCGCTAAACACCGGAGCACCGGAAGATTACACAACGGTCGGCGACTTCTTCGACACCTGGCGAACCAACGCCGCGGCGGCCGGCAACAACCCGGACGCCGTCTTCAGCAGCACGGAAATTCTCGGCCACTTTGTCGATGAAGATCACGTGATACGCATGTTCGTCAACGGCGAGTTGAACGACGAGTATGAAAACTACGAGATGCACGCGCTGGACGACATCGTCATTCGCTACGACTCGATCGATACGATCGAAACCTACGGCACGTCCGTCTATGCCGGCCTGACGAATCCGATCGTGACGCTCAACACGAATCTCGGCTATGTCGACGTCGAGCTGTACGCCCACGATACGACCAACGCCGTCGCCACGCCGATCACCGTGGACAACTTTTTCAACTACCTGGAAGACCGCGACTATATCGATTCGTACTTCCACCGATTTGTCACGGACTTCGTTCTCCAGGGTGGCGGCTTCGTTGCGACGCAACTTGTTCCCTCCGAAATATCGCATATCGATACACCGGTTCCGACCGATCCGGCTATCACGAATGAACCATTCAATTCCAACATTCTCGGCACCGTCTCCATGGCGAAGCTGGGTGGCGACGCGGACAGCGCCACCAGTCAGTTCTTCTTTAATCTCTCGGACAACTCAGAGAATCTGGACAACCAAAACGGCGGGTTCACCGCCTTTGGGCGCGCACTCAACTTTGGCGAACTTCAAGACATTCTGGCTACGTTGTCCACTTTTAACGCCGGCGATCCGTTCTCCAGTGTGCCGCATACGGGCGGTTCCAGCGACATCGGCGAACTGATGGTTATACAGTCCATCAGCAGTAACGTCATGCTCAACGGAACGGTTTATGAGGATGTCAATCTCAACGGCCATCAGGATGACGGAGAGGATCCGCTCGAAGGTGTGACCGTCTACGTCGACGAAAACGACAACCAACTGCTCGACGTCAACGAAATATCGGCCGTTACCGACGCTGACGGCAACTATCAGCTCAACGCCCCCTTCGGCGATTTTACCGTGAGGCAAATTCTGCCTTCCGGATACGTGCAAGCATCACCGGCCGGTTCAACAGGCCACCCCCTTTCGGTGACGGCCGAAATCGTGGGAACCGATCTGTTTGGCCTCGACTTCGGTGACGTCATACCTGAAGAGCCGACAGGCATCGATCTGCTGGCCGGTTCCGACTCAGGTGTGTCGAGCGAAGACAATATCACCCGCTTCGAATCGTTGGAATTTCGCGTTTCGGGTGTTGTTCCGGGCGCGATCGTTACGCTCTATAGCGGAACTACAATTATCGGCACGCGTACAGCAACTGGCACAAGCGTGGTGGTCAATGGGAACGTCGCGTTCTTCTCTGACGGGGAACATGACATCACAGCCACGCAGACCTCGGACGGGGTGACCAGCGGCCATTCTGCAGCACTAACCATCACCGTCGATCGCACCGCCGACGGGTTCACCACCGCCGCTCCGACGAGTGCCTTTCTCGGCGAGAACTATCTCTACAACGTGGGGCACCAGGAGGAGCTCGTAGGACAGCAAAACCTGAACTATTCGCTGGCTACCGCGCCGACCGGCATGACGATCGACGTAAACACCGGCCAGATTATTTGGAATAGCCAGCACCTGACGCTGGGGCAGCACTCCGTCGAGGTCCACGCGACCGATCGGGCCGGTAACGTCGGCGTGCAATCGTTTACAGTCAACGTGCAGGAGACGCCGGAGCCGCCCGTGCTCGGCGACGTCGCGGATCAGAACGTCGACGAGGGTGACGAAGTGGTCGTGACGATCACCGCCACCGA
>Ga0315553_10004561_pt1 | contig 10400 bp, 9 predicted proteins | sample SalMarSW160140MG_FD_203099 | JGI IMG/M metagenome (GOLD analysis project Ga0315553, IMG submission 203099) | Salt marsh sediment microbial communities from the Plum Island Ecosystem LTER, Massachusetts, United States - Salt Marsh Sediment SW1601-40 ... | reverse complement strand
CCAGGTCGGCCCCTTGGAGCGCGGAGCGCGAAGCCGCGCCGCTGGCCAACAGCAGCACGGTGTCGTTCGTGCTCATATGCCCTTCGACGCTGATGCAGTTGAAGCTGTCGTCGACCGCCCAGGAAAGCGCCTGTTGGGCATCGTCCGGCGTGAGAGCCGCATCCGTGAGCAGAATCGCCAGCATGGTCGCCATCCGCGGACCGATCATCCCGGCCCCCTTGGCCATGCCGCTGATCCGCACTGGACCGCCGGAAAGCTCGATCACGCGACCGGCCATCTTGTGCGACTTGTCGGTCGTGGTAATGCCGCGCGCCGCCGCTACGAATGCCGCTTCGTCGTCGGCAAGTCGCTGCGCGGCACTGGCTACCCCGGCTTCGATCTTCGCCAGCGGCAGAAACTCGCCAATGATGCCCGTCGAGAGGACAAGCACTTGCTCCGGCTCCACGCCACACGCCTGGGCGGCAAGCTCGGTCATGCGTCGGGCGTCGTCCAGACCCCGCTGACCGGTGCAGGCGTTAGCGTTGCCCGAGTTGGCCAGAATCGCGCGGATGTTGTCAGACGGGGTGCGCTGGCGATCGAGCGCCACCGGCGCGGCGAACACGAGGTTCTGCGTGTACACGCCCGCGGCGACGGCGGGAGCGTCGGCCACGATGAGCGTTACGTCTTCCTTGTTAGGATTGCGCTTGATGCCGCAGTGCACGCCGGCCAACCGGAATCCGCGAGGCGGCAAGAGGCTCATCTCGTGACCTTCTGCAAAATTCTCTTGACTACCGGCGTGATGGAATCAATTCCCAGACATGCAATGTCCGGCCGAGGTTCGGTCCGCCTACTGAAAACTGAACACCGAAAACTGAAAACCCTGACCGCAACCCTCCACGCCGAAACTCTTCCGTTGGAATCCGATCTCACGCCCCCGCCAGTCACGCCGTTTTCGCAATTAGTCGTCGGGCAAGCAAGAGGACCAACAGGCTGCTGATCGCCAGACCCACCCACGGCGCGGCTCCTTCGGCGAAAATGACGGCGCCATTGAAGGCCATGAACACCATGAAGAAGTGAACGGCGGCGCCGACCGCGAGTGGCCGCACGGCGTACGTCGCGGGACGGGCCCACCACCAGGCGGCATCGGCTACCCAAATGGCGAGGTACGCATAGCTGAAGTAAATGCCCCAGGCCAGCGGCACGCCGACCAGTTCCTGCACCTGCCGGGCGGTCGCCGCCTCTGCCTCGGCGTGGCTCCACTGGTGATAGAAGTGAAAGGCACTGGCCACGTGCGCCAACATGAGCAGGCAGCCTACCGACCAGATCGCGCGGAGCCGCCGGCCGAAAGCCGCTTCTTGTGTGGGGTCGCCGTGCCGTCTCGGCCACGGTCGCGCCAACTCGGCCGCCAACACCGCCACGTAGCACAGCAGCGCCAAGCGGACGGTCCAGAAGGTGAGCCAGATTCCCATGGGGCGGAATGACGAAGGACGAGTTAATGACCAATTCCCCAATGACCAATGACCAATGTGCCGATGCTTGCGTTCCGGCATTGGTCATTGGGATTTGGTCATTGGGCATTCCGCGCCGAGCGGTATCATCGGACCCACTTTTTCGGAAACCCTTCCAGTGCCGATCCCCCTTCCGGTTTCCACAGTGCCACTTCGTCGATGCGGGTCGCCAGTTCGACGTCGGATTGCGTGATGCCCCGCATGCGGTGCGTTTGCAGCAACACCGTCACCTTGGCGTAGCCGAGCTTCAGATCGGGATGGTGCCACGCCGCCTCGGCCAAGTAGCCGATCGTTTGCGCCAGCAGCATCGTGTGCGGCCACCCGGGCGTGTCGTAGGTGCGGCGGAGCCAGCCTTCGCGGACTTCCCATCCGGGCAGTTTTTGAAGCGCCTGCTCAATTTGGTCGTCGCTGAGCATTTGATCGTCAGCCATCGCAGTTTTCCCCGTGTAACAAGGGGCTTCTCGCAAGTCGCCTATCGGCGGCTCCGTCCGTTTGGGCTCGCCGCGGACCCCGGCTCATTGTAACGCCGCGGCACCCGGCCCGAGTGCGAATCCCCCTTCCCAGAACCCACTGGCGGCCCTAGAATTGCTGGTTTGCCGCCAATTCTTCCCGACCGACTGGGGGCATTCCATGCCCAAACAAAAGACCCACAAAGCGACCCGCAAGCGATTCCGACTCACCGCGAGCGGCAAGGCCAAGCATCGCAAGTGCGGCACGAGCCACTTGGCGTGGCGCAAGAGTCACAATAAGAAGCGCAAGCTGCGGGGCACCACCACGCTCGATAAGACTTCGACCAAGGCCATCCAGCTCGCCTTGTGCGGCAATAGTCTGTAACCCAGCAGCCCGGCCGACCGACCGACGGGTATGACACCATGAGAACCACATACGGCGCCGCTCGGCACCAGTCGAAACGCCGACTGTTTAAGAAGGCCAAGGGTTACCGCGGCGGCCGCGGCAAGCTGCTGCGCACGATGAAGGAGACGCTGGTGCGGGCGGGCGCCTACGCCTTCCGCGACCGGCGGGACCGCAAACGCCAGTTCCGCAAGCTGTGGATTCTGCGCATCAACGCGGCGGTTCGAGAGCGCGGACTGCGCTACAGCGAGTTCATTCACGGCCTCGACATGGCCGGCATCGAATTGGACCGCAAGTCCCTGGCCGAGATGGCGGTGAGCGATCCACCTGCCTTCGATACGCTTGTCGAGAAAGTACGGGCGAGCCTGGTGGCGGCATAGCGGGCGATCATGTCACTGGACCAGTTCCTGCACGAGCTCGACGAACTGGCGCATTCCGCCGCCGCCGCTTTCGATGCCGCCGCGGACGCCGATGCACTCGAACAGGCCCGCGTCGCGTTTCTGGGCGCACGCAGCGGAAAGCTGAAGGCCGTACAAAAGGGTCTTGGTCGAATCGAGGCCGGCGATCGCCCGGCGGCCGGCAAGCGGTTCAACGAGGCCAAGTCGAGCATCGAGGCCGCGTTCGAGTCGGCCCACCAGCGACTCGCGGCCGCCGCGCGACCCAAGAGCCGCGACGAGCAATTCGACCCCACGCTCCCGGGCCACGCCCGGCGTCTCGGCCGACTGCACCCGATCACGCAGACGATTGTCGAGCTGGTCGACATCATGGGCCGCCTCGGTTTCACGGTGGCCTACGGGCCCGAGATCGAGGACGAGTGGCACAATTTCCAGGCGCTCAACATCCCGCCCGATCACCCCGCTCGCGACCCGCTCGAAAACCTGTATCTTCGCGATGCCGACGACGGGAAGGGTGGCGCGCTGCTACTGCGCAGCCAGACCAGCACGGTGCAGATTCGCGTGATGGAGCAGACGCCGCCCCCCGTACGGGTGATATCGCTGGGACGCGTCTATCGCCCGGACACGGCCGATGCCACGCACTTCCCCATGTTCCACCAGATGGAGGGGCTGTGGGTCGATCGCGGCGTGACCATGGCCCATCTCAAGAGCGTGCTGCGGCTGTTCGTCACCAGCTATTTGGGCAAGGACGTGCACATTCGCTTCCGCCCGTCGTTCTTCCCCTTCACGGAGCCCAGCGTGGAGGTCGACATGAGTTGGAACGACGGCTGGATCGAGCTGGGGGGCGCCGGCATGGTCGATCCCCACGTGCTCACGTCGGTGGGCTACGATCCGGAGGAGGTTTCCGGTTTTGCCTTCGGCCTGGGCGTCGAGCGGCTTTGCATGCGGCGGCACGGCATTACCGACATCCGCGAGTTCTACCGCAACGACGCGCGGTTTCTGCGGCAATTCTGACAAGTGGCGAGCGTCAAGAGACAAGAATCGAGAGCCGGACTTCGACAGCCGGAAACGTTTCTTGACAATCGCCGCCGCGGAATGAAGAATCTGCTGTTCCCGGTTTTGTCCTCTTGCGGATTCGACCCATGGTCGGCGATGCGCCGCGCGAACCCAAACCTATGATGCTGCGTCATTCGGATGATCCGTCGACCCGCCTTGTCGAAGGCGTGCTTGGGGCCGACGTCGCGATGCCACGTCCCCCCGCCGACCAGGGTTGGCGTGCGGCGGAGCAATATGACGTGCGCCTCGCCGAGGACGATCTTGACGACTTCGACGAGGACGACTTCGACGACGACTTCGACGATGACTTCGATGAGGAATCCGACGACGATCTCCTGGATGGAGAGTTCGACGACGACGGCGAGGAGGACGAGGAGGTCGACGCCGAGGACGATGACGACCTGGACGATGAAGAGCTCGACGATGACGATGATGACGATGACGAGTTGGAAGACGACGAGGAAGAAGAGGAAGAAGAAACCGAGGCGTAGCACGCCACAGGCCGGGCCGCGATAGCGCGCTTGGTCTCGAAAGGCACACCCGCCCCATGTTTGACGCAGTTCCCGCCAACGTCCAGTTCCCCAAGCTGGAGCAGCAGGTGCTGGCGTTCTGGAAAGAGCGGGGCATCTTCGAGAAGTCGCTCGCGCAGCGCTCCGGCGGGCCCCCCTTCGTGTTTTACGAAGGCCCCCCCACCGCCAACGGAATGCCCCACCCGGGCCACTGCCTCACCCGGGCCATCAAAGATCTGTTTCCCCGCTACCGCACCATGCGCGGCTACGATTGCCGGCGCAAGGCGGGTTGGGACACGCACGGCCTGCCGGTCGAAGTCGAAGTGTGCAAGGAGCTGGGCATCCACTCGAAAGAAGAGATCGAGGCGTACGGCGTCGAGCCGTTCATCCATCGCTGCCAGGAGAGCGTGTGGCGGTACATGAAGGAGTGGGAGCGGCTCACCGAGCGGCTGGGATTCTGGATTCACCTCGGCGAGGCGTACGTCACCTACCACCAGAGCTACGTCGAGAGCGTGTGGTGGTCGCTCAAGACGCTGTTCGATCGCGGCCTGTTGTACCAGGGGCACAAGATCGTCTGGTGGTGGGCACAGGGCGGAACGGCGCTCAGCGCGGGCGAAGTAGGCCAGGGTTACCGCGAAGTAGCCGACCCCAGCGTGTACGTGCGGTTTCCCCTGTTGGACGAGAAGGGGAATAAGACCGACATCTCGCTGCTGGTGTGGACTACCACGCCCTGGACGTTGCCCTCAAACCAGTTCGTGGCCGTGCATCCTGATCTGGAGTACTCGACGGTCGTCGATAGCGAATCGGGCGAGCGGTTGATTCTGGCGTCGGCGCTGGTTGAGGCAGTGGCGCAGAAAGTGAAGCGCGAGCTAAAAGTCGAGACGACGCTCCGCGGCGACTCGCTGTTACACCGCCGCTATGTGCCGCCGTTTGACGACTATTACCGCACGATGAACGATGCCCGGGCGTCGCTGAAATCGGGCGACGACGAATACCTGATGTGGCGCGTCGTGCCGGCCGACTTTGTTACGATCGACAGCGGCACGGGCGTGGTACACCAGGCCCCGGCGTTCGGCGAGGTCGACTTCGAAGTGCTCAAGACCGAGAATGCCCGATTCGCCGACGCCAGCGCGATCGACTTGCTTAATGCCGTGGCGCCGGATGGCACGTTCACCGACGAAGGGCCCGACTTTTGCCGTGGCCGTTGGGTGAAGGACTGCGACAAGGAGATCGTGCGCGACCTTAAGAACCGGGGCCTGTTGTTCCACCAGGAGCAGTACATCCACGACTACCCGTTCTGCTGGCGGGCCGAGGAAGACCCGCTGATTCAGTATCCCCGCCGAAGCTGGTTCATCCGCACCACGGCGTTCAAGGACCGCATGCTCGAGAACAACAGCCGGATCAACTGGCTGCCCGAGCATATCAAGAGCGGCCGGTTCGGCAACTTCCTGGAGACGAACGTCGACTGGGCCCTGTCGCGCGAGCGGTACTGGGGCACGCCGCTGCCCATCTGGCAATGCCAAGCGTGCGGCCAAATGGAGGCAATCGGCAGCTACGACGAGCTCCTGGCGAAGAAGGGCGTGCAGGGCACCGAGGCCTGGCTGGCAGCGAAGAAGCAGAATCCCAAACTGCCGGACGACCTGAAGGTTCACAAGCCATATATCGACGAGGTGACGTACGCCTCGACCTGCCCCGGTTGCGCGGACGAGAGCATGCGCCGCGTGAGCGAGGTCATCGACTGCTGGTACGACGCGGGCGCCATGCCGTTCGCGCAGTGGGGATATCGCGGCGAAGACGGGCCGAAGGATGCCGTTGGCCACTTCCACGATCAGTTCCCAGCCGACTTCATCAGCGAGGCGCTCGACCAGACGCGGGGGTGGTTCTATAGTTTGCTCGCCATCAGCACGCTGTTGTTCAGCGACCAATCGCCAGCGGCCAATGTGGACGAACACGGACGAGCACGGACGAACACGGACGTGCCCCGATCCCCGGCGCAACCGTATCCACATCCTTACCGCAACTGCGTCGTACTCGGTCTCATGCTGGGCGAAGACGGCGGCAAGATGTCGAAGAGTAAGCGGAATTACCGCGAGCCGCAAGAAATCTTCGATCGATACGGGGCCGACGCGCTGCGGTGGTTCTTCTTCGCCAACCAGCCGCCATGGACCACGATCCGCTACAGCGAGAAGGCGATTAAGGAGAGCATCCCCGAGTTTTTGCTGCGGCTGTGGAACGTGTACAGCTTTCTCGTGATTTACGCCAACATTGATGGGTTTGATCCCGCGTCGTCAGTTGTCAGTAGTCAGTTGTCAGTTGCAAAGACGGCAGAATCCAAACCACAACGGACAACGGACCACGGACAACGGACGACGCCGCTTCAGCTTTGCATCGAGGATTTCCAGCACGCGTCGACTTATCGCCCGGCCTCCCAGCGCGGCGAGCTCGACCGCTGGATCACCAGCGAGCTGCACCGCATGGTGGCCGGGACAATCGAGCGGATGGACGCCTACGACAACTACACGGCCTGCGTGCGGATCAACGAGTTTGTCGACGCGCTTTCCAACTGGTACGTCCGCCGCAGCCGCGATCGCTTCTGGAGTGCCGAAAAGAACGCGCCCGACAAGCTCGACGCCTACTGGACGCTGTACGAATGCCTGGTGACGACGACCAAGGTGATCGCCCCGTTCGTGCCGTTTCTGTCCGAAACGCTGTGGCAGAACCTGGCCGGCGTGTTCGGCGACCGAGCCGTCGAAAGCGTGCACTTGTGCGACTTCCCGGTGCCCGACACGGCGGCGATCGACGAAACGCTCTCCCGCCGCATGAGCCTGGTACGCGAGATCGCCTCGCTGGGCCGGTCGGCCCGCATGGAGTCGAAGCTCAAGGTGCGTCAGCCGTTGGCGCGGGTCGAAGTGATCCTGGTCGACCCCGAGCAGCAGGCGTGGCTCGAAGAGCACGATGCGCTACTGCGCGACGAGTTGAACGTCAAGACAATCGAATACGCGTCGCACGCCGAGCAGTATATCGACTACCATGTGCAACCCAACTTTCCGCGGCTGGGCCCGCGGCTGGGGAAGCTGTTGCCGCACGTGAAGAAAGCGCTGGCCGAAGCGGACGGCGGGGCCGTGATGGCGCAGCTTCGCGACGGCGGCCGCTATACCTTGAAGCTGGGCCAGGAGCGCGTCGAGCTCGATTCCGAAGACGTACAGGTGCGGTTGCAGGCGAAGCCCGGTTGGGCAGCCGCCCAGGGTCGGCAGTGCGTCGTCGTGCTTTCGACGGAGCTCACGCCTGAGCTATTGCGTGAAGGAATGGCCAACGACGTGGTGCGCCTCATTCAGGAGCGGCGCAAAGAGCTGCAACTTGAATACACCGATCGCATCGCCGTGGGCATCGTGACCGATTCCGAAGAGCTCACGGCCGCCTTCGACGAAAACCGCGACTACATCATGCAGGAAACGCTAGCGACAAGCCTAACCGATAAGCCGATTCCCACCGCGGAAGGAGCCGATCACGAAATATCGGGCCACAAACTGACACTGTACGTTTCACGCAGTGCAACCGGCGCATCCTAGCTTCGTGATTGGTCATTTGGATTTGGTCCTTGGTCATTCTCAACATTCGTGCTTCGACATTCGTCATTCTCGCGTAGCGGCGTCCCATCAGTCTTATGCCCCCTTCCACGCCTCTGCCGATTGCCGTGCTGATTTCCGGGGGCGGGACAACGCTGCGCAATTTCATTCAAAGAATCGCCGCCGGTTCGCTCCCGGCACGCATCGAGCTGGTGATATCCAGCAATCCCAACGCGAAGGGACTCGAGTTCGCTGCCGCGGCGGGAATCGAATCGCGGGTGATCGAGCGCGGCGACTATCGGGCGACCGCCGAGTTCAGCGACGCGGTGTTCGCCGCTTGCCGCCAGCGCAAGGTCGAGCTGGCGTGCATGGGGGGCTTTTTGAAGCACGTGGACATACCGGACGATTTTGCGATCCGCGTGATGAACATTCACCCCGCGCTCATCCCCGCGTTTTGCGGCAAGGGCTATTACGGCCTGCGGGTCCATCAGGCCGTGCTCCAGTACGGCGCCAAGGTGAGCGGCTGCACGGTGCACTTCGTCGACCAGCGCTACGACCACGGCCCGGTGATCTTGCAGCATGCGGTGCCCGTGCTCGATGACGACACGCCCGAGAGCCTGGCGGCGCGGGTCTTCGCCGAGGAGTGCGAGGCGTATCCCGAGGCGGTGCGGCTCTTCGCCGAGGGCCGGCTCACGGTTCGCGGCCGGCGGGTGCTCGTGAGTCGCTGACGCGCGAATGCGAAGCTGATGCCAGCAGCGCGAACGATGCGTCAGGGGCCGCCGGAGGGCAGTACGACGCCGTCGATCAGCCTGTCGCCCAGAAAGAGCTGCGTCGGCTTGCCGTCGATCTCGACCACCATGTCCTTGATGCCGATTTCGCTCACAACACCCTTCACGGTCCCCACGGTGAACCTGTCCCCTTCGCGGAGGATGACGCGCTCGCCGGTGGGGCGAATCAGCAGCCGCGCCTCGGAGTGGCCCGAGACGTCGACGACGCTCGTGAGCACAGTTTGCGTGGCGAGGTCGAATTGAGGTCGGGGCGGGGTCGTCACTACGCGCGGTCCGGTGTCGGGGGGTGGCGGCGGTTCCGTCACTGTGATCTGAATCGTCTGGCTTACGCTCTTGGCGGGAAAGCCGTCGTCGGTCGCGCGGAGCGTCACTTCGTACTGGCCCGTCGCTCGCGGTGTCCAGGAAAGCTGCGACTTACTCCCGGTGCTGGCCGCCAACCTCAAACCGCTGGGCGCATCGCCGACCAGCGCGAACTTGACGCTATCGAGCGGGTCGCGGTCGGTGGCGGTAAGCGGTAGCGACCAGGGTCGCCCGGTGTTGGCCCTCTGGCTGCCGACTCGTCCGAACTGCGGCGGCTGATTGGGCGGGGCGAACAAGTTGCGGCCGACGATCTTGTCGGTGTAGGCGGCCAAATCACCGTAAGCCAGCCGGCTGGATCTTCCGTCGGGCAGCGCGCCCTTGTCGGGAGCCCCGGGGAGCGAAACGGCCTGTACCGCCAGCGTCAACTGCATGAGCTTCGAGCCTTCGACCGGCTGCACGCGCAACAGGTCGATTCGGTGCATCATGTCGCGCTGGTAGAAGGCGTGCAGCAGCTTGACGAGCTGCTCGATGTTGCCGTCGCAATTGAGGACAAACCGATGCGCCTCGTACACGTCGCCGAACTTGGTGGTTTCGTTTGCCCGCAGGTTGACGTCTTGCAACCCCACGTCCTTCACCGCCAGGTTGATGAGCCACTCCTGGTACAGTGATCGGGCCTTGTCGCTCGCCGGAGGTAGCGAGCGCGCTTCCATTTCGGCGATCCGGGCGGTGGCCTGCTGTCCGGCGCGGATGATCGCTTCCTTGCGCCCGATGTCCTGTTGAAGGTTTTCGATCGCGGTGCGGCGGGACTGGAACGCGCCGACGACGCGCATCGACAGGTACCACGCGACCGTCAAAGCGGCCACGATCCCCAGCGCGACGGCCAGGATTTTTTCGCGGCGGGTCATGGCGCGTCTCCTTGCCGCGAATCGGCGCCGTCCTCGCTTTTGGCGCCGTTCTCGCTTTTGGCGCCGTTCTCGGCCGGCTCACTGGAATTGCCTTCGGCCGATGCGCCGTCGCTCTCCTGCTGGTTGGCAGTGTCGTCGTCGCTTGCGGCTTCATCGTCGGACGTGTCGCCGTCGGACGTGTCGCCGTAGATTGCCTCACCGTTGGTTGATTCACCTTCGATCATGTCGAGCGGCGATAGATCGTCGTCCGGCGCAGTGCTAGCGGTTGGCGCCGAACCATCGGCTGGCGCGACGGTGATCACTTCCTGAAACATCCAGCGGTACTTGCCCTGGGCTTGCTCGGACGACTGACCGCCTCCGTGCACCCTGTGCCTGTCGCTGCTCAGGCGCCTTTCCATCCGTCCGACGAGGTCGGATTCGGTCACGCCGCCATTGATGCGCATCACGCCGCCGCCGCGCGACACGACCCCTCCGGCCGCAAACTGCGTCACCAGCGCCTCATCGCCGCGAGGCATGCGATCGCTGACATAGTGCAGCTCGTC
>Ga0315553_10004559_pt1 | contig 10402 bp, 9 predicted proteins | sample SalMarSW160140MG_FD_203099 | JGI IMG/M metagenome (GOLD analysis project Ga0315553, IMG submission 203099) | Salt marsh sediment microbial communities from the Plum Island Ecosystem LTER, Massachusetts, United States - Salt Marsh Sediment SW1601-40 ... | reverse complement strand
TGCGCCGGTGTCCGGCGGCGTCGGCGGCGCGCAGGCCGGGACGCTGACCTTCATGGTCGGCGGCAGCAGCACCGCCTTCGAGCGCGCCAAGCCGATCCTGGAAAGGATGGGCAAGACCATTGTGCACGCTGGCGGCGCCGGCAACGGCCAGGCCGCGAAAATCTGCAACAACATGATCCTCGGCGTGTCGATGATCGCGGTTTCGGAGGCGTTCGTTCTGGCCGAGAAGCTCGGCCTCGACGCGCAGAAGCTGTTCGACATTTCATCGAAGTCGTCCGGGCAATGTTGGTCGATGACGAGCTATTGCCCGGTGCCGGGACCGGTGCCGACCTCGCCCGCCAACCGCGACTACAAGGCGGGGTTCACCGCCGCGATGATGCTCAAGGACCTCGAGCTCGCCCAGGGTGCAGCAAGCGCGGCGAGCGCCAACACGCCGCTCGGGGCGGACGCCGCCAGGCTCTACGCGCGCTACGTCGAGAGCGGGGAGGGAGCCCGCGATTTCTCCGGCATCATCCGCTTCATTCGCGGCGGCTGACCGTCCGTCGGGCGGTAACCCGAATATCGCGGCGGGCACGACCCGTTCCGTCCCAGAATGAGGCGACGCAACTTGATTGCGGTGAACGCGAGGTCAAGAATATTTGTGGCATTGGAGCGACACGGCCGATTCACTATCGCAGATAAACTTTATCTTTATCGTAGAATTTAAGCCGATGTTCAGCCGTTGCCCGTATGGTGCGAGCTGTAGACGGGGGAACAGGGCCCCGTCGCTGCGTAACAAAAACATACGGGAAGGCGTCACGATGAAGACCGTTGTCAAGACGGTCGAGCCGGCCGAGCGTCAGGTGCGGTTCGACCATATCCGGCCGCTCTATCTCGATGCCTTGACGCTCGTGGAGCGGTTGCATCGACGCTTGCTCGATGTCATCAAGGACGAGTTCGACCGTCGCGGCCGCTCCGACATCAATTCGGTGCAGGCGCTGCTGCTCTACAACATCGGCGAGAAGGAGCTGACTGCGGGCGAGCTGCGCACGCGCGGCTACTACCTCGGCTCCAACGTCTCCTACAACCTGAAGAAGCTCGTCGAGATGGGTTTTCTCGATCACCAGCGCTCGCGCGTTGACCGACGCTCGGTGCGCATTCGGCTGACCGAGAAAGGTGGCGAGGTTCGCGACATCGTCGAGAGCCTGTACCAGAAGCATGTGCGCACGGTGGAGCAGGTGGGCGGCATCACCGCCGACGAGTTCGCCACGTTGAACAAGTCGCTGCACCGGCTCGAGCGATTCTGGACCGACCAGATTCTGTACCGGCTCTGAGCGTATGATCCCGAAAGGTGGGAAGCTCTTTTCGGGCAAGATCATGTGCTGACGAGAATTTTTTTCCGCGGCCCATCACCTCGAACTTTCGCCGCGACCAAGCCCCCGGTCTTCCTCCACCGGGGGTTTGGACTTTTTGCGTCCTGAATTATTGCGGATCGGTCACAAATTCGCCCACCGCGGGTCTTACCCGGTGCCTTGCGTTTGAATAGCTAAGACCTGTCGCGCGTGGGTTGGCCTTCGATAGGCGCCGGCCCGCCATTGAGATTCGGAGACGTCATGCGAAAACCGCCGGCCCGCCGCCACCCGGACCGCCGCGCGTTCCTGCGCAGCCTTGTGCGGGCGACGGCGGTCGCAGGCGGCGGCGTCTTGGCCTCGCGGTCATGGGCGCAGGACGCCACTTTGCAGGCCCTGATCGAGCAGAACCTGCGCAACGATTTTGGCCAGAGCTTCGATTCGGCTTCGCGCACGATCCCGATGCCGAAAGCGTCGCTGCCGACGCTTTCGCCGGCCACCGTGCAGCACACCGAGCAGGCCATCGGCGTATTTGAAGGCATCGTGGCGCGCGGTGGCTGGCCGGAAGTGGTAAAGGCGGAGCGCCTGCGGCTCGGCATTCGTCATCCCGCAGTCACCGCATTGCGCCGGCGTCTGACGGTGTCGGGCGACCTCGATTCCCAGGCGGGCGTTTCCAACGTCTACGATTCCTATGTGGAAGCCGGCGTTCGCCGCTTTCAGGCGCGGCACGGGCTCACGGTCGACGGAATCATGAGCACGCAGACGCTCAAGGCGCTGAATGTTCCGGCCGCCGTGCGGCTCGCTCAGCTTCGCACCAATGTGGTGCGGCTGCGCAGCCTGAGCGATCATCTCGGCAACCGCTTCGTGGTCTGCAACATTCCGGCCGCGCAGATCGAGGCGATCGAGAACGGCATGGTGGTGTCGCGCCATACCGCCGTGGTGGGCAAGCCGGATCGGCCGTCGCCGGACATCGACTCCAAGATCATCGAAATCAATTTCAACCCGTATTGGACGGTGCCGGTCTCGATCGTGCGGCGGGATCTCATCCCGAAGATGCAGGCCGAGCCCGACTATCTCACCGACAACCGTATTCGCATTTTCGATCAGCGCGGCAACGAGCTCACCCCCTCGCAGGTCAACTGGTATTCGGACGAGGCCACCAATTATATGTTCAAGCAGGATCCGGGCGATTTCAATTCGCTCGGCTCCATCCGCATCAACTTCCCGAACAAGGACGGCGTGTATATGCACGACACGCCGTCAAAGAACCTGTTCGGCGAGGACTTCCGCTTTCATTCTTCGGGTTGCGTGCGCGTGCAAAACGTGCGCGAGCTGGTGAACTGGCTGTTGATCGAAACCCCCGGCTGGTCGCGCCAGGAAATCGATCGGGTGATCAAGAGCGGGGACCGGGTCGATACCAGGCTCAGCCGGCCGGTGCCCCTGTATTGGGTCTATGTGACCGCCTGGGCCACGCCTGACGGCGTCACCCAGTTCCGCGAGGATATCTACAGCCGCGACGGGCTCGGGCCGGTGGCGACCACCAGAGGCGGCTAGTGGAGCGGATTTGACATTCGCGACCAGCCTAGCAGAAGACTCATACTGCGAATGTCAAATCCAAAGCTCCACTAGAAGCTTATACTTGCTAGTGGTCCTTTGATTCTAACATTTGCAACGGTGCCCGCCGAAATGGGATGCGAATGTTAGAATCGGACCACTAGCAGCCGGCCGAAAGACTCTTCGCTGCCATTCCGCGGCGCGCGCCTGTTGGCGCGCGAATGCGAAATCCAGCGGCGTTCCCCGTGTCTTTGGATTCCCGGTGCGGCGCGGAGCCTGTCATCGGCCCGCGCATTGCGTGGACCCGCTGGCGCCGTTTCGGAATGACCATCGAGAGTTTTTCGGCGTCCTGGTAATATTCGCGATCATGAGGAACGAGCGCCTGTGATTGCCGAACATCCATCCGTCGACTGCGACGTGCATCCGAGCGTGCCCGACATGGGCGCGCTTTTGCCGCATCTCGAAACCTTCTGGCGCGACCAGGTCGAAGACCGCGGCCTCGCCTCGCTGGAAACGATCAGCTATCCGCGCAACGCCCCGATCAGTGCGCGGCCGGAATGGCGCGGCAAGGACGGGCTGGCGGCGACCGACGCCGCAGCGCTCGCCGCCCAGGTGTGCGACCGCTGGCAGGCGGGCATTGCGATCTGCAACTGCCTCTATGGCGTGCAGCTCCTGTTCAGCGAGGACATGGCGGCCGCGTTCTGCCGCGCGCTCAACGACTGGATCAGCAAGGAATGGCTCGACCGCGATCCACGCCTGCGCGCTTCGATCGTGGTGCCGATGCAGAACACCGAATACGCCGTCGACGAGATCGAGCGCTGCGCCAAGGATCGCCGCTTCGTGCAGGTGCTGGTCCTGGCGATGCAGGAGGTGCCACTTGGGCGCCGGCATTTCTGGCCGATCTATGCGGCGTGCGAGCGTCACGGCTTGCCGCTTGGCGTCCACGCCGGCTCGGCCTACCGCAATCCGGTCACCTCGCTCGGCTGGCCGACCTGGTACATCGAGGATTACGTTGCCCAGTCGCAGGGCTTCCAGTCGCAGGTAGCAAGCCTGATCTGCGAAGGCGTGTTTGCCAAGCACCCTGACCTGAAGGTGGTGTTGATCGAGTCCGGCGTGACTTGGCTGCCCGGATTCCTCTGGAGGTTCGGCAAGTTCTGGCACGGCTTGCGCACCGAGGTCCCCTGGGTGGATCGCCCGCCTTTCGAGATTGTGCGCGACCATTTCCGGCTGACCATCCAGCCATTTGACGCGCCGGACGACCCGGAAGCGGTGGAACGGGCGATCGAGCACCTGCGTTCCGACGACGTCCTGCTTTACGCCTCGGACTATCCGCACTGGCAGTTTGACGGAGACGCCGTGGTGCCGAGCGGCTTTTCTTCGGCGCTCCGGCGCAAGATCACGATCGACAATCCGCTTGCGACCTATGCGCGGCTGCGCCAGGACGCGGGGTAGAGTTCAGTTCGGACAGGCGATCGGTGCGGTCGTAATGGACCGTTCTCAGGCGGTGGCCACGGAGCATCCTTCAGACGTCTGTGAAGACTCGATGCCGATCGTCACCATCCCTTGGTATTGGCATTGAACGGTGGAGGCGGGGGGGACGCAGCGGGCTTGGGCTCGGGCTCGGCCGGTATTGCGTCATAGTCCTCCCTCGGAATGTCCGCCAGGCGCAGGTCGCCGTGCAGCAAGCTCACGATCCTGCTGTCATACCGGTAGATGTCGGGGCGAATCTGCAGCTGCTCGGCATCGTCGACGAACGCAGTCTGATAGGTCAGGTGAACTGGGATGGGCTTATGCAACGGGATGACCCGCTCGCTCGCGCCATAGAGTTTTCGAATGCTTTCGATGGTCAATCCGCTTTCCGGCTGCGCGATCGACAGTAGCTCCTGCGCATATCGTTCCGGCTCTTTCACCAGGATGGCGCTTTGACCGTGCATGGGTTGGCTTTTTGCGAACACCCGCGGGTCCGACGCATCGCGCTGATAGACGAGAAATCTGTTGGGGAAATCGAAGCGGATATGTCCTGCCGCGCCGCGGCTGACTGCGGAGCGATAGCCCGCGACTGAAGCGTCCCGGTTGCTGCGACGATTTGAGTGCGGCTGAGCGGGGGCGGCCGGATCTCTGGCCAGGGCGGTTAGGTATTCGTTTCCAATCGCTGATGCCCGCACGTTCCAGTTCGGGTTCACTGTCACGAATATCATGGGTCTGCTCAGGAGCGGCGTCGACGACTTGCCCGGCGCGCCGACGGCGATCCGGGTGGACCACACCACCTTACCGTGATCCACGATCTTGAGCGAATAATCGGGAATATTCACCATCACATAGGCCGCACCGAGGTCGCGCGGCATCCAGCGCCATCGCTCCATGTTGGCAAGTATCGTGTCGACTCGATTGGTGCTGGCTTGCCTTTGCCCGCGCGTCGGTGTGGCGGCGGCCTGCTTGCCGCGCTCCGACGCCAGCGCAGCCTTAAGCGCATTGTACTCAGGCTGCTGCGGATTAAACAAATCCAGTGTTTCGCGGATATCGGTCGCTTCGGCGATCGGCGTCAGGACGTCTGACGGATCGGGAAGTTTTAGATCAAAGTGAATCGATCCGCTCACCTGCGTCAGGTCAACACGACCGCCCCGCGCATGGTGCGCGAACGTCAGTACGGAATTTGTCAGCATCAATTCGTCGGCTGCCAGTCGATAAGGGTTGGCATCGGCAAAATACGGCGTTGGATAGTCCGCGGGATCGAGCCCGTCGGCCGCCACATGCTTAAGAAACTCCAATGCGCCTTTGGTGCGGCCCGAGGGAGCGCCGTTCACGATCCAGAGCGGCGCGTATCCGCGCCGGCGATAAAACGCCGCAAGGCCGGGGCGATCCTCCTCGCGCTGGATGTACTGGTAGATGTTGTGTTCGATGAGATTGCGGAGCCATTGTGCGACCGCCTTGTCCGCGGCCGACAGGGACGACGCCAGCGGTTGGGACTCCTGCCGAGCTGCCTGCGGCAGAGACGCTGCGGAATCCGACGAAATCGTATCGCTTGCAGCGATTGCGGGGCCCGAAAACACCACGCCCGCCGCCAAGATCAAGCCAAGCTGGCCTGCGCCGATCATGAATTTACCCCGCCAAACCGTAAGTCTAAACATCGCGCTCCTTCAATTGGTTCCTTGTGCGGCTGTGGATAGGTGGGGACGTTCGGTGCGGGCACAACCCGCAAGCGGCGAGGGATAGGCCTGTGTCCGCTTAAGGTCCCGGGCACGGAGGTGTTATAATGACTGGCAACGTTGGCGGCTGACCGGCGCCGCCGTGGCGCAGCCGGGCTTTACATCGCAGCTCCGGTGCAAGCACGCGATCAATAGCCGGCCCGCGAGCGCCATCGGGCTGAAGGAGGACGCGCGAGATGAACATCGAGGTGAGAGCGCGCGAACGGACGCAGCAAAGCACGCTCGACATCGTCGACTGCGATTTTCATCCCAAGCTGACGGTCGAGCAGATGCGCCCGTTCCTCAGCAACCGCTGGTGGGACTATCTGCAGACCTATGGCATCCGCTCCCGTCACGGCTATGCCAAGGGCTATGCCTATCCGAAGATGACGCCGCAGGCCGCGCGCCGCGACGCCTGGCCGCCGACCGGCGGCCTGCCGGCGAGCGATCTCGATTTCGTGCGCCAGCAGCATCTCGACTTCTATGGCATCAGCGCCGCCATCATGAATCCGCTGGCGCCGACCGCGCAGGGCGACCAGAACGTCGAATTGTCGATTGCCATGGCAACGGCGGCCAACGAGGCGCAGCTTGCGCACTGGAGCGGCCGCGACAAGCGGCTGAAGGCTTCGGTGGTGGTGCCCTACGAGGACGGCGCCGCCTCCGCCGCCGAAATCCGTCGTCGCGCCGGACATCGCGACTTCGCCCAGGTGTTCCTGCTCAGCCGCACCAGCGAGGCCGCCGGACGGCGGCGCTACTGGCCGATCTACGAGGCAGCGGTCGAAGCAGGCCTTCCGGTCGGCATCCATGTGTTCGGCTACTCAGGCTGGCCGATGACCGGCACCGGCTATCCGTCGTTCTACATCGAGGAGATGACCGAGCACGCCACTTCGGCGCAGGCCATGGTCACGAGCTTCATCATGGAGGGCGTATTCGAGCGCTGGCCGGAGCTCAAAGTGGTGCTGATCGAGTCTGGTTTCGGCTGGCTGCCGGCGCTCGGCTGGCGGCTCGACAAGCATTGGAAGCGGCTGAAGGACGAGGTGCCGCATTTGCGAAAGGCGCCGTCGGAATACATCCGTCAGCATTTCTTCGTCACCACCCAGCCGATGGAGGAACCCGAACAGCCCGATCACCTGTTTGAGGTGATGAACTGGATCGGCGTGGACCGCATCATGTTCTCCAGCGACTACCCGCATTGGGACTTCGACGATCCGTTCCAGGCGCTGCCGGCCGGCCTCAACGACGCGCAGCGGAGCGCGATCTATGCGGGCAACGCGCGCGCGCTGTACAGGCTGGATTGATGGCGCTATTCCCTGCGCTGTCATTCCGGGACGGCGCGCAGCGCCGGACCCGGAATCCAGAAACATACTTGGACCTTTCATCGTGGCTCTGGATTCCGGGTTCGCGAGCTTCGCTCGCGCCCCGGAATGACAAAGGCGGGAGCTTTGCGCGCCCGCGGCACGGGACTGGAGCATGGCCAAGAAGCACGTCGTTGCCGTGGTGAGCGAAATCCCACCCGGTGGCCGCAAGCTCGTCGCTGCCAATGGTCGCGCCATCGTGGTGTTCAATCTCGGCGGCGAATTCTTTGCGCTCGCCAACCGCTGCCCGCATCGCGGCGGCAGTCTGTGCGAGGGAAGGCTGACCGGGCTCGTGCAGTCGGACGAGCCCGGCCATTACAACTACAGCCGCCGCGGGGAGATCATTCGCTGTCCCTGGCACGCCTGGGAGTTCGACATTCGCACTGGCAAGTCTTGGTGCGATCCCGAGCGGGTGCGGGCGCGCAACTTTGCGGTGTCGGTGGAGAAGGGCGCCAAGCTGGTGGAAGGGCCCTATGTGGCCGAGATCTTTCCGGTGCGGGTGGAAGACGACTACGTCGTCGTGGAGGCCTGAACGATGATCGGCGAGAAAGGTCGCGAGGTCTATTTTGAACACCTTGTTATCGGCACCTCGGTGAAGGTGGTCGCCATTGACAGCCTGACCGCCATCGAAGTGTCGATTGTCGGGCCCGCGGGTGCTGCCAGGGCGGATTTGGAGCGGGTGGCGCTGCAAAAACTGAAGGCCAGGCTGGCACGCGAGGCGGCCGGCTAATCCCTAGATATTGCGGGCTATTAGCGCGGACCATGCCAGACTTGGCGGTTTTGGGCCGATATGCTAGGCCACATCACCCTTGGAGATCCGGAAATGTCTGCGCCTGAAAGCTCCGCCAAAGCCGTTGCGGATTCCTTGTTCACGGCCTCGCTCGCCGAAACCGATCCCGAGATCAACGAGGCGATCCGGCTCGAGCTTGGCCGCCAGCGCGACGAGATCGAGCTGATCGCTTCGGAGAACCTCGTCAGCCGCGCGGTGCTGGAAGCGCAGGGCTCGGTGCTGACCAACAAATATGCCGAGGGTCTGCCCGGCCGGCGCTACTACGGCGGCTGCCAATTCGTCGATATGGCCGAGACGCTGGCGATCGAACGCGTCAAGAAGCTGTTCGGCGCGGGCTTCGCCAATGTGCAGCCGCATTCGGGCGCCTCCGCCAATGTCGCCGCCTTCTTTGCGCTGATGCAACCGGGCGACACCTTCATGGGCCTCAATCTGGCCGCAGGCGGACACCTCAGCCACGGCTCGCCAGTCAACATGTCGGGGAAGTGGTTCAAGGCGGTACCCTACGGCGTGCGCCGCGAGGACCAACGCATCGACATGGAGGAGGTGGCGCGGCTGGCGCAGGAGCATCGACCGAAGGTCATTATCGCCGGCGGCTCGGCCTATCCGCGCATCGTCGACTTCCGCGGCTTTCGCGAGATTTGTGACAGCGTCGGCGCCAAGCTGATGGTGGACATGGCGCATTTCGCAGGCCTGGTGGCGGGCGGAGCGCACCCGAGCCCGTTTCCGCACGCCCATATCGTCACCTCGACCACCCACAAGACGATGCGAGGGCCGCGCGGTGGCTTCATCCTGACCAACGACGAAGAGCTGGGGAAAAAGATCAATTCCGCCGTGTTCCCTGGAACGCAGGGGGGACCGCTGGAGCATGTGATCGCGGCCAAGGCGGTGGCCTTCGGCGAAGCGCTTCGGCCCTCGTTCAAGCTTTACGCGAAGAACGTCGTGGAGAACGCGAAGGCCTTGGCCGAAACCCTTAAATCCAAAGGGTTCGATATCGTGTCCGGCGGCACCGACACCCACCTCATGCTGGTCGATCTGCGGCCGAAACGGCTGACCGGTAAGGTGGCGGAAACGGCGCTCGGTCGCGCCCACATCACCTGCAACAAGAACGGCATTCCGTTCGATCCCGAAAAGCCGACGGTGACCTCGGGCATCCGGCTGGGCACGCCGGCCGGCACCTCGCGCGGCTTCGGCATCGCCGAGTTCCGCCAGGTCGGCGATCTGATCGCAGAAGTGCTCGATGTTCTGTCGCAGAAGGACGTCGAGGAGGATTCGCTCGTCGAAGCGACGGTGCGGGACAAGGTGAAGCGACTGGTTTCCCGGTTCCCGATCTACCCGGACTGAGGGGGACGAATGCGCTGTCCGAGCTGCGGGTCACTCGACACCCAGGTGAAGGATTCGCGTCCGACCGAAGACTCGGCTGCCATTCGTCGCCGCCGTGTCTGCCTGAACTGCAATTTCCGCTTCACCACCTTCGAACGCGTGCAATTGCGCGAGCTGACCGTGATCAAACGCAACGGCCGGCGGGTGCCGTTCGACCGCGACAAGCTGATGCGCTCGGTTTCGATTGCACTGCGCAAGCGACCGGTCGATCCGGAGCGGGTCGAAGCGATGGTGTCGAAGATCGTGCGGGAGCTGGAAAGCCTCGGCGAAAGCGAGGTCACCTCGGAAACCATCGGCGAGATGGTGATGGAGCATCTGCGCGAGCTCGACGACGTCGCCTATGTGCGCTTTGCCTCGGTCTATCGCAATTTCCGCGATCCGAAGGATTTCGAGCAGGCGCTCGCCGAGCTCAGCGGCGAGGACGAGCCGAAGCCGACCGCCACCGCGCGCAAATAGTTGCGCGGATTACCGTTTGGTCGCATTGCACCGCGGGCGGGACTCCGAAAGCGATTATATGCGACAATCTGGCACGAAGCTGCGCCAAATCGGGCAAGAATATCGCGCTAACATGATTGTTGTACCGATCGAATAAAACGAACGGCGCGACCATCAAACAGGCTCGCGAGTGCAAGGATCGCTTTGGGCGGTCGAAATCAGGGAGGTCATATATGTCTTCACGCAGGCTGATGATGATGTTGCTCGCTGCCGCCGCGCTGGCGGTGCCGGGCAGCGCCAATGCGGCGGAAAAGTTGATTATAGCAATGCCCACGACGCCGCCTAACGTCGTGCACATGCCGGCGCTGATTGCCA
>Ga0315553_10004558_pt1 | contig 10410 bp, 10 predicted proteins | sample SalMarSW160140MG_FD_203099 | JGI IMG/M metagenome (GOLD analysis project Ga0315553, IMG submission 203099) | Salt marsh sediment microbial communities from the Plum Island Ecosystem LTER, Massachusetts, United States - Salt Marsh Sediment SW1601-40 ... | reverse complement strand
AGTGTGTTGGGCGAAAAGACCATGACGAAATTGATCGCCAGACTTTCCCATTTGACCTCCCGCAGATTGGCGACGCGCGCCGTGACGTTGCGCCCCAGGACGTTGACCGTCACCGTGTCGCCGAGCTTCAAGCCAAGCTTCTCGGCGAGGTCGACCTCAAACGACACGAGCGGCTCGCCCGTATAATCGGCGTCCCACCACTGCCCGGCCACGACCTTGGAGCCGTGCGGAACCGTGACCGAGTAGGACAGGCCGCGATCGCCGTTGAGCACCCACCGCGCCTCGGGCGGCGCCTTGATCTTTTCGACCGGCTTGCCGTCGAGCTCGACGATCCTGCCCCGCAGCATCGGCGCATCTTCGAGCACGGCGTCGGGAACATGCTGCTCAATAAGCGCGCTGATCGGCGCGTAGTCTGTCGCCGGCACGTCGAGCACGAAATAATCCGGCGAGTGTGTCGGCAGCCGGTCTTCCAGCTCCCTGACCAGAGACGCGTCCGCCAGCGCCACGGCAACCAGCAACGACAGACCGGCACCCAGCGACAGGACCACGGAGCGCGTCAGCCCTCCCGGGGCACCGAGGTTGCCGACGGCAAGGGCGAGCTCGGGAAAGCGTGGGCGCGGGGCACGCCGCGCGGCCCATGTGACGGCAACGCCCAGCCCGAGAAACACCGCGAACAGCACCACGAGGCCGCCGCAGAAGTACACGGCAACGCGCATGGAATCAGAGGTCAGCAGCGAGAAGCCAACGAGCGTCGCCGCCACGAGAAGGGTGGCAACGATCACCCAGGCCCGCGGCCACGCGCTCTCGGGCGCGACCTCATCGCGGAAGAGAACACTGGCACTGACGCGCTCGACCCGGCCCAGCGGCCACAATGTGAACAGGAGCGCGACCGCAAAGCCGTAGATCGTGGCGGTCAAAACGCTGAAGGCCGAGACGGTCATCTCGGCGTGGATGGGTACCATGTTGCCGTAGATCGCATTCAACACGACGGGCACCAGCGTGCCGACGATAAGACCGATGAGGATGCCGATGACGGCGACGGCGATGACCTGGGCGAGAAAGATGCCGAGCACCATCCGGCTCGTGGCCCCGACGCTCTTCATGGTGGCGATCACCTTGCGGCGCTTGTCGATGAAGGTGGCGACCGCGTTGGCGACGCCGACACCGCCGATGAGCAAGGCGGTGAGGCCGATCAGCGTTAAGAATTGGCGCAGCCGCTCGAGCGTGCGGCTGACCTGGGGCGAGGGGTTGCGCCGGTCGTTGATGGTGAAGCCCGATTCCGGCAGCTCGGCTGCTATGCGCGCGCGCAAGGCCTTCAGCTGCTCCTCACTCGCCGGTTTCGCCGCGTCGAGCTTCAGGGCGTAGCGCCAACGGATGAGCGTCCCCGGCTTGATGAGCCCGGACTTATCCAGCGTGGCAAACGAGACCAGGATGCGCGGCCCGTAGGTCAGCCGATCGGTGATGTTGTCGGGCTCGGACTTGATCGTGCCGCTGATCTCGACCTCCTCTGAGCCGAGCTTCATGACATCGCCCACCTTGAGGCCGAGGCGCTCCAGCAGCACGGGATCGACGACGGCGCCGTGGCGCAGGGCCTGTTGCAGCGGCGTGCCGTCGCCGAGCTCGACCTGGCCGACCAGCGGGTAGGCGGTGTCCACGATCTTGAGCTCGGCGAGCGCCTGGTCTGATGCGTCGGCGGGCCGCGCCATGGTGCGCATGGTCGCGCTCTCGCTCATGTGGCCCAGGCTTTTGAGCAGCGCGCGCCCGGCTCCAGTCGAGCGCACATGCATGCGCGAGAGCGTGGCATCGCCGCCCAGAATAGCCTCGCCTTGATGCTCGAACCCGGCGCGCAGCGCGTCGGACACGGCCCCTACCCCGGTGATGACCATGACCCCCAGCGCCACGCAGGCAATGAAGATGCGAAACCCGGAGAGGCCGCTGCGCAGCTCGCGCCAGGCGATACCCAGCATGATCGGCAGCCGCCAGTCGCGCCGCTGGCGGGAGGAGGCGAGCGCGTCGGTCGTGGTCACGAGGCCAGCGCCTCCGCCGCGCGTTCGATGCGGCCATCGGCCATGCCGATCGTCCGCTCGCAGGCGGCGGCCAATCGCTCGTCGTGGGTCACGAGAATGAGCGTCGCCTCGCGGCGGCGCTGCAGCCCGAACAGGAGATCGACCACCTGGCGCCCCGTCTTGCCGTCGAGATTGCCGGTCGGCTCGTCGGCGAGGATGAGCTTGGGCGACCGGCTTAGGGCGCGCGCAATGGCAACGCGCTGCTGCTCGCCACCCGAGAGCTGCGCCGGAAAGTGATCGACGCGCGGTTTGAGGCCGACCTCGTGCAACAGCTCGCGCGCGATGGCGAAGGCATCGGACGCGCCCGCAAACTCGAGCGGCAGGGCAACGTTCTCAAGTGCGGTCATGGTCGGCACCAGATGGAAGGATTGGAACACGATGCCGATCTCGGCTCCGCGCATCAGCGCCAGCTCGTCCTCATCGAGGGTGGTGAGGTCGTGCCCCGCCACCTCCACGCGCCCGCTTGAGGCCCGTTCCAGGCCTGCGATCACCATCAGCAAGGACGTCTTGCCGGAGCCCGATGGCCCGACGACCGCCAGGGATTGGCACTCCTCGATGCGGAGGCCGACGTCGCGCAAAACCTCGACGGGCCCGGCCCGGCTCGTCAGGGTCAGTTGCACATTCTCCAGAGCGACAATGGGCTGGCTCACGGCGTCTGATGCTCCGCTGCTTGCGCCGGTCAAGGGCTTGCCTCACGCCGACCGCGCCTTTACCTCACCAGGGGGCCCTGGATGACTGTTGAGGCGGAAACATGGAGCCGATGACCGCAAGACGCAATGGCGCAGCCTTTGCCCAAGTGGTGGGGATCTTGGCTCTCCTCAACATGCTTGTCGTTAGCATGTATGCCGCCGTTGGCCGAGCCGAAGCCGCAAAGCCAATCCGCATTGTTGCCTTCGGTGACAGCCTGTCCGCCGGCCTCGGGCTCGGATCAAGCCAAGCATTCCCGGCTCAATTGCAAAAAGAGCTCAATGCGCGGGGCCACAACGTCGTGGTCGCCAATGCGGGCGTCTCCGGCGATACCACCGCTGCTGGCTTGCAGCGGCTTGCCTGGGCGGTGCCCGGCGGCACCGACGCCGTCATCGTGGAGCTCGGCGCCAACGACGCTTTGCGCGGCATCGATCCGAAGGAGACGCGCGCTAACCTGGAGAAAATTATCGCCGGTCTGAAGGGCCGGCACATTCCGATCCTGCTGGCGGGCATGCGCGCGCCGCCCAATTGGGGCGACAGCTACGTGGAGGATTTCGACGCTATCTTCCCCGACCTTGCGCGCGAGCATGGGCTCATTTTCTATCCGTTCTTTCTCGATGGCGTCGTCCTCGACCCCAAGCTCAATCAAAACGACGGGATGCACCCGAGCGGAAAGGGGGTCGCCGAGATCGTCAAACGGATGCTGCCCTCGGTCGAGGAGCTGATCGCGCGCGCGCAAGCGCGGCGCGCTGCGGCCTCAAAGAGCTGAAAGGCGCCGCACCATGCCCCGCCTGTTCACGGGCATAGAGATCCCTGCCGAGCTGCGCCAGGAGCTGGGGCGCCTGCGCCAGCCGCTGCCTGGCAACAGCAAATGGATCGAGCCGGAGAACCTGCATCTGACGCTGCGCTTTGCCGGCGATATCGGCAATCCACAGGCCTCCGAGTTGGCCGACCGTCTCGCCGCCATTACGGTCGACGCCTTCGAGGTGCGCTTGTCCGGCCTCGATGCGTTCGGCGGCAACGAGCCGCGCTCGATTTGGGTGGGCATCGAGGCCGGACCCGAGCTTGAGGCGCTCGCCCGCGCCAACGAGCGGGCCGCACGCGCGGCCGGCCTGTCACCGGAGGGCCGCGCTTTCAAGCCGCACGTGACGATTGCGCGTCTCAAGTATGCAAGCCCCGCAGCGATCGCGCGCATCCTCGGCCGCATCGGCGCGTTCCGCTCGCGACCCTTTCTTGTCGGCCGTTTCGTCTTGTTCTCCTCGCGCCCGAAGATCGGCGGCGGACCTTATGTCGTGGAAGCGGCGTTTCCGTTGCGAGGCGGCGAGTTCACCCACTACCAGGACGTCGAGGGCGGGTGGTGAGCTTTCGGGAATTCAGCGCCAGCCGCCGCCGGACCGCGCCCAGGGCGTACGCCACCAGCGGCTGGAAAAGCGCGGACGCGGCGTGTAGGGGGGCGGCGTCTGGTGATAGACCTCGGATTCTGCGGTGCGGGCCGCCCGGTGCGGCCGCCGCGGTTCATCCTCCATCTCGCCATCGGCCACCGACTGCGCCTGCTGAGCCGCATACTCCTGATGGCGCACCGCCGCTTCTGGCGACCACGGTGGCGGCTTGCACGTGCAGCCGGAGACCAATTTCTTGCGATAGCGGAAGGCGTTGGGCAGTGCCGTGTAGTTGCGCCCGGCAAGGTCCACCATCGTCTCCACGCTGCCGCCCTGGTTCGAGTAGTAGTAGAGGCGCGCCTCGCCGTCGCAGCGCTGCATGCAGGCACGGTTGTCGTGATAAAGCCGTTCGCGGCGCACGTTGTCGCTGATGGGGAAGTAGAACCCATCGCACAGACGCACGCACAAGGTGCGATAGGTGCCGGTGTCCTCCTGCCAACCGTCTTGCTCGTCGAAGCGCCGGCCATAGCCGAACGGGCTCATGCGCCCGAGCCGGTATTCGGGCGTGCGCGAGCCACCGAACCCGAACAGCCGCTGGATGAGCGATTGCGCCACCGACGGCTCGGCGGCCGCAACAAGGGCAGCAAGCAGGACGGTTCCGCCGGCGAGAACTTGGAACTTGCGCATGCGCGAGGGCCCGTCGGGATGCTGAGAACGGGCCAGCATCGCCGCACATGGCAAACATTTCCTGAATGCGAGCGTTTTGCCGGCGGCTACAGCCTCAGCACGACCTTGCCGACGGCCTCGCGCCGGTCCAGCACGCCGATCGCGGTGCGGATTTCCTCAAGCGGATAGGTCGCGTGGACGCGGGGATGAAGCTTGCCTTGGGCGACCCAGTCGAGCACCTTGCGCATGTTGCTCGTATGGCCGTCCGGGTCGCGCTTGACCGCTTCTCCCCAGAACACGCCGATGGCGTCGGCGCCCTTCAGCAACAGAAGGTTGAGCGCAATCTTGGGGATCTCTCCGGAGGCGAAGCCGACCACCAGAAAGCGCCCCTGCCAGGCGATGGCACGCAATGCGGCCTCCGAAGCATCGCCGCCGACGCAATCGTAGACGACGTCGACGCCGCTGCCGCCCGTGAGCGTACGCAAGCCGGTTTTCAGGTCGTCGGTTGCGTAGTTCAACAGCTCATCGGCGCCATGCTCCTTGCAAACCTGCAGCTTCTCCGCAGAGGAGGCGACCGCGATCACGCGCGCGCCCATCAGCTTGGCGATCTCGACGGCTGCGAGCCCCGCACCGCCCGCCGCCCCCAGCACCGCGACCGACTCGCCCGGCTTAAGGCGCCCCCGGTCCTTCAGCGCGTGCATTGCCGTGCCGTAGGTGACGCTTAGTCCCGCCGCGATGGCATCGCCCACGCCGTCGGGAATGGGAACGAGCGCTTCGACCGGCGCCACGATTTTCTCGCGCGCGCCGCCCCAGCCGATATAGGCCATGACCCGATCGCCCACCCGTAAACCTTCGGTGCCGGTTGCGATCGACTCCACGACGCCGGCGACCTCGGCGGCGGGCGAGAACGGCAGCTCGGGCTTGGCCTGATAGCGCCCGCGCGTAATCAGGGTGTCGAAAAAGTTGAGGCCGGCGGCCTTAACGCTAACGAGCGCTTTGCCCGGACCCGGGACAGGCGCCGCAATATCCTCGATCACAAGGCCGGCCGGTCCATCGAGGCGCTTGCAAAGGGCCGCTTTCATGTGAAACCTCTCCAGGCGTCTAAGTGCAGTCGGACACGAGGTCGGCGACGCTGCCCTTCGACCATGAGCTGCCGGTCCCGGCAACACCCAATGATTGAGATCGCCCGCAACCTCAATGTCGGAAGCGCCCGTTGCACATTGGCCGTCCAACCCGCGAGGCTATTTCGCCATCGGCGCAGAACGCATGTCGAAGGCGCTGAACCTCGGCAACCTGATGCGCTCCGCTCACGGTTTCGGGGCGAGCTTCACCTTTACCGTGGGGGCCACCTATCAGGCGCTGGAGGCGCGCGCGGACACGTCCAAAGGGCAGTGGCATCTGCCCCACTACAATTGGTCGTCGGTTGCGGAGATGGATCTGCCGCAAGGCTGCAAGCTCGTCGGCGTGGAGCTGCTCGAAGATGCCATCGATCTGCCGAGCTTTCGCCATCCTCTGCGTGCGGCCTACGTTTTGGGCCCGGAGCAAGGCTCTTTGTCCGAGGAGCTGCTCGATCGTTGCGACTTTGTCGTCAGAATCCCGACGCGCTTTTGCGTCAATGTGGCAATGGCCGGAGCGATTGTGATGTACGACCGCGTGCGGACCATGGCGCGATTCGCCGAGCGGCCGATGCGCGAAGGCGGCCCGAGATCGGCCCCGGCGGCGGCGCCAAGAAGCGGTGGTAAGTCGGGGCGCAAAGGGTGACAGGCAGTGTGGATGGTGCATATTGTGGCGAGAATTGATTTCGATGACTTGGGGAGGAGGGGCCCTGATGAATAAGACCCGCATTTGCGCCGCCGCGGTTGCTGCTTTGAGCGTTCTGCTTGCAGCCGAGGCAAAGGCGCAGACCGTCGATCTCGTCGCGCGCGAGGGCGCTTGGGGTCTCTACGCCGACACGGCCACCCCCAAGCAGGTCTGTTTCATCGCCGCTTCGCCGCAAGCGGTGGAGCCGATCGGCGCCAATCGAGGCTCGATCTACTTTTATGTCTCGGCCTGGCCCAAGGACGGCATCAAGACCGAACCCAGCGTGAAGGTCGGGTATCCGATCAACGGGCAAAAAGACATGACGATCACGATCGGCACCGACGTGTTCAAGCTGTTCTCCAACAGCGACCGCGGATTCGTCTCCGACCCGACCGAGGAGTTGAAACTGGTCGAGGCCATGAAGAAGGGGTCGACGGCGATCGTGCGTGCGACTTCGATGCGCGGCACCAACACCACCGACACCTATTCGCTCTCCGGGATCTCGCAAAACCTGCAGAAGATGGCCGAGACCTGCCCGTGAGCTAAGCGCGATCGCGTTTGCGCAGCTGCACGTAGAGGGCACCGTCGCCGCCGTGGCGGATGGCCGCCGGGGCAAAGCCGATGACGATCGCTCTGAGCTCGGGCTCGGCGAGCCAACGCGGCACGTTGCGCCTCAGCACGCCGCGCTCGGGCTCGGCGCCCATTTCTCCCTCGTCCGCTGTCTCTGCGCGCCGCAATGCACCGCCTTTGCCGGTGATGACGAGCACCCAGCGGCATCCCTTGGCATGAGCGTTGAGCAAAAACCGGCGCAGGGCCGCGTGCGCCTCGCTTTGCCGCTTCCCGTGCAGATCGATGCGGGCCTCGATGTCAATTCTGCCGGATGCGATCTGCCGCGCCTTGCGGCGCTCGAGGTCGGAAAGCGGCGGCGGGCCGATGGTTGGCTTGTCCGCATTTATAGATCGCGGCGGCGCTACTCGAGGTTTGCGGTCCACGCCGCGCCCTTCCGGCTCGGGCACGCGCTGCACCTCGCCGCCTGCTGTTTCCTCGCGCGTGCTCGCAACGCGCTGTTTTTTCTCCTTGAGCGGCTTCAAGGTGCGCGCGGCGTGCTCCCAAAGTGCGCGCTCCTCATCCGAGAGAACAGGGCGCGCGCCGTGTTTGCCGGCCGGTTTGCTCAGCGCCCGGCTTTCTTGATCTTTTTTCGCCATGGCAAACGTCCGCCGGCTTGTGCCGCGCTTTGCGCGGATACGGGAAGGAGCACGAAAAAGCTGCCCGGGTGCTTCGTTACGCCGGCGAGCCGTCCCGCCTTTGCGCCCGATCCGAAATAGATGTCGCCGCGCTCGGGCCCCTTGATGGCGGAGCCCACGTCCTGGGCCACCATCAGGCGGTTGAATCCGCCGGTCTTGGTGGCGTGCTTGAGCGAGGGAGCGCTGACGTAAACGGGCGTGCCAAGCGTATGATATGCGGTGTCGACGGCGAGAGAGCGCCCGGGCGTCAGCGGCGCCGAAAGGGCGCCCATCGGCCCTTCCGCATCGGTCCCGTGCAGCTCCCGGAAGAAGATGAAGGACTCATTCTGCCACATGACCTTCTGGGCGCGCTCTCGGTCGGCGCGCAGCCACGTCCTGAGCTTCTGCAGCGTCACCTCGTCCACCCTCAGCAGGCCCTCCTTTACCAGATAGCGGCCGATCGACGTGTAGGGATAGCCATTCTTGCCGTCGTAGTTGACGCGCATTGTCGTGCCGTCGGTGAGCTTGATGCGCGCGGAGCCCTGGACGTGCATGAAGTAGGCATCGACCGGATCGCCGAGATAGAGCAGCTCCAAACCGCGGCCCGCGAGCGCGCCTTGCTCAATCTCTGCGCGCGTTGAGTAGGGCTCGGTTCCCGTCGCCGTCTTGCGCACATGGGTAAGCCCGTCGCTCTTGGCGGCACGTTGGTCCTCGGCGACGACGTTTATGAGATCGGGCGGGCGCCGATAGATCGGCGTGCGGAACCGTCCCTCCGGCTTGCGCGAGCCTTCGAGCACCGGCTCGTAATAGCCCGTCAGAAAGCCGGCCCCGTCTTTGTGGAGCACGCGATGGGGAACGAAGTGGGATTCAAAGAACGCTTTCGCGGCAGTCCGTGTCGGGCTCTTGAGCGCCTTGGCGGCGCGGCACGCCTCGGCAAGGGCCGTTGCTTGGCCCGTCGCAGCAGACGTCTTGGCCGCCTTTATCACCTGCCCACAGGATCTCAGGAATGTCTTCAGTGCGGCGAGCTGGTCGTCGTTCTCCCAGCCGGGCAGATCGACGAAGGTCGCGGGCTGCAGCGTCGCCTTGGGTGTTTTCATGGTCGGCGGGGGCGGATGGGTCGGGATTAAGGCGGGGAACTGTGTCACGGCGACCGCCACAGCGGCAACTGCAACAGCAAGCGCCGCCGCCATCCGCCTCGCGTTAGCCGGAACCCCGATCCTCACGGCCGTGTGCCCTTTACGCTGCCGCGGTCCGAACTCTCAGCCGGCCAGTTCCGGTCTCAGCTCTTCGTCAGGTCGGCGATTGGGTGGCAACGAGCTCCCAGTTGGGATTGGCACGGGCTTTGGCCGTGGAGATGTCGCGCCGGAAGGTCCAGATGTCGGTCACTTCCTTGATGCGTTGGGGATCGCCGTGGATGATGGCGCCGGCCTTGTCTCTGGTGACGGAGATCAACTGGCTCACAAAGCGAATCGTGATGTTTGCGATGCCGCCTTTCACCTCCGATTCGACGATATCGGCCTTGTTGATGCCGACGAAGCTCTGGTCGATTTGCTCCCCGCGCGTTTCGCGGTCCGCAATGGCGCGCATGAAGCCTTCATAGACTTCGCGGCTCAACAGGTTTTTCAGGAGCTTACGATTGCCTTCCGCGAACGCGGTCACGATCATCTCGTAGGCTTGGCGGGCACCGCGAATGAACGTTTCCGGATCGAAGGCCGGATCAATCTTTACAATGTCGAGCAGCCCCCGCCGCACGTTCGCGTCGAGGCCGGGATACTCCTTGATGCGCTCTTCGGCATCGGCAAGTGCGACCTCTTGGCCTTGCCCGGCCACGGCGTCATCGTCGCGATCGCGGCGCGGCATCGCAACGACGTTGTCGGCCGGCGACGGGGCCGCGCCTTGCTGACGCCGCTCCGCCCGATAGCGCTCCAGACGCGCTTCCTCATCGCCGGTACGGCGCCCGAGCACGCTTCTGAGCTTCAAGATCACCACGACCGCAACGATGAGCGAGATGAGAGTGAAGAGGTCGATCTTCTCCATTGGCGGTGGCCTTCCTGGCGATCAACAGCGTGACTGGATACGAGTGCTATATATGATCGCGCCGCAAGCGCGGCCCAAGTCCAAAATGAGCGATAGGCCTCTGATCCCATCCGCCATCATGGGCTTAAGATGGTCGCCCCTTGCAAACTAGGGCACAAATGTCCCAAAGCCAACTGCAATGCAGCTACATTCCGCGTCCCGGGACCCAATATGAGCAACAATTAAGGGGTCCGCTATGTCCTCCCTGCGTCTGGTTCTGGGGCTGATCTTTGTCGCTTTTCCCCTCCTTGAGATCGCCCTTCTTATCAAAGCCGGGGAAACATTAGGTTTCTGGCCGACGATCACGATTTTGCTGGCAGCGGCGGCTTTGGGCATCATCGTGATCCAGGAGAAAGGCCTTTCCGTGGTGGGCCGAATGTTTGCCGCAATGAATGAAGGGCGGTTCCCCCTCGAACCCTTGCTCGACAGCTATGTCGTCATTCTGGCTGGCTTTTTACTCATAATGCCCGGTTTTCTATCCGACCTGATCGGCCTGGCGCTGCTCGTGCCGCC
>Ga0315553_10004557_pt1 | contig 10412 bp, 7 predicted proteins | sample SalMarSW160140MG_FD_203099 | JGI IMG/M metagenome (GOLD analysis project Ga0315553, IMG submission 203099) | Salt marsh sediment microbial communities from the Plum Island Ecosystem LTER, Massachusetts, United States - Salt Marsh Sediment SW1601-40 ... | reverse complement strand
GCTGACCTGTGCCAAGGCCGCCTATGAGGAAGGCGCGCGCTGGGTCGTGCTGTGCGACACCAATGGCGGCACGCTGCCGCACGAGGTCGAGCGCATCGTCAGCGAGGTCGCGCGCCACGTGCCCGGCGATCGCCTCGGCATCCACGCGCATAACGACACCGAACAGGCGGTGGCGAACTCGCTCGCGGCGGTGCGTGCCGGCGCCCGGCAGATCCAGGGCACGCTGAACGGCCTCGGCGAGCGCTGCGGCAACGCCAATCTCGTCTCGATCATTCCGACGCTGAGGCTCAAGCCGGAATTTTCCGAGCGCTTCGACATCGGCATCGACGATGACAAGCTCAAGAGCCTGACCCAGGTTTCGCGCAAGCTCGACGAGATGCTCAATCGCGCGCCCGATCGGCACGCGCCCTATGTCGGCGAAAGCGCGTTTGCGACCAAGGCCGGCATCCATGCCTCGGCGATCGTCAAGGAGCCCGCGACCTATGAGCATGTCGGGCCGGACCGCATCGGCAACCGCCGCCGGGTGCTGGTGTCGGAGCAGGCCGGCCGTTCCAACCTGCTCGCTGAGCTCGATCGGGTCGGCATCGCCGTCGACAAGGATGATCACCGGATCGGCCGCCTGCTCGATCTCGTCAAGGAGCGCGAGGCGCTCGGCTTTGCCTATGAGTCAGCGCCGGCCTCGTTCGAACTTTTGGCGCGGCGCATGCTGGGGACGGTGCCGGACTATTTCTCGGTGGAAAAATTCGACGTCACCGTCGAGCACCGCATCAATGCCAAAGGCAAGCCGGTCACGGTCAGTCTCGCCGTGGTCAAGGTCAAGGTCGGCAATGAGGAACTGATTTCCGCCGCCGAAGGCGACGGCCCGGTGCATGCGCTCGATCTTGCGCTGCGCAAGGACCTCGGTGAATATCAGAAATTCATCAATGGGCTGAAGCTGACGGACTATCGGGTGCGGATCCTCGATGGCGGCACCGGCGCGGTCACCCGCGTGCTGATCGAAAGCCATGACGAGACCGGCGATTCCTGGACCACGGTCGGGGTGTCAGCCAATATCATCGAAGCGTCGTTCCAGGCGCTGATGGATTCGATCATGTACAAGCTGGTCCGGTCCGGCGCCGCGAAGTGATCAGGGGCCGGTGCCGGTCCGACCGGCGGGCGCGAGGAAGCGGTGCCGTCGGACTACTTGGTGCCGCGGGCGTAACAAGGTCATTTGCGGCCGAACGGCCACCAGGGTCGATGAATCGCCGAACCGGCGCGGGAGCGACGGGCGGGCCGACGCACGACCGCGGGGGCTCGCGGGACGGTTTCGGCGCAATAGGCCTTCGCCGCATCGACGATCGCTGCACTGATCTTGGCCTGATGTTCGGGCGTCGCCACCAGCAATTCCTCGTCGCGATTGATGATTGAGCCGGCTTCCAGGAGTACGGCCGGGATTCTCGAATCTTTCAGGACCACGAGTTGGTCATAGCGATAGACGCCAGCTTCGGCATCGACGAGCTGACGGCGGCGATGGCCCATGACCGGCAACGTGTAATGCGGTGTGTAGTGCAGGCCGCGTGCCTTCATCTGCAAGCCGAGCAGCCTGGCAAAGGCGAGGCTGTCGCTGCGCCTGGCATTGAAGTTCGAGATGAAGATCGAGTGGCCGCGGAAGCGGTCGCTGAAGTGGTGTTCCTCGCCCTCAAAGGTCCAGGTCTCGAGCATGGAATTTGGCACCGAGTCGTGGTGGATCGAGAGCAGGAGATCGGCCCCGAGTTTACGGGCGCGTAGGACGCGCTTGATCAGGCCGCGGTATGGCGGCTCCGCGGTGATCATCAGCACCGTGCGGGGGAAGCCGCCAGCGATGAGATCGTGTTCGGCGATCTTGGCGAGGCGCAGGTTGAAATCATATTCGTGGGCGCCGCGCGCGCTTTTCGCCCCCGGCACCTTCGCGGTATGGCCGACATCGACGACGATCCGGAATTTGGCCGGATCACAGCGCGGGTGACCCGGCGTGGCAGCGGGATGAATGGATGACGTCGCTGCGGGTTCGCCGCGCGCAATCGTCGGGGCGCCGAAGAGGAGACCCGTCGGCAGCATGACGGCAATAACCGCTGCGGCGGCGCGCACCAGCATCATCGAGCGCTCCGGACGTCGGTTCGTACGCGGAAGCCTGCGCAAGCCTCAGACGCCAAGCCCTGCAAATGCGGCCAAATTCCAATCCCGCGCCTCAGAGCATTTTCCGGCGAAGCATGCCCTCGGACTTGATCCGGGGGTGGACGGCGGTTCGCCGCAGAAAATGCGATCACTCAAAGAGAAATAGAGCGAATTCCGATTCCACCAGAACGGAATTCGCTCTTAGTTCAGGAATAGCCGCGCCCGAGCTTGCCGCGGAAAACCCAATACACCGAGATGGTATAGATTAGAATCACCGGCAGCACGACGATCCCGGCATAGAACATGAACTGGAGCGATTGCGCCGGCGCTGCCGCATTGGCCACCGTCATCGAGTAGGGGATCATATAGGGCCAGAACAGGACCGCCAGCGTCAGATAGGCGGTAAGGAAGAACAGCGTCGTGAACAGGAAGGGCATGGCGTCCCATCGCTTGCGGGCGGCGACCAGCACGCCGATGAGAGCGAGCGCGCCGATAATCGGAAGAATGATTGCCAGCTGCTTTTCGACGATGTGGCTTTCGATGCGGTCGCGAATGTCCAAGGTCAGCAGGATCGCGGCGATCAGCACGACGACCACGCCGACGACCAGCCAGGGGATGCGCCGATAGGCCCATTCCTGCAGGTCCCCCTGGCCCTTGAGCACGAGCCAGGAGGCACCGAGCAAGCAATAGCCGGCGACGAGACCGATGCCGCAGAACACCGGAAACGGCGCGAGCCATTCGAGCGGGCCGCCGGAAAACTGACCGTTGGTAACCGGGATGCCGCGGATCATGGCACCGATTGCCGCGCCCTGTACGAAGGCCGCCAGCGTCGAGCCGATGATGAAACTGCCGTCCCAGATCCAACGGCCTTCCACTGTACGCCCGCGGAACTCGAAGGCGACGCCGCGAAAGATCAGCGCCACCAGCAAGAGCAGGACCGGCAGGTAGAACGCCGAGAGAAAGACCGAATAGACGGCGGGGAAGGCGCCGAACAGCGAGGCTCCGACCACGATCAGCCAAGTCTCGTTGCCGTCCCAGAACGGCGCGATCGAGGCCATCATCTGGTCGCGCCGGTCCTCGTCGCGGGTCATGCCGAAGAGAATGCCGACGCCGAGATCGTACCCGTCGAGGATGACATAGATGAGGATGGCGAAGGCGATGACGCCGGCCCAAAATTTAGCGAGATGGCTGGGTTCCATGATGCTCACTCCGCGCTGCGCTTGCGACCGGTCGCCGTGGCGGCGTCGGCAAAGGCCATGGGACGCGAAGGCGTGGCGCGGTCCGGCTCGATTTCGTCGGAAGGCCCGTCACGCAGCAAGCGATAGATATAGACCGCCCCGAATGAGAAGACGCTGAGATAGACCAGGATGTAGACAACGAGTGAGACCAGCGCGGTTGGCGCAGCAAGCGATGGCGTGACCGCCTCGCTGGTGCGCAGCAACCCATAGACGATCCACGGCTGGCGCCCGACCTCGGCCGTGTACCAGCCGGAAACCACCGCAACAAAACCGGTTGGGAAGGAGAGGAAAGCAAGCCATAAGAACCAGCGACTGATCTCCAGGCGGTCGCGCCACCACAGGAACAAGCCGAGCCAGGATATCCCCAGCATGATCAGGCCCATTCCGACCATGATGCGGAAGGTGAAGAAGGGAATGATGACCGGCGGCCAGTCCTTCTTGGGGTAGGCTTCAAGGCCGACCTCGCGGGCAGTCCAGTTGCCGGAGGCGATGAAGCTACCGAGCCTGGGGACCTCGATGGCAAACAGGTTGCGTTGTGCTTTCTCGTCCGGGATGGCCAAGAATACTTCCGAGGCAGGCTGCTGGGTCTGCCACCGCGCTTCAATCGCGGCGAATTTCACCGGCTGATATTTCAGCACATATAAGCCGGTGAGATGCCCGATGAAGAGCTGGATCGGGATCAGCACCGCGACCAGGCCGAGGCCCCAGCGCAGCATCACCCGCGCCTCGGCCCAATGCTCGTCCCGCAGCGTATACCAGGCAGCGGTCGCGATCACGCTCATGCCGGTGGTCAAGAACGCCGCGATCAGCATATGCGGCCAGCGGACGCGCACGATCGGCCCGGTGGTAATCGTCCACCAGTCGGCCGGAATGATCTTGCCGTCAACGATGGTGTGCCCGAGCGGGACTTGCATCCAGCTATTGTTGCAGAGAATCCAGAACGACGACGCCATGGTGCCGAGCGCCACCATGCAGCAAGCCAGCCAGTACAGCACCGGCGGCACGCGGTTGCGTCCGAGCAGCATGACGCCGAGGAAGGTCGCTTCGAGCAGGAAGGCGGTAAAGGCCTCATAGGCGAGCAGCGGTCCCTGAATCGACCCCACCTTCTCCGACATCGCGCTCCAATTGGTGCCGAACTGGAACGCCATGACGATGCCGGTGACCACACCCATGCCGAAGGACACGGCGAACACCTTCAGCCAGAAATCGAAAATGCGGCGATAGACCGGCCGGCCGGTGAAGAGATGCATGCCTTCGATGGTGGCAAGCCATGCGGCAAGCCCGATCGTGTACGAAGGAAAGATGATGTGAAACGTCACCACGAAGGCGAACTGGAGACGGGACAACAGGACGACATCATCCAACATCTTCAAGTCTCCGATGCTCAAATGCGACAGCGCGCACGGTCAGTTGATGCAACAGCAGGCCACCCGCCGCGTTGATCGAAATCAGGCGGGGGGCCTTGGCTCGAAGCTGAAAGCGTCGCGAATCGGCTCCATTTTCGCATTGGCGGCGACGAACAGGAATCCTCCGACCAGCCCGAAATTCTTCAGGAACGGCCAGAAATTGTTCAACCAGTCGCTGCCGAGGAACGGATAGCTCCAGAAATTGTGGAACAGGATGGCGGTCGCCGCGCAATAAAAGCAGTACAGCAGCGCGAACTGGCGGCGGTAAATGTTGAAGAGAATGCCGAGCGATCCGAACACTTCGAGGCATCCGCCGAGAACAAGCAGAATCCACCCCGGAATGTGCCATTCTGAGGTAAGGAATGACGCGTTAGCCTGCGTCAGCGCCGTGGGGTCGAAGATTTTGTCGATCGCGCTGAAGGGAAACAGGATGATCAGGCAAAGCCTGGCGAGGTGCGGCAGAATGCGGTCGATGATGCTCACAGGGTCATCCTTTCCTTAGCCGTGCCGGCTTGCGGTTGCCGTGCGATCCCCATCAGCGCGACCGGCGGCTCGAAGAATATGCTGCCTCGGGTGCCATAGGCTCTGCTTCAACACGATCGTTCCGCTCGCCTTTATTGTTGCACGAGACGCATCACGTGGCCGTCGGGATCGAGCACCATGATGGCGCGCGAAAAGCCGAGCCCGGGCGGCGCTGTTACGACATTCGGCGAGACAAAGCGGACGCCGGCGGCACGCAGCGTGTTGGACGCGGCGGCGACATCGTCGACCACCAGAGTGGGCTGCCAGTGCCACAGGTCGTTCGCTGTGCTGTCGAGCGGCATCGGCCGGCCACCCGGCGGGGTCTCATATTGCAGAAACTCGATATGCGGCGGGAACGCCGTCGGATCGACCGCGGTGACCAGCACGCGCGCGCCGAACACATTGTCGAGCTGCTCCTGGGTGATGCCGGTATTCAGGCTCACACCACCGACCTTGAAGCCGAGCAGGTCGCGATAGAATTTGAGGCTCTGCTCGGTATTGCTGATCGTGATGGCAGTATGGTCGAGGCCGAGAAACAGCCGGTTGGTGGGCTGATGCCAACGCGGATTTCCCTTGCCTTCGGGAAAATAGATCAGCTCGAGGTCATGGTTGTCGGGATCGCGGAATTTAAGCGCCTTGATGCCGGCGGCGGGGACATTCGAGGCCGGAATGGTCTGCGGCTCGGGCGAGATCTGGCGCACGTGGTTCTTGCGCAAGACGTCATAGGCCTTGTCCATGTCGCTGACCACGATCGCCATGTGCTCGAACCACAGGTCATTGCTGTGCGAGGGCACCGGGATCGGGCGGCCGTCGGGCGGCGCGACATATTGGGTGAGCTCGAGCGTCTGGTCGCCGAGCCGCATATGCACGACGCGCACATTGCTGCCGAACACGCCGCTCAGCGTGTCGTAGGGCATAGCGGTCACGTCGACTTCATCGACCTTCTCGAAATTGAGGACATTCTCATAAAAGGCAACCGAGCGCTCCATGTCGGACACCGTGAAGCCGATCATGGCGACGCGCTTGACGGCGATCGGCGTCGCTTCGAGCGCCAGCGCGGGCGCGGTCCAGGCGAGCGCGAGAACAAGTGCGAGCAGGCCGACATAGCGGGGAAGCATTGATGCGGTGCGGCGCCGCGTCACGTATTTGTGCACGCATGCGAGGATACCGAAGCTTGCCATTCCGATTCCTCCACTGTCCGATCACCGGGGCTAGCGTGGTTTATCAGACTCCTGACGATTGTCACCGGCAGAGCCGGGCAATCCCCTGCGATTTGTCCCGAAGGAGCACTATTTTGCTCCGCTGGGATGACCGAATGATTGCAGCGTCTGTTCGAATGCTGCCGAACGGAGGGGTGACGGTAGATGGGTGAGGGCGATTTTACGGTGCCGAACACTGAGCAGGCGCGGCTCGATGAGGCCAATGCCGGAAGCAAGGAGTGGCGGCGCTGGGGGCCCTATGTCAGCGAACGGCAATGGGGCACGGTCCGCGAAGACTACAGTGCAGACGGCAATGCCTGGGGGGATTTCTCCCATGACCAGGCCCGCAGCCGCGCCTATCGCTGGGGCGAGGATGGACTCGGCGGCTTCTGCGACACCCGCCAGTTTCTCTGCCTCGGCCTCGCGCTGTGGAACGGCAAGGACCCGATCCTCAAGGAGAGATTGTTCGGCCTGAACAATCCGGAAGGCAATCACGGCGAGGACGTGAAGGAGCTCTACTACTATCTCGACGCGACGCCGACGGCGTCCTATGCCCGCATGCTCTACAAATATCCGCAGGCGGCCTATCCCTACCAGCGCCTGAAGGATGAAAGCGCGCGGCGCGGCAAGCTCGATCCTGAATTCGAGCTGATTGACAGCGGAATTTTCGACGAGGACCGCTACTTCGACGTCGTCATCGAATACGCCAAGGGCGATGTCGAGGATGTGCTGATGCGCATCACGGCGACCAATCGCGGTCCGCAGGCGGCGCCCCTCACGCTGCTGCCACAGGCCTGGTTTCGCAACATCTGGTCCTGGTCCGACGATGCGGAGAAGCCGAAGCTCGCAGCGATCGATGCAAGTGCCGTTGCCATCGACCACGAAGCGCTCGGCCGCTTCACCCTGCACTTCGATGCGCCACAGGCGCTGCTGTTCTGCGACAACGAGACCAACACGCCGAAACTCTACGGCGCGAACGATGTGCAGGGCTATTTCAAGGATGCCTTTCACGACTATGTCGTGCATGGTCGCGCCGATGCGGTGAACCCGGCGAGGACCGGAACCAAGGTCGCCGGCCGCTATGATCTCGACATCGCCGCCGGGGCAAGCGCCGTCGTGCGGGTGCGGCTCAGCGCCGGTGAACGACGCGCCGATGCCTTCGCGGACTTCGACACGATCTTTCGCACCCGCATCGCCGAGGCCGACGCCTTTTATGCCGACATCCAGCGTTACATCACGAACGAGGATATGCGGCTGGTGCAGCGCCAGGCCTTTGCCGGCATGTTGTGGTCGAAGCAGTTCTACAGCTACGATATCACCGAATGGCTCGACGGCGATCCGGCGCAGCCGAAGCCGCCGTCAAGCCGGGTGCTCGGGCGCAATCGAAAGTGGGAGCATTTCACCGCCGCCGATGTCCTCTCGATGCCGGACAAATGGGAATATCCCTTCTTCTGCGTCTGGGACCTCGCCTTCCACTGCGTCACGCTCTCGCTGGTCGATCCGGAATTCGCCAAGAGCCAGCTCATCCTGATCTGCCGCGAATGGTACATGCATCCGAACGGGCAGATTCCGGCCTATGAGTGGAATTTCGGCGATGTCAATCCGCCGGTGCATGCCTGGGCGACGCTGCGCATCTATGAGATCGATAAGGATCGGACCGGCAAAGGCGACCATCGCTTTCTCAAGCGGGTGTTCAACAAGCTGTTGATCAATTTCACCTGGTGGGTGAACCGCAAGGACCCTGACGGCCGCAATGTCTTCCAGGGCGGCTTTCTCGGTCTCGATAATATCGGTTGCTTCGATCGCTCGGCGCCGCTGCCGATGGGCGGCACGCTGACGCAGTCCGACGGCACCTCATGGATGGCGACCTACTGCCTCAACATGCTGCGGATGGCGCTGCATCTGGCGCAGGACGATGGCGCCTATCTCGACATCGCGGTGAAGTTTTTCGAGCATTTTCTGCTGATCGGCGGGGCGATGACCAATCTCGGCGGCGAGGGGCTCGGTCTGTGGGATGAGGAGGACGAGTTCTTCTATGACTGGCTGGTCCCCGCGACCGGCGACGCGGTTCCGCTGCGGCTGCGCTCGCTGGTCGGGATCATCCCGCTGTTCGCGGTCGAAGTGCTGGAGGACGAGTTGGTCGACCTGGTGCGGCGCAGGCCGGACCTCGCGCGGCGCATGGACTGGTACAAGCACTATCGCCCGAAACTCACCGCGCTGGTCTCACGCTGGGGCGAGCCCGGCGCGCATGACAGCCGGCTGATTGCGATCGTTCGCATTTTCCGCATGTCGCGCGTGCTTTGCCGCATGCTCGACGAGACCGAGTTCCTCTCCGATTATGGCGTGCGCGCGATTTCGCGGGTTTATCTCGATCAGCCCTATGTTTTCGAACGCGACAACGTCCATGCGGAGGTCAAGTACACGCCGGCCGAATCGGATTCCGGCCTGTTCGGCGGCAATTCCAACTGGCGCGGCCCGATCTGGATGCCGATCAACTATCTGATCGTCGAATGCTTGCGCAAATTCGGAACCTATTACGGCGATAACCTGAGGCTCGAATGCCCGGAGGGATCGGGCAATATGCTGACGCTGGTGGAGATCGCCGACGAATTACGCAACCGGCTCACGCGCATATTCCTGCGCGACGAGAACGGGCGCCGTCCGGTCTTCGGAGCGAACGAGAAGATGCAGACCGATCCGCATTTCCGCGATCACCTGCTGTTCTACGAATATTTCCACGGCGACAACGGTCGCGGGGTCGGCGCCTCGCATCAGACCGGCTGGACCGGCCTCATCGCCAATCTGATCCACGAGCTGTACGAGCCGGATGAGTAAGGGTCCTCGCGCCGGCAAGTTTGTGCTGCCTGTGCACGCTTCGCTGCAAGCGCGATCATGACGAAGGGGAATTGGCGCCGCCGATCTTACAGCGCCCGCTCGTACCAGACTTTGCTGCGCATCGTCATGTGCACGACCGAAAGCATGACCGGCACTTCGACCAGAACGCCGACCACGGTCGCGAGCGCTGCAGAGCGCGCGAGTCCACGCGAAGCCCGGTGACCTGAAAGGAGGTAATCCGCGACAGCGCTCACGGAACCGCCGTGGGCGCGCTGGCCGATCCGAGCCAACGGGATAGCGAGCCCAGCGCGAATCGTGCGTTACATGCCTTGCCTCAGCTCAGGAAGGAATCGACGGCATGAGTCCCCGGATGGTCACTTACGGCGCCCTGCTTGCGGCCATCGTCTGCGAGGTAATCGCAACCTCGCTTTTGCAAAAGACGCAACAGTTCACCAAGCTCGTTCCCACGCTGCTGATGGTGCTGTTCTACGTGCTGTCGTTTTACTGCCTGTCGCACGCCATTCGTACCATTCCCGTCGGCGTCGCCTATGCGCTGTGGAGCGCGCTCGGCATCGTGCTGATCTCGGCCGTAGGCTTCTTCCTGTTCAAGCAATCGCTCGACCTGCCGGCGCTGATCGGCATCGCCTGCATCGTCGCCGGTGTCGTCATCATCAATCTGTTCTCGAAAACAATGGCGCACTGAAATCGGCGATGCTGAGCGTTGCGCCTGGCCGGTGGCGCCGCAGCATTATCTTGGTCGCGGCAGTAAAACGGGTCCGACCGCATAGGTCTGGACATCGCTCGATAACTCGTCCGGCAGGCTTCGCCAGAGCGCAAACCGGACCAAAGTCCAGCGGGTCGGTTCGCAGGCTGCGACCGAGGCGAGCGCGCCGTTCCTTACATCGGCTTCTGCTGCCGCGACGGCCGAGGCGGCGCAAAAACTGCTCGGCCAACTTCTCTATTCGCGATTGCTGCCACGCCCTCTTCGGCATCGACGCGCTGGCCAAGAGCTTCGACCACGATGACTTGGCACCGGATTTCGATCTGAAATCAATCCGCAAAGCGGTTGACGGATTGGT
>Ga0315553_10004556_pt1 | contig 10412 bp, 10 predicted proteins | sample SalMarSW160140MG_FD_203099 | JGI IMG/M metagenome (GOLD analysis project Ga0315553, IMG submission 203099) | Salt marsh sediment microbial communities from the Plum Island Ecosystem LTER, Massachusetts, United States - Salt Marsh Sediment SW1601-40 ... | reverse complement strand
ACTTTTTTGCATCTGTCGTGGGCGCTTTCATGTATTTTGCAACCCTCACTGAGGTACCTATACTGCAGGGATTGATTGCCTCCGGTATGGGTAAAGGACCTGCTCTTGCTTTGCTGCTTGCCGGACCTTCTTTATCATTGCCTAATATGTTGGTTATAAGAGATGTTATAGGTACTCAGAAAACTGCGGTCTATGTATGTCTTGTGGTTATAATGGCTACAATCACAGGTCTGATATATGGTTCAATATTATAATCACTCTCAAATAATTATTTCTGTTTCTCCTCATCTCCCCTTCTTCTTAGGTTACGTTCATTACACCGTGAGAAAAGAAACCCTTATTGGCAAAATCAGTTTTCACCCCGGCAGTGTTTATTTGTTTTTCTCGTCTTTTGCTGATCTGATTTTTGTAAACTCCTTGAAATATTTACGAGCCAGCTTCCAGTTTTCAGAATTAATACAATATTTTATTCTTGGCGCGTCAAAGCTTCCCTGTATCAGCCCTGCCTCTTTAAGTTCACTCAGGTGTTGTGAAACCGTTGAATCTGCAAGTGGTATCTCTTTTGAGATATCAGTAAAACAGCACGTATCCAGTGATGCCAGGTGACGCAGTATTGCTATTCTTGCCGGATGAGCAAGAGCCCTCGCAAATTTTGCGAGCTTTATGTCTTCCTTTGCGAATTGTTCTTTTTTCGGAGAAGCCATGACCACTCAATTAAAGCTTGGTAAGCCCATTTTTAAGCTAAACTGCGTATTTCGTAAATATACGAATTTATTTAATATTACTATAAAATTATATATTCTCTATTATAAATGCCAATACAAGGATTAGCAGCTACAGATTATTCAGTTTTTCAATATACAGTTCGAAATAATACTGCAACTGTTTTGTTTTATATTGCATTGTTCAGTTTAGAAGGAAATCATAATTCTTTCCTGATCCGAGACAAAAGCATACATCACGTTCAATACCGAATTCAGCATCAGTCCTTCACGCAGCGGACTGAATATTTACTAACCTTTTCCGAGCCATGAATATCCTGTGTATCTGCCTTTCTTGAGATGTCTGCCACAGCCCGGTTATTTAAAACAAGGTAACTGAAATATTCTGCCTCATTCTCATCATATTCAGTTGAGGTCCAGAAATATGCGCTCTCGTCCATTTCTGTGAATGTACCCTCATAATTCTGCATTCCACCAAGCTTTATATCAAAGGAAACCGGTCCTGATCCTGTGTTTTCCCATAATTCTTCTGGTTCAAAATGATTCACCAGAGCCTGAAATTCTGACCCTGACGGCAGATGCCATCCGTCAGGACAAGCTTTCATTGCGGTCTTCCAATCGTATAACACTCCACATGAAGGAACATTATCAGGATTGTTATCAAAGAAATAAGCATCTTCTCCCGGAACGATGAACTTCAGGTTTTCAGCCATCCATGTAACGCCATTTATAGTAATTGTCCTGTAGTAATTACCGTCACGCGGATCAGTGAGTTTATCCTGTGCCGCAAGATTAAGATATGTTACCGCAATTATCAGGATCAATATCGTTCTTCTCATCGTCTTTCTGTTTTAATACTACAATATTATTCTATTTCACCAGTATTTCATGTGTATATAATTTATTTTAATGGTCACATGGAACCTCCATGATTTGAATTATATTCATGCTTATTTATGTTTAAAACATGGAGGTTTCATACTGTATAAAATAATCAGCAAAATTAAGCTTTACTGATAATAATAACGTTTGAAAAACAGAAATGTTATTAACCCTGTTTTTTAATTTTTAACAAGTCTTTCCATGGATACATATTATAAATGTATAACTTTGGGCGCTTTAAAAACAGGAATTCATCAACATGCCGGGCAATGATATAATAAAACCCTATGGCGAAAAGCAGATGGCTTTTGATAAGAGATACCTTGAAATGGCACTTATCTGGTCAAAGAATTCATACTGTAAAAGACGCCAGGTAGGGGCTTTGATTGTAAAAGGGAAAATGATAATTTCTGACGGATACAACGGGACTCCGGCTGGTTTCGAAAATGTATGTGAAGATGAATATAATGTCACTAAGCCGTATGTTCTTCATGCTGAGGCAAATGCGATTACCAAAGTTGCCAAATCACACAATTCAAGTGAGGATGCCACATTATATGTTACATCCTCCCCATGCATGGAGTGTGCAAAGCTTATCATCCAGTCGGGAATAAAAAGAGTTGTGTATTGTGACAGGTACCGGAAAATAGACGGATTAAATCTTCTCAAGCGTGCAGGAATAGACCTGATATATATTGATCTGGAAAAAGATATCTATGAGCAGCAGTAACTCAAAAAAGAGTATTTTTCTTCCTCTGATTCTGGCAGTAACCCTTATCGCCGGTATCTTAATCGGCATTTATCTGCCAGTTAAGAATGAGGGTCCGTCTAATGTAAATATAAGGCTTCGGACAAATAAAATACAAAGCATTCTCGATATCATAGAATCCAGTTATGTTGACTCAGTGAACCGTGAGGTTATGGTAGAGGCAGCTATCCCGGCAATCCTGAAAAATCTTGACCCGCATTCGGTTTATATTCCCGCCAAAGATCTTGCACGTGCCAACGAACCGCTTCAGGGCAACTTTGAAGGGATAGGTATCTCATTCAACATGCTTACTGATACCATTCTTATTATCAGCACCATCCCGGGGGGTCCTTCAGAAAAAATCGGACTTCAGGCGGGAGATAAGATCCTGTATGTGAATGATTCATTAGTTGCCGGAAAGGGAATAAGCGATGAAAAGGTGATGAGCATGCTTAAGGGACCCAGGGGCACATTGGTTAGTGTAAAGATCCTGCGCAAAGGACATAAAGATTTGCTGACATTTAACATTACCCGTGACAAGATACCGATTTACAGTGTTGATGTCGCCTACATGGTAAATGACATTACAGGGTACATCCGGATAAACAATTTTGCACTCACAACCTATGACGATTTCATGAAAGGTTTGAGGGAGCTTAAGCAGCAGGGAATGAAAAATCTCATTGTAGATCTGCGCAACAATTCCGGAGGTATCATGGAAGCTGCCATTCAGATTGCAAACGAGTTCCTGAGTGAGGGTCAGCTGATAGTATATACAGAAGGTCGAAAACAACCGCGTAATGAAGCAAGAGCAACAGGAAAAGGGGAATTTGACACCGGGGACCTTGTGATCCTCATCGATGAATGGAGTGCTTCGGCCAGTGAAATACTTGCAGGAGCCATACAGGATAACGATCGCGGTACAATTATAGGAAGGCGCTCCTTTGGCAAGGGACTGGTACAGGAACCTGTTGTTTTCCCCGACGGATCAGGGATGAGGCTCACCATAGCAAGGTATTACACTCCCACCGGCAGATCAATACAGAAACCGTATAACAACGGTTTTGATGAATATTTTGCAGACCTGAATATAAGATACGGAAGAGGCGAGTTTGAAGTATCGGACAGTATACAATTTGCCGATTCACTAAAATATACAACACCCGGCGGCAGAACAGTATTCGGAGGCGGAGGTATTATGCCTGACTTGTTCGTCCCTGTCGATACTGCAGGCATCTCAACGTATTTTCTAAAGGTTAGACCATTTATATACGAGTTCTCGCTAAAATATACTGAAAGACACCGCGAAAACCTTAAGAAATACACCGAATCCGGAGAGCTTGAAAAACACCTCGACAATCAGACCATTATGGATCAGTTCACCGATTTTGTATCAGGAAAAGGAATCGAACCTGAACCCGAAGGACTGAAGATCTCAGAAAAAATAATTTATACTCAGATCAAGGCTTATATAGCACGTAATATCCTGGATAACAAAGGATTTTATCCTATCTGGGAAGATATTGATACTACGCTGAAGTATGCGGTTGAGTTTTTAGGGGAATAATTTCATTTACATTTGCCAACAAATTCAGTCAATATCTCCAGAGACTTCTCTTCTTCCTCAACAAATCCCATGTGGCCGGAGTTGTTCAAAACAGCTAATTCGGCATTTTGAGGCAGCTTTACTTTTGTCTGTACCAGTTTACAATCAATATAATTATCCATCGCTCCCAGTATCCAGAGACACGGAACTCTGCCCTCTCTCATAACTGACAGTCTGGATGGTCTTGCCATCATTCCCTTCAGGACAGCAATTATTCCTTCACTCTGTATTGAAGAGGCTATCTGTTTGGATCTTTCAAGTGATGCATTGAACTTTTTAAGATTCGATGCGGCAAACATTTTTACTACATTATCCGGGTACATCAGATCCTTTTTCCCTGCCTTCACCAGGTTTATTTCCCTCTCTCTTTTCTCCAGCGCCTCCGGGGAGTCGGCAAGGGGATGTGAATGGAACAGGCAGTAACCCGACAGTTTTTCCGGGAAGCGCTCCGCAAAGGCAAGGGCAACATAACCCCCAAGAGAATGACCGGTCAGAAATGCTTTTTCAATTTCCAGACTCTCAAGGAGCTCTTTTATTATCCCTGCCATGTGCTCCATAGTGTGAGTCTCTCCAAAAATATCAGACTGACCATGTCCGGGAAGGTCAGGTGAAATAACCCTGAATTTTTCTGCAAGCTTCAGCGAAAAACCATCCCACACTTCGGATGTTTCCAGGTAACCGTGCAGAAGTAATATTACCTGCCCTCTTCCCTGATCGGTATAATGTATTTTCCCATTCCTGCATTGAAGATAACCTGCCATAATAATCTGTTTCCGGTAAAATTATTTTAATTAACTGAGAAATGTATATTGTTAATCTGATTAATTAAGTCTATTTTTATAAACATCTATCCCGGAATAAATAATTATTTAGTAAATGCTTTATAACCAATGAATAAGGTCTTATTTTCATCCATTTCCAAAAAGTTCATTATGGCTCTTGCCGGGCTCTTTCTTCTGATGTTCCTGCCTGTGCACCTTGTAATCAATCTGATGCTTCTTAAGGGTGATCCTGATCCTTTTAACAAAGCCGCACATTTTATGGCAACATTCCCCGTAATAAAAATTGTTGAGATCGTTCTTTTTACAGCATTGATAATCCATTTTTCATGGGGTATTTATGTCCAGATTAAAAACTGGCTTTCCCGTCCTGTAAGTTATGCCGTCCGTACCAAAACCGAGACCTCTTTTTTCTCAAAGTTCATGATCTGGACCGGGGCTTCGGTGCTGACTTTCCTTGTGATCCATTTTTTTAATTTCTTTTTCATGCGACTTGGATGGGTTGCCGGAGACCCGCAAGATTTTTATTCAGTGGCACATAAGCTTTTCAAAATACCGGCATATAATTACATCTATCTCGCCTGTTTCGTACTGCTGGGGCTTCATCTTTTTCATGCCTTCACTTCGGCTTTTCATACACTTGGATTGGATCACAGGATATGGACTCCGGTCGTTAAAATTGTTGCATTAATCTATGCCATCCTGATACCTTCAGGTTTTGCTTTTATTTCGCTCACGCTTTGGCTTTTCAGATAGTAAAAAATATATCATGGAAAAATTTAATTCAAAGATACCAGATGGTCCTCTCGCCCGGAAATGGACAAAATATAAAGCTTCGGTAAAGCTTGTCAGCCCGGCAAATAAAAAGAAGCTGGAAATAATTGTCATTGGCTCAGGTGTGGCTGGAGCAGGAGCTGCCTCAGCGCTTGGAGAACTGGGATACAATGTGAAAATTTTCTGTTACAATGATTCTCCGCGGAGAGCACATTCGGTTGCATCGCAGGGTGGAGTAAATGCAGCCAAGAATTATCAGAACGACGGAGATAGTGTTTATCGTCTGTTTCTTGACATGATAAAAGGTGGCGATTTCAGGTCACGTGAAGGAAATGTTTACAGGGCTGCCGAAGTAAGTAATCAGGTAATCGATCATTTCACAGCTTTGGGGGTTCCATTTGCACGCGATTATGGAGGAACGCTTAATACCCGTTCATTCGGCGGAGTGCAGGTCTCCAGGACTTTTTATGCCAAAGGGCAAACCGGGCAGCAGTGTTTACTTGGCACCTATGCTGCTCTTAACAGGCAGATAAAAAAGGGGACTGTAACAATGTATCCCCGCAGGGAGATGCTTGATCTTGTTTTAATTGACGGCAAAGCCCGCGGAATTATTGCCCGCAACCTTATTACAGGTGAAATAGAGAGATATGGTGCTCATGTTGTTGTACTTGCTACTGGTGGTTACGGAACTATCTATTACTTGTCGACTCTTGCAGTAAACTCCAATGGATCTGCTGCATGGAAAGCATATAAGAGAGGTGCATTCTTCGCAAATCCAAGCTTTGTGCAGATCCACCCTACATGTGTACCTCAGCTTAATGAATTCCAGTCAAAACTGACCCTTATGTCAGAGTCTCTGAGAAACGATGGCAGGATATGGGTCCCTAAAGCAAAAGGAGATAAACGTCCGGCCAATGAGATTCCTGAAGAGGAAAGAGACTATTATCTTGAACGCCGTTATCCCGCTTTCGGAAACCTGGTTCCTCGGGATATCGCTTCCAGGGCAGCCAAGGAACGATGCGACGCAGGATATGGAGTCGGTGAAACGGGTCTTGCCGTTAATCTCGATTTCAGGGATGCAATAAATAAACAGGGGAAAAAAGCCATAGAGAATAAATACGGGAATCTGTTCGACATGTATAAGATCATCACCGGTATGGATCCTTACGAAGAGCCCATGCGAATCTATCCCGCAGGTCATTACACCATGGGAGGCTTGTGGGTTGATTATGAACTTATGACAACAATACAGGGACTCTATGCAATAGGTGAAGCCAATTTTTCTGACCATGGGGCAAACCGGCTGGGGGCGAGTTCTCTCATGCAAATTGCCGCTGACGGTTTTTTTATTCTGCCAAATACTATCAGTAATTATCTTGCTGATGAGATACATGTCCCGAAAATATCCACAGACAAAACTGAATTCGAGGAAGCTGAAAAATCAGTCGTTGAAAGACTTAACAAACTGATCTCAATAAAAGGGAAACAGACGGCTACCTCTTTTCACAAACGGCTTGGGAAAATTATGTGGGACTATTGCGGTATGATAAGAAACAAGGAAGGTCTTGAAAAGGCAATAACTCTTGTTAATGAACTTAAGGAAGAATTCTGGAGAGATATGAATGTGCCCGGTACGATATATGAGTTAAACCCTGAACTTGAAAAGGCCGGCAGGGTTGCTGATTTCTTTGATCTTGCTATCCTGCTCATCACTGACGCCCTTAACAGGAATGAGTCGTGCGGAGCTCATTTCAGAGAGGAGTACCAGACACCCGATGGTGAGGCAATGAGAAACGATGAGGAATTTGCTTATGTTGCTGCCTGGGAATATGCGGTCAAAGGTAAACCACATATACTTCATAAAGAGGAATTGAAGTTTGAAGATGTTGAGATGAAAGTAAGGAGCTATAAATAACGGCACAACGGCACAACGGCGTAACGGCATAACGGCGTAACGGCACAACGGCGTAACGGCACAACGGCGTAACGGCGTAACGGCACAACGGCGTAACGGCATAACGGCACAACGGCGTAACGGCACAACGGCGTAACGGCACAACGGCGTAACGACACGACAGTAAGACAATTAAAAAACAAATTTACAATTGATATGAAGCTTACATTGAAGATATGGCGTCAAAAAAATGCAGAGGCTAAAGGCGCATTTGTAACATATAAAATGGATAATGTTTCTCCCGAGATGTCATTCCTTGAGATGCTGGATGCTCTGAACAAGAGGCTGGTTGAGGAAGACAAGGATCCTGTGGCATTTGATCATGATTGCCGGGAAGGGATTTGCGGATCGTGTGGAATGTATATTAACGGACATCCTCACGGACCTGTTCCGGCAGTTACAACCTGCCATCTTTCAATGAGGTACTTCAAAGACGGCGAGACAATAAGGGTTGAGCCCTGGAGGGCAAAGCCTTTCCCTGTGATAAAGGACCTTATTGTTGACAGATCAGCCCTGGATAAGATTCAGACTGCAGGCGGATTTATTTCTGTTAATGCAGGTGCAGCGCCTGACGCTAATTCGATCCTGGTTAAGAAAAAAGACTCTGATGATGCCTTCGATTCCGGAATTTGTATCGGTTGCGGAGCATGTGTTGCTGCCTGTAAAAATGCCTCGGCAATGCTCTTTGTATCAGCAAAGATCTCGCAGTTTGCACTGCTTCCTCAGGGACGTACTGAGGCAAAGGAGAGAGTGCGAGCCATGGTTGATAAAATGGATGAACTCGGATTCGGCAATTGCTCAAATACAGGCGCCTGCGAAGCTGAATGCCCCAAACAAATCAAGCTGATCAATATTGCCAGGATGAACAGGGAGTATTTCAAAGCCTATTGAGTGTTGGTCACTGAAATAAGATTCATTGAATTTATTTCCAGCGCAGAGAGGTTTCCATATCCCATCTCCTTTTCGTAAACACATCCGGTGTCTATAGGGATAACATTCGATTTTTCACTGATCACCTGTTTTACAAATTCAATTCTTTTCGGACGATGACCATGTATTATTGTCCTTTTCTGCAGAAGAGGATTTTTATAAACACGACTGCATTCCCACACCATGGTATGCCTGTCAGTAAATGGATCCGGTTCATTATCATTGAAGCCGGCATGAACAAATATGAGGTTCCCTGATTCAAGAAAATAATCCAGCTCCGAAAAAAAACTTAAATATTTATTGTCGAGTTCGCGAATATCTTCTATCCCAAAACTGACCAGGGTTGTCATTCCGCTGTTCATAAACCAGAGATATTGATTCAACTCGTTATTATATGCATCAAGAAGCATCTGCTCATGGTTTCCGGTAAGGGCAGTAATATTGAATCCTGAGTTCTTAAGGTCGATTATGAAATCTATCACCTCTTTGCTTTGCTCCCCCCGGTCAATATAATCGCCAAGGAGAATCAGCCTGTCCTCTTTTTGAAGGCCGATTTTTTCAACAACTAGCTCATAGAAGGGTTTGAAGCATCCATGTATATCGCTTATTGCAAAGAGACGGCCCATATTTATCTGTTTATTATCCTTGTTTGAACAACTAAATTAATATCATTATTAATAGCAGACAATAATTAGTATGATTGATTGATTTATTTTATTTCCTGCAACATTGGTGATTATTTTTTCGTATAATAGAAATCGTGAAAGTGTTATTAACAACACCTGTATTAATTAGATATTTTAGAACTTTTTAATAATCAATGCAATTTAAATGCGAATACTGATTGTTATTAACAAAAATATGTTATATTCGCAGGAGTTGCCAACATTTTATTAACAATTTTATCATAATGCCATACCGGAGATTGCCCAACACCGATGCTGCCAGGATCAGAGCATTGAAGACCGCTCTTGATAAAGGGAAAGAGCTTCCTGCCAACAAAATGGCCTATTCAGCGAAATTATTAGTAAGATTACAAAAATTCCTTCCCCTGTTTGAGCATAGCATTCTGCTTCATCGGCAGGCTATTGCATCACAGAATAAAAAATCGAAAGATTATAATGAGGTAGCAAAAAAGGCAAGGATCTATCTGACCCATTTCGTCAGGGTAATGAACATGTCAATTTTCCGTGGAGATCTTCCTTCAGAAACAAGGGCATATTATGGTCTGGCTACCAATGAATTGACAGTACCATCCCTGAACTCCGAAAATGAGCTAATAAGCTGGGGCCGGAGAATTATTGAAGGAGAAGAGTTCAGGCTGCGTAAAGGTGGCAGCCCGATAACCAATCCTACTATTGCCGTTGTGAAAGTGAGATTTGAAAATTTCATTGAAGCAAATAATTTTAATAAGATACTTGCCAAGAAAACCCTTGATTACTTTGAGAGGTTAGGTGATATGAGGAGAGAGGCGGATAAAATAATACTTAATATCTGGAATGAGGTTGAAGCAGGCTTTAACTCTCTTCCTGAAGAAATACAAAAAAAAGATTGTGAAGAATACGGACTGGTTTATTTTTACAGGAAAAATGAAACCCCCGTTCAGAACTGACAGGATTTTTATCTCACATAATCAACCAATCACTTATCAAACTTGACTATAGGCAGCATATCGTTGGCTGATCATCCACTGTTTCTCGCCCCTATGGAGGATATTACAGATCCCTCGTTCAGGATGGTATGTAAGATGCATGGAGCAGATTTAATGTACACCGAGTTTATCTCTTCTGACGGACTCATAAGAGATGGAGAGAAGAGTGTCAGGAAACTTACTATTCATGATTTTGAAAGACCCATAGGAATACAGCTGTATGGTCACCTGAAAGCTGCCATGGTAGAAGCTGCTCTTATTGCCGAGGAGGCAAAGCCTGAACTTATTGATATAAATTTTGGCTGTCCCGTGAAGAAAATAGCAGCCCGCGGTGCCGGAGCCGGAATGCTCAGGAATATCCCCATG
>Ga0315553_10004555_pt1 | contig 10415 bp, 10 predicted proteins | sample SalMarSW160140MG_FD_203099 | JGI IMG/M metagenome (GOLD analysis project Ga0315553, IMG submission 203099) | Salt marsh sediment microbial communities from the Plum Island Ecosystem LTER, Massachusetts, United States - Salt Marsh Sediment SW1601-40 ... | reverse complement strand
GTGTGCCTGCCAAATTACGAGCCGGAGGAGGTGCTGCGGCTGGTTTCGAGCGAGCGGCTGACGACGCTTTATCTCGTGCCCACTATGTTCCATGACGTGCTGCGTCATTCGAAATTCGATTCCTATGATCTCAGCTCATTATCGCGCGTCGGCTATGCCGGGATGACCATGACGCCCGCCTTGATCGAACGACTGCTCGATCAACTGAAGCCCGAACTGTTCGTCAATTATTACGGCTCCAGCGAAATCTACACGTTCAGCTATTGCGATCACCTCGACCGCAAGCCCGGTTGTGCCGGCCGCGCCGGCATGAACCAGATCATCCGCGTGGTCTCGCCGTCGCGTGACGACGACATCGAAATCAATCTGCCGCCGGGTGTGTCGGGCGAGATCGTCGCCAGCATGCGCAGCCCGGAGGCCTTCAAGAATTATTGGAAGCGGCCGGATGCCGATGCCAGGGCGATCCAGGGCCCATGGTACCGCACCGGCGATCTCGGCAAGTTCGACGAAGATGGCGAATTGTTCGTGGTTGGTCGCGTTGACGACATGATCATCAGCGGGGGCGAGAACATCTATCCCGAAGAGATCGAGGATACGCTGGCGCGCAGCAAGCTGGTCGCCGGCTGTGCCGTCATCGGCGTGCCGGATGAGCGGCTCGGCGCGAAAGTGGTCGCATTCATCGAGCCGGCCATCGGCGGGCTCACCGCGGAGCAGCTTGATGAAGTCTGTCTGAAGAGCGGCCTCGCCCGTTTCAAGCGTCCCAAGGAATTCGTTTTCATCAAGGCCATCCCGCGGTCTGCGGCCGGCAAGCTGTTGCGTCGGAAATTGCGAACTGGGGAATACGAGGCGTTCGCAAACAACGGCACCACAACCTGAAAGGAAACGGAAACTCATGAGTAAGAATTACGCCGAGCAGCGTGCATCAGTTTTGCGGAATCTCGACGGTATGTCCTACGAGGTCGACGACAAACGCAAGGTCGGCACGCTTTGGCTTGACCGGCCGCCGCTCAACGTAATCTCCTATCGTGGCCGCAGCCAGATTAATGCGATCATGGAAGCATTCGGCCAGGACCCGGACGTCCGCGTCGTCGTGATCCGCGGCAAAAATGGCACCTACACGTCGGGGGGCGACGTGAAAGCCTTTCCAGACATTGAACTCGACGGCATGTCCGACCTCGCGTGGAACGTCGCCGCGCCGCAGCGCTGTCCGAAGCCGGTAATCTGCGTCATGGAAAAATACGCCATGGGCGTCGGTTTCGAGCTCGCCATGGCCTGCGATATCCGCATCGCGACCAAGGACACTCTGCTCGCGCTACCTGAAGTCATGCTCGGGCAAATTCCCGGCAGCGGCGGTAGCCAGCGTGTGGCGCGAATTGCCGGTCTCACGCGCGCTGCCGACATGATGATGCTGGGGCGCCGCATCTCGGCCGCGGAAGGCGTGAGCTGGGGTCTGATCACGCGCGTCGCCGACGACAGCGCCGGACTCGACAAGATTCTCGACGAGATGATCGGCACCCTGACGAAGATGTCGGCGCTTGCCCTCAAGACGGTCAAGCGCGTGCTCGCCACCGCTTACGACAGCAGTCTCAGTGCAGGCTTCGAAATCGAGGGTCAAGCCTACGAGAAGCTGCGCCCAACCGCCGACTACAAGGAAGGGATCGCCGCCTTTAGCGAGAAGCGCAAACCAAAATTCACCGGCAGCTGAATGCCGGATTTTAGAGGAGGAAAACATGAAGAAATCACTCGTTGTCACCCATGCCGCGACGGCGGCCGTCGCCGCGTTACTCGCCACCGTCGCCTGCGCCGCAGATCCGATAAAGGTCGGCGTCGTGACGCCGCTATCCGGCAGCTACGCGCCGATCGGAAAGCAGGTGCGTTGGGGCGCCGAACTCGCGGTCAAAGAGATCAACGCCGCCGGCGGGGTGAATGGCCGCCCGTTCGAGCTCTTGTTCGAAGACGAAGAAGCCAATCCGCCGGTCGCGGTCCGCAAGGCGGAAAAGCTCTTGCAGCAGGACAAGGTCGATCTCCTCACCGGGACGGTCAATAGCGGTTCGACACTGGCGGTTGGTCAGGTGGCGGACCGCAACGACCGTATTCTGGTGACGACCGTGTCATACGCGCCCTCCATTACCGGCTCGCAATGCAACTCGAACGTCTTCCGCGTCAATGCCAACGCGTTCATGCAGTCGAATGCATTGACGAATTGGTTGACCAAGAATGTTCCCGGCAAACGCTATTTCTTCATCGGTCCCGACTATGTGATGGGTCGCAGCACCATTTCTGCGTTCCAGAACGACATCAAGCGCTTAGGCGGAACCGATGTCGGGAGCAGCTATCCGCCTCTCGGCGCCAAGGACTTCACGCCCTATGTCGGACAGATTCGGGCAGCAGGCCCCGACGTGATCATGACCGCGACCGCGGGCAACGACACCGTCCGCCTGCTCACGCAGCTCAAGGAATACGGCATCCTCTCCGACAAGCTGACGCTCGCCGGCGCGGCAGGCGCTGTCACGCAGGAGAATATCGGGGCGATGGGCGGCGCGGCGGAAGGTTTCCTGAGCGCGGCCGGCTATTCGACCGACATTGACACGCCCGCCAACAAGAAATTCGTCGCTTCCTTCAAGAAGGAGTTCCACGCGGATCCCGATCTGTTTGCGGCCGACACTTACGGTCTTTTCTACCTGTTGAAGCAGGCGATCGAGAAAGCCGGGGGCACGGAGACCGGTAAGCTGCGCGCTGCCATGGAAGATGCGTCGTGGGAGACGCCGCAGGGCACGAAGAAACTCCGCAAGGGCGATCACCAGGCGATCGTCGATATGGTCGTCGTCCAGGTGAAGGGAAAGGACTTCCATACCGTCGGCAAAGTGCCGGGGGAGGAAGCGGTCGGTCCGGACAAGTGTGAAAAGTTCTAGAGCGAATTCCGTTCCGGTGGAATCGGAATTCGCTCTTGTTTTCCTTTAGTGGCCGCATTTTCTGCGGCGAACCGGTTCCCACTTCGCCGGAAAATGCTCTAAGCGAATGCGGCGCAAGCAGTCCGATGGAAGACCTGCTGAGCTATCTCCACTTCGTGGTGCTGCCCCAGATGATCGATGCTTTGATCATCGGGGCGGCGCTTGCACTCGTGGCCTTGGGTCTCACCATGATTTTCGGGCTGCTCGAGGTCATCAATCTTGCCCACGGCGATCTTTACATGTTGGGCGGCTACGCGGCATTCGCCTTACTGGGATGGGGAACCGGATATTGGGGCGCCCTCATCCTGGTGCCGCTGCTGATCGGGCTCGTCGGGTGGGGTTTGGAGGAGGTCGGCATTCGTCCGCTGTTAGCGCGCGCCGATCGCGCGACCGTCACCTTGCTTCTCACCTTCGGTGTCAGTCTGATGCTGCGCGATGTCGCACAGGTGGTGTGGGGAACCGATACCCACGCTGTCGCGGCGCCGTTTTCCGGCATCACCGGCTTCGCGCAAGTATTCGTGCCGACTTATCGGCTGTTCGTTCTCGGCGTGAGCCTAGCCGCCATCGTCGCGACGTGGTGGCTGATTTACCGCACGCGTATCGGCGCCGTCTTGCGCGCGACCGCCGTCGATCCATCAATGGTGGCGTCGTTCGGCATTCCGATCCGCTGGGTTTACGGCTTCACCTTCATCTATGGCTGCGGACTCGCCGGGCTTGCTGGCGTTCTGCTCAGCCCGATCTATGCCGTGTTTCCAACGATGGGACACGACTTCCTGGTTTTGGCCTTTGCCGTGGTGATCGTCGGCGGCATGGGCAGCATCATCGGCGCCGTCGTCGCCGCGTTGTTCCTTGCCCAGGTTCAGGGTCTCGCCAGTCTCTGGATCCCGCCGGTTTGGGCCGAGACGCTGGTTTATTGCGTGATGCTTCTCGTGCTCGTTCTGCGGCCGAGCGGCCTCTTCCATCGCATCGGGGAGGCTTAATGTTGCAGACCAACATCCCGAACATCGGCGCGAAGCCGCGGCCGAAAGCGCCGGCGCGCAGCGGAATCGGGCTGCGTCTCCAGCAGGCTATGCAGTCCGGACAATCCGATCCGCGGCAGTTGCGATGGGTCGGCCTGGTGATGCTCGCCGTGGCCGCCGTTTTCCCGTTGTTCGGCGGCTCGTTCTTCATCCGCCTCGCAATTGAGGCGCTTCTGCTCGGCACGGTGGCGCTGAGCGTGGACATTCTCCTTGGCTATGCCGGTCTCCTGTCGCTCGGGCAAGCAGCCTATTTCGGTCTCGCCGCCTACATCTCGGCTTTGATGTACCTGCATGTCACCCAGTCGTTTTGGCTGGTGTCGCTCGTGGTGGTGACGATCGTTGGCGTCTTTTCACTTGTCATCGGCGCAGTCGCCATTCGCGCCAAGGGCGTCTATTTCGCGCTGATCACCTTTGGCACCGCGGAAATCCTGTCCAAGATCGCGCATAACACACGCGCTATCGGTGGGTCGGACGGTCTCATCGGCATTCCGGTCCCGCAGATCCCGGTGTTGCCCGGCCTCAGGCTCGATCTGAGCAACAATCTCGTCTTCTACTATTTCGTGCTGACGGCCCTCGTGCTGATCTATCTCGGCACGCGCCGTGTTCTCGATACCGGTTTCGGCAGCGTGTTGCGCGCCATTCGTGACAACTCGGATCGCGTTCCGTATCTCGGCTACAATCCATTTTGGTACAAGCTCATCGGCTATGTCATGGCGGCGCAGATCGCTGCGTTCGGCGGGCTGATCTATCCTTTGTTGCGTGGCTTCGTAGCGCCGCATCTTTTCGGCTTCGAGATTTCCACCAAGGCGGTCGTGGTGTCGCTTGTCGGCGGCATCGGCACGCTCCTCGGCCCTCTCGTCGGCAGCGTCATCATCACCTTCCTTGAATCGGTCATCGGCAGCTACACCGAACGGCACCTCTTCGTGTTGGGCGCAATCTTTGTCGTCTTCGTCATGTTTCTGCCTGACGGGCTGCTCGGGCTCGCGCGTCGTCTGGCCGTCCGTCGGAGGGCCCGGCCGTGATCAAGGTGCGCGCGTTAAACAAAGCATTTGGCGGGCTTCGCGCCGTCAGCGATCTCACCTTCGACGCTGCGCCCAATCGGATCACCTCGATTATCGGCCCCAATGGCGCCGGCAAGAGCACGGCGTTCAACCTGATCTCGGGACGGCTGAAACCGGATTCCGGCACGGTCGAGCTGGACGGTCGCGATATCACAGGACAGCCGCCCTACGCGCTGGCGCGCATTGGGGTCGCGCGCTCCTTCCAGATCACTAACCTGTTTTTCGGGCTAAGCGCTTTGGAAAATGTGCGGCTCGCTTGCCAATCGCGCGAACGGCGCAACACGTATCTCGGGCGATTGGACCGGCCGTCGCGTCCGCTTGCACGCGCCGAAGCGATCCTCGAGGAGTTTGGCTTGCGGGATCGCGCCGACGAGTTGACGCGCAACCTATCGCACGGCGATCAGCGGCGTATCGAAATCGCCGTATGCATGGCGCTCGATCCCAAGCTGCTGATGCTGGACGAGCCGACGCAGGGAATGTCGCCAACGGAAACGGTCGAGTTCGACGCGCTCATCAGGTCGCTCGCCGGACGCGTGACCGTTCTCCTGATCGAGCACGATGTCGATCTGGTGATGAGCCTTTCCGATCATGTCATCGTGATGCATCAGGGCGATAAGCTGTTCGAGGGAGGCCCCGAGCAGGTGCGCGCGAGCGAACGTGTGCGAGAAGCTTATCTGGGAGTGGACGATGCCGCTACTTGAGGTGGATCAGCTGCACGTGCGCTACGACTACGCGCCAATCCTGCATGGCGTCTCCTTCAGCGTGGATGCCGGGGAGATCGCCAGCGTCTTTGGGCGCAACGGCGCGGGAAAAACAACCTTGTTGCGCACCATCATGGGCTGGCTGCGCCCGACCGGCGGACGCATTGTCTTCAACGGCGAAGAGATCGGCAGGCTTTCGCCCGATCGCATCTTCCGCAAGGGGATCGGGTTCATCCCGGAGGACCGGCGCATATTTCCCAATTTGACGGTCGAGGAAAACCTCAGCCTCGGTCTGTTCGCCCGCTGGCAGAGCCGCGCCGAGCAACGGCGTCAGCTCGACCGAGTTTATAATCTGTTTCCGCGCCTGCGCGAGCGTCGCACGCAATCGGGCAAGACGCTGTCGGGCGGCGAGCAGCAGATGCTGGCGATCGGCCGCGCCTTGGTGGGCTCGCCCCGGCTCTTGCTGGTCGACGAGCCCTCAGAAGGCCTCGCGCCCATGGTGGTCACCGAAATCTTCCAATCGCTGACACGCATGCGCGACGCCGGGATTGCGGTGCTGCTGGTGGAGCAGAACGTGCGACGCGCGTCGGCCATCAGCAACTCTTGCTACGTGATGGAAAAGGGCCGGATCATCCAGCATGGCGCTCCGGTCAATATCCTGAAGTACGAAGAAATCCGACAACGGCTCTCAGTGTAAGAGGACACGTATGACGACGCAGACTCTGGATCAAACGCGGGCGGGGCAGGAGGCAGAGGCTAATATGGCGCCTAAGGCAGCGCCGAAATGGCCGGACCAGATTTTCCAAACGCTGCGCGAGGCGGAAGTCACTCAGGTTACCTATGTGCCGGACGCCGGACATGCGCGCCTCATCGATCTTTGCCATCAAGACAGCGATATGAAGACGACCGTGCTCACCACCGAAGAGGAGGGCATCGGCGTGCTCGCCGGCGCCTGGCTGGGCGGTGATCGCGGCGTCCTGCTGATGCAGAGCAGCGGCGTCGGCAACTGCATCAACACGCTGTCGATGGCGCGGGTGTGCGGCTTTCCGCTAGTCATGATCGTCACCATGCGCGGCCAGTGGGGCGAGGCGAACCCGTGGCAGGTGCCGATGGGCCAGATCACCGCGGACAACCTGCGGCTCGCCGGCGTCGTCGTCTACGAGGTCAGCGACCCCGATATGGCGGCCTTGGCGGTAGAGGCCGCGGCGCGCATCGCCTTCAATGGCGGCCTGTCGGCAGCGGTGTTGCTGTCGCAAGGCATGCTCGGAACGAAACTGTTCAAGGAATAAGATCATGCAAGAACAAGACGACAAGCTCCGGCGGCGCAGCACGGTCGCCCGTATTCTGGCCGACCGCGGCGACATCCTCGTGATCACTGGGCTCGGCTCGACGACCTATGACTGTGCGGCCGCCGGCGACCATGCGCTCAACTTCTATCTTTGGGGCGCCATGGGAAGCGCGGTCATGGTCGGCTTCGGCCTCGCCATGGCGCAGCCGAAGCGCCGCGTCTTGGTGATCACCGGCGACGGCGAACTGCTGATGGGTCTCGGCGCCTTGGCGACCGTCGGCGCAAAGCGGCCGGAAAATCTGGCGGTCGCGGTGATCGACAACGAGCGCTATGGCGAAACCGGCATGCAACGCACCCACACCAGCGCTGGTGTCGACCTTGCCGGCATCGCCAAGATGGCCGGCTTTCGCGAGACGTTGGTGGTGCGGGAGGCGGCCGAGCTCGAGAAGGCGGTGCCGCAGCTGCATCACGCCAAGGGCCCGGTGCTGGCGGTGATGAAGGTATCGACCGCACCTGATCCACTGGTGCTGCCGCCCTGGGACGGGCCTTACCTGAAGATGCGTTTCCGCCATGCGCTGCTTGGTGACAAGGCCGCTGCGTGACAACACGATCACGGATCAGTCACATGCCAAATATGCCGCAATACAAGATGTACATCGACGGCGAGTGGGCTGCCGCCGAATCGGGCGAGTGGTTCGAGACATTCGACCCCTATGCCGGCAGCCCGTGGGCGTTGGTTGCGCGCGGCGGCAAGGCTGACGTCGGACGCGCGGTGGATGCCGCCTATCGGGCGTTCAAATCGGGCGACTGGCCGAAGCTCAAGCCGACCCAGCGCGGCGCATTGTTGCGGCGGCTGGGCGACTTGATCGCGCGCGATGCGGAGAAGCTGGCCGCGCTCGAGGTGCGCGATAACGGCAAGCTGCTCGCCGAGATGGGCGCGCAGGTGCGTTATCTGCCGCAGTGGTATTACTACTATGGCGGCTTGGCCGATAAGATCGAAGGCTCGGTCATTCCGATCGACAAGGCCGATACCTTCAACTTCACCAGGCATGAGCCGATCGGGGTGGTCGCTGCCATCACGCCGTGGAATTCGCCGCTGTTGCTGGCGTCATGGAAGCTCGCGCCTGCGCTCGCGGCTGGCTGTACGGTCGTGCTCAAGCCGTCCGAACACACGTCGGTCTCGGCGCTGGAATTCTGCAAGCTCGTCGAGGAGGCCGGTTTTCCTAAAGGCGTCGTCAATGTCGTGACCGGATTCGGTCCCGAAGTCGGCGAGCCGCTAGTTGCGCATCCGAAGGTTGCCAAGATCGCCTTTACCGGCGGCGAGATGGGCGGCCAGAAGGTCTATGAGAGCGCCGCCCGCGGCCTCAAGACGGTCACGCTCGAACTCGGCGGCAAATCGCCGAATATCGTGTTTGACGATGCCTTCATCGAAGATGCGGTCAAGGGGGTGATTTCCGGCATCTTCGCCGCCACCGGCCAGACCTGCATCGCCGGCTCGCGTCTTCTGGTTCAGAAGTCGATCGAAAAGTCGTTTACCGAAAAGCTGGTCAAGTTCGCCGCCACGGCGCGCATGGGCGATCCGATGAACCTGGAGACCCAGGTCGGACCGGTGACCACGCGGCAGCAATACGACAAGATCCTCGGCTACATCGATATCGCCAAGCGGGAAGGCGCCCGGTTGGTGCTCGGCGGCGCGCCCGCCAAGCGGCCGGAATGCGGCAGCGGCTGGTTCGTGGAGCCGACCATCTTTGTCGGCGTCAATAACCAGATGCGCATCGCGCGCGAGGAGGTGTTCGGTCCCGTCCTCTCCATTATTCCCTTCGAGGACGAGGAGGATGCGGTCGCCATCGCCAACGACAGCCCCTACGGGCTTGCCGCCGGCGTATGGACGAGCAGTATCAAGCGGGCGATCCGCACCAGCGAACGGCTGGAGGCCGGCTCGGTCTGGGTCAATACCTACCGTGCCGTCAGCTATATGTCGCCGTTTGGCGGCTACAAGCGCTCGGGGCTCGGCCGTGAGAACGGCCAAGACGCCGTCTGGAGCTATCTGCAGACCAAGAGCGTCTGGATCTCGACAGCGGATTCCGTCGCCAACCCCTTCGTGTTGAGATGATGGATTCGATGATGACCACGGGTTCCGGCGCGCAGGGCGCCTTTGACGACATCCGCGCGGCTGTGCATGAGCTATGCGCGCGCTTTCCCGGCGAATATTGGCGCGAGCTTGATCGCGAGCGGGCCTATCCTAAGGCCTTCGTCGATGCGCTGACCGAATCCGGCTTCCTGGCCGCGTTAATTCCCGAGGATTATGGCGGCAGCGGCCTGCCGATGAGCGCCGCCATCGTAATCATGGAGGAAATTCATGCCGCCGGCTGCAATGGGGCGGCCTGCCACGCCCAAATGTATACGATGGGGACCTTGCTGCGCCATGGCAGCCCCGAACAGAAGCAGCGTTATCTGCCCGAGATTGCCAGCGGCAAGTTGCGGCTGCAGGCGTTCGCCGTGACCGAGCCGACTTCAGGCACCGATACGCTGAGCTTGCGCACCACGGCGGTGCGCGAGGGTGACCACTTCGTGGTGAACGGCCAGAAGATATGGACCTCGCGCGTCGAGCATTCCGATCTGATGATCCTGCTGGCCCGCACCACGGCGCGCGACAAGGTGAAGCAGCGCAGCGACGGCTTGTCCGTGTTCATTGTCGATCTGCGCAAGGCCAAGGGCAATGGGCTGACCATCCGCCCGATCCGCACGATGATGAATCACGCCACCACGGAAGTCTTCTTCGACAACCTGAAGGTGCCGGCGGAAAACCTGATTGGCGTGGAGGGCAAGGGTTTCCGCTACATCCTGTCGGGCATGAATGCCGAGCGCATTCTGATCGCCTCCGAATGCATCGGCGACGCCAAATGGTTCATCGGCAAGGCGGTGGCTTATTCGAAGCAGCGCGTTCTGTTCGCCAGGCCGATCGGACAGAACCAGGGCGTGCAATTTCCCATCGCCCAGGCCTATGCGCAAATGTGCGCGGCGGAGCTGATGGTGCGCCAGGCAGCCGATTATTACGATAACGGTCGCGACTGCGGCGCGGAGGCGAACATGGCCAAGCTGTTGGCGGCGGATGCGTCCTGGGCGGCGGCGGATATGTGCCTGCAGACCCACGGCGGCTTCGGCTTTGCCGAGGAGTTCGATATCGAGCGCAAGTTCCGCGAAACTCGGCTCTACAAGGTAGCGCCGATTTCGACCAATCTGATCCTCTCCTATATCGCCGAGCACGTGCTCGATTTGCCGCGGTCGTACTAGTCGGTTGATTCAGCTAGATTGAAGGGTATAGGTGTTTAAGTTTGACACGGGCAGTTTTGGTTGTGAATTGCCAGTCTGCCTTGGTGTGATGGGCGTTGCGG
>Ga0315553_10004554_pt1 | contig 10417 bp, 10 predicted proteins | sample SalMarSW160140MG_FD_203099 | JGI IMG/M metagenome (GOLD analysis project Ga0315553, IMG submission 203099) | Salt marsh sediment microbial communities from the Plum Island Ecosystem LTER, Massachusetts, United States - Salt Marsh Sediment SW1601-40 ... | reverse complement strand
ACTTCCGGCTGAGAGCTGACAGCTTCCCGATTACTGCATCGCGATATACATGACCACCAGCGCGATCACGACAAGCACGGCCGCGACAATCGCTACGTTGAGCCACAGCTTGCCGGTGGCTTCCTCTCGCCGTTCGAACTCGGCCCGCCGACGCTCGCGGTATTCGTCGCTGTCGCGCTCCCGCAGCCGGAACTGCACGCCGCAGTGCGGACAAAGCGCGTCTTGATCGAGCATGTCGGGCGGCACTTCGAGCACGTGTCCCGCGGGGCACGGAATGTGAAAGATGCGGCCCTCCTTGCTCGTCGGATCGAACGGAACCGGTGCTTCCTGCGACGCCGCAGATCGCGCCGTCGGATCGGTAAAGACCTGAATGACCTCGGCCGGCGCGGGTTCCGAGACGCCCCCCTGCCCGACAGCGGGAGCGAAAGAGGGAGGACCGCCGATCGCCCCTTGCGCGGGAGCCGCCGCCGGCGCTTCCTCGGGCGGCGGAGGAATCACGAGCCACGTTCCGCACACGGGGCACTGACAAGTTTGCCCGGCGTGCGCCGGCTCGGCCTCCAGCATGTGACCGGCGGGACATTGGAAAGCGAAAGCCATCGGGACGCCACTGAGATGAATCGATGCGCCGATCCGCCGGCCGGGCCAACCAGGTCTAATGCCGTTCGGCCGGCGCGGCGGTAGCCGCTTTCTCCGCCCGGCGATTCGCGAAATTCGCCTTCACGGCCGCCAACGTGCTTTGCAGGTCGGCGAGTTGATCGGTGCTGAGCCCGCGGCTGGCCCGCTCCCGAACCCGCATGGCGCACTCCACCATCTTCGCCCAAACGGGTTCGACGCGCTCGGTGGGGCGAATGATCTTGCGGCGGCGATCGCTGGGGTCGGTCGCCCGCTCGATCCAGCCGTCGCGCTCCATACGGTCCAACACGCCGACGAGCGTGGGGGCCTCGATCCCCATGTTTTCAGCCACCTCGCTCTGGCTCACTTGCCCCAAAAACGACAACCACGCCAGCACCTGCCACTGGCGAAACGTAATGCCGTGGGCCGACAGCTCTTCGTTCATCACGCGCGTCAACTCGTGCGCCGCGCTGAAGATCCAGAAACCGATGCTGTCTTCGAAGTCGTATTGGAGCATAAACGGGTCGCCCTACCGGATCGCGTGCCATGGGTCATCCGGCGAACGCGCTGCGGTAACAATCGTCGAAGAGCAACTTCCATTCTAACTGCGCCACGCGGCGGCAGTACAATTCGGCCGGCATTCCGCTGCCATTTTTCCTTTCGCACGAGTCTACGAATGCGGCCGCATCCCAGCCTCCGCGGCCGACCCAGCCGTTCGCAATTCGCTCGTCGCCCGAGTCCTGCACCAGCTCCTTTACGTTCTCGGCGAGCACGGGAAACACCTCGTGCCGGCCCACGCGGCGGAACCAGTACTTGGCGTTCGAATAGTCCGGCTCGCGACGATGCATGATACCATGCCAGTAGCTGCCGCTGGCGGTGTCGACGTTCTGGCTGATGGTGTGCGACTGGTCGAGGTAATCGTGCAGCAGCCATAATCCGCTGATGCAGCAGGCCGCCAGGTCGGCGTCTGCCACGGTTCGGCCGTCGGCCAGCGCCGGGGCGTCGAGCGATTCGAGCGCCGCCCGTGCGGCTTTGTTGGGTTTTCCCGGTCCCAACTCGCACAGCCTCTCGGGCACCAGCAGCTCCTGGGGAACTCCCCGATAGGATTTCGGATCGAAGCGAAACAACGTGGTTGCTCCCGAAGTGTTGCGGTCGTTCGCAGGAGGTTCGCCTCAGAAGGTCGCCCGCGTCTCACTTCCAGCGTATACCTTACGCCAGCCGTTGTTCGGTTCCAAGTGTGCGAATGGCGGGGCTGCCTATCCGGCGCGGTCGCTGGTTGGTACAGTAATCGAACGACCATGCGAAGTCGTCGTGCTCCATGACGACAGCCTGGGGGCCCCATGCCGACAGGCTCATAGAAGTCTCCCACGTGTTATTCCGATGAGCCAGGATTCCCAGGACTCTTCCGCCACGCCGTCGCAGGGCGGAGACTCGCCTTCGCGGCGACGCATCCGGATCGGTTCCCAGCGCAGCGCGGCCGATTTCGATCGGGCCCGTCAGGCGGAGCTGCGCCGCGCACCGGACGAGGGAGAAAGCGAGACCTCGGACAAGGCGCCCGCCCCGGTCGAGCATCAAGCGGCAACGCCGGTGGCGTCCGACGTGCCCTCCGAGCCTGCGGCGTCGGTTTCCGAATCACCGACCGCGCCGCCCAAGGGAAAGCCGCATCGCAAGGAATCGCAGAAAGAGCCTCGCTCGCAGGAACCGGCCGGAGCGCCGCAGCGCATCGTGCGAAGCGTTGACCCGGCATCAATTGGCGACGACCTCGATCGCGAGATTGCCGAGGCATTGGGCGACGCCTCGATCGACGACATTATGGCCCAAAGTGCAGGCATTGCGGCCGAGGAGGAGCTGCCCCCTGAAACGCGCCGCTCGGCCGTCGTCGTCCGCGTGCACCGCGACGACGTGTTCTTCTCGCTGGGAGCACGCCACGAGGGAGTCGCCCCCTTGCGGCAGTTTGCCAAGCCGCCCGGCGTGGGCGACCGGCTCGACGTGGTGGTGACCGGCTTTCACGCCGACGACGGGCTCTACGCGGTCGGGCTGCCCGGCGCTTCGGTCGACGTAAGCGGTTGGGAAGATCTGGCCGAGGGAGCCGTGGTCGAGGCCCGCGTCACCGGCGCCAACACGGGCGGTCTGGAGTGCCAGGTCGGCGGGCAGCGCGGTTTTATCCCGGCGAGCCAGGTGGGTTTGTATCGCGTCGAGAACCTGCCGGAGTACATCGGGCAGAAGCTGGCCTGCATTGTGACCGAAGCCAACGCCGCGCGGGGCAACCTCGTGCTGAGCCACCGCGGAGTTTTAGAGCGCGAGCAGGAACAGGCCCGCCGCGAGTTATTCGAGAAGCTGGAAGTGGGCGAGGTACGCGAGGGAGTGGTTCGCAACGTTCGCGACTTCGGTGCCTTTGTCGACGTCGGCGGAGTCGACGGGCTGGTCCACGTGAGCAAGCTGAGCTGGGACCGCGTCGATCACCCCAGCCAGGTGCTCACCGAGGGGCAGAAGGTCCGCGTGAAGATCGACAAGATTGACACCGCGACGGGCAAAATCAGCCTGTCGTACCGCGACACGCTGGAAAACCCATGGACTCGCGCTACCGAAAAATATCCGCCCGGTGCGGTCGCCGCGGGTACAGTTACTCGGCTGGCAAAGTTCGGGGCGTTCGTCAAGCTCGAGCCGGGAGTCGAGGGACTGATCCACATCTCGGAGCTCGCGCATCAGCACGTGCGCAGCGTGGGTGCTGTGCTCAAGGAAGGACAAGAAGTCTCGGTGAAGGTGCTCACCGTCGATCCCGAAGCGCAGCGTATATCGCTATCGCTCAAGGCGCTGCAAGCCGCGCCCCAAGCGCAGTCCGAGGCCGCTGACGAAGCGGAACAAGCGACCGACGCGACCGCGCAAACGCAAACTGCCCAGCGACGCGACGAACCGCTCAAAGGGGGCTTCGACCGACCCACGGGCGGCGATAAGTTCGGCCTGAACTGGTAGGCGTGGGGCACGCTTTCCAGTCTGCTTGCCCCTTCGTCGATTCATTGCAACTAAGACACACGGCAGACAAGAATGTCTGCCCCACGACCGACCGGCGCGCGCGTTGCCGTGGGGCACGCTTTCCAGTCTGCCTTCCGTTGAGCCGATCGGCCGCCACGCCGCACTTCAAGAATCCGCCGCGTCGTTTCCCAGCGCGCGAATGTCGCCGCTCTGTTCGACCACTACGGGCCAGCCTTCGACCGAGTGCCCAATGCTGGCAAGAGTCTCGGGGGCGCGGCGCGATACGAACACCTTGATGCAGGGCTGGCCGCCCGACTCGCCGACCCCGACGCCCACAATGCCGGGTAGCGCAAGCCACCGCGGCGCGTACTCCTCGACCACCTTCACGATCGGCTTTTCGCCCATGGAGCTTTTGATATGCGAACGGCGAGCGGGGACTGCCGGACGGTCGACCCGCCGCGCACGATCGGCCTATCGCTCAGTTTTCGCCGTCGATCGTCATGTAGATTTCGCCGTCCAGGTCGTCGAAAGCCGCCAGCACCAGGTCGATGCGGCATGCCACCGCCAGCTTGCCGTCCGAAGTGCCGGCAAACATCAGGCCCACCGGATTGCGGCCCGGGTCGGTCACGAGCAGCGAGCCGGAATCGCCGGGTTTGATGACAGGTTTGCGCGACTGGACGATGATCTGATCGACGAATCGCGCCGTGCCGCTGCTGTAGCCGACGTTGACGACGGCGTTGATCGCCGTGACCTGGCCTTTGGTGAGTGAGGTGGTGCGGCCGTACTTTTGAACCTTCTGCCCGACAAACGCCGAAACAATGGCCGACTTGGGAAGTCCGTAGCCGTTCGAGGGCGTGCTCATTCCCAGGTCGGATGTGGAAGACAAGGCGATGGCGGCGTCGATCATGTTGTCGGAGCCGTCGAACTTCAGCGGCACGAAGTCGTACAGCGTGCCGATCATGTTGGCGGGAATCACCGCGCAATTAGAATCGTAGCGGCCGGGTTGCACGACGGGGCTGAATTCCGAAGCGGCGTTCTCCAAGGCATACACGTGGTTGTTGCTCAGCGCATACACGTTGACGCCGTCGGTGATGCGGCAGCCGATGGTGCCGGACGAGCATTCGCCGACGTTGCCCGTCGAAATACCGATGGGCACGGGGCGCGGGAACCACGTGGCGGGGTCGATTTTCGTTGACCCTGTCGAACCGCCCCCCCGACGCCGCGAGCCGGGCGCCATGGCAACGATCTCGCCGGTCAGCTCCACCTCGACGGGCACGCCGTCCAACTTGGCCGGGATACCCCGGCCGTGGCCCTTGGAGGTGAACACCTTGATGACCGGGCTGCCGCTGTCGTCGTCCGCCACTGCCGTGCCGACGACGTCTTCCACATGCATGATGCGGTCGCGATACCGATTATGCACCTCGATGCTTCGCTCGCGCCGGTGCGATTTCGATGGGGCCGAGCGCTCGTCGTCGGCGTGCGTCGCCTGTGCCGTCGCGAAGAACAAGGCGACGATCAGCAGCACCAACGTTGACAGAAGCGAGCGGCGCGAGAAGCCGCGGCGCGTGGGGGCCAGCATGGTACATCTCCCTCGTGCGATAAGCGAAATGAGAGTCGCCGTGTGGTCAGCCGAAATCGAATTGCCGAAGCATGATACGGCTCGGCACTAGTCGGCGTCAATCCATTACGCCGCCGACGGCTTTCGCCGCACCGGCTGCCATCACAGCACACAGTCGCAACGGCTCACTGGCAGCGCAAAGGCAAAGCGGGAAGAGCCTGCCGCCCGCGGCGTTGAGGCAACAAGGGCGGGACGTACCGCCGGTGGCGCCGGGCTAAAGGCCGACGGCGATCCCCCCGCGACCTGAACCGCATGCCGCATCTATTCCTTATCGGGCTTGCACTGCGCGAAGAGCCATTCGTAGAACTCGGGATTCTTGTACGTCGCCGTCCAGGAATCGTGGCCCACGTTCGGATACTCGGTGTATTTGGGCGATCCGCCGGCCTGTTTAAGTGCCGCCACCATGTCGCGCGACCGCTCGACGTTGACCGCGGGATCGGCGTCGCCGTGAAAGACCCAAATGGGGAGCTTGGCGATTTTCTCCGCCTTCGTCGGGTCGCCGCCGCCGCAGATCGGCGCGGCTGCCGCGAACAATTCGGGATTGCGCACGATGGCGTCCCACGTGCCGAACCCTCCCATCGAAAGGCCGGTGATGTACAGCCGTTTCTTGTCGATCGAGAATTCCTTTTCGAGCGATTCGACCAAGTCAAGCGTTTGTTGTAGCGGCTTGGCCGGCCCCGCACCCCGTTCGGGGTTCGATCGGAAGCTGGCCCACGACGAACCGGTGGGGCACTGCGGCGCGATCACGAAGCACGGGTATTTGTCCATGATCTTGTCGCTGGCGAAGTCGTTCATGCCATGTACGAGCTGCTTGTCGTTGTCGTCGCCGCGTTCGCCGGCTCCGTGCAGAAACACCACCAGCGGATATTGCTTCGCCGAATCGTAATCGTTGGGCTTCAGCAAACGGTACAGCAACTTGCCGCCGTCGGCATCGGTGAACGTGCGGGCTTCGAATCGATCGTGGGCATCGTCGGCTTGGGCAGAGTCGGGACTGCTCATGACGGCAATCATCGCGACAGAAACGAGTGGGAGCCAAAACGAAACACGCTGAACCATGTGCGATCTCCTCTTTCCAAATGACTATGGACGTATGTCGGGCAATTGGTGACGAGGCGGTTGTTTGTCCGTGCGTCGATTGTAATCAAAACTCTTGCCACGCGACTCTCCCCTACTTGCCGGAAACTTTGGCGGAGCGGTCCAAATCTGCGGTGGGCGGCAGACACGCGGCAATCGTATCGCGATTGACCGGCCGGATGACACCCCGCTCGGTGATGATCGCGGCAATGAGCCGGGCCGGAGTCACGTCGAATGCCGGATTATAGACTCCCACGCCCGCCGGGGCGGTCTGCCGCCCGGCGAAATGCGTCACCTCGTCGGCAGAGCGCTGCTCGATGGGAATCTGGCTACCGTCGTCGATCGACAGGTCGAAAGTCGTCGAGGGAGCGGCAATGTAAAACGGCACTCCGTGTGCCTGGGCCAGTACCGCCACCGCGTACGTGCCAATCTTGTTGGCGGTGTCGCCGTTGGCGGCAATGCGGTCGGCTCCGGTGACGACGGCCTGCACGCGCCCTTCGCGCAGCACTTGGGCGGCCGTTGAATCGCAGATCAGCGTAGCCGGAATGCCGCGCTGCGCTAGTTCCCACGCCGTGAGCCGGGCGCCTTGCAGCAGCGGCCGCGTCTCGTCGACGTACACGTGCAGCCGCTTGCCAAGATCCTGAGCCGTGAAAAACACGGCCAGCGCCGTGCCGTACTCGGCCGTTGCCAGCCCGCCCGCGTTGCAGTGCGTGAGCACGCCCGACCCGTCGGCCAACAGCGCCGCGCCGTGGCGGCCGATGGCGTGGCACATGGCCCGGTCTTCTTCGTGAATCGCCCGGGCTTCTTCAAGCAGCTCGGCAACAATCCTCTCAGGCGACATGCCGCGACGTGCTTCGGCGGCCGCGCGCATGCGGTTCAGCGCCTGGAACAGATTGACGGCAGTCGGCCGGCTGGCGGCGAGTTTTTGTGTCGTCTCATCGAGCCGTGCAAAGAACGCTGTTTTGTTTTCACGCACCGCGTCACGGACACCGATCACGACGCCGTAAGCCGCCGCGATTCCAATAGCCGGGGCGCCGCGCACCCGCAACATGCGAATCGCCTCGACAAGTGTTTCGACGTCGCGACACACCAGCTCGCGCGTTTCCAGCGGCAACAACGTCTGATCCAACAGCGCCAGATGCCCATCAACGCCGCCGACCCAGCGAAGGGCAGGAGTCGATTCGGGCAATTCGGTTGGTTGACTCATGATTGATTTGTCAGTTGTCCGTGGTCAGTTGTCAGTTGCCTGAATTCCGCTGCCGACTGAAAACTGAACACTGAAAACTGAACACTCTCCCCTCACTCCACCTTCGCCACATACGGCAACCCAAACGTCTCCGCCACCGCCTGGTTGGTTACCTGCCCGCGGTGTACGTTCACGGCCGACGCGATGGGCGGATGCTTTTTCGCCGCATTCACGATGCCGTTCTGGGCGATCAGCAGCAGCCAGGGCAGCGTCACGTTGCACAGGGCGAACGTGCTGGTTCGCCCCACTGCGCCGGGCATGTTCGTGACGCAGTAGTGCACCACGTCCTCTTCCATGTAAACCGGGTCGCTGTGCGTGGTGGGCCGGCTCGATTCGGTGCAGCCGCCTTGATCGATGGCCACGTCGATCAGCACGCTGCCCGGCTTCATCAGCTTCAGGTCTTCGTGCGTCACCAGCATGGGACACCTGGCGCCGGGAATGAGCACCGAGCCGATGACCAGGTCGGCCAGCCGAAGTTGCTCGCGAATGACGTGTCGGTCGCTGAAGAGCACGTTGACATTGGCGGGCATGATGTCGTCGAGGTAGCGGAGCCGATCCATGTTGATGTCGAGGATGGCGATGTCGGCCTGAAAGCCCGCGGCGATTTTGGCGGCGTTGGCCCCCACCACGCCTCCGCCGAGAATCGTAATGTGGGCCGGTGCGACGCCGGGCACGCCGCCCAACAAAATGCCGCGCCCCATCTGCGGCTTTTCCAGGTACTTGGCCCCTTCCTGAATGCTCATGCGCCCCGCCACTTCGCTCATCGGCGTGAGCAAGGGAAGCCGGCCGCGCTCGTCGCGCAACGTTTCGTAGGCCACGCACGTCGCACCGGAGGCGATCATGGCGTCGGTCAGCACGCGGTCAGCCGCGAAGTGAAAGTACGTGAAAATGACCTGCCCCGGCCGGAGCCAGGGCCACTCCTCCGGCAGCGGCTCCTTGACTTTGACCACGATCTCGGCGCGGGCAAAGATGTCGCTGCCCGAGCTGACCATATCGGCACCGTGCCGGAGATACTCGTGATCGGCGATTCCCGACCCGAGCCCGGCCCCCGCCTCGACGAACACCGTGTGGCCGGCGCGCACCAGTTCCTCGACACCGACCGGCAACAGCGCCACGCGGTATTCGTCGCGCTTAATTTCCCTGGGAACGCCGACAATCATGGTGAAAGCACCTGGAAATTAGCGGCTGCACGGAAACCGTTGGGAAATGGCGGTGGGCATACAGCCAGTTTTCAGTTTTCAGTTTTCAGTCGGAGGGTCAACGCCGCTCTGCTAATGACCACGGTCGCGATAGAGAGTCAAGAGCCGGAAGGGGAACATCGGAAATCGGAGAGCAGAGTTGGAACACTAATCATCGCTTATCACCACTGATCTTTGCATGAGTGTTGATTAGCGGTGATTAGCGTTCCAACTCACTCCGGCTCCGGTTGAAAACTGAAAACTTTGGCCGCCCCATGTCGCGACGACGCGGCCGTGTCGCCCACGACGTCGCCTGATAAGTCCCGAAGCCTTCCAGACTTATAGTGGTTTTTCGCGCTCGCGAGAAGCCGATGTCGCGGTGTCGCGGCGCCCGCGCGGTTTCGCTTGGTCGGCTGCACATCGACCTCTGACTCCGACCCGCACTCCGGCCGACGGACGAAGGCGGCCAAGCTGAGAGCTGACGGCTGAGAGCTTCTTCGATCGCGTGCTTGTCGCCGGCTGTCCCGTCGGACCACCGAAACAAGGAACCCTCCGGGCACGCACCCACAACTCGCTGTTGGTGCGCCAAATCGCTTGCGCGCACCAGGAACGCCATGCCGGGGGCCCCATGACGGTGCGCGCCGGCCACTTGGCGCACCAGCGGCTGGATAAAGTCCGAAGCCGATCCGGCCCGGGCGGAAGAGTCGACCACTGAAAATCGGCGGTCGGAGAGCGGAGGTCGGAAAGAGGATCCGGGCGCACAGGGCGATCGGCTCAGGCTTTCGTGGTTCCCGCCGGTATGCAAGTAGCGACACTGTGTTTTCCTGCAACTGAAACGGAACACCGATCCGCCCTAGGCGGACTGGCCGCGATACAAATTGCCAAGGAACGATCTTGCCGTCCCCATTGTACGCCAGATGTCGTTGAGATATCAATAGTAATTTTTAACTACTTTGTGCCTATTGTCCAGATTGGCAGTTGCCGGGATTCGGGGCTGGGGATTAGAGTTTGGGGCGCGGACGGTGTTTCCTATTGCCGACTCTCGACTCTGGACTCTGGACCCTGGACTTGCTCGGGGACTGTGTACTCGGTTCTGGGTACTTGGTACGGGGTACTCAGTACGGAGTGCAAAGTGCGGGCAAAGTACTGTCGGCCGTTTCGTCGCGGCTGCGGCGCGGCGGCGCTCGTAGCGAGGGGGACAAAGTATCTGGCCGAAAACTGCGCCGCACACGGCTGGCGGGCAGCCGTCACGGCTGGCACGCCACCACCATTTGCGTGCACGCCGATCGAACGGCTAGAATCAAGGGCGGCGGAGGCGGCGAAACCGCAATCGCCCCAACCCTGACGATCCTTGCGCTCACCGGGGCGAATAAGGATTGAAGATGGAGAACGCGTTTCCCTCTGATAGCCTTCAAGTGGCGCTCGACCGGGGCACCGACTTGCCTCGAGATCTTGCTGAATGCACCCAGCCGTCAATGGCGCGCTTGTCGGTGTCGATAAACACCTATTACCCGGAGCTTCACTGCGGCAAATTTTATAATTGGCGAGTCATCGATGCGGTGGACGAAGCGATTCGACGCACGGAGCTAGTGATCGTCGATCCTGAATTCGTCGACCGCCAAGCCCAACGAATTGCAGTGAGTTTTACCAACGAGCGTGCAGAACCAACGGAGGATATGGGGCATTTTCCCATCGAGCGCCTCCTTGGAGTAGACT
>Ga0315553_10004553_pt1 | contig 10419 bp, 6 predicted proteins | sample SalMarSW160140MG_FD_203099 | JGI IMG/M metagenome (GOLD analysis project Ga0315553, IMG submission 203099) | Salt marsh sediment microbial communities from the Plum Island Ecosystem LTER, Massachusetts, United States - Salt Marsh Sediment SW1601-40 ... | reverse complement strand
GTGGTGTACAAGTCCGCGGCCTGCTCCCCTGAGAGCACCGCTTCGCCGCGCGTTTTCAAACGGTTGAGCAGGTTTTCCAGGTGAGCGGTGCCTTTCTCAAGGGTGCGCTGAAACTGCTCTTCCTCGCGGGTGATCGTTTCCAGGATCGCTGTACGGTTGCGGACCAGTTCCGGGTAGGCCTCGCCATAGTATTCGATCACCACCTCGGCGATTTTTGCCAGGAAAGGTTCGTTGAGCCCGATCTTGCCGCCGAAGCGAAACGCCCGCCGGATGATCATCCGGCTAACATAGTTGCGCCCGACGTTGCCCGGCACGACTCCGTCGGCGATCAGGAAGGCAGCCGCCCGGCTGTGGTCGGCGATCACTCGATAAGGCGTGATGTTGGACTCGCGCTCGGCGTCGCTTTGGCCGGTCAGCTGCTGAGTGGTATGGATCAAAGGCCAAAGCAGGTCGGTGCGGTAATTTGAATCGACGCCTTGCAGCACGGAAACGATCCGCTCCAAACCCATACCGGTGTCTACATGCCTCGCTGGCAGGGGTTCGAGCGTGCTGGCGTCCAGGCGGTTGTACTGGATGAACACCAGGTTCCACAGCTCTAAGAAGCGCCCGCATTCGCCGTTGATCTGGCAGACGTGCCCCGGCTGATCCTTTTTATGGCAGTAATCCGGACCCCGGTCGATGTGGATCTCGCTGCATGGACCGGAAGGGCCGGTGTCCGCCATTTCCCAGAAGTTTTCCTTGCGTCCGAAATACAAGACATGCTCCGGGTCCATCCCGGGCTGGGCGCGCCAGTGATCGGCAGCTTCTTCATCCGTGGGGATTTCGCCGTATTCATCTTTGAAGCAGGTTGCCCAGAGCAAATCTTTCGGCAGACCCCACACGTCGGTGAGCAGCTGCCAGGCCCAGGTGATGGCTTCTCGCTTATAGTAATCGCCAAAGGACCAGTTGCCCAACATCTCGAAATAGGTATGGTGGGTGTCGTCCCTGCCGACGTCGTCCAGGTCGTTGTGCTTGCCGGCAACGCGCATACACTTTTGAGAGTTTGTCGCACGAGTATAAGGGCGACGGTCGGTTCCTAAAAAGACGTCTTTAAACTGCACCATCCCGGCGTTGGTGAAGAGCAGCGTAGCGTCGCCGCCGGGGACCAGCGATGAAGAGCGCACAAAAGTGTGCCCATGCTCGACGAAAAAATCGATAAAGGTCTGGCGGATAGCGTTTCCAGTAAGTTCAGGGGGGATTTCTTTGATCATGGTCTCAATCCTGTTCGTTCTTGCAGGAGGTGGGGGAAGTTTGGCGGGTGTGTCCCGCCAATGTCCCCAATACCTCCCAAGTTTCGGTATTTAATCAACAATGCCCGGACAATATCATCCGGGCGTCGCGGGGAAAGCGGGATCAAAATCAACGTTTGACGATGATCGGCCCGGATATTGGTTTTTTTATGGCGGCTGCAAAGCGCGCCGGAGCGCCAGCAGCCTCAATAGCAGCAGCGGGTCTGATCAGGGTGAATGCTCTAGGGGTCGAAGATTGCAATCTGAATGACATCTCTAGTTCTCATCATCGACTAATACATAAGCAATCCGATTATAAAACACTTTAGCCGATTTGAAAAATCGAATTACCGAATTACGTTATAATCCCCCCGTCCATGATGAAGCGTTACCTGTATTTCACCGTATTTGCCTCCGGCATGACCACCCTGGCGGTGGAATTATCCGCCTCTCGCCTGTTGGGCAACGTCTTCGGCACCAGCAACCTGGTTTGGGCCAGCATCATCGGTCTGATCCTAATTTACCTCACTGGCGGATATTTTCTAGGCGGGCGCTGGGCTGATCGCTCGCCGCATTACCGCTCGATGTACCTGATCCTGGCCTGGGGCGCATTCCTGATCGGCCTGGTGCCCCTGCCTGCCCGAACTGTGCTGCGTATGGCGGCCGAGGCCTTCGACCAGCTTCAGGTCGGTGTGCTATTTGGCTCCTTTACCGGTGTCCTGATCCTTTTCAGCTTACCGGTGACGCTGCTGGGGACGATCTCGCCCTTCGCCATACGCCTGGCGATCCGGCGTCCCGAGGAAGCGGGCACGGTCTCAGGGCGGATCTACGCAGTGTCCACTTTGGGTTCGTTTCTAGGGACTTTCTTGCCCGTGCTGGTGATGATCCCCACGATCGGCACAGCGCTCACCTTCCTGGTATTCAGCCTTTTCCTCACGCTGGTGGCCCTGGCCGGTTTGTGGCTGTCCAGCGGCTGGCGCTCGGCGCTTACCATCTCCTGGATGCCGCTGGTATTAATTCTCATCGCGGCCTTCGGGTTGGGTGGGGGTATCAAGGATACGGCCGGGCAGATCTATGAAACCGAGTCCAGTTATAACTACATCCAGGTGCTGGAGCAGGATGGCTATCGTTACTTGCGCTTGAATGACGGCCAGGGCGTGCATTCCACCTACCATCCCGAGCAGCTGGCTTACTACGGCCCGTGGATGCAGTTCCTGGCTGCTCCGTTCTTCAACGCGCCGCCGTACCGACCCGAAGAGGTGGAAAGTGTCGCCATCGTCGGCTTGGCAGCCGGCACGGTTGCCCGCCAGGCAACCGCAGCCTTTGGACCGATTCCTATCGATGGGTTCGAGATCGACCCGGAAATTATCCGGGTTGCGCGAGAGTACTTCGATATGAACGAACCCAACCTGAATGCCATCGCCCAGGACGGTCGTTGGGGCCTGGAGCACAGCACCCGGCGCTACGACCTGATCGCTGTAGATGCTTACCGCCCGCCGTACATTCCCTGGCACTTGACTACCCGGGAGTTCTTTCAAATCGTCCACGATCGACTGGCAGAGGATGGTGCCATGGGAATCAACGTGGGGCGAGCTCCCGGCGATCGCCGGTTGATTGACGCTTTAGTGACGACGATCCGCACGGTTTTCCCCTCGGTCTACGTGATCGATATCCCGGGGACGTTCAATTCCATCGTCTACGCCACCGTGCAACCAACCCAGGTCGAAAATCTGTACGCTAACATCGTCGCCCTGGAAACTGGCGGGCAGGCGCATCCAATGCTGATGGATTCACTGCGTATTGCTGGGGCATACCAGCAGCCCCTACCTGCCGGTACGCTGGTTTTCACCGATGACCGCGCACCGATCGAGTTGATCACCAACGAAATGGTCTTGAATTTCGTCTTATTTGGAGATGTGGAGTCGCTGCGATGAACCTTTCAGAATCAGAACGAGAGGCACCACGGAACCCTGCTGAGCCTGAAAGCCCAAAAATGGGCGAGCTCGATACGCTTCGGGATGAGGCGGAAGGTTATCGAAGACGGGATGCGTTTCATGAAAAAATTTCCTGGGCGGCGACGATTCTTGCGCCGGTCGTCCTGGTACTTACCGGCGTGCGCCTGCTGCTCACCCCCGTTTTCGTGCAGTTGGAATACCGTACGCCGAACTTCCCCGCTGATTTTTTCGGCTTCACTATGGAAGATCGACTGCATTGGTCGCGGCTCGCTCTGGATTATCTGTTGAACGACGCGGGCATCGAATACCTGGGAGACTTGCGTTTTGATAACGGTCAGCCGGTCTACAACGAGCGTGAGCTTGGGCACATGATCGACGTTAAAATGGTGGTTCAGCAGGCGCTGATCGTGTGGTACGTCTCCGTGGCCGGTTTGATCGGATTGGGCTTATGGGCGTGGTTCGGCGATTGGTGGGGTCACTTCCGGAAGGGATTGGTGCGCGGCGGCCGGTTAACCATCCTGTTGGTCGGCGTCATCATCTTGTTCGTATTGGCTGCCTTCGGCGTGTTTTTCGTCGCTTTCCATGAAGTCTTCTTCGATCCGAACACCTGGACTTTTGCCTATTCCGACACGCTCATCCGTTTATTCCCCGAACGTTTCTGGCGGGACGCCTTCCTGGTCATTGGCTTAATCGCCGTGCTGGGAGGAGCCGTGCTGGCCTTCGGATTCCGTGAGAGGGAAAGCGAATTGTAGCTGCTGCTTTGTCCTCGATCATCAAAACACCCCCTACCTGTTTTCAGGGCAAGGGGGTGTTTGCTTGTTTCTACTTGGCTTGGAACTCAGGCTCCGAATTTCTCCAGCCGGCCGGCGTGCGCCAGGGCTAATGGCATGGTGTCCAAGGCAGGGAAAGTTCCCAGCCCTCCACGCGCGCAGGCTCGTTCGCCAAACTTCGGTTGATCATCTGGTCGGACCGTGGCTGGAGCCCAGAATAGGTATGGGACCGGGTGCCAGCTGTGGGTTCGCAGCCTTGCCGGAGTGGAATGGTCACCGGTGACGATCAGCACATCCGGCTTCAGCCCCAACAGCTGAGGGAGCGCCTGGTCTACGCCCTCGATGATCTTAGCCTTGCCCTCGAAATCGCCGTCCTCGCCCTTGCTGTCGGTTTTCTTGATGTGCACGAAGAAGAAATCGTAATCCGGCCAGACCCTGGACAGAGCGGCGAATTCGTCGTGCGGAGATTCTCCCTCGAATGCGATGACATCCATGCCCACCAGGCTGGCGACGCCTTTATACATGGGATAAACTGAGACGCAGGCCGCGCGAACGCCATAGGAATCCTGATAGTTGGGTAGATTCGGATCGGTAGCAAAACCGCGCAGGGTCATGCCGTTGGCCTTCGGCTGGTCTGTCAGTAATTCACGGGCTTTCGCGTACCACTGACCGAACAGCTGGGCGGTCTTCTCGGCGGCGGGGGAATTAGCCTCGATGGGCAGCGGCGGCACGCCGGTGCGCTGCGGATCGGTGTCTTCGATGTCCGGGTCAAGGCCCTCCCCACGCATCACCATGGCAAAGCGGTATTCCTTTACCTGGCGAACTTCTGTCTCTACGCCGGGGAGTTGGATGCCTTGCAAGCGTTCCACCAGCGGCGCCGATTCATCGCTGGGGATGCGACCGGCGCGGCGATCGCTGATGTTGCCTTCCTCGTCCAGTGTGCAGAAGTTGCCGCGCACCGCCACGTCGCCCGGATTAACTTTTAATCCAACGCCTACGGATTCGAGCACCCCGCGGCCGATTTCGTATCGGATCGGGTCGTAGCCGAACAAGGCAAGGTGCGCCGGTCCGGAGCCCGGGGTGATGCCTGGGCGGATGGGGATCGTCTGCCCGAGCATACCTTCTTTAGCAAGTCGATCCATGTTCGGGGTGCGCGCGGCTTCCAGTTCGGTAGGACCGCCCTCTTCGATCGGCAGCCCGCCCAGCCCATCCATCACCAGCAAGACGATCTTGCTGTCGGAAGGGCGGAATATGGGGGGAAGATAATCAAATGGCATTCTACGTACTCCTTCATATTAACCCGGTCCCAGAGTCTGACCGCGTTGACCCGACACTCAGGACCGTTATTTTCCGGCTGGAGCGCTGGTCAGGGATCTCGATTCTGGCCTGGTTGGATTTGAAAAGGGCGCAGAGTTGCCGGATACCTGGCTGCTCTGCGCCCTAGATTGACGGTAGTCGGGATGTTATTCCCTTGTTACAACTTATAGGATTGGATACCCATTACCGCACAGCCTGTTCACTCTCCCGGTCAAAGATGTGCATGTTGTCCATGTTAAAGATGACCTGGACCTTGTCGTCGATATGGTAGCGAGAGCGCGGATCAACCCGAGCGACGAAGCTGTGATCGCCGCTGGTGAGGTAGACGAATATCTCGTTGCCCATCAGCTCGGTCACATCCACCTTCGATTCGACGTTTTGGGCGATGATGTTGGGCGGGGTGAAGTCAGGGTTGTGGATATCCTCCGGACGGATGCCGAAGATCACTTTCTTGCCCACATATGGGCTGTAAGTCTCGCCCCGATCATCCGGGATCTCCACGTTGAAAGCGCCGGCGTCTACATGTAGCTTGCCATCCACCTTCTCGACGCTGGCGGGGAAGAAGTTCATCGCGGGTGAGCCGATGAAGCCAGCTACGAATACGTTGTTCGGGTAATCATACAGGTTTTGTGGGGTGTCGATCTGCTGCAGGACGCCGGCGTTGAGCACGGCGATGCGCGATGCCATGGTCATCGCCTCGACCTGGTCGTGGGTCACGTAAATAAAAGTCGTTGCCAACTGTTGGTGCAGTTTGCTGATGTTGGCGCGGGTTTCAACGCGCAATTTGGCATCCAGATTGGAGAGCGGTTCGTCAAATAAGAAGACTTTCGGCTCGCGTACAATGGCGCGCCCTACAGCCACGCGCTGGCGCTGGCCACCAGAGAGCTGGCGAGGTTTGCGGTCGAGCAGGTTTCCGATCCCGAGGATTTCGGCGGCTTCCTCCACACGCCGTTTAATATCTTCCTTGGGTGTCTTGCGGAGTTTGAGCCCAAAAGCCATGTTGTCGTAGACCGACATATGCGGGTAAAGGGCGTAAGACTGGAAAACCATGGCGATGTCGCGGTCTTTCGGAGGTACGTCGTTGACCACCTGTTCGCCGATCAGGATGTGGCCATCGCTGATCTCCTCCAAGCCTGCAAGGCACCTCAACGCTGTAGATTTTCCGCAGCCTGAAGGTCCGACGAGCACAAGGAATTCCTTGTCCTCTATTTGGATGTCCAAGTCATTTACGGCAGTGACATCGCCAAAACGCTTGTACACGTGATCGTAGGTAACGCTGGCCATGGGTATTTCTCCTTTCGACGAGAGTATAGTGCATTCATTATATTCTTAAAAAGATAAATTTGCAATTGAATTGGAGCGATTGGGAGTAAATCTGTTCCGGCGTGCATCTCGCCTTGCCGAATTGCCCCGCGCAATATAGAATGGGGTCATGGCAAAGAATGATGAAGTCACCCCCATACGAAGGCAGTACTTGAAGATCAAACGTCAATACCCCGACGCGATCCTGTTTTTCAGGTTAGGGGACTTTTACGAGACGTTCGATCAGGACGCCGAGATCACTGCCCGGGAGCTGGACATCGTGCTCACTTCCCGCAACGTTGCCAAAGGAGCCAAGATCCCCATGGCGGGGATTCCCTACCATGCGGTGGAGAACTATTTATCCAGGTTGATCGACCGGGGTTACCACGTGGCGATCTGCGAGCAGGTAGGCGACGAACCGGTCAAGGGGCTGATGCCCAGGGAGGTCGTGCGCGTGGTCACCCCTGGGACGATCGTCGAACCGGGGCTGCTGCCCGGCGACGCCAATAACTACCTGGCCTGCGTGGTCGTGGAAGAGGATCGCGCCGGCGTGGCTTTCGTGGATATTACTACCGGTGAGTTCGCTGCCACTGAGCTCAAAGGCGCCGACCTGCAGCCGGTGCTGCGCGGCGAATTACTGCGCCTGCGTCCGGCGGAGGTGCTGCACCCGGACTCGCAAGCGCTCGATGCCGATCTCCCTGGTCACTCGACAGGCTGGCCTGCCTGGCGCTTCGAACCTGGTCGCTGTCAGGAGGCTTTGCTGCGCCATTTCGAAGCGGGCTCCCTGGATGGCTTCGGCTTGCGCGGCAAATCTTTCGCCACGCGGGCTGCCGGCGGTATCCTGCAATATTTGCACGAGACTCAGTCGGCGGCTCTCAAGTTGCTGACCGGGTTGTCCACGTACGAGCTATCGGAGTTTATGACGCTGGATGTGGCCACCCGCCGCAATTTGGAGCTGACCGAGACTATTCGCGGCGGGCGCGAGCGCGGATCTTTGTTGGAGGTGATCGATCACACCATTACCCCCATGGGCCGCCGGATGATCCACCAGTGGGTCAGCAAACCTTTGCTCGACGTCGAGCGGATTCGTCAGCGGCAGGACGGCGCGGCGTTTTTTTACCAGGATGGCCTGCTGAGAGCGGAAGTGCGGGCAGCCTTCAAACCGCTTGCCGACCTGGAACGGCTGACCCAGCGTATTGCCGGGGGAACTGCTCAGCCTCGGGATTTGGTTTCGCTGCGTGCTACGCTGGAACATTTACCGCACCTCCAGGGACTCATGCCAAAGGAGGGGGAAAAGCTGGCGGAAAACCTGCGCGCCTTCGACCTGTGCGCGGATGAACTGGCTTACCTGGAATTTGCACTTGAAGAGGACCCACCGGCGACTCTTCAGAACATCGGCATCATCCGGCCGGGTTTCTCCGCCGAATTGGACGACGTGCTGGCGCGCTCCAAGCATGCCCGCGATTGGATCGCCCTGCTGGAAGGCCAGGAACGCAAGCGCACCGGGATCAAATCCCTCAAGGTTGGCTATAACAAAGTATTCGGTTATTACCTGGAAGTCACCAAGGCGAACACGCCAGAAGTGCCCGGGGAATATATACGCAAGCAGACGTTAGTCAACGCGGAACGATATATTACCCCCGAGCTCAAGGAGTACGAGACGCTGGTGTTGAACGCAGAGGAGCGCATCCACGCCATCGAGACCCGCCTCTTCAAAGAGATCTGCGAACATCTGGTGAAGTCGGCCGGCCGTTTGGTGGAGACTGCCCGGGCGCTGGCCCAGCTGGATGTGCTCGCCGGTTTGGCCGAAGCGGCCGCCTTGGGCGGCTACGTCCGCCCTGAAGTGGTCGATGAAGATGTGCTGGAGATCCAGGCAGGGCGCCACCCGGTAGTGGAGCGCACGCTGGTGGGTGAGCGCTTTGTCCCGAATGAAGTGATCTTCGAAGAAGGCGAGCGGATTCGTCTAATCACTGGGCCCAATATGAGCGGTAAATCTACCCTGATCCGCCAGGTCGCCTTGATCGTGTTGATGGCCCAGATCGGCAGTTTCGTACCCGCCGACGCAGCCCGCATCGGGCTGGTCGATCGCATTTTCACCCGCATCGGCGCGCAAGATGAGATCCACGCCGGGAAATCTACGTTCATGGTCGAGATGGTGGAAACCGCCAACATCTTGCACCATGCTACCGAGCGAAGCTTGCTGATCTTGGACGAGATCGGACGCGGCACCAGCACCTACGATGGGGTCTCCATTGCCTGGGCGGTGGTCGAATACATCCACAACCATCCGCAGCTGCGCGCTAAAACCCTTTTCGCCACCCATTACCACGAATTGACCCAGTTGGCCCAGCTGCTGCCGGGAGTACGCAATTACAACGTGGCGGTCAGCGAAGCCGATGGACAGGTGGTTTTCCTTCACAAGATCGTTCCGGGCAGCGCCGACCGCTCCTATGGCATTCACGTAGCCCAGCTCGCCGGTCTGCCGCGTCCCGTTGTGCAGCGAGCTGGCGAGATCCTCAGCCTGCTGGAAGCCTCCTCCGGAAAGGCTGTGCGCATCGACCCGCAGGCGCCGAAGCAGATGGCTCTCTTCCCGGAGACCAACCCGCTGCTGGATGAGCTCAAGAAACTGGACGTCAACACCCTCTCCCCCATCGAGGCTCTGAACAAGCTGTTCGAATGGCAGCGTAAGTTCCTGGATTCGTCATCGGACGATTCTTAAGCTGGCATTGCCTCCAAAGCAGCTATCTCAATCGCTTACTCCACACACCGGTGAACTCCGGCAGACGGGTCCACCGCTTGCTCTCAATCCGTGCGCGTAATTCCGGGCCGAAAAAGAAACCGGCCATCTCGGCGGCGCTGGAGAGATCCTCGAACCGGTAATCGGTACGGATGACGCGCCGGGTAAAGCCCCAGATGGATTCGAGGTCTGCGTAGTAAGCGGCCAGTTCGGGCGTGGGCGGTGCAGGCTCTGCTACGCCGGTTCCCAGGGTTTCAATCACGATCAATACCCCGCTTTGCTTGACTAAACGGTGCATCCCAACCAGCACTCGGTCTACCTGTGCACGCCACTCAGAGGGATGCCAGCCGGTAAGATGCCCGATCGCCCATCCCGCTGTTATCACGTCGAAGGATTCTGCCGGGGAGGGGGAAGCGCGCATATCCGCAAATACCAGTGGCCATGCGCCGCCAATCTGTTCGCGTACGACGGACTGTTGGCGCAGCATACTCTGGGAAAGGTCGCTAGCGATGATCTGCCCGGCGTAAGGATGCAGCAGTAGTGGAATCCGTCCTGTGCCGCTTCCCAGATCGAGCACGCGTTTTCCCTGTAAATCAGCGACCTGCCGCAGCGTTTTCAGCAGCTGACCTTCGACATCCTCTCTAGCGATCAATCGATGGTACTCGGCTGCGTGAGATGTGTAGATCTCCCAGAAGTGGTCGTTGGATTCCAAATGTGAAACCCTCCTCAGTCCGACGAACAAGGCGGGAAAAGCGATGACGGAGGTGCAATGGCTGGTGGAAAAAACCTGCGTTCCGAAGTGGTATCCGGGAGCCTCATATCCTGCTCGTTTACCCGGAGGCGATCTCACCGCCAGCAAGAGACACTAGGTTCAGTTCCTGGAATTTGGGTTGTACCTCGCACCTGGGATATACAACCTCGACAAACTTGAGCGTGTATGCTGCTTGTTGGTGCACTTGTTCAGCTGCTTCGTCGGGGAAGGCCATGGTGTGGATGAACACGGTCGGATCCTCGGTCCGGTAGGCAGCGTAATGCGTTTCCGGTTCTGCTTGTGCGATGGCGTTCACAAA
>Ga0315553_10004552_pt1 | contig 10422 bp, 6 predicted proteins | sample SalMarSW160140MG_FD_203099 | JGI IMG/M metagenome (GOLD analysis project Ga0315553, IMG submission 203099) | Salt marsh sediment microbial communities from the Plum Island Ecosystem LTER, Massachusetts, United States - Salt Marsh Sediment SW1601-40 ... | reverse complement strand
CGAGAAAATTGTAGGCAGCCACCCGTTTTGAATATCCATAATCGTGTTTCTCAGCCGGCAGGTGAACATTTTCCACCTTATGCTCAGCATCATAGAGTGCATATACCCGTTGGATGTAGGGATATTCAACGCGTGGTGTATTTCTTGTCCAGTCTCCGCCATTGGAGATCAGCAGCAGGGGTCTTGGAGCACAGAGGGCAGCAATCTCAACATTGTTGGTCTGGTGATCGGCGCTTCGGTGTATTGGCATTCCGCTCTCGCAGATACAGCCGCCAAAAAAGTGGGCAGATACCTGGACTACCGGCACGGATACTTTAATCCGTTCATCAATAGCAGTTAAAATGAAAGTCTGGGTTCCCCCACCCGATCCACCGGTCATTCCAATCCTGCTGGCATCAACATCGGGCCGCGAAAGCAGGTACTCCAGCACCCGCCTGCTGTTCCACGTTTGCAGCAGAAGGGCAATGGGTATTTCGTGGCTGACCTGCATGCTTTCACCATACCCTACCATGTCGTAAGCAAAAACAATGGCCCCCATTCTTGCCAGCACAGCACTCCGGATCTGCACATAATGGGAGAAGCGTTTGTCTCTCATGTGTCCGTGAGGGCATAGGATAGCCGGATATTTCTCCCGCTCTGTGGTTGGACGGTAGAGGTTTCCCGTGATGTAAAAACCCGGGAAACTTTCAATGGCAATATTCTCCACGATGTAACCATCCATCTTCCGTGTATTTCGGTTAATGGGATTGAAATTCCCTTGGATATCGGGCATGTCGTTCAGTTGCATGCCGTCGATGATTCCCTGCTTAATTCGGGCTGCCCTCTTTTCCCAGGAATCGATATCGTCCCAGGTTCCGGCAAATTGTTTCATCATTTTGTTCGCTTCATCTTCTGTCCAGTGGTATCCAACGCAAAGCAGCGTATCCTGCGAGAAAACCGACAGGTTCAGGCAGATCAGGAAAACTGATAAAATGTATTTCATGATGGACCGGCGATTGAAAGGTTAAAAGTTAATGAGACTTGGTTTCAACAAATTTTGCAGTGAAAACCATTAGTTCGAATTGATCCCGCTGAAAGTGGTGTTAAAGTGTAAGGGGTAAATGTAAGCATAAGTAAGGAATAACATTTATTGAATACACCCCATTTATTTGTTTGAATAGTGCATTTCACATCGTCCCCCTTTTGAATAAAGGGGGTGTCCCTGACCATAGCGTCAGGGACGGGGGATTTATTTCAAATTCCTCTGCAGGCGTGCCTTCAGCACAACATCCGGCGTTCAACATTCAACGTATTGACTTCTACCCTGACTCGTCCTCCGGCTTGTCCACCGAAACCCTGGTGAAGTTTCCCTGCATGTTATTTTTCTATTCCATTTCTTCCGGTTCGGTCTCCCCTTCAACTTCCTCCCCTTCTTCCATTTCAGCTGCTTCATCCTCCTCCGCTTCGTCATAGGAGGAAGTATTAATAATGGATAGATACACAATTTTCCAATCTCCTTCAATTTTCTCTAAAAATTGCACATGTATGCTTTTACTGGTAGATTCACCCTCATCATTAAAGGATTCATTGTCATAAACAGCCCAGGCGCAATCTTCGTACACTTTAATTTTATAATTTGATTTTACCTCAGGATTTTTAACCGGTTCAGGATTACTCTCAAAGACTTCTTTCATCGCCTGGCTCGATTCTTCCCATCCGGTGAAATAACCATACATGGATTTAGTGGCTCCTATTCGTACGACTGTCTCATCCTGGAGGCAGGTTGCTGCCCAGCGGTCAAAATCCCTGGCGTAATAGGCATTGGATTCTTCTTCTATAACAGCTTTGATAGCTTCTTTTTCTTTTTCGATGTCGATCGTTTCCTCGCAGGATATTCCTGCAAGAACAACAAGAACAATTAACGGAATCAAATACTTTTTCATGATTTGGTTGTTTTAAGGTTTGTACTAATTGGATGTTACTTATAAAATGCACAGATTCCATACTGTTTACACGTAAACAGATGCATTGCATGTATAATAGGGATAATTGTTATCTGGTTTGGATGAATAAAGGTACAGCATTTGGTGGTAAATAACAACAATCACATAGAGTTAACCAGGGGTAGGACTTTCGGAGTTCTAAAGTTCGTTGGTCGGTTACGGCAACGAAGCCCGTTTCGGTATTCGTTGTTCGTCTTTCGTCGCGTAATTGGTGCGCCTGGTGCTTTTGGGTCCATGAAAGAATTTCCCAATGAATAGCAGTGCAGTTGGACCTTTGGATTGGATGAAATGAAATCCTGAATACAGCCACTGAAGTGGCTGCCTATTATCTTTAAGTTCCGCTGGGACTTTTCTTTTATCAAAATCCGAAATTATGATCCAATTTCATTGGTTAGGACAAGTTCGCAATCCGCAATTCAAAATTCGCAATTCATCATTCAAAATTCATCACTCATCATTCCCTTCTCCCCTCTCGCTTTTCACCTCTCTACCAGAACTCTGTACTCTGTACCCTGTACTCAATCCCTTCATCCTTCCCTCTGCCCTTTGCTCTTTGCCCTATGCTTCTCATTTCTCCCTTTGCTACTCCAGGAAATTTAGATAAATTTGGAAGTCTTTTTAAATCCTTACTAATACGAGCGTACCATTCATGGATGTAAAGATTGAAGATAGCTGGAAGCAGCGGCTGGCTGAAGAATTTGAGAAAGAGTACTTCACCGGGCTGGTACAGTTTGTCAGAAAGGAGTACAGTACCCATACCGTATACCCGGCAGGGAAGAACATCTTCAACGCATTTGACCGTTGCCCCTTTGATCGTGTTAAGGTGGTGATCATCGGGCAGGATCCCTATCACGGCCCAGGCCAGGCTCACGGATTGTGCTTCTCGGTGCTGGATGGGGTTGCCTTCCCCCCCAGCCTGGTCAATATTTTCAAGGAGATCCACGACGACCTGGGAACATCACTCCCGAAAACCGGTAACCTCGAGCGGTGGGCTGACCAGGGCGTCCTTCTTCTGAATGCCACACTGACCGTTCGAGCCTACCAGGCCGGTTCTCATCAGGATAAGGGGTGGGAGGAATTTACGGACGCTGCCATCCGGAAACTGGCTGAAGAGAAAAAAGAGATTGTCTACCTCCTCTGGGGATCCTATGCGCAAAAGAAGGGAGAGGTGATCGACCGCCGTTCAAACCTTGTACTGGAAGCACCGCATCCCTCACCCTTATCTGCAACAAGAGGATTTTTCGGATGCAGGCATTTCAGCAAAGCAAATGAATACCTGAAGGAACACGGTAAAGAATCGATTTCCTGGTGATTATTACAATATACTATTGTCAACCAATGAATAACGCAATAAAACGGGCTGCAGCTCCCCTGATACTGAAACTGGGCAAGCGTATTGAAAGGAAACGATTTACCGGAATTCCGATTATCATCGGATCGGCACCCCGTTCCGGATCAACCCTGCTCAATGCTATCCTTTCAGCACATCCCGATATTTATGCCATAAAGAAACAGACCTATGCTTTTGAAAAATGGATAAAAACCGGTGACCGTTATGAAATTGAAAGGCCAGACAGACTCTACCGTGAATTCATTTACCGGAGGATTCCCAAAACTGCCATCCGCTGGTGCGAGAAAACACCCAAGAACATCATCACCTTTGATAAAATACTTGATTTTCATCCCACGGCACTGTTGATCCATCTGGTGCGCGACGGCAGGGATGTGGTCACCTCAAAACACCCGAAACACACACCCGACCAATACTGGGTTTCTGCGGAACGATGGGTCCGGGATGTCACTTTCGGGTTAACCTTTAAAGACCATCCCAGGGTACAGACAATCCGGTATGAAGACCTGATCCTCAATTTTGAAGAAACCATGCAGAAAATATGCTCCTACCTTTCACTGGAGTTTCATCCAAATTTCCTGAAATGGGAGGAGCATGCAACCATTCGGATCAGCAAGCACTGGGACAGTTCTGTTCAGAAGATCCATTCCGGGGCAATTGAAAAATGGAAAAGAGAAGAGCACAGGGAACGCTTCCTCGAATTTATGAAAAACCGGGAAGCGGTTGAATTACTGCAAACACTGAACTATTCGATTGAGTAAAATGAAGAAATTCAGAATTCTTTTCGCCATCACGCAGGAATATTACTGGGCAAGCCTTAAACCCATCTATGATGAATTCGTTAAGGATGATCGATATGAGTTATATCTAAAATTTGGCAGGAATCGGAAACGCTTTTTATACTTCTTTATGGTTTCCCGCAGGGAGGAGATTGAGGAGAAATACAGGGATGAGGGATACCGGGTCACCAGGGAAACCCTGGGATTTGATGTGGTTTTTGCCGGTGCCCAGTTGAAAGATCCCAAACTGTTTGGTAATGCAATGCTCTGCAATGTAGATCATGGTCCGGGGATCAAAACGCTCCGGTACCGGCATTTGCTAAGGCAGACCGATGTAACATACCATTGCTTTGTTGAGGGTCCTTACCGTGTGGAAAAGTTCAAAAAATACGAATTGGACAGGATCCATGAGATCCATTCTGTCGGTTTGCCAAAGCTGGATATCCTTTTTAACGGAACCTACGACAGGAATGACCTGCTAGAGGAGATGGGCCTCGATCCTGATAAAAAAGTGGTACTCTATGCACCTTCATTCAAACCCACATCCATTTTTTCCATCGGAGAAGAGGTGGTGAAACTGTCTGAACAGTACCAGGTGATCGTGAAACTTCATCCATATAGCTGGTGGGGTCTTTATGCCTCTCATGAGCAACACCTGATCTTTGAAAGACTGAAAAAACGTCACCCGTCATTTTATCTTGTCCCCCCGGAAAAGCACGATATTCGTCCATTTCTCTTTGTTGCCGATGTGATCATCAGTGACGGATCAAGCGTTATCAACGAATTCCTTGCGCTGGAACGTTGCGGGATCATTGTAGATCTTGCCGATGACCGCTTAACACATAGCAACGGGAAACCATTGCTGGAAAACAGCAGCGCAGAATGGCTGAAAGAGAGCTTTGTACATATCAAACCGGGGGATAACCTGGAAGAGGCGGTTGAGAAAGCCATGTATCCGTCGGAAGAGAGAAAACAGAAGATCAGGGAAGATAAAAACTACATCTTTTCACATACCGACGGACACTCTTCGAAGCGGGTTAAAGAAATCGTTGAAAAGTGGCTGAGTAAAGAGGTAAACCATAAGTAACCGGTATATACTTTCCCATGCACGAATGAAAAGATGGTGGCCACGAATGAAAGCGCGAATTTTCTGACAAAATAATTGTAGTTAACGCATGAACTTTTTACCTTCGGACAGGGCTAATGCACAATATTAAAGACTGTTCAAAAGTTTACAGTATACTACTTAAAACCAATCCTTTTTGCGTATGAAGTGGCGTCTTAAGACCAAAATGTGGGTTTCCATATTATCCATTTCTCTGGTGATTTATGTACTGGCTTTAGGATACATAAGCGTTGTATTCAAGGACCGTGCCGTACGGGACGCTCAACTCATCGCAGATAACCTGAACAAGGAGGGTGCAAACCTTGTCAGGGCTCATCTCAACGAGCATTTCGGAATTTCCCGAGCTCTTGCCCAGGCATTTATGGTTTACAAGGACATCCCTTCCAAAGAGAGAAACCGTATCTTTTCTGAAATGATCCGTAATGTTCTTGCAGAAAACCCTGAATACACCGCTGTTTTTGAACAATGGGAATTGAGTGCTATCGATCCGGATTATACCAGACCCTACGGGAGGATCAGGAGAACCCACTACCGGTCCGGGGAGGAGATCCTGTTTAAAACTGATACGCTTGAAATGCAGGGAGATGACACCACAGGCATTTATTACCAGGTAAAAAGCGGAAAGCAGGAGTTTATCACCAGCCCCTATTATTATTCTTATAATATAAACCAGGCTCTGCCTGAGGATGAGCCGATCCATGAAGGTGCCATACTCATGGCAACCGTGATCACACCCATTATTGTTGATGGTCGTTATGTCGGAATGACGGGAATGGATTTTCCCATTGAGGGATTCCAGGAGATCATCGAAGAGATCAAACCCCTGGAACAGACCATCACCTTTCTGGTAGCCAATGACGGGCAGATCGTTGCCCACCCGAATAAACAATTGATCAAAAAACAGATCTGCGTGATCTATCCCGAGGTGGATAAGGTATATCACTTCAATGAAAGAATCGTCTCAGGAGAGAAATTTTCCTTCATGTCCAAAGATTCGAAATTTGGGAAAAATGCTTATGTATCGTTCGTACCGATAGAAATTGCCAAAACCAATACACCCTGGTCCATGGGAATTGTCGTTCCGGTTGACATCATTACCAGGGAAGCAAACCAAACCTTCTATTTTTCCATCCTGGTTGGCATGGTGGGTTTGATCATTCTCACCCTGGTCATCTGGATCATTGCACATAACATCACCCGACCCCTCAAGAGTACAACGAACCTGCTGAAAAACCTTGCATCAGGGAATTTACACAACAGTGCAAAGATTCAGGTAAAATCGAAAGATGAACTTGGAGAAATGGCTCAATCAGCAAACACCCTCCTGGAAGGTTTGAGAAGTACTGCCGGTTTTGCAAAAGAGATTGGAGAAGGCAATCTTACTGCCGATTACAAATTGCTGAGTGATGAAGATGCCCTGGGAAATGCACTGGTTGAAATGAGGGATCGCCTCAAACGGTCAACGGACGAAATTTTAAAACAGGCTCAAGAGCTTCAGGTAAAAAACGTAGAACTCCAAAAGCTATCGATTGTGGCCAGTGAAACAGACAATGCCATCATGATCATGAATCCAGATGGGAATGTGGAATGGATCAATGAAGGGGTTACGAAACTCTATGGTTACACGTATGAGGATATCATTCATGACCTCGGAACAAACCTGCACGATTTCAGCGCCCATCCGGAGATTGATTCTATTATCTCAACCTGCCTCACAAAGAAGGAATCTATTGTTTATTTTACACGAGATAAGAACAAATCAGGGGAATACATCTGGGCGCAAACAACCCTGACACCGATCCTCGATAAGGATGGTACCGTCATCAAGCTGGTTGCTATTGATTCGGATATACGAAAGATCAAAGAAGCAGAAGAGGAGATCGCAAAACAGCGGGATCACCTGAAAGAATTGAATGCAGCCAAAGATAAATTCTTCTCCATCATTGCTCACGATCTGAAGAATCCATTCTCAGTGCTTCTGTCGGTAACTGAAGCACTGCTGGAAGGTTTCAGCCAGATGAGTGACGAAGAAAAAAATGTTGCAATCCAACGAATCCATAAATCAGCTAACCTGCTATTTAACCTGCTGGATAACCTGCTGCAGTGGTCAATGACACAAACAGGCAGGCTCACTTTCCATCCAGAAAAAGCTGATCTGAGAACCATTGTCTTTGGGACTGCCTCCCTGTTGCGCATGAATGCAGAAAACAAACACATCAACCTGTCAACAGACATTCCCGAAAAAACCTATGTGCGTGCTGATGTTGATATGGTAAAAACCGTGATCCGAAATTTATTGACCAATGCCATTAAGTTCAATACTGAAGGAGGCAAAGTGAAGGTTACGGCAAATAAAAAGAAAGGATACTATGAAATCTCTGTATCCGATTCCGGTATAGGACTGAGTAAAGAGGACCAGGAGAAGCTGTTCCGGATAGACGTTAAAAACAAATCCATTGGCACGTCCAAGGAGAAAGGAACCGGGCTTGGGCTGATCTTATGCAAAGAGTATATCGAAAAGAACGGCGGCAGGATCTGGGTAGAAAGTGAACCCGGGAAAGGAAGTGATTTCATCTTTACCCTGCCTGCCTATACCGAGAAAAAAGTGCCGGAAACGGTGGAAAGATGAGCATAGAGCAGAGGGAAGGAGGAAGGATGAAGGGATTGAGTACAGGGTACAGAGTTGTGCCTTAGGTGTACCTTCGGCACAACATCCAACATTCAACTTATTCACTTATAACTTATCAACTTCTCCCAGCGACTACCGGTAACAGATGACCATATTTCACCACAAACTCTCTCATTCCATACCCTTGAGGTAACTGACCAGTCCTTTCTTCTCAATAATCTGCAGGAGTTGTTCCGGCAATTCGGGGATGGAATAGACTGTATCGCCAACGCTTACCATGGATTTTTGAAAGTCCACCTTCACCGCATCTCCGGGTTTGTACTTTTCAACTATCTCCCGGCTAACGATCAGTGGTAAGCCCTGGTTGATTGCCGACCGGAAAAAGATCCGGTTTACGGATTTTACGATTATTGCCCTGATTCCAATGAAAGCCAGGCCAACCGAAGGATGTTCCCTTGAACTTCCACAACCAAAATTTTCTGCGCCAATGATGATATCACCCCGTTCAGCTTTGCCGGCAAAATTCGGATCCAATCCTGCAAAAAGGTGAGGACGAATGGCATCGGGGTCAGAACTAAGGATATCGTAGGTCAGGTTTCCGGCAAACATCTGGTCGGTATTGAAATGATCAACATCAGCATAATTCCAGACAGCGCTGATCCTGCGGTTTTCATCAGCAGGGATTTCGAAGGTTGCAGGCTGACTTTTTGCATGGGGGTAATTATCCGATGTGGTGATCCCGCGTGGATCGGTGATCTTACCATGGATTGCAGAGACAGCAACGGTTGCCGGTGAAGCCAGGTAGATGGATGCATTTCTGTTTCCCATTCTTCCCAAAAAGTTACGGTTTGCCGTTGAGATAACGGTATATCCATCTGCAGGGATTCCCTGACCTGTACCGAGGCAGGGTCCACAGGACGGGCTCAGGATATTTGCACCGGATCTGATCAGTGATGCCAGGCTTCCATCCGCCATAGCGTGGAGGTAAACCTCCTGTGAAGCCGGGACGATGATCAGCTGGAATCCATCGGGGATCGTTTTTCCATCCAGGATCTCCGCAGCAATCCGGATATCATCCAGTCTGCCATTGGTACAGGTCCCGATCATTCCCTGATGCAGCTCTGTACCCTGGACTTCTGAAACGGCTTTGACATTATCGACATGGTGAGGGGCAGCGACCAGCGGGAAGATCTCATCCAGATTGATCTCAATCTCCTCTGCATAAGAAGCATCCTCATCTGCCCATACTCCTTCCACTGATTTCTTACCATAAAACTCCGCCAGGATTTCATCGGCAGGGAAGACGGCATTTTTTGCTCCCATTTCGGAAGCCAGGTTAGCCAGGGTCATCCTCCCGGAAACGGAGAGGGTTTTCACTCCCTCACCGTGGTATTCAATGGACATGTAATTCGCTCCGGCTGAACCGATCATACCAATGATCCACAACGATATATCTTTTGCATAAACCCCTTCTTTCAATTTTCCAGAAAGGGTGATTTTTATCGATTCCGGGACCCGGAACCAGGTTTCTCCTTTTTTCCAGAGACCGGCTGCTTCCGTCCGGTCGATCCCGGTAGCCATAGCGTTAAATGCACCGGCTGTACATGTATGGCTGTCACTTCCAACAATAACCATTCCCGGCCGTGCATGGTATGCCATGATCTGATGGCATATGCCTTTCCCGGTATCATAGAAATTTTTGACCTTCTGCTGCTTCACGATATCCCGGATTGCCTGATACTGGGTTGCCAGTTTTGCACTGGTCGGAGGGGCATTGTGGTCCAGCACGACCAACATCCGGTCGGGGTCATGAAAAGTAATACCCCCCATTTTCTCAAACGTTTTATAAATGCTGGCTGTATTGTCGTGTGTCAGGACAATATCCGGTTTTCGAAACACAATGGATCCGGTGCGGGCATCAAAGATTTTTTCAACAAAGGTTTTACCTGGCATTTTCAACTATTTAAAAGCAGGCTAAGGCTTCCGCCTTTAGCTTTCAAAACAATCCACCGTTCTGATAGATCTCCATCTGGACCTCGGAAAAGGGTTCTCCGGATACTGATTTTCCATTCTCAAGGTTTGTAATCCGTCCGTTTTTAAAATCCACTTCAACCCGGTTATCATCTTCAATTTCAAGTATACTGATGTTTTCACACACCATAACGGGAAAGGCAGCATTGATGGCATTCCGTTCATAGATTGCCCCGAACGATTCTGCAATTATGGCCTGTACACCCAGGGATTTAAAGCAATCGACAGCCTGTTGTCTGGAGCTTCCGCTGCCAAAATTTTTGCCTGCAAAAATGACATCTCCGTTTTTTACTCTCTTAGCAAAATCCTCGTATCCCTCGAGGTTATCGAAGGTATATTGCCCCATTTCGTCAGGATCGGTAATTGAGAGGTATCGGTTATGAAATATCATATCGGTATCGATGTTATCCTTCCTGATGATCCATGTCCTGCCAGCAATTTTTTCCGGTTTATGTTCCGGTGCTTTTTCAGCCCCTCTTTTTTTCTCTCTTCCACCGGTCGTTTCTTTCCGGACGAACAATGCC
>Ga0315553_10004550_pt1 | contig 10423 bp, 6 predicted proteins | sample SalMarSW160140MG_FD_203099 | JGI IMG/M metagenome (GOLD analysis project Ga0315553, IMG submission 203099) | Salt marsh sediment microbial communities from the Plum Island Ecosystem LTER, Massachusetts, United States - Salt Marsh Sediment SW1601-40 ... | reverse complement strand
TTTCATTACAGACGCCAATTACGTTTATCCTAACTTGCTCGTGATGCATGTCCTTCCCTCCAACACCGTAAAAACGACCACAACGGCCCTGGAGCGACTGGACCGACGATTTGCAGCAATTCTCAATATGAGGCAGAAAGCCGACGGTTTGTCCGCTTTCGCCCGAAAAGCTGGCCAGATACGCCGAAATCGGCCCATTTCCGGCTCAGTTGCGCCGATCTTTTCGGGCAAGAGGTCCATATTGAGAATTGCTGGACGATTTGACAACTGAGCGATTTCACGGCATAATGGAGCTATCTCTAGAGGAGGAGGTGGTGCCTATGGATAGTTATTCTGATCACTCGGTCCGGCATCACCTCAAGGCAGGATAGCCGGACCAACAGGGATACGGCGCACCTCGTCAGGTGCGCCGTATCTTGTTGTGTGCCAGGCATGTCGTGTAACTAGAGGGTGAAAGTCCCTTGCGGGCCGAGATGACCGGAACCGCTAGGTGAAGCAAGGGTGTCCATCGTAAGGTGGAATCTGAAGGAAGCGTAAACCAAAACGCAGACTTGACGAACAGAAACCGGATAGAAGGCCCGTGTAGTTGGGGGAGCAGGCAACGTACTGTTAAGCCCAATAGTCATTCGGGAACTATAGGGGTAAATCCGGCAGGTGCTGCGGGAAAGTGACGCGACTTACCCTGGGAGATCTCTGGGCCTGTCTGGGTAGTAGACCAGACTACCGAACTGGAAACAGGGCGGGAAGGGCGCAGAGAAGTCAGCCGAGGCCATAGTGTGCGCTGGGCAGCGCATTGATCGGGAGGGTTAAAGTCCCTCTGGCGCTCAGATGAGGGGCGCTATATCCGAAAGCGGGGGTAATGCCTCGCTGGCCGGTGGGATACCACCGGAGGGCAGGGTGTCCACCGCGAGGTGGAATCCGAAGGGCATGAGGAGAAGTACCGGGCCACAATCGAGGGAGGGATCCCGGATGAACCGGTCGGCCAAAGACGGGGCAAGGTCGAGCCTGCACTATGGAGGCGAAGGCGTTCTCATCCACCCGTCGTACCAAGGTGTGTGCGGGTGGCACGGTACAGAAGATCAGTGCGTGACCCCAGGAGGACTCGTCGAGTTCCTGAGTGGCGACAGGATAAGCGACCCTATAAGCGAAGAGCGAAGTGGGAAGCGAGGCTCGGCGAGTAGTCGGACAGCCGAATAGTACCGGAAGCGCAGTGAAAGCTGTGTGACCTCGAAGGAGGCAGCCGAGTGGGCTGGGGAAGGCGGCTGGCAAAGGCGGTTGGGGAGAGACAGGAAGCAAGTGAGTAAGGGCGATGGCGCGGATAAGTTCCATAAGTGAAAAACCCATAAGTCAACGTCCGAGGAGACTGGCGGATTGGCTCAATCCAACGGGTGACAGGAAGGTCCACTCATTAGTGGACAAGGTATACAAGCGGAAGAACTTGGAGCTGGCCTGGGAGAAGGTGCGCCAGAACCGGGGAGCAGGAGGGATAGATGGGCAGAGCATCGAGGAGTTTGAACAGGTGCACGATGAGCAACTGGACAGGCTACACGATGAACTGAAGAACGACACCTATCGTCCGCAACCGGTTCGGGAGAAGATGATCCCAAAGGCTGGGCAGCCGGGAAGATACCGCATGCTGGGCATTCCGACCGTATATGATCGGGTGTGTCAGCAAGCGTTGCTGAACCGGCTGGAAGCGATCTTCGAGCCGATATTCGATGAGGCCAACTTCGGATACCGGCGCGGGAGATCAAGCAAGGATGCGCTGCGAAAGGTCTGGCGGGAGCTAGACAGTGGGAGTGAGTGGATTGTGGACGCCGACCTGAAAGACTTCTTTGGGTCAGTGGATCACGGGAAGCTTATGACACTGGTAGCCCAACGGATAGCCGACGGCCGAGTGCTCAGGTTGATAGAGAGTATGCTGAAGGCTGGGAGTATGACGGAGGGGCAATGGCTTCCAACGGAGCGTGGGACGCCCCAAGGTGGGGTGATTTCACCGTTGTTGAGCAACATCCTGCTAACGCCGTTTGATCGGGAAATGCGGCGTCGAGGGTATCGGTTGACGCGGTATGCCGATGACTGGGTTGTGACCTGTCGAACTAGGGCAGAAGCAAAAGCCGCGTTGGCTGCCGCCAAGCAGGTTCTTGAGAAGCTAGGAGTGGAACTGCACGACGGAAAGACACGGATTGCTCACATCCGTGAGGGCTTTGAGTTTCTGGGGTACAAGATCAAACAGGGCACACGACCGCTGAAACTGGCTGCGAACAAGATTCGCAGCGGAGCCAAGTCGGGAAGCCTGTATGCGTATCCACGGGAGAAGTCCATCCGGCATTTCAAGGATCAGATACGGAAACTGACTCGACGCAGAGCGCCTGTAAACACGCAGGAATTGATCGAACAGATCAACCCGGTCATTCGCGGGTGGGGGCAGTACTACTGCAAAGCTCACGTCCGCAAGCTCTTCAACCAACTCGACCGGTGGATCGTACAACGCATCTGGTCGCATCGCTATAGACGATGGCGGTGCAGTGGCTGGAAAGAGTTGCCCGAACGCAAGCTGTACGGCGAGTTGGGGCTAGTGAACTTGGTTTCACTGATACCTTCGCTGGCACGACGCTGAAAGCGCGCCTTTGTGAAAGCCCAGTGCGGGAAATCCGCACGCTGGGTTTGAGCGGCGGACGGAGGCTAGCCCTACAGGGCGCCTCCTCCGACCCGACAGGCAACGCAAGTTGCTGAAGGGCCGAACTCACGACAGCAAGGAGCAGACAGGGACACTCGCTGGCTATGGAGCGCTAGCAAGACACGAGGAAGTGCGTGCGCCACGGTGGGAGCAGTGACGGCGGAACCGGAACTGCTACACACGAGGAAGAGCAAATAGCTACGGCGTTGAACTGGAAGCGAGCCTTGTCCGGTGGCAACACTGGGTGAATCTGTCGTGGGAACCGCCGTGTACGGACCCGTACGCACGGTGGTGTGGGAGGACGGGGGCCGTGAGGCCCCCTCCTACCCAATTTTTGACCAGCAATCGGCTCGGGACAGACTGTTTAGAACGGCCACAGCCGTCAGAGTTACTCGCTGCGAACCTGCGGTGCTACGTTCCTGCCCCTTGCATTCCTGCCCCCTGCGCTCCTCGCTCAATCTCCGCCCGCTCGCGCATCGCCTGGCGCAGCGTCTCAATGTCGCGCGGGATCAGGTAGGCGGCGAAGGCGAAGAGGATGGAGCACACGACCCAGGCGATGACGCAGATGAACAGGATGGCTTGATGCAGAGAGAAGCGCACGGCGATGAGGCCGGCCAGCAACGGGGCCAGGGCGGCCCCCGCGTTCTCGATAAAGTACTGCACGGCGAGCGCGGTGCTGCGCACCTCGGGCAGCGTGATGTCGTAGACGGTGGAGATGACGTTGGGGGAGGCGAAGGGGATGAATAGGGCCGTGAGGGAGAGCAGGATGAGGAACAGCGTCGGGTTCTCCACGGGGACGCTAAACGTGATGATGAGGAGGATCGCGCCGACGAGCACGGCCACCATAGCGACCAGCAGGCGGCCCCGGGGCGTGCGTTTGAAGAAATAGTCGCCCACTGCGCCGCCGACAAAATAGCCCAGCGCGAGGACGAGGACGGCGGGCACCATCGTCATCAGGATGGTGTTCTCGTCGTAGTGACGCTCGGTCTCCAGGTAGCGGAATATCCAATAGGTGATCACGTTCCACGGAAAGACGCCGGCGAAACCCTGGGCGAACATCAGGAGGAGGCTCTTTTTGCGGAACAGGCCCAGGGCGACGTCCTTGTCAAAACGGTAGATGCCGATCTGATCCAGACCGGCGAGTTCCGGCTCGCTGCTGCCCCGAGGGGCCTCGCGCACGGTGAGCAGGATGATGACGGAGAGCAAGATGCCGAGAGAGCCGGTGATATAGAACACGCTGCGCCAGCCCAGGACGTCGCTGAGGAGGAGGGCGACGACCATACCCAGCAGATAGCCGATCGGCTGGGCGAGTTGCAAAAAACCGTACACCTTGCCGCGCACGGCCGGGCCGAAATAGTCGGCGATGAGGCTGTAGAGGCCGGGATAGCTCGAGTCGTCGATGCCGGTGGAGGCGCGGGTAGCGAGGAAAGCGGGATAGGTGGGCACGATGGCGCTGAGCCAGGTGGTAGAACCCCAGATGAAGGAGGCCAGGGCCAGCAGGCGGGAGCGCATGTACCGGTCGTAGAGATAGCCCCACAGGGGGTAGAACAGGGCGGCGACGACCAGCGAACCGGTGAACACCGCGCCCATCTGGGCCTCGTCGATGCCAAAGGTCTCCATGATGGGCGTGGTCAGGGGGCCGATCAGGAGCTTGTCCGCCTGGTGGAGCAGCATAAATACGAAAAAGACAGCAACGACGAACCAGCGATAGTTGGCTCGGGTCTTTTGCCTGGGAGGGCTATTCATCCGTCTCCAAACCCACCAGGTGGCCCCACTCGCCGTGGATGCCGTCCTCGGTGACGCCATAGTAGACCCGCTGCTCGCCATTATGCCGCTGGACCAGGTCGTAGCGGGCCCGCCCGGCGTGCTCGCGCCGTTTGAGAATACCAATGTCCCCGCGCCAGTCGACCTTGGCCGGGTCAACCGAGTGCTCCTCGGCCTGGGCGATGGCATAGTGCCACAGCCGCCGGGCCGACTTGCGGGTCACGTTCTTGACGACGTTCCCGTTGCGCAGATCCCGCATCGTGTGGTACATGGTACCCTGGCGCTCCTGGCTCTCGACGATCTCGACACCGGTGCGGGGAGGCTCGACGTGGCCGGTGGGGGCCGGCGCTTCCTCCGCTGCCAGCTCTGCGGGTGCGACCGCATGCTTGGGCATGGCGCGCCTGACCAGGTTGACGATCTCGTCACGCACCGCCAGGCCGGTCTCGGCCTCACTGCGCACGTATACCTTGCTGTCGTCAATGGCATAGGGGGGATCATCGCCCCAGGGAACGACGATACGCACGACCTTGACCGATTGGGTCTCTTGCACGTCGACGGTGACGCCGAGGAGTGGGGTGATACGGCGCTCAATGTCATCCTGGAGCGTCTTGACCAATCGCGCGGGGGTGGCCACGCCAGGGGACGGCGCCTTGGGATCGGGATTGACGCCGACGTAGAGGGTGCCACCGTTCGTGTTCGCAAAGGCGCACACGTCGGCCAGGATGGCGTAGAGCCGCCCGCCGCGCTTTGAATACTCGGCGTGAAAGTCCTGGACGATGGTGGATCCCTCCTCGCGGGCGGACTGGATAAAGTCGACCGGCGCCTTGGTGGGCCGGTAGGGGCGCGTGCGGGCAAAGTCGTTGCCCAGGAATACGTCCCGCAGCGCGTCGAAACTCAGCTCAGGCAACAGGACCTCTGTGATCCGGTCGCCGACCCCCAGGTGTCTATGGTCCCTGGGGTCGCGGGTGAAACGATGCGCGTCAGAGCCCTGGATGCAGTGCATGCGGCGCGGATACTCGGGGCGGGAGCCATCAAAGAAACGGGCGGTGGTGCGGCGACCTCGCTTCTCCAGGTCGGTGACCTCGAGGGCGTGCAGGTGGGGGTCCTGGGTAAAGGCGATGCGGGTCTGGCCGCCAAAGCCCAGCCCGCGCAGCGCCACGCCGTTGCTCGAATTGGCGTGGGCGGCGATGACGATGCCGCCGGCCTCATCGATGATCCGGTAGGCAGTCAGCACGTCGGTCGTGGCCCCGACCTCACTGCTGCCGGCGTCGATCTTTTCGAGGGGGATGTTCAACTGCCGGAGAATATACTCGAGCTCCCGCACGTCGGTCTCGGGGGCAAAGATGCCCAAAATATGAAAGCCCAGCGTGGCGGTGAACTCGAATCCCGGCAGCACCAATACCTCTTCTCTCAAGCGGCGATACTCGTCGATCCGCCGCTTCTCCTCCTCCCGGAGGCGACCCAACTGCTCCAGCATCTCCAATTGCTGGATCTCTTCCATCATCGCGCGATAGCCAGCCATGGTGTTGTGGTCGGTAATGGCGATGATATCGACCCCCTTGCTCTTGGCCTGGCGCAGCAGGTCCAGGTAGCTGACGTTGCGCTCCAGAAAATCAGCAGAGGCGGGCGTATGCAGATGCAGGTCGACGCGCCCCCATTGGGGCTGTGAATGTTTCTTATTCCTTCTGGTCATGATTCTCCTAGATCCTCGCCCAGTGGGCGATCTTTTTTATTGTGGGATTGTGGGATCTCTCCGGACCGCCGTTTGTCTTGACTCAACGCTGTCGGGCCGGAAAATATGGACATGGCCCGGTATCGCCCTTTTCTCTATCTCTTGGGCGCCGGCGGCAAAAGACGGTGAAAGGTGGTGGGCCGGCGTCATTGGCCGATGACTTTAGCTACCAACTCGATCAGCTCGTCCGGGCGGAACGGCTTGAGGAGGAACGCGTCGGCGCCGGCATCGATGCATTCGATCGAACGATCCATACCCGAGGCCATGATGATGGGTATGGTCTTGAGTATCTCGTGCGCCTTTAGCTCGCGCAATAGTGGAAGCGTGTCCCCGTGCTCGGAGTGGACGTCCATCAGGATCAGCGTAGGCTTGGCCTCCAGCGTGTACATCGTCGAGATCACGCTATCGGGGTGGGGCTCGACGACCACGTGATAGTTCTCGAACTCGAGCACCGTCTTGAGAAGCCCGCAAAAGACCTGGTCGTCGTCTACTACGATAATCGTCTGCATTGTCTAGCCCTCCTTTCGCTTTAAGGGCGCGCTAGGTTCTGGTCAAGTTGGATGAGATTCTTCGCTTCGCTCAGAATGACGGTTCGTCCGAGATTCTTTGCTTCGAGATTCTTCGCTTCGCTCAGAATGACGGGTCGTCATCTTTATCTCGATGAGGTGCTAGGTCTGCTTGTCTTGAGCCAACGCGGCGGCTAATACGTCAGTCACTTGTTCAGCCAGGACGAAATCGAGGCTCTCGCGTACCTCCTCGGGGATGTCGTCCAGGTCCTTGTTGTTCTGCTTGGGGAGGATGACGGTCTTGAGGCCAGCCCGGTGAGCCGCCAGGACCTTTTCCTTGATGCCACCCACAGGCAGAACCTGTCCGCGCAGCGTGATCTCGCCCGTCATACCGACGTCATCCCGGACCCGCCGCCCGGTCAGGAGCGAAGCCAGTGCAGCGGCAATCGTGACACCCGCCGAGGGGCCATCTTTGGGGACGGCGCCCGCCGGTACGTGGAGGTGGATGTCGATCTTTTCAAAGACGTCTTCAGGAATGCCCAATTCGGCTGCCTTTGAGCGGACGTAGCTCAACGCAGCCTGGGCGGACTCTTTCATCACCTCGCCCAACTGCCCGGTGACCGTAAAGCCCTTTTGGCCCGGCATCTTGGTCGCCTCGCAGAATATCAGATCGCCGCCCGCCATCGTCACGCTAAGCCCGGTGGCAACGCCGGGGACCTTGGTGCGCAGCGCCGTCTCTGGAAAGTAGCGGGGTTTCTTCAAGAACTCGCTCACGTTCGCCTTGGTCACGCGCACCGGCTGTCCATCCCCTTCGGCGATGCGGGTCACCACCTTACGGGCGACCCGTCCAATCTCGCGCTCCAGGTTACGCACGCCGGCCTCCCGCGTATAGTCCCGGATGATCTGCCGCAGCGCGGCCTCAGTAAAGCTCAACTCCTTGGAACGGAGGCCGTTCTCGCGCAACTGGCGGGGGATCAGGTATCCCTGGACAATGCGGAGTTTCTCCGTCTCGGTGTATCCAGAGAGTCGGAGGATCTCCATCCGGTCCCGCAGCGGTGGCGGGATCGGATCGAGCAGGTTGCCGGTGGTGATGAACATCACCTGGGACAGATCGAAGGGCACGTCCAGATAGTGATCTCTGAACTCGCGGTTCTGTTCCGGGTCGAGCACCTCCAGCAGGGCCGCTGCCGGGTCGCCCCGAAAGTCCATCCCTAGCTTGTCCACCTCGTCCAGCATAAAGACCGGGTTCTTTGACTCGATCCGGCGCAGGGCCTGCATGATGCGGCCAGGCAAGGCGCCGATATAGGTGCGGCGGTGCCCTCGAATCTCGGCTTCGTCCCGCACGCCGCCCAACGACTGGCGGATGAACTTGCGACCCAGCGCCCGGGCGATCGACTGCCCCAGGCTCGTCTTGCCCGTCCCTGGCGGTCCCACGAAACAGAGAATGACCCCTTCCCGCTCCCGGCGGATCAGGTCGGCCGGCTCGTCCTGGTCGAACTCCTCTTTGCGCTCCCCGCGCAGCTTGCGCACCGCCAGGAACTCGAGGATCCGCTCCTTGATCTCTTCCAGGTCATAGTGGTCCTCATCCAGCACCTGCCGGGCGTGAGTGATGTCCAGATTGTCGTCCGTCTGAACGCTCCACGGCAGGCTCGTCAGCCAGTCCAGGTAGGTCCGGATCACGCCATACTCGGCGGCGGCCGTCGGCAGCTTTCTCAACCGGTCCAACTCACGGCGGGCCTCCTTCTCCGCCTCCTCCGGCATACCGGCTTCCTCGATCTTTTTCTGGAATTCCTCCGCCTCGATCTGCTGCTCGTCCGCCTCGCCCAGTTCCCGGCGGATCGCCTTGAGCTGTTCCCGTAAAAAGTACTCCCGCTGCGTCTTTTCCATCTCCGACTGGGCATCCGTCTGGATCTTGCGCCCCAGCTCCAGCACCTCGACCTCTTTGCTCAGCAGACCCATCAGCACCCGCAGCTTGTCGCCGACGCTATCCAGTTCCAGCAGGCGCTGGGCGTCGGCCAGATCGAGCGTCTTCATCTGGTTGGCGACGGCGTAGGCAAGTTGGAGTGGGTCGTCCAGGTTGATGACGAGCGTGCTCATCTCCTCCGGCACCCCCGGCGATAGCTGGCTGAGGTTCTCAAAACCCTCGGCGATCTTGCGCCTCAGGGCTTCGATCTCCGGCGAGCGCTCCACTTGCTCGGGCGCTATCGACACCCGCGCCATCAGGTACGGTTCCTCTTCCAGGAACTCGTCCACCCGGATGCGCATCATACCCTGCATGATCAGCGTGATCGTCCCATCCGGTGACTTGAACAAGCGGTGGACGGCGGCGACCGTGCCGGTGCGGTAGACGTCGTCCGGTCCGGGCGTCTCCAGTTCCGCGTCACGGCTGGCGACGAGGCCGACGAGACGCTTGCCGGTCACCGTGTCCTCGATCAGCCGGATAGAACGGGGCTGGCCGACACGGATCGGCACGGCCGTCATCGGGTAGACGACGAGGCCGCGCAACGGCAGGATCGGCAGGTGCGTGGGCACTCGCAACGTGTCATCGTCAGTGTCCGCCTTCGACGGATCGCTCTCTCCCGTATCGATGATCGGATGGCCAAGTATGTTCCACCATCCCTCTCTTTTTTCATCGGGCATCCGCTCTCTGACCCCCCCTGATGCTTGCTTTGATGGCGCTATGGCCCGTACGTGACGGTCGAACCTGAGCCAGGCCCGTGGCTTATCTGATGGTATTGTACCACAATTACACGTCAGACTCAAACGCGGCGAAACTGGAATCACTGAGGCCACTGAAGGAGCTGAGGTCACTGACTCCCCAATCTCTGCGTCCTCGGCGTCTCTGCGGTAAGAAAAAACAAAGAAACCTCTGCGTCCTTGCGCCTCCGCGCCTTTGCGTTAAGCCTCTCCTCGGTTTGACAACAGACCGGAATTCACCCATAATACCCCCTGCACAGGACGCACCCCCCATATCTACGCAGCCTGCGTTTGGACGTCGCAGCCTCGGCCCAGGCCACGGGCTTGTGCCACCTTTGGAACCCTCGGGCGGGCGGTTCTATCTCGGCAGGGGGGAACACGTTAATCGAGTTGTAACGGTTTCGCAATTCCTAGAATCCCTATCTGTGGTATTGTATCAGTGTGCCGGGGCACATCGATCCAGGGCTGAATCAACAAGCGCGTTCGTTGCCACACGGGGACAGGAGGGGTTGATGATAAACAGCATACTGCGGCTTGTGGGGGGGCGTCGCCCGTTGCTCGTCTTTGGACTGCCGGGCATCCTCGTGCTACTGGGCGGGCTTGCCCTTGGGGCGCGGGTGCTCAGTGTCACCAACAGTACCCACGCCCTGCCCATGGGACAGGCCCTCGTCTGTGTCTCCCTCTGTATCGCCGGCGCGATGGCCGTGTGCGCGGGCCTCGTCCTGCGACTGGTGCGCGAGTTGCGGCACGTGGTGTCCGGTAGACAGGAGGCAGGGCTGGAGCCATCTCCCTCGTACGAGCCGACCTCCTGGACGGAGCTTGACTGGCCCCTCGTCCTCCTGGGCGTGCCCGGGATGATGGTGTTCCTGACCGGCACCGCCTTTGGCGTGTGGGTGATCGACGTCTTTCGCCAGACCAACGTGCTGTCCCTGGGACTCGCCATCGTCAGCGTGTCGCTCTGTCTCGCCGGGGAGGTGGTCTGGCTCACCAGCATCGTGCTCCACGCGCTGCGCGAGCTTATCATTGAGATGACCGGCTCCGGGG
>Ga0315553_10004548_pt1 | contig 10424 bp, 12 predicted proteins | sample SalMarSW160140MG_FD_203099 | JGI IMG/M metagenome (GOLD analysis project Ga0315553, IMG submission 203099) | Salt marsh sediment microbial communities from the Plum Island Ecosystem LTER, Massachusetts, United States - Salt Marsh Sediment SW1601-40 ... | reverse complement strand
GTGCGCATCATCCGGAGCGCTGCCGCCCGGTCTCCGAGCCTCAGATAGATCAACGCGCCGCCGGACAGCGCTCCGAAATGCCGCGGCTCGCGGGCCAGCGTCTCCTCGACGTCGGAGAGCGAGGCTTCGAGGTTGCCCAGAATGTAGTTCATCGTGGCGCGCTGGTTCCAGCCCTCGGCGTAGTCGGGCCAGGTCTCGACGATCTTGTCGAGAAGCTCGACGGCGCGGCTGAAATGCCCGGCGGCCCGCTCGAGCAACGCGTCCTCGAAGGCATCGGCGAGCTGCGGATCGTCCGGGTGCATCCAGATGAACCAGATTTCGTCGGTGGCGATCTGAGCCGAAATCGCGTCCGGGGCGGCCCGGAGCTGGTCGAAGAAATACTCGAGCGCGTCGGTGTCGACATAGGCCTGGGCGCGCGCCGGCATCGGCGCCAGCGCCAAGGTGGCGCAAACGGTCGCCATCAGGGAACAGGCGGCCAGCCGTTTCCACATGTCGGCGATAGCCCGCATGGCGGCCATAGTGGCCACCGCCCGCGGTCCCGCGCAAGGCAATTTCCCGCGAGCGGGACGCGATCAGGGGCGCTGGGCGCCGGTCGCGCCGACGAAGATGGCGTAGACCGCCTGCGTCGAGGTGATGAACAGGCGATTGCGGCGCGCCCCGCCGAAGGTGAGGTTGGAGACCATTTGCGGGGTGTGGATCTTGCCCAGCAGCTCGCCTTCGGCGTTCAGGCAATGCACCCCGTCCTGGGCGGAAGTCCAGACGTTGCCCTCGGTATCGGTGCGAAACCCGTCGGGCACGCCGGGGGAGATTTCCGCGAACACCTCGCCGCCGGAGAGCTTGCCGTTGCCGCCCACCTTGAAGGCGCGGATATGGTGCGGTCCGCCGGGCTCATGAGTGACGCCGGAATCGGCGATGTAGAGGATCGATTCGTCGGGTGAAAAGCACAGCCCGTTGGGCTTGACGAAATCGTCGGCGACGATTGCCAGGTCGCCCGATTGCGGGTCGAGGCGGAACACGTAGCAGCCGTCCTGCTCGCGTTCCGACTTGTAGCCCTCGTAGTCGGACATGATCCCGTAGTCCGGATCGGTGAACCACACCGCACCATCGGACGCGACGACGACATCGTTGGGGGAGTTGAGGCGCTTGCCTTCATGGCGGTCGGCCAACACGGTCACCGCACCGTCCGGCTCGGTGCGCAGAACGCCGCGGGCGCCGTGCGAGCACGACACCAGCCGGCCCTGGCGGTCGCGGGTGTTGCCGTTGATGAAATTCGACGGGGAGCGGAAGACGCCCACCCCCTGATCGGGCACCCAGCGCAGCAGCCGATTGTTGGGGATGTCCGACCAGACAAGATAGCCGCCGTCGGCGAACCACACCGGCCCCTCCGTCCAGCGGCCGCCGTCGTGGATGAGCTCGATGTCCGCGATCGGGACCGTGAGCGCGTAGAACCGATCGTCGATATACTCCAGGGCCTCGCCGACCAATGCCATGCTTCGCTCCTTCCGGTCGTTTCCGGGTTCTTTCATAGCTCACTCGCGCATCCGGGCAAACGCGCCATGGTTGACACGGACCGCATATACCTAGATTATCTAGGTAATGAGGACGCGCAGTGTGCACAGCCCGCTGGACGCCATGTTGCTGTCGTTGCTGAACTCGGCGCCGGCGCACGGCTACGCGCTGATTTCCCGGTTGCGGGAGGCCAGCGGCGGGGCCTTCGATTTGCCGGAAGGCACCATCTATCCGGCGCTGCAGAAGCTCGAGGCCGAAGGGCTCATCGAAAGCGGCTGGCGGCAGGTGGATAACCGGCGGCGGCGGGTCTACGCGCCCACGGCGAAAGGCCGCGCGACCCTGGATCGCCGCGTCGCGGAGTGGCGCGAGTATCTCGCCGCCGTCGACATGGTGATGGCCAGATGAACGAAAGCGGTCCCATCGCCGCATGGTGTGCGGCGCTCGACGACGCATTGGGGCGTCCACGCGGCCCCCGGGCGCGGCGGGCGTTGCGCGAGGTCGCCGACCATCTCGACGATGCCGCGCAGGCGCTGGAAATCGACGGCGCGGGGCGCGCCGAGGCCGAGCGCCGGGCCTGCGAGCGCTTCGGCACGGTCGAGGCGACGGCGCGTCTGCTGGCGGCCGGCGGGGTGCTGGCCGGCGAGATCCCCATCTGGATCGCGGTGCCGCTTTGGGGCGGGCTCGGCCTGTCGGTCGCGGCCGGGCTCGTGTTCGTTTTTATGGCGTTCGTTCATGCGGGGCCGGCGGGCGGTGCGGTTGAAATCGCGCTGCTGCTTGCCGTGTTGACGACAGCTTGCCTGTTCGCCCGGCTGCAGCTTTCGGCGGCGGCGGCGGAGCGGAGTGAAGTGGCGGCGGCGGGCGCGCTCTCCGGCCTGATGCTGGCCGGCGGCTTCGGGTTGGGGATCGCCGCGCTCGTCAACGGCGCGCTGAGCGGAGACATGGAGTACTACCTGGTGCTTCGCGCCGCGCTGATCGCCGGCACGGGATGCGTCGGCGCCGTGGCGCTGATCCGGGCAAGGCGGCGCGCGGCCAAGGGCGGCTGAGATCGTCTGCGTCTGGCGTGCGGCGCCGGTGTTGGCTAGGCTCCCGAGTACGGGGAGCGAGGAGCCGGCATGAACCAGATCGATCTTTCCGGGCAGATTGCGGCCGTCACCGGCGGGGCGCGCGGCATCGGGCTGGCCGTCGCGGCGCGGCTCACCGCCTCCGGCGCTCAGGTCGCGCTGTGGGACCGGGACGCCGAGGAGCTCAGCCAGGCGGCGGCCGCCCTTGGCGGGGGCGCGCATGCCGAAGTGGTCGACATCACCGACTATGCGGCGGTCGAGGCGGCCGTCGTGGCCACCGAGGCGACGGTCGGACCGATCTCGATCCTGGTCAACTCCGCCGGCATCGCCGGTCCGAACGCCGAGGTCCCCGACTATCCGCTCGACGAGTGGAACAAGGTGATCGCCGTCAACCTGACGGGCACCTTCCACGTCAACCGGGCCGTGGTGCCGGGCATGCGGGCGCGCAACTACGGGCGCATCGTCAACATCGCCTCGATCGCGGGCAAGGAGGGCAATCCCACCGCCTCGGGCTATTCGGCGTCCAAGGGCGGGGTGATCGCGTTCACCAAGTCGCTGGGCAAGGAACTGGCCGGCTTCGACATCGCGGTCAACACAATCACCCCGGCGACCGCGCAGACCCGCATCCTCGAACAGGTCACGCCGGAATTCATCGCGTACATGCTCTCCAAGATCCCGCGCGGCCGCTTCGTCGAGGTCGAGGAGATCGCCTCGATGGTCGCCTGGCTGGTCTCGAAGGAAAACTCGTTCACCACCGCCGGCGTCTTCGACCTGTCCGGCGGCCGCGCCACCTACTGAGGCGCGGCGCTCACTCGGCGATCACCTCGAAGCGGTTGCCCCAGGGGTCGGCGGCGGCGAAGCCGCCCGCGATCTCGTCGAATTCGGTCTCGGCGTCCCTGAGGCGCCCGCCCATGGCGTCCACCGCGTCGGCGCCGGGCAGGCGGATGGTGAAATGCCTCAGCCCCGCGGTCCCGGCCGGCGGCTGGCTGACATCCATGCCGTGCCAGAGGTTGAAGGCGATGATGTGCGGCATATACCCGACGGTGACGTCGCCCATCCCGAATTCGTGGCTGAGAAGCTGCCCGCCGAAGCCGAGCGTGTCGCGGTAGAACCGCATCGCCCGGTCGATATCGCCGACATGCACGTGGATGTGCCCGATGCGGGTGCCGGCCGGCATCGCCTCGGTCGGCGCCGCGTCGCCGAGCTCGGCGAGAAGCCCGTGGACGTCGATCGGCTCGCGGCCCGAATGCGGCCTGCCCTCGGCATCGATGCCGTAGCCGCCCTCCTCGTTGAGCGCCAGCTTGCCGCGCCACGGCGTCTCGAAGGTGATCTCGATGCCGACCTTGTCGTGGTCCCAAAGATAAATCGCTTCGGAGACCAGATGATCGGTGGGCGAGACCGGCACCCTGGCGTGGATGGCGCGGGCGAGAAAGGCGGCGAGGTCGCGTCGTTCGGGCACGTGGATCGCGACGTGATAGAGCCCGGCGGTGCCGCTCATGGCGGGCCGCTCGGCGTCGAGATGGAGGACGATGAGCACCTCGCCGCCGGCGCCCAGCCGCAGCTCGTTTTCACTCTGATCGATCGTCGTCAGGCCCACCACCTCGCCCCAGATCGCCAGCGCCGCGTCGCGGTCGGTGACGCCGATATGGACCGGCCCGAGCCGCGTCGCGACGGGCACCAGCGGCTCGGTGACGGCGTTTTCGATGGTGATCGTCTGCATCCCGGGTGCCTCGCTTTCGTTCCCAACGTAGGCCGTCGCGGCGCCCGTTCAATGCTGGCGGGCCGGCGCCCCGCGCCGCGCGGATGCCGATTGCGGCCCGCGCGCCAGATAGTAGGCGGCCAGCACGCCGGAGGCGACGACGACCAGAAGATAGACCGTCAGGGACAGCCGCCAACGGTCCGGCACCTTGGGGAAGAGACTTAGGAACGGCCCGATCAGCACCAGATCGTAGGCGAGAAAGCCGGCCAGCTGGCCGCGCGCATTGCCCCACACGGGAACCAGCAATCCGTAGACGAAATAGGCCGCCGCCCCCAGGAACACGGCGCCGTAGAGCACCGAGACGCCCGAGGTGACCGTCCAGGGCAACACATTCGGGACGCCCAGGAGCAGAGCCCCGCCGACCGCGACGAGAATCGCGGCGAACCCGGCGAAGGCCCAGCGCACGGGTCTCGGCGTCGGCCGAAGGTCCTTGAACGGCACCTGCCGCGCGGCGGCGAGCAGCGCCAGCTGGAACGCCGCAAATCCGGCCGCGACCAGACCGAAAACCCGCACCGGATCGGCGCGCGCCGTGGCCAGCGAAAACACCGCCATGATCGCGAAGGTGACCGCGAGGTTGATCGCGCCGCCGCGCAACGCGGCCCATTCGCGATGGACCCCGATCAGAATTATCGGCGCCGCCACCGCCAGAAGAACCGACGCGATGAAGATGCGCGCCAGCGGGTAGGAATAGAACGGCCACACCCAGGTTGCCCAGGAACGGTCGAGCACAAAGCCCAGGGCGAGCAACGCGCAGATGCCGCCGGCAGCGAAGAAGAACGCGCGCAATGCCATCGCCACAGGCCCTCCGGCGGCGCCGGAAGCCCGCCGCCGCGGACCGAGGATGTCGGCTGCGGCCGGCACTTGCAAGACCGGCCTCGGCCTGCGTCATGCAAGTGTCATGTCCGCCGTGTTCTGATCGCGCCCCGCGAGGGGGGGGCATGGCCGACCGAAAGTTCAACGTTCTTTTTCTGTGCACCGGCAATTCGGCGCGCTCGATCATGGCCGAGGCGATCCTCAACCGCGAGGGCAGGGCCAGGTTCCGGGCCTTCTCGGCGGGCTCGTTCCCGAAAGGCGAGGTCAATCGCCACGCCTTGGCGCTGCTCAGGCGCCTCAACTACGACACGTCGTTCGCGCGTTCGAAGAGCTGGGACGAGTTCGGCGACCCGCAAGCCCCGAAAATGGACTTCGTGTTCACCGTTTGCGACCAGGCGGCCAGGGAGACCTGTCCGGTGTGGCCGGGGCAGCCGATGACGGCGCATTGGGGGGTGCCCGACCCGGCCCTCGCCGGGGGAAGCGATGCCGAAAAGGAACTGGCCTTCGCCGAGGCCTACCGGATGCTGTCGAACCGGATTTCGGTTTTCGCCAGTGTGCCGTTCGAGCGTCTCGACAAGCTGAAGCTGCAGGAGCATCTCGACCGGATCGGCAAGACCGGGGACTAGGGCCTAGAGGGAAGCGATGAGCTGCCGCCAGGCGCTGGTCGCGACGTCCTTGAGCTCCTCGCGGTCGAACTCGCCGACCATGGCGCAACTGATCGCGTCGCTCATCCAGTAGTAGGTGCGCAAATTCCCCAGCGAGGCGAAATCGACTTCCGGCGGGATCTTGCTGCCGGCGGTGATGAAAAGCGTCAGTCGCCCGCCCGTGGCGTCCTCATACATCAGCTGCGCGGCCCTCGAATCCTGGAACGGCAGCAGCCGCCCGCCCACCAGCGTGAAGCCGTGGGCGCTCAGATCGGGGGCGACAAGCGGCTCGCCGATCCGGTTCGACAGCCAGGTGACCAGATGCGACTCCTCGTCGGCGGCGACCTCGACGGCGTGCCGGGATTCGGCCGCGAACACCGAATGCGCCGACAGCGCAGCGACCACCAGGGCCCGGGCGGGGTCGCCGGGGCGGCTTGAAATCGTGTTCCCGTACCAGCCCAGTCCCGCCCCGGCGGCGAACACGACACAAGCGGCGGCGGCGGTGACGAGCCAGCGCCGTCGGCGCCCGCGGAGCTCGTCGGCGACGCGGTGAGGATCGAGGCGTGCCGGCACGGGCTCGTCCACGATGCCGCTGAACAGGGCCCGGATCGCCTCGTTCTGGGCGCTCAGCGGCGCCAGATCGGCGGCGGTCTCGGGATGGGCGGCGAGATAGGCTTCGAGGTCGGCGCGGCGCTCGGGGTCGAGCTGACCGTCGACATAGGCCTGAAGATCCGCCTCTGTGATCGGGCGATTGTCGGTCATGATTGCACCGTTCTTAGCCGCGGCCCCTCGCGGCCTTCGGTCAGTTTCCTCAGGGCGGCACGGCCGCGGCCGACCCGCGACATCAGCGTTCCCTGGGGAATGTCCAGCGCCTGCGCCGCCTCGGCGTAGCTGAGCCCTTCCAAAGCCACCAGCAACAGGGCGGTGCGCTGCTCGTCCGGCAGGAGCTCCAGGGCCCGGGCGGTCTCCGCCAGCGCCACCCGCCCGGGCTGCGCGGGGGCGGTGCCGGACACTTCGGGGATCGTGTCCAGCGGCACGGATATCGGCCGGCGGCGCCGGCCCCGCATGTCGTTGCGGTAGATGTTGAGCAGAATCCGGAACAGCCAGGCCCTCAGCGGCGCCGTCGGCCGCCACAGGGCCTGCTTGCGGATGGCCCGCTCGAGACAGTCCTGGACGAGATCGTCAGCGTAGTCGGCGTTGCGGGTCAAAGCCCGCGCGTAACGCCTGAGGGGCGGCACGCATTGTTCGATCTCGTCCAGGAACTCACTCACCGGGTGCCGGCCTACATGGCGCCGTCTTCGACGACCACGTGCCAGACGCCGCCGACGCCGTCGCCGGTAGTGTCGCCGGGGCTGACGTCGTTGACCCAGCCATAAAGCGGCATGCCGTCAAAGGCCCACTGCATGGTGCCGTCGTTGCGCTCGACCAGGGTGAAATCGCCTTCGGCCATGGCGCCCTCGGAGGCCAGGAGCGGCGGCCATTTCTCGGCGCAGGTGTCGTAGCAGTTGGAGACGCCCGGTTCGTCCTTGTCGAAGATATACAGCGTCATGCCGTTGGCGTCGGTGAGGATCTCACCGAGATCGCTCGCCATGGACATGACGGCGCCGCCGGCATAGTCGTCGGCCATTGCCGCGGACGTGAATGCCGCGGGCGTGAATGCCGCGGCGAGTGCGGCGGCGAATACAAGTTTGTGCAAGTGCATGGGGGTCCTCCCGTTTCGCGCGAAACCAGGCGGCGCTACTCACCGCCTGCGATCGGACAACACCGGCGAACGGCGTTTATTCCCGTTCGGCGCTGCACTATATCGGGTTTGGCCGTTGCGATCACCGGGGCGTGGCGGCCCCCCGGCCGGCGCGGCGGACCCGCCGCGGCTGGCATTGCGGCGGCATCTGTGCAAATGAAGCCCGGTTGTGCGGGCACAATCGGGGAGGCACACGATGCTCAAAATCGGCATTCTTGGCGCCGCGCGGATCGCGCCGGAGGCCATAATCGAACCGTCGGACCGCCGTGACGACACCACCATCCTGGCGGTCGCCTCGCGGTCGGGCAACGCCTCGGCCTACGCGGCCCAGCACGGCATCGAGCGGGCCTACGACTCTTACGAGGAGCTGTTGGCGGACGCCGATGTCGATGTCATCTACAACGCGCTGGCCGGCGACGCCCATGCCCCAATGTCGATCGCGGCGCTGCAGGCCGGCAAGCACGTGTTGTGCGAGAAGCCCTCGGCGCTCAACGCCGGGCAGGCGCGCGAGATGGTGGCGGCCGCCGAGGCGGCCGGCAAACGCCTGATCGAAGCGTTCCATTACCGTCACCATCCGGGATTCCTGCATGTGCTCGGGCTCGTCCAATCGGGCAAGCTCGGCAGGCTGCGCTCGATCGACGTGGTCTTCCACGGCCCCATCAAGTTCTCCGAGCGCGAGCTGCGCTACAAATGGGAGATGGGCGGCGGCGGTTTCATGGATCTGGGCTCCTACACGATCCACTGGTGCCGGTCGCTGAGCGGCGAGGAGCCAGAGGTGCTCGAAGCGAGCACCGAGCGCACCGCGACCGATGTCGACCGGGCGATCAAGGCCTCCATGCGCTTTCCGTCCGGGGCGAGTGCGAGCGTCGATGTCGACATGGACGAGACCGGCAAACTCGAATGGCATCTCACCGCCACCGGCGAGAACGGCTCGGTGCGCCTTGTGAACCCCTGCAAGCTGCACACGGGGCACTCGATCGAGGAACGGATCGCCGGCGAGCCGTATCGCGTTCACACGGTGGCCGGCGGCACCACTTACGACTTCCAGCTTGCCGCGCTTGTCGATGCGATCGAAAACGGCGCCCCGATCCCCACCGAGGGCGAGGATATCGTCGCCAACATGGCTGCCATCGACGCCATCTACGCGGCGGCGGGCTATCCGCCACGCTAGAGATGCTGGTCATTGCCGGCGAGAGCCTGATCGATCTGGTCGCCGGGCGCCGCGCCGACGACGGCGCTTGGCCGATGGCGGCGCATCCGGGCGGCTCGCCGTTCAATTGCGCCATCGCGCTGGGGCGGCTGGGCGCCGATGTTGGGTTTTTGGGACCGATCTCGACGGACGGGTTCGGGGATGTGCTCGATGCGGCGCTGGGCGCCGCCGGCGTCAGGCGGCTGATGGCCAACCGCTCCGAGGCGCCGACGACGCTGGCGGTGGTGTCGCTGAACGCCGAGGGCGACGCGCGCTACCGGTTCTACCGCGAGGGGACCGCCGACACCGACTTCACCATGGATGGGCTGCTGGGGGCGCTGCCCGGGAAGATCGGGCTTTTCCACTGCGGCGGCTTCTGCGCGGTGCGCGAGCGCGATGCCGGCATCTGGCTGGCCGTCGCCGCGGAGGCGGCAAGGCGCGGCGCGGTGATCTCAATCGATCCCAATCCGCGCCCGGCGCTGGTCGATGACATCGGCGCCTACCGGACGCGCCTGGACGCCTTCTTCAAGGTCGCGCATGTGATCCGCATGTCCGAGGAGGACCTCAAGGTGATCGAGGCGGGCTTGACCGTCGCCGATCACGCCCGGCGCCTCATGTCCAATTCGGCGTGCCAGCTCGTCGTCATCACGCTCGGCGAGCGGGGATCGTGGGGGTTCACCCGCTCCGGCGAGGCGCGGGCGGAAAGCTGGCGCGCGCCGGAATTCGTCGACACGGTGGGCGCCGGGGACGCCATGACGGCGGGCCTGATCGCGGCCATCGCCGAGCGCGGGGCGTTGACGCCGGCGGCGATCGGCGCGCTCGGCAAGGACGCGCTGAGCGATATCCTGCAATTCGGCGCGGTGGTGGCCGGGCTGACCTGCGCCCGCGCCGGGGCGCATTCGCCCGAGCGGGCCGAGGTCGACGCGGCGAGGGCGGGCCGCTGATGGCATTCACGGCCATTTGACGAGGCTTTAGCGGCACCGGGCGCCGGGTTGGCGTATGGGGCGGCATAACCCCTTTCGCGTGCACCGATGGCCGAACTCGCATTTGCCTACATCGCCGGGCTCATCACGCTCATCAATCCCTGCGTGGTGCCGCTGTTGCCGATCGTGCTTGCCGGCTCGATCGGCCGCAACCCGCTGGGCCCGCTGGCCATGGCGGCGGGGCTGGCGGTTTCGTTCACGGTTTTCGGGTTCGTCGCCTATGCCTTCGCGCAGGGGCTCGGGCTGCAGCAGGAGGACATCGCCCGGGGCGGCGCGCTGGTCATGGTTGGCTTCGGCGCCGTGCTGCTGGTGCCCCAGGCCCAGGCGGCCTTCTCCCGGGCGGCGGCGGGACTGGCCGGTGGCGGCAACCGGGCCATCGACGCGGTCGAGGATCGCGGACTTGCCGGGCAGGCAGCCGGCGGGGCGCTGTTGGGGCTGGTGTGGTCGCCATGCATCGGGCCGACCCTTGGCGGCGCCATCGCGCTCGCCAGCCAGGGCGAGAGCCTCGGCCGGGCCTTCGCCGTCATGGCCGCCTTCTCGGCCGGCGCCGGCACCATCGTCCTGGGCCTCGCCTACGGCGCCCGCGAGATCGTGGCGCGCCGCCAGGCCACCCTGATGCGGATATCGAAATACGCCAAGCCGGTGATGGGCGTTGCGCTGATCGCGGTGGGGCTGGGTATCTGGTTCCACTTCGACCGGGTGATCGAATCGTGGGCCGTTCAGAC
>Ga0315553_10004547_pt1 | contig 10429 bp, 9 predicted proteins | sample SalMarSW160140MG_FD_203099 | JGI IMG/M metagenome (GOLD analysis project Ga0315553, IMG submission 203099) | Salt marsh sediment microbial communities from the Plum Island Ecosystem LTER, Massachusetts, United States - Salt Marsh Sediment SW1601-40 ... | reverse complement strand
GGTCGAACTTGTCGGCGAGGTATTTCATGATCGCCGAACTCTCGGTGAGGATGAACCCGTCGTCATCCAGGGTCGGCACCAGAGCGTTGGGATTGAGATCGGTATAGGGCGGCTTGGCGTGCTCGCCGGCGTAGAAGTCGAGCGGCACGACCTCGACCGGCAGGTTGTTTTCGGCGATCAATGCCCTGACCGGCCGGCTCGTGTTGGATACATCCAATATGTAGAGCTTCATGGTTTCCTCCTGTGACCGCGGCCTCGTGCCCGCGGCCCGTTGGCCTCAATAGGGATCCTTCGGGTCCCGGTCGGAAGACAGCGTTCGGGTTCGCCGCGCGATCAGCCGTTCGATCGCGTCGGCGAGGTGGTTCTCGGCGATCGCGTAGTCGTTGCGCTCGGTGCGCACCAGATGCGCCTCATGCAGCACGTCCGCATGGGTGAAGCCTTCCGGCGGCTCGAAGCGGAACGAGGCGAGCTCGATCAGAAGGCCCAGCGGATCCTCGAAGTAGATCGAATCCATGAACCCCCGGTCCTTCGGTCCGGAATGGCCGATGCCGCGCTCGTCGAGCCGTTCGACAGTCTGTTTGAAGGTCGCCTGGGAGACGGAAAACGCCACGTGGTGCACGCAGCCCTGGTCGGTCGGCGTGCGCGTTGAATCCGGCGAACGCTCCTGGTTGGTGAATATGGTGATCAGGCGGCCGTCGCCGGGATCGAAATACAGATGGCTCTCCTCGGCCCGGTCGAGATTGGGCTGCTCGAACACGAACGGCATGCCCAGCACCCCTTCCCAGAAGTCGATGGAGGTCTGCCGGTCGGCGCCGACCAGCGTGATGTGATGGACGCCCTGGGTTTGCATCTTGCGCATGGCGGATTCTCCCGTCAGTTGCCGGCGTTGGTGAAATCGACGAGCCGCGACTTGTAGGTGCTGCGCGGCAGCGAATGCGGGGGCACCAGCCGCACCTCGGCGCTCACCATGAGCCGGTCCCGGATCGCCTGGGCGATTTCGGCGGCGAGCGTTTGATCGGCCCCTGGCCCCGCGCCTTCGACCGTCACCGGCAGCGGTGCCGGCTGCTTGACCCCGCGCGCCCTGGGCTCGACCATGATCACGCCGGTCACAAGCGGCGAGAAACGCGCCACGACCTCGCGGATGGCGCCTGGAAACACGTTCACCCCGCGCACGATCAGCATGTCGTCGGTACGCCCCACGCAGCGGATGCGCGGGGCGGTGCGCCCGCAGGAACAGGTGCCCATGCGCACTACGACATGATCGCGGGTGCGGAATCTGAGCATCGGGGCCGCTTCGGCCTTCAGATGCGTGAGCACCAGCTCCCCGGAGGCGCCGTCTTCGAGCGCCACGGGTTCGCCGCTCTCCGGCTCGATGAGCTCCATATGCACGAGACCGCGGCCGGAAAAATGCATGCCGTCCTGGGCCTCGCATTCTCCGAACAGCGAAACCGCGATGTCGCCGATCCCCATCGCCTCGGTGACCCGGGCGCCCCACTTCGCCTCAAGTTCGGCCCTCAGCGGCGCCTCCCCGCCGCCGGGCTCGCCAGCCACCAGCAGCCGGCGCACCGACGAGGCGGCGAGGTCGACGCCGTGCTCGCCGGCCCATTCCGCCAGGTGCAACGCGTAGGAGGGAGTGAGCGCGATGGCCTCGGGCCCGAGACACTGCACCGCCGCCATCAGCCGCTCGGTGTTGCCCGGCCCCAGGGGAACAAGGGTCAGCCCCAGGCCCTGAAACGCCTCCAGCGTCGCGCCGGCCACGAACGGCCCGGCGCCATAGGTGGTCACGATCGCCTCGCCGGCCTCGACGCCGGACGCCGCGTAGGAGCGCATCGAGATGCGGATCCAGTTCTTCAGGTCCGTCGCCGTGAGCGGCACGTAGGAAGGCTCACCGGTGGTGCCGCTTGTCGAATAGATGCGCGCGATCTTCTGGCGGGGCACCGCCACATGCGGTCCCAGTCCCAAGCCGGTCTCCATCGCGTCCCTGAGTTCGGACTTGCCGGTCAGGGGCAGCGCCGTGATGTCGGCCAACCCGCCCGCTTCCTCGGCCGACCGGATGCCGGCTTCCGCCAGCCTGTCGCGATAGAATTCCGAGTGCGCCACGAGGTAGCCGATCTGCGACCGGTAGAGGGCGTCGTCGCTTTCCCGCTGCGTCTCCCAGCATTCGGTTTCGATCCCGGGATCGAGGATCATCTTCATCGCGCCGCGCCCGGATCGTAGGAGATCGCGGCCTCGCCCGCCGCCGCCATTGTGAAGCCGATGGGATTGGCCTGCTCCTCCCCCAGATGCGCCAGCAGCGAGGCGGTACGGGCCAGGATCGGGATCGCCTTGACGATGTCGCCGGGAAAGTCGAGGTCGAGCAGCACCGCGGCGATCGCCATCGACACGTTCATCGGCAACTCGCGCTGCCACTGGGCATTGACGGCGGAATGGAGAACGCCCGCAAACCCGACCGCCGCGCCGCTGACCCCCCTTTCATCGGCCAGCGCCAGGATGCGCTCGGTGCGCGGATCGACCGGCTTGTGGATCGGATGCCCGAAGCCAGGCGCCTTGGCGCCCCTTGCATGGATTTCGGAAGCGATGGCGGCCGCGGCGTCGGCGGGCGCGGCGCCGCCGGCGATCCGCTTGAGCCCGTCCTCGATCACCTCGGCGCACACCTGCGAGGCCCCCAGGATCACCGAGCCGCATCCCAGAATGCCCGCCGCGACCGCCGCCTGCAGCGCCTCCGGCTCGGCGGCATGCGTCATGCGCGCCGCCTGCACCGAGGGAACGAGCCCGTGTTCGGCGATCGAAACCAGCAAGAGGTCGAGGAAGAACCGCTGCTCCTCGGTCGGCTCGCGACCGGTCACTAGCAGGTGGAAGTACGAGGTGAAACCGAGCCGCCCCATCACATCGGCGCACAGATCCCGCCCCCGCACCTCGATCCGCTCCGGAGAGGCCGTCGATATCGCGGTGCTCGCCGAACCCGGCTTGCCGATCTGCATGGCGCCTCTCCGATCCGTCGGCAATCCGCCCATTGCCTCGGGCGACCTTGTTGTTATACAATTTTGTCCGACAATATGGTCCGAGTCAACCTTTGGACGTCCCATGAACGCACCTGTGCGAACCCCGAGCGGCTCGGTCGTCGACGACCTGGCGCGTCAGCTCGCGCGCGGCATCCGCGACAACCGCTTCGCCCCCGGTCAGCGCCTGGTCGAGGCCGACCTGACCCGCGAGCTCGGGGTCAGCCGCGGATCGCTGAGGGAGGCGTTCCGGCGCCTGGCGTCCGACGGCCTGATCGAGATCGCCCCGCACAAGGGGGCCATGGTGCGCCGCCTCTCCCGCACCGAGGCGATGGAGCTGTTCGCGGTGCGCACCGAGCTCGAGGCGCTGGCCGCCCGACTGGCGGCCGCCAGGATGGTTGACCCGGACGTGCGTTGCGCCTTCCAACAGGCAATCGCGCCGATCCGCATGTCCGAGGCCCGCCGCTCGGCGGACGACTACATCGAGGAAAACCGCGTCTTTCACGACGCGGTCATCGCGGCCAGCGGCAACTCGCAGCTCATCGCAATCAGTCGGCGGTTTCAGATGCCGCTCATCCTCTCGCAGCTTCGCGCGGCGCTGCCCCCCGAGGCGATGGCGGACTCCGTCAGCGAGCATCGCGCCGTCGCCAAGGCCATCCTCAACGGCAAGCCCGACAAGGCCGCCAATCGGATGCGCCGGCATCTGACGCGGGCCGCCGAGCTGCTCGATTCGGTGCCGGCGAGCTGCTTTGCAGCACCCGCTTCGACTGCCCAAACCGTGCCGGCCTGACCGCAGGGGAACCGATGCGCAGCCGGGCGCCCGGACCAGACCGGCACGGGCAAAATGAAGGGCGCAGCCCCCAGCTGCGCCCTTCCACGAGTCGGCGTTGGCGGTCGTATCAGCTGCCGGAGGCGAACACGGCGAGGGAGCCGTTGGCTGCCTGACCGACCGCAACGACCGACTCGATGGGGATGCCCGCGCCCGCCAGCCAGACCGAGAGCATCTCGTTGGCGGCAATGGCGGCGTGCAGGTCGATCACCTCGGACCAGTTGGCTTCGAGAGCCGAATCGAAGACCTGCCGATTTTCGGCGGTGAGCCAGTATTCGATGTCGAAGGCGACGCTGCCGGTCAGCGAGCTCATCGCGTCGAAGCTGCCTTCGCTCCAGCTGCTCTCCTCGATGAGGCGGACTACGGTTGCGATACGCACATCGATGCTCTGCGCTGCAAGCAACGCCGCCACCATCGAGTCGGATGCGTGGGCGCCGAGCGCCGCATTCGTATTCGCACCGTCGCTGGGTTCGCCACCACCGGTGGTGATGGCGGCTCCAAATTCCGCGCCGAGCCCCAAGGTGGAGTGGCTTGAGCCGGCGCTGGCTGAACCGCTGCTCGTCGCGCTTCCTCCGAATGCCAGGTCGAGGGCGTCAGCCGGGGTGGCGAATCCCAGGGCGACGGTGAGGGCTGAAATCGAAACCATAAACCACGCATCCATGACGAAACTCTCCATTCCCACGTTCACTGAGAATCGAAAGCTAGCCGACCGCGCCTGACCGATCCGTGAGCCCTCGGTCAGCGTTTTGTCAGATTTGGCCCGGTAGGCTTGCACTCATGAACACGACACGCACCGCGCCTCTGGTGCTGGGCTTTTTCTGCTGCGTTTGGCTGGACCTTGCGACCGCGGCACCGGCGCAGGGTCTGCTCGAAGATGTCGGCAATACCGTCAGCGGCGTGACCGAGACGGTGACCGAAACCGTCGAACAGGGTTCCCAGACCATCAATCAGACCGTCGAGGGCGCCCTCGGCACGGTTGAGCAGACGCTCGAGGAGACACTCGGCGGCGGCGCTCAGGGCTCCGCCTCCACCAGCGAGCAGGAGTTCGCGCTGCAGGCGGTCCGAAGCGGTCGCGCCCTGCCGCTGGAGGATATGCTGTTTCTCGCGCGGCTGTCTTACGAGGGCGAGGTCATCGACGTGCACCTGGTGACCGCTCGCGGAATTCTTCTTTATCAACTCACATTTCTCGCCACGGACGGCGAGATTTTTGATACCTATTTCTATGCAGCAAACGGGAACCCGGTTCGCAAGTCGAACTGATGCGCATACTCGTCGCCGAGGACGACCCCCGGATCGCCGGGGCGCTGTCCACCGCTCTGGAGATGGCCGGATTCGTCGTTGAAACCGAAAGCGACGGCGAGGAGGCGTGGTTTCGCGGCGACACGGAGCCCTTCGACGCCGTCGTTCTCGATCTCGGCCTGCCGACACTCGAAGGACTGGCCGTCCTTAAGCGTTGGCGCAAATCCGGTCGCTCACAGCCGGTCCTGATCCTGACCGCCCGCGACAATTGGGACGAACGCGTCGAAGGGATAGAGGCCGGCGCGGACGACTATGTCGGCAAGCCCTTTCGGATCGAAGAGGTCGTGGCAAGGGTGCGCGCGCTGATCCGCCGCTCCACCGGCCACGCCTCTCCCCGCATCGAAGTCGACAATCTCAGCCTCGACACGCGCACGAAGCAGGTCGCGGTCGACGGCGTCCTGGTTCCGCTCACTCCCCAGGAGTACCGTCTGGTCGCCTACCTGATGCATCAGCAGGGGCGCGTGGTCTCCCAGATGGAGATCACCGAGCATCTTTACGCCCAGGATTTCGAGCGCGAATCCAATTCGGTGGAGGTGCTGGTGGGCCGTGTCCGCAAGAAACTCGGAGCCGACGTCGTGAGGACCCGGCGTGGCTTCGGCTACTTTATCGGCGGTGATCCGACTTGAAGCCCTATTCGCTGCGCCTGCGGCTGCTGCTTTGGGCCGCGCTTGGCGTTTCCCTGGCCCTTCTGGTCGCCGGCATCGCCATCGCTGCCATGTTTACCTCCAATGTCGAACACAGAGTACGCCAGGACCTGGACGCCACCTTCACGCGCCTGGCGGCGCTGATCGATCACGAGTCCTCGCCCCCTTCACTGGCGTCCCCGCTGGCCGATCCGCGATACGATACCCCGTTTTCCGGCCTCTACTGGCAGATCCGGGATCTCGACACCGCGCTCGTGGGCCGGTCCCGTTCGCTGTGGGATTTCGAGCTCCAGGCGGGCTCCCCGCCGGCGAATTCGGACCGCGGGTGGTTTGCGGTCATCGCAGGCCCTGGCGACCACGATTTGACCGCTCTGGTGCGCCAGGTCCGGGTGACCACCGACGCCGGGCCGCGCTCGCTGCGGGTAATCGTCGCCGAGGACCGCTCGATCCTCGGCGCCTCGATCGCTCAATTCGGTCGCGATCTGGCGCTGGCCCTTCTGGTGCTGGGCGCCGGCCTGGTCCTCGCCGCATGGCTGCACGTGCATTTCGGTCTCAAGCCGATGACCGCCATCAGGCAAGGCGTCGAGGATGTCCGCCGAGGCCGCGCCCAACGATTGTCCGGCCGCCATCCGTCCGAGGTGATGCCCCTGATCGGCGAAGTCAACGATCTGTTGCGCTCGCAACAGGCCTCGATCGAATTCGCGCGCGCCCGCGCCGCCGACCTCGCACACGGACTGAAGACCCCGCTGGCCGTTTTATCCACCATCGCCGCCGAGTTGCGCCAGCGCGGCGATGCCAAGACCGCCGATCTGATTGAGCAACTTTCCGGGGAGATGGCCGACCGGGTCGACTATCAACTGCGCCTGTCGCGGCTGCACCAGCGTACCCGCTCGGAGGTGCTCAGCGCCTCGCTAAACAAGGCACTGGACAGGGCGGTGCTGGTCCTCAAGCGCACCCGCGCGGGCGAGGACCTCCAATGGCGGGTCAACGTCGAAGCCGATCTGTGGGTCGACATCGATCCCCACGACCTCACCGAACTGGTCGGCGTCATCCTTGAGAACGCCGCCGAATGGGGCGAATCGACGGTGACCATTGCCGCCCGCCGGCGAGGCGACAAGGCCATCGTCGATGTGGAGGATGACGGCCCGGGTCTGCCCGATCCGCAGCTGCACACGGTCGTTCAGCGCGGCAACAAACTCGACGAGACCGGTCACGGTAGCGGTCTGGGTCTGGCCATCGCCGCCGAGATCGTGCAGCTCAATCGCGGCACGCTCGAATTCGGCCATGCCGGTCTTGGCGGTCTGTCGGTGGCGCTTGCGCTGCCCCTATCGTCGTGAGTGCGGCGGTCGCTGCCCTCGATGGCGTTGCGGTGGCGGGACGCCCGCCGCAACCGCTGCCTGGCGCTCCTAGGGCTGCGCGAGAGCCTGCCGGTCCTCCACCAGTACCCCGTCGGCGATCCGGTCGGACGGATGCACGATCACCTGCTCGCCCGCCTCGAGTCCCGATTTGACTGCCGCATAGCGGGCGTCCCGCGACCCGATCTCGACCCGCCGGACCTCGGCCCTGCCCTCGCTGACCGCATAGAGCGCCCAGTCTTCCTCGAGACGGAACAGCGCCGAATTGGGCGCCAACACCGCGTCCTCGACCCGTTCGACCTCGATGCGCACGAACACCTGGTAGAGATGCCCCAGCTGCCGCCATTCATCGGGGTCGTCGAGAATATCCAGATGCACCCTGACCCGCTGCTCCTCGACGCCCAGCGCCGATATCTTGGTGAACCCGATCGGCTCGATCTGGTGCACCCGCGCGTCGAGGTCCTTGTCGCCGCCCCAGTTGCTGATCCGCGCCGGCGCGCCCGCCTCCTGCCCCTTGATGCGGACCGCGTCTCCGGACAGCAGATCGACCACGACCTCAAGATCGCGCGGATCGCCGACGGTCAACAGCGGCGCCCCGGCCGGCAGCGACCGCGCCGATGCGTTGGAGACCTCGAGCACTTCGCCCGAAACCGGCGCCTCGACGTCCAGCCGCCGTGTCAGCCGCGTATCGCCGCCCGGCTCCATCAGCCGAACCTGCGCCTCCTCGAGCTGGCGCTGCCTGAGTTCCAGCAGCGCTTTCGCGTTCGAGAGCCGGAGATTGGCGCGATCGAGCTCCAGCTGCGCCTGATCGGCCGCCTGCTGGGTGGTCAAACCGCGCGCCAGCAGACGATTTGACCGGTCCACTTCCGACGTCCAGTACGCCATTTCCGCCTCGGCGCCGGAGATTTCGGTCCCGGCCGAGTTGGCCGCCGCCTGGGCGGTCCGCACCGCCGCTTCGGCCTCGGCGCGGCTGCGCTCGTCGAGAAAGCCGCTCAGTTGCGGCACGATGCTGGCGACGATCGTGCCCGCTTCAACCCGGTCGCCGACCTCCAGGGGAATGCGCTGCACGTCACCGCCGATCGGCATCGAAATGTCGTAGGTCGCGCGGACCCGCGCCACGCCCTCGTCGTCGATGGTCACAACGAGCGTCCCGCGCTCCACCGTTTCCAGGTCGACCGGGATCGGCTGCGGCGTGAAGGCCCACCACAATCCGCCCGCACCGACAATCGCGATCACGGCGATGATCGCAATGCGCCGCCATCCCATCGGCCTATTCCCTTGTCTTGAGGACCGCCACCAGATCGAGCCGCGCCACCCGGCGTTGCACCACATAGGCAGAGATGGCCGTCGCCGCCAGTACCACCAGCGAGGCGTTGGCGTAGGTCGTCCGCGCGATCAGCAGCGGAAACCGGAACAACTCGCTCGCCGAGGCTTCCATAATGGAGGTCGCCATTGCGTATCCGAACACCCACCCCAGGGGAATGGCGATGAGCGTCAGAAGCGCCAGTTCGCTGAGGAAGATCTCCGACACCTCCGTGCGCGTGAACCCCAGGACCCTCAGGCTCGCGAGCTCCCGGCCCCGCTCGGAAAGCTGGATTCGCATGGAATTGTAAACAATCCCGAACACGATGATCACCGCCAGCGTCACATAGATGGCCCGCGACAGCCCCATATTCTCCCCGATCGTCTCCCGCAGCGTCTCCAGGGACCGCCGCTGCAGGGTCATCCCGGCGATGGCGGGGGTCGCCTTCACCGATGCGTAAAGCGCATCGGTCCTTGCCTCGTCGATCGCCAAATGCGCCCCGCTCGCCAGGGCCCCCTCGCCCAGCGCCCGGTTGAGCTCGCCGATTTCCATATAGGCGCCGAGCCCCATGAACTGCCGGGTGATCTGCACCACCGGAAGCACCAGCGTCCGGTCCCTGCCGTCGAGGATCTCGGCCTGCACCGTCTCCCCGACCCTTACCCCCAGCGCCTCGGCCATCGCCTCGGACAGCACCAGCCCGCCCCGCGGGATCGAGACGGGCTTCAGATCGACGTCGATGACCCGGTTGAGATCGGTGTGGGCCGGCATGCCGATGAGCTGGCTGCGCCGGTCGATCTGTCCGTGGCTGAGCGACACCGGCACCGCCCGGAACGGCTCGGCGGCAACCACCCCCGGCAACCGGCGCACCGATTCGATGCCGCCCGGACCCATCGGCCGGGTGAAGCTCAGACTCGCCTGCTGGCGCTCGGCGACGAAGAAGCTCGCATCGATCATGAAATCGACCGAATCCTCGGTCGACAGCCCGCCCACCAGCAGCCCCGTGGACAGCGTGATCCCGACAACCGTCAGCACCGCCCGCATAGGCCGGCGGCTCATATTGCGCGCCGCCATCGTCAGGCTGTGGGGCAGCAGCCCGATCAGCCCCATCCGGTCGAGCAGGCCGCGCCGATAGGTGAGCGGCGCCGGCGGCGCCATGGCCACGGCGGCCGACAGCGAGAGCACCGAGCGCACCGCCATCAGCGCCCCCGCCGCCCCGGCGGCGAGCGCCGCCAGCCCCGAGATCGCGAAGACGTCCGGGCGGTCCTGGAAGAACAGGAACGGGAATTTGTAGAACTCGGCATAAAGCGCCGCCATGCCGCGCCCGGCCCACATCCCCACGCCCCAGCCGATCACCACCCCGAGCATCGAGATCACCAGCGCCAGCTTCATGTAGTGCCAGGCGATCGACCAGGAATGATACCCGAGTGCCTTTAACAGCCCGATCTGCTCGCGTTCCAGCGTGATCAGCCGCGCCAGGGTCATGTTCACCAGAAACGCCGCCACCGCCAGGAAGATGGGCGGCAGCACGTAGCTCATCGCCTCGAGCTGGGTGAGCTCGGAACTCAGGAACGCATGGCTGATCTGGTCGTCCCGACCGTAGGCCCCCCTGCCGCCGAACGGCTTGAGAATGTCATCGAGCCGCTCGATCACCTCGGGCTCGACGGCGCTGCGGGACAGTTCCAGGGAGATCGAGTTGAAAGCGCCGACAAGATCGAACGCCGCCGCGGCGTCCGAGTAGGGCATCCAGACGATCCCGAAACGCCGATTGTCGGGCAGGATGCCGCCGCCGCCGACCGAATAGATGAACTCCGGCGACAGAGCGATGCCGACGATCCTCAGCGTCATTTTCTCCCCGCCCAGGATCGCCGAAAGCTGGTCTCCAGGGTGAAATCCGTGCGCCTCCGCGAACGGGCCCGAGACCGCGATCTCGCGGCGATTGGGGCTCGGCGCCCCGCCTTCGATGTAGTAGAGCCCGTTCAGACGCGGCTCGCCGAGGTCGG
>Ga0315553_10004546_pt1 | contig 10430 bp, 8 predicted proteins | sample SalMarSW160140MG_FD_203099 | JGI IMG/M metagenome (GOLD analysis project Ga0315553, IMG submission 203099) | Salt marsh sediment microbial communities from the Plum Island Ecosystem LTER, Massachusetts, United States - Salt Marsh Sediment SW1601-40 ... | reverse complement strand
CCCGCTCCGAAAACGCCAGCGTGGTGAGATGCTTCCCCGCCGCAATGTCGCGTAGTACTTGCTGGCGACTGGCCAACCGCGGCGAAGCGGAAATCGCCTGCGCCGCTACCACGTGCATCACGTAAATCATGGCCGTCGAGGGGCACGCCATAGCCAGTTGCTCGGTCGCGGCGGCGAAAACGCGCGGCGGCTGCCCCTTGCCTCCGAACTCGGTCGGCACACACAAACCGAAAAACCCCTGCTCGGCCAGCGCGGCAAGCGCCTCGGTCGGAAACCGCCCCAAGCGGTCGACTTCCGCCGCGGCGGGAAGTGCGACCTCGCTAGCCAGTTTTCGAGCGGCGTCGCACAAGGTGCCGGCCGCGCCATCGAGCGCGTACATATTCATCATGTCTGGCGACGCAAAAGGCGCCGGTTGAGAAGAGGCCTAAGAGTAGCGAACCCCGGCCCGGTGATCGCAAGCCGGTCGTTCGCGTTCAAAAGTGCCAGTTGAGAATGAAGGCGATCGCATTGAACACTTCGCCGTCGGCCGCAGGCACCGCGTTGCCGTCGATCCGCTCGTGAATGTATTCCAGGTACAGGTCGACGTTCTCGGTCACTGTCACGGTCATGCCCGCCACCACCATGTTCTGGTGCCCATCGGGGTTGGCGTCGAGCGAGTTGGAATACGAACAGCGGTACGTGACGGGGCCCCGCGTGTAGTGCACTCCGCCGAGAAAGTTGGTGATGCGATTGCTCGGCCCGCCCGAGACGTAGCGGGTCGGATTCATCACGCCGAAGTGCTGCATCCCTTCGGCAAACAGCTTCCACGGACCACGGGTATAGGTGAGGTCGACGCCGTATCCGCCGATCGTCTGGTCGTTGAGCAGGGCGGTGCGGCTGTCGATCTGGCCGACCAGCCCCGAGAATCCCAGCGCGACCACCGAGCCGTCGGATCGCGTCCAGGTGGGCACGAGCCGCGCGACGCCGATGTTCTGTTCGGTGTAGTCGACTACGCTCTCGGCATCGGCTCCCGCGAACGAGCCGTTGCTCTGGTCTTCGTGGAAGAAGAATTGCACGTAGCTGTCGACCTTCAGGCAGTCGTCGATCTCGGTCGTCTTCTCCCACGACAGCCCATAGTCGGCGTCGAGCTTGAACCCGTCGAAGTAGGGGGCGTTGCCGAAGAAGACGCCGTCCCAGAACAGGCCGAACTGCTTGTAGACGAGGCCTCCCTTGAGCGTTCCCCACTCGTCGTCCTGCACGTAGGCGTAGGCTTCCCAGGGCCACGTCTTTTGATCGATGAAGGTGCGGAACGTATTGGTTTCGCGCATCCGCAGCTCGACGTGCGCGCCGTACTTGCGGCCCCACCCAGCGTCGTACGCTGGATCGAAGTACAGATACCAGAAGTACGTGTTCCGCAATCCTGGAATGCCGTACCCGCTGCCGCTGCCGATGAGGTTCTTCTGCCACCAGTGCCAGGCGCCCCCCGTCACGGGGAACGTGAAGCAGCCACGCTCGACGCTCAAGAGGTCGGCGACGCGGTCGAGATTCCAGCACGTATCGGGAAACAGGGCCTCGCGGGAAACGACCCACGGCTCGCACGACATGCAACCGCACGCTGTGCAGTCGCAGTGCGAGCAGCCGCCATCCGCGCAACCGAATACCGGCGAATCGCTGCCGTAGTCGGCGTGTTCCTCGCCGGCGCTCGCGATTCCTTGTGGGCAATCGCCGGATGTGCACAATTCCGATTGCCAATCCGCCGATTCCCACGAGATTGATCCCCGCCGCTGCCAGTCCGACGCGCCCACGACCGCCGGGGGAGCGGCCGACTGCGACCAGTAGCTTTCCGCGCCGTTGCGTGGGGAACCGATGGTCTGCGCGGGTGCTTGGGTAGCCGCCAACGTGCACAGAAAGACGGCGCACGCCGCGCATACCGCCAGCGGGCAGTTCCGTTTCGCTCGCATCATGCCTCGACTCCGTTCGGCGAACCAGTCCATTGATGTCGGCGGCGCGGCGAGATCGACAAACCGGTCGCATCTTTCGCGCTGTCACTATTTTTCGTTCAACGTCCAATCCCACTCGATGATCTTCAGCTTGAACTGGCCCGACTTGAGAAAATCGCGCCTGTCTTTATCGAGCCAATCGATTAGGTAAAGTACGGGCTCGTCCCCCTCGACGGGCCGAACGGGATCGTCAAGGAATTTCGGGCCGTACCACTCGAAAATCTTGGAGACCTGCACCTCGCCCTTCTCGCGGTCGACCTGGAAATGCCGCTCGTCGCTCACGAACCGTCGGGCGGCCGCCTCGAGATCGTCGTTTAACCGAGCGCCCGTGTACGCCCCCGCCTTCAGCGGCAGGCACCCCCGATCGGCGCACACCACGGCGAAGTGGGCCCGCATGTCTTTGTAGTTGGCGATCAGCCGGTCGTACTCGATTTCGCTGACCGTGAGCTCCTCGCCGGCCACGGGGAACTTGAGCTTGTCGAAGAAGCCGTCGACGTCCTTGGGCGTGTGCACCGGGTAGTGGTCGAGGATGGCCTTGATGCAGCAAGAATTGTAGGCGTTGATGTAGAACGCGATCTGCTGCTCGCGCGACATCTGCTTCAAGTCGGCCTGGGCCTGCCACCGCAGGAATGCCTCGAACCGCCCGAGGTCGGCTTCGCTCGCTTTCAGGTCGGCATAGCGGAAGTAGTCGCCCTGGACGTACTTCTTCAGAATGGCGTCGTAATCGGCCGGCGTGCCGACTTCGTCGTCGGCCGACGCGCGTAGAGGCGCGCAGAATAGAGGCGCGCACAAGAGCGTCGCCGCCAGCAAGCCCACAAGCCGCCGCGGCAAAATCGATCGGTTTCCAACTGGCATGAGGTACGCTCGTTTCCAAAGATAGCTGGCGCTCGCGCCACGGGACATGCCCGACTCCAAGGCCGCGCCCGGCGGCCCGGAACGGGCCGTCAAAACATCGCACCGCAATGGGCGCAGACCAAGGTTCGAACATGGGCCCGGTGCCCGCACTGCGCGCAGGTCTTTTGCGGCGCGGGGCGGCGCGGCTGGGGGGCGCTATCGCCCGACCTGCCGCGGCACTGCGTGTGCACGCTGGCCCTGGAATGGATCGGCTCGCCGCAGACGGGGCATATTCGCTCGCCGCCTTCAGGTTTGCCGGACTTTGCGCGGTCTTTCATAAGCACGTCATGATGCCCCACGCCGCGGCACTTGTCCAGCAAGAAGATCAAGTTTGCGAAATCCCTGGCGCGGGCGCCGATCGGGTCGTCCCTTTGTTGCCCAGTCGTGTAAGAATTATCATGACTTGGTAGAAGCACGGCGAAATCGCAAGCGACGACGCAAACCTTGGCGGTTCGCCTACCCCCGCCCCGCCGGTTCAGGAAAGACCTACATGATTGAAAACCAGTCGGAATCCGCATCTCCCGACGTCGTCGTCATCGGCGGCGGACCCGGTGGAGCGACCGCCTCGACGCTCATGGCCATGCAAGGCCTGCGCGTGCAGCTCTTCGAGCGCGACCACTTTCCCCGCTTCCACATAGGCGAATCGCTCATCCCCGAAACGTACTGGGTGCTCAAGCGGCTGGGCATGCTCGAAAAGATGCGGGCCAGCCACTTCGTCAAAAAATACAGCGTGCAGTTCGTGGGCCAAAGCGGCAGGCTCTCCGAGCCGTTCTACTTCATGGAGCACAAGCCGCACGAATGCTCGCAAACGTGGCAGGTGTTGCGGAGCGAGTTCGACAAGATGATGCTCGACAACGCCCGCGAGCATGGCGTCGACGTGCATGAGGGCGTCCGCGTGACCGAGGTGCTCATGGAGGGCGATCGGGCCGTCGGCGTGCGCATCCTGGCCGAAGACGGCACGCCGCGCGAAGTGCGCTGTCAGGTGGTCGTCGACGCCAGCGGACAAAGCTCGGTGCTCATGAGCCGGTTGGGTCTGCGGCAGTTTGATCCCGAGCTGAAGAAGGCCGCCCTGTGGACCTACTTCCAAGGTGCTCGCCGCGAATCGGGCCGCGACGAAGGGGCCACGCTCGTGCTGGCCGTGCAAGGCAGGAAGGGCTGGTTCTGGTACATCCCCCTGCACGACGACATGGTGAGCGTGGGCGTGGTGGCTTCGTACGACTACCTGTTCAAGAACCGCGCCGACAAGGACCACGAAACCATCTACTGGGAAGAGGTCGAGCGCTGCCCGGCCGTCAAGGAGCGCATCGCCGGCGCCGAGCGCGTGGCAGGCTTTCGCGCCGCCCGCGAGTATTCGTACCGCTCGCGCAAAACTGCCGGCGACGGCTGGGTGCTGGTGGGCGACGCCCTGGGGTTCTTGGACCCGCTCTATTCGTCGGGCGTGCTCTTGGCTCTCAAATCGGGCGAGCTGGCCGCCGACGCGGTGGTCGAAGGCTTATCGAAGGGCGACACCTCGGCCGCGCAGCTCGGCAAGTGGGCCCCGGAATTCAACAAGGGCATGGACCGCATGCGTCGTCTCGTGTGCGAATACTACGACGGCTTCAGCTTCGGCCGCTTCGTGAAGAAGCACCCGCAATTCAAGGGCCTGCTGACCGACCTGTTGATTGGCGACCTGTTCAAGGAAAGCGTCGACGAAGTGGTAGCGCCGATGGACGAAATGAAAAAGTCGGCCGCTACGGCGCCGGAGTGAGGGCAGCAACGATCGGATCAGTAGTAATGCTGGATGAACAAGAGAATCACGTAACAGTTTAGCCGTCTGTAGTTGATGTTGGTGATTTTGGGGGTTGTGGTTTATGACAGTTCACGTTAGCGACTAAGGTACCCTATGGCTGCCGGACACGCGGAGCGCGAGTACGATGCCCCGGAAAGGAGGGTCGCCATGCCACGATTGTATCGGCAAGCAACGATGCGCAATCGACGCCAGAGCATACAGTCAAACTACCCCTCCGAGACAAACCGGTCAAACAGAATCTCAGCAGTGCCGGCCGCTTGCGAGCCCCAGCCTTGCAGGGCACGGGTCAACGTCAACGTCAACGTGCAGAACGCAACTTCCGAACGAAGAGTCGCAATAACCAACGCGTTTCCCCCTCTCCCGCGAGGCCAAATTACTTCCCGCGAATGCTGCTCAGGTAGCCGGTGGTGGCGAGCATCTCGCCGGTGCGCTGGTAAACGGCCGGGCCGTCCAGCGCCCGTTACGCGACGATGTCCCGCACCACGTTGCCGTACACGTCCGTCAGCCGGTAGTCGCGGCCGCCGAAGCGGTAGGTGAGGCGCTCGTGGTCGATCCCGAGCAAGTGCAGAATCGTGGCGTGCAGGTCGTGGAAGTGCACGATGTTCTCCACCGAGTGCCAGCCGAACTCGTCGGTGGCGCCGTAAGTCTGGCCCCCTTTCACGCCGCCCCCGGCCAGCCACATCGTGAAGCCGAACGGGTGGTGCTCGCGGCCGTCGGTTCCCTCGGCCGTGGGCGTGCGGCCGAATTCGCCCCCCCACCACCAGCGTGTCGTCCAAGAGCCCGCGCGACTTGAGATCGGCCAACAGCGCGGCGATGGGCTGATCGACCGCCTGGCACCGCTTGGGCAGCCGATCGCGCAGGCCGCTGTGGTGGTCCCAGGCGTTGTTCTCCGGGGCGTCGAAGAGCTGCACGAAAAGTGGCAGTGGGGCAAGTCACTCTCGCCGACGCTTTGGGTTACAAGGATGCTGGCAACTGTCGGGTCCGCGGAAAGACAGGCAGTGGGCGTTTCTCCGCAAGTCGCCCGCCGCCTTTGTCAGACCGATGCAGCGCCGGTAGAATCGGGTAACGGCTTGGCTGGCTCGGCTTGCCCCACTGCCGGCGCACAGTGGCCGTGGGCATCGATCAGCGTGACCGTCCATAACGTCCATACCGTCCACTGGCCGGCGCCGCGACAATTGAAACCCGACAATCAGTGGCCCCCGGCAACCAACCCAACCATTCCCGCGCCGCGCACGAAGCGCAGCGCCCCACGCTCGAAGCGCAAGGACCGCACCCCAATATGACCAAATTCATCTTCGTCACCGGCGGCGTCGTCAGTTCCCTTGGCAAAGGGCTGACCAGCGCCTCGATCGGCATGCTGCTCGAACGGCGCGGGCTTCGCGTTCGCATGCAGAAGCTCGACCCGTACATCAACGTCGACCCGGGCACCATGAGCCCGTTCCAGCACGGCGAAGTGTACGTGCTCGACGACGGCAGCGAGACCGACCTCGACCTGGGCCATTACGAGCGGTTCACGCACAGCCCGCTGACCCGCGATTCGAACTACACCACGGGGCAGATTTACCTGTCGGTGATCGAGAAGGAGCGGCGGGGCGAGTTTTTGGGCAAAACCGTGCAGGTGATTCCCCACGTCACCAACGAAATCAAAGGGGTCATCCGCAAGCTGGCGGACAAAGACGTCGACATCGTCATCACCGAGATCGGCGGCACCGTGGGCGACATCGAAAGCCAGCCGTTCCTCGAAGCCATCCGCCAGTTCTCGCTCGACGTGGGCAAGGAGAACTGCCTCTACATCCATCTCACGCTCGTGCCCTATTTGAAGGCGGCTGGCGAGCTCAAAACCAAGCCGACGCAGCACTCGGTGGGCCAATTGCGGCAGATCGGTATCCAGCCCGACATTCTCATCTGCCGCAGCGAGCGCTCGATCAGCCGTGAAGACCGGCAGAAGATCGCCCTGTTCTGCAACGTGCCGCTCGAAGCGGTGATCGAGGAGCGCGACAAGGATTTTTCGATCTACGAAGTGCCGCTGAGCCTGGTCGAAAACAACCTCGACGAGCTGATCGTGGCCCGGCTCCAGCTTCGCGCCGGCTCGCTTTCGCTCGACGACTGGCGCGAGCTTTTGCACCGGCTCCGCAACCCGCAGCACGAAATCGCCGTGGCCCTCGTCGGCAAGTACGCCCAGCACAAGGACGCCTACAAGTCGATCTACGAGGCGCTCGACCACGCCGGCATGCACCACAGCGCCCAGGTGCGCGTCAGCCGCATCCAGAGCGAGGAGATCGAAAACGAAGGGCCCGAGCGGCTGCTCGCCGGGCACGACGGCATTCTGGTGCCCGGTGGGTTCGGCGAGCGCGGCATCGAGGGCAAGGTGCAGGCCATTCAGTTCGCGCGGCAGCGGCAGGTGCCCTTTCTCGGCCTGTGCCTGGGCATGCAGTGCGCGGCGATCGAGTTCGCCCGCAATGTCGTGGGTCTGGCCGGCGCCCACTCGACCGAATTCAACAAAGACACGCCTTACCCGGTGGTGTGCTTGCTCGACGAACAAAAGAAAGTCGTCGACAAAGGGGGCACGATGCGGCTCGGTGCCCAACCGGCTCGCTTGCTGGATGGCAGCCGCGCCGCCGAAAGTTACGGCGCGCTCGAAATCAGTGAGCGACATCGCCACCGCTACGAGTTCAACAACGTGTACCGCCAGCAGTTCTCGGCCCACGGCATGGTGTTCTCCGGCACCAGCCCCGACGGCCAGCTTGTCGAAATCATCGAACTGTCGGGCCATCCGTGGTTCGTGGCCGTGCAGTTCCACCCCGAGTTCAAGTCAAAGCCCACCGAGCCGCACCCGCTGTTCGCGGGTTTCGTGGGCGCGGCAGTCGACCGACGCGCCGCACGCGGCGAACGTACACGCGAGATTGAAATTTCGCACGACGTAGAGTCCTAAACGAAGAACTGATCCGAAACCCGTCGGGGACTGGCTCAGGTTCAGTTTTCAGTGTTCAGTTTTCAGTCGGAAGAGGTAAGTTGTTGGTCGTTGGTTGTCAGTTGTTGGTTGCCGACTGTCCATGTCGTCCATAACGTCCATGGCGTCCATTCCGCTCCTACTGAAAACTGAACACTGAAAACTAGAATCGTGCCTGTCCCCCTCTCTGGGACGGGTTTCGGATAAGCACCAAAAGGCTATGAACGCAGAACGGGAAAAGCCGGCCAAGTCGCGGCTCATAGTCGACGAAGACTGGAAATCGCGCGTCGAGGCCGAGAAAGAAGCCGCAAAAACCGCTGCAGAGGGCGGAACAACTGCCGAATCCGCCGCGGCCGACGATACGAGTGCAACTGGCCAATCCGAAGCTGCGGCGCAATCGACATCGCAATCGGAAGCCACGACGCGGTCGAAGCCGCAATCGGCGGCGGGAAAGACCGAAAAAGCGCCGCCGCAACTGCCGCCCGCTTCGTTTGTTCTGCTGGTCACATCTTTGGCGACTCAGGCCATGGCCCTGCTGGGCGAAGCCGAGTCCCCCACAAAAGACCCGAACGACCCGGAGGCGGATCCCCAAGTACTGTCTGCCTCCGCCCTCGAGCTGGCCCGCCACGCCATAGACACGCTGCACATGCTCGAAGAAAAAACCCGCGGCAACCTCGTCCGCGAAGAATCGGCCGTCCTGTCCTCCACCCTGCACGAGCTCCGCATGACCTACGTCGCCATCCGCGACCGGAAACCAAAGTAAGTCCCGCCTGCCGGGCGATGCCTGATTGGGCGATACATTAGTCTGCCGGGAATCAAGTACCCCCGATGAACGACCAACGGGCACAGCACGTGACTCCGCCAGGCTTTTCGGAGCGTACGTGGTTCAATGCAGTTGACTGGAGCGACGTCCCGGATGTGGCTGGAGTGTACATCATCTACGATAACGACGAAGTGTTGTACGTCGGCATGGCTGGGCGCGATGGAAAGGGCAGCCTCAGGAGGCGCTTGAAGGACCACTCGTCGGGACAAATTGTCAACATGTTCGCGCAGTACCTGTTTCTCGCGCGAGTACAATTCACGTCTGCGGAACAAATCACGCATCCGCGCGCCGCAAAGGCCGCATGTCGGGAATACGTTTTCGAGCGGTGCTCCTTCCGTTACAAGGCTTTAACGAGTGCGGCTGAAGCACGTGAATTAGAGGGCAAGCTCAAGCGCGAATTGCAGCCAGCTTTTAACGCGAACGGTGGCGAGTGAAGCGGAAGCGCCGGTTGGCGAACACAGCGAATCCCAAAGACCAGCAACCAGGTCAGATCCCACTATTCCAGGCTGAACGCGATGGCCATGTTGATGTTGTTCATAAGCCACAGTTCTGCCGATCGGGTCGTGGTCGAGCCGCTCGTCGACCTTATTCGAAGCGCATTGCCACTGAGTGCTGACGACATTCGATGCACAAGTGTCGACGGCTATCGCCTGCCCGCGGGCGCGCCTACGGATGACGCAATTCGGCGTGAAGTTGATTCGGCAAAATCGTTCATCGGCATCATTTCGCCGGCAAGTCTCCGGTCAATGTATGTCGCATTCGAACTTGGGGCCCGCTGGGGAGCCGGGAAGCATCTAATCCCGCTACTCGCGCCCGGCATCCAGGCTCGTCAACTGGCAAGTCCGCTGTCTGGAATCAACAGCCTGCGCCTCGACGAAGCTGCACAACTGCATCAGCTTATCCGAGACCTGGCAGAGCAGCTTGGGCTGCAGGTTCCATCGGCAGCGGCATACCAGAAGCACGTTGACGCGCTGCTCCAAGTCGTTAACTCGCTCGAAGTATGTGGTGCGAGTGAACATTCCCAAGAAGCGCTACCGGACAAGGCAAAGGCACAACCCGCGCTGAAAGGCATCGAGTTTTCTGCGCTTCAAGCTGTGGCCCAGCTTGGTCAGGCATCCATCGACCAAGTCGCCGAGCGATTGAACGTTTCGGTCGACAAGGCAGCGTATTACCTTGAAGAATTGTGCCACACGCACAAACTCGTAAGCAAGTTCTACAATCTTGGACCTGGTGCTATGACTCAGTATTACTTGAGTCATGACGGGAGAGGCTACCTGATCGAGCGTAATGTGATCAATTGAGTGAGGCGATGGCGCATCACCGGTTCACATCGACTCGTCGTAGGAAGGCAAACCATGCCGACGAATCCCTTAAAGAAGTTCCGGGCCGAAGTTATACGATTGAAATCGCTGTCCACCATCGGCACGTACTCTTTTGACCAGTCCGCGAAAGCTATTTCCGCGAATATCACATCCAGCGTTCTCGATCCTCACCAGCCCATTGAGCTGGTTTCGGGAACTACGGATAGCAATGCATTTGCTCTTCTCCACCGCCTTAACTCTCAATTCCCGCGTTATCTGCGTGAGACACTGTTTGTCCGGATTATCTCCGCGCTAGAGGTGTACTTTTTGGACGTTGTTAGGGAAGTGTTCCTTTCCCGACGCGACCTCTTTCAGACCGAGCAGCGACTTGAGCTCAGCTATGGCGAGCTTCTTGCTGCGGAGTCCGTCACGGAACTATGGTCTAAGTTGATCAACAAAGAATTACGAAAGCTTCAGAATCAGGGATTCAAGGAAGTCGTCAAATTCTTCCGCAATCGCTTGGGAATTAATTTCGACGAGGCTTCGATCTCAGTGTCTGCCCTCGAGGAGTATCATGACCGGCGTCACATCCTTGTGCACAGGCTTGGCAGAACGGATCATGAGTACCGCCGCCGACACGACACCGGTCGTAAGACAGTGACCGTGACGCAAGAGTACTTCCTCGGTTGTGTTG
>Ga0315553_10004545_pt1 | contig 10434 bp, 8 predicted proteins | sample SalMarSW160140MG_FD_203099 | JGI IMG/M metagenome (GOLD analysis project Ga0315553, IMG submission 203099) | Salt marsh sediment microbial communities from the Plum Island Ecosystem LTER, Massachusetts, United States - Salt Marsh Sediment SW1601-40 ... | reverse complement strand
ATACGATGCATGGCCGGGACGAGGTGTACGGTTTGTGTCCTGATATTGCTTGATATGAATGAAATGACGATCAAGGTTGGGAATCAGAATCGACAGCGGTGTCCCGTTTGTGTGGTTCCTGTTTCCCGCACCTTCGACGGTGTCGGCAGCGTTTAGGCCGGTGTAGATAATCGGAAGGTCCGGCTCTTTTCGCGGACTGGACAACTCGTCGGCACCGGGCTTTCTTAAAAGCAGGTCGCCGTAAATTTCCTGCTCGGTCAGCAACATACCTGGTGGAACACCGTGCACCATAGATGTCAGGCCTTCCTGATAGGAACCGCCCGCAACTGTTACCTGAAAACAACGCCCTATGTGACAACCTAACATACCTATAATCTCCTAAAAACGGTATTTTATCTAAGCTCGTAGAATGAGCCGAAAGGCCTAAATTTGTAATTTTAAGTAGAATATCGAATCTTTCCTGCAAAATCAATATTTTTAACTTTGTCTTTATTAAGGCGAAAATTTCAATATGGTTAAACAAGTCCCCTGGGGACAAGTTGTCCAAGTTGCCAAGTGTTGGGTTTGTATTGGCTTTGTTTTTGCGGAATACTCCGCGAGTTATTTTTTTGTAATCCTTTTGTTCGTAATGACTTATGCTCATTTGCTCACTTTCTAAATTGGGTTTGTTTTGAGTAAAAACAGAATACAGGAGACAGAATACAGAGGACAGAAGACAGAAAACAGAAGGCAGAGGACAGAAGGCAGAAGACAGACGGTTTAGTGGTCATGTAAATTCCCCCGATTGATGATGAGCCTGGCGAGACATCCTATATTGAATTGTCGAGCGAATATTATAATAAAAAACGGTGAAAATGCAAGGAAAAACTCTTATCCGAAACAAAATCAAATAGCAATCCGTCTTCGTCCGGTGGACTACGCCGAGACGCTAATGTGAAAGCAAAATTACATATCAAAAATCAAAAGTTTTAAGAATTATGGTACGGATGGCAACGGGAAGCTTACCTGCCGGCGAAGTTGGTTGGGTGCAGCGCGTTGTTAGCCGTTTTTTCTCTTATACTCTTTAAGCAAATCAGTGACCAAGATACTATCGATGGTCATCCCCTGAATGTTGCAGTCGATGATTTTGACGTTTGACATGTCCACCCTGCGGAAGGTGCTGTCGCAGAGCGTGGCTTGCTCAAACATAACGGGTCTCTGTCGTGCCTGCCTGCCGTCTTTGTCCGGGGGCGGGCCGATGTGTTTGAAGGTCGCGCCGCCTATCTGAACTGCCGATACCTGGATGTCGCTAAGGTTGATATCATGGAACCTCGTTTTGCTCAGGTTCACATTGTCGAAATCGGCTCCGGATAGATCTACGTCGAGAAACCTGGAGCCGGAAATATTCACATGCTCAGCGAGCTGTTTCCCGCATTTGATTGTTGGTTTCATTCGTGCCATCCTTTCATTTTCATCCAACATAATAACATACAACACGATACCTACTGATTTTATGCTACCATTGTGCTAATGGCAAGAAAATCATGACACTAAAGTCGAATCGAATTCACTGCATAACGGCCTAGCTCAGCGGGGCGACGTCGGGATTGTCCTTATTGACCTAATTGTTATTTTTCTCAGTAGTTTTTTGGAAATGTGCAGCTACTCATTTCCAGAACACTGCGGATCGGGGAACGGCGCAAACTCCACAAGGGCATAAACATCTTGCTTTGACCAAGTCAACGCCCAACCACGAGTTCTAGGGTCTTTTTGTAACTGTAAGTATTCCGCTTTATCTCGTAGATGGGCTATATCTTTAGTGTTTTTGGATTTGATTTTCAAGCATCGAACAGTCACACCAACGTGCTGGCCATTTTTGAGTGAAAGTACTCCAAGAAGATCGTTTATAAACTGATCTTGTTCTGGTGGAAAGCTCATAACTGGTGTTAACCAGAGTTCTATATAAGCTCCATATCCAAGAGGGGGAGCCTTATACCATACAACACCTTTTGTCTCCTTCTTCTCAGTGGAAGCCAAGCGAAGTTCCGTTGATGGTATGATAATTCTAAAGAGATGGACGACACTACTCTCTGGGTAAATGTTTCGGCGCTTCCATTTTTGTATATGCCTCTCTTGATTCCGCTTTCCTGTTGTAGCAAAAGACTCAGAGGTGTGTGAGTACTGGCAATCACCCGATTCGTGAAGACTCACCTTTATATCGGAAGCCAACATACGAGAGGATAGATAGACATCATTGCGATTCACCCATATTTTCCAAGTCGTTGAGTGAGAACCTGTGTACTCACCGATACAAAAACGTAATTCTTTCTTCACAATTCTCCTAACATGGCGGCTCAGTGGGCGTGCAATAGCGAGGTCCAACCGCAGCCGCTTGTTATGTGTTTCTATTTTCTGCATCGCGCAGCTGTTTAAACCAAAACTGGAGATCGCTTAGGCAGATGTTTCTGGGTACTGGATTGCCTTCGGCGCAGAAGCCATTGATTATTTGGCCCAAATATAAAGATTCACCTGTTCTTCGGGGATGACGAGCTAGGCTTGATTTAAAGTAATCCGAGTAGACGAAGTAATGGTGCGAATGAATAAAAGAATTCCAAACACGAGTAAGATCATCTTCAGGCTTAGTGTCAATGATTTCTGTCTCTTCCATTGCTCGCTGGTTGGGAGAGCCCCATCCTTTCTTAAGAAGATCAATTGCGCTCACATCAGTTTTTGGCGCACCATAGCCAAAGACAGTAAACATGAAGGCGTCTTCCATATAGCTTCGCATGTCCTTCCACTGGGTTGATAGCATAGGATCTGATTCATAGTTTTTCTCTGTTACTGGGTATAATAGGCGTGTTGGCTGCAGAGGTTTTTTGCATTTGCTACAATGACTTCCTTTTAAGCCAATAATTTTATCTTCTATACAGCAAGCAACCTTAACATTGCCATGCAAAAAAAGAGAATTTGGAAGGCTGCCAACATTTCTGTTTCGCTGGATTGCCTGAACAAGGAAAGGATCCCAATTGAACGTTGCTATCAGATCTTTGTCTCGAAGGGAAAGTACGAGGTAATCATATATTGTTGGCTTTAGAGGTAAGACAAGATTGTCAAAATAATTATAAATCTTCGTCTCCAGTTCGAACCTGATAGGAGTGAGTGAGTCAATGTTATGTATTTCAGCGTAGACATCTTCAAAATTACGTGCTAAATAAACAATATTGGTTTTGTCAAGGAGATCTTTTAGGTTAAGGAGTTCTATAAGGTCGTTCATTAAAGGTACTGGTTTCCCATTGGCGTCGCCATTGGGTAATGCTGCTCGACTTGCTCCAGCTCCTAGTAGGACAACATGCGGGCGCCCCATTCCACAAGACGCAATTTCATCTTCACGCGTGATGTTCCTTTTAGGATAATGTTCCATTCCCTGATCCTTCTTTGTCTTAACTGAGTTATAACCGATTATATTATATCGGGCAGATAGATTCTTTTTTTCACATGAAAGTTTTAAAATACCCAATTACTATGATAAAAACAGAAGGGAAAGGGCCAAAGGCAAAAGGAAAAACACGGCGTTTATCATGTAACCAGTAGAGATTGCCGCGGCCTTCGACCTCGCAATGACTGGCTTTAATTTATATCTCGTATCTCGTGGGCGTATTAGAAACTGGATTCCCGCTTTCGCGGGAATGACATCTTTTTTTTGGCAAGAACTGCAAGGGTCAGGACGGCATCGGGGGAATCCGTCTTCGCCATTCTACTTCGCTAAAGCTTCGAAGAATCCGGCTACGCCGGACAGGTGCGTGATTGGATTTATTTTAGTTTCATGTTTGCGCCGATGGTTTGCATAAGTTGTACATAAGAGGGGAAGGTGACGTTTATGGCCTCGGCGGTGTCGATAACGCATTCTTCGTCGAGCATTAAGCCCGCAAGTGACAGGGCCATTACTATTCTATGGTCGCTTCTGCCGTCAAGTTCCGTGGCCCGTGACTCGTGACTCGTGGCTCGTGGATTGGCGTGTATTATAAGGCCGTCGGGCAGCTCTTCGACATCCACGGCCAATTTTTTAAGCTCTTCTGCCATACATTTGATTCGGTCGGTTTCTTTGCTTCGTGCCTGCGGGACGTTTATTAGTTTTGTTGTACCTTCTGCGAAAGCCGCGGTGACAGCCATTGCAGGCAGGGCATCCGGTGTTCTGTTTAGGTCGAGTTCAGCGCCTTTAAGTGGAGAGGCTTTTATTGTTATTGAGTTGGATTCGATGCTGATGTCAGCACCCATCGCCCGAAGGTAGTCAACCACGGCCTTGTCCGGCTGGCTGTCCGAGAAATCCAGGCCGAGCAGGGTCACTTCATCGGCGAGCAGGGCGGCTGCGCAGAGAAAGAACGTGGCGCTGGAAAAATCAGCAGGAACCGCAGCGCCGAAGGCCTTGTAGCTCTGGTTACCTTTGATTTTGAATTTGCGCATCTGCTGATTTTCGTATTCTATTTGCTGTTTGTCGAGCCAGTCGAGGGTCATTTGTACGTAGTCCGGCTCGTTTAACAGTGTGACAATTATTTCCGTATCGTTGCTCGCCAGAGGGGTACATAGCATCAGGCTGGAAAGATATTGGCTGGTTGATGCAGCTATCGTGATTTTTCCGCCTGTTAGTTTGCCGGCTATCCTGACAGGGGCCTTGCCATTGTCTTTAAGGCTTGAGCATTTTGCTCCCAGTTTATTAAGTGCATCCATTAGTGGGCCGACAGGTCGGCTCCGGATTTGCTCATCGCCGGTGAATGTGGCGGCCTGGTTAGGTGGCAGCAGGGCGGCTGAACCCATTGCAATGCGCAATGTTGTGCCGGAGTTGCCCACGTCAATAGTTTCTTTCGGGGCGACGATTTTTCCACCCGTGCCGATTACCTTCCACGATTCTGAGGCCTTGGTGTCAATCCTGGCACCCAACGCTCGGTAACAGGCGACTGCTGCCTGCGTATCGCCTGAGTCCAAGGGGTTACGGATAAGGCTTTCGCCCTTTGCCAAAGAGGCGATTGCAACAGCGCGGATTGTATGCGATTTCGATGCGGGGATTGTAACCGTTCCTTTTAGCCGAGATTTTCTTACAGTTAATTTCATAGCAGGCTAATAATTAAGAACCATTCGCGATTATGATGTTTGTGCCGCTGCCTGGTTGACCAGGAATAATACTGCCATTCTTACGGCTAAGCCGTTGGTTACCTGTTGCAGGATAGCACTGTTGCGGCCGTCAGCGACCTCACTTTCTATCTCCAGACCCCTGTTAATCGGGCCCGGGTGCATAACCAGAATATCCGGCTTTGCCCTTTTCATACGCTCGACAGTTAGTCCGAAGTAGTGTGCGTATTCGCGGATCGAAGGGAAGGGATTGCCGCCCATCCGTTCGAACTGGATGCGAAGCATGTTTATGACATCGACTTTTTCGATAACTTCATCAAGCGAGTAACTCACGTTGACCGGCAGCCGGCCGACCTCGGCGGGTATAAGTGTCGGCGGGCCGACAAATGTGACTTCTGCACCGAGTTTCGTCATCGCCCACATGTCACTGCGGGCAACGCGGGAGTGTGTTATATCTCCCACTATCGCTATTTTCAGACCCTGTAATGAGCCTTTGATTTTCCGGATGGTATAAACATCCAAAAGACCCTGTGTGGGATGCTCACAAAAGCCATCGCCGGCATTAACCACGCTGGCGTTGATGTTCCTGCTTAGAAATGTCGGTGCCCCGGCTGCGTTGTGCCGAATAACAACGATATCAATCCCCATTGCCTCCAGGTTTCTGGCTGTGTCCAACAGTGTCTCGCCTTTGCTTACAGAGCTGTCTTTCCTGGTGAATTCTATAATATCGGCGCTTAGCCTGTTTGCTGCCAGGGCAAAGCTGTTTCGTGTCCGTGTACTGTCTTCGAAGAACAAATTTACTACAACCTTACCACGCAGAGGTGGAGCTTTTTTGACCGACCGAGTGCTTATCTGCTCAAACCCTTTTGCTGTATCGAGGATATATGTAATCTCTTCAGCACTAAGTTCCCGCAGGCCGAGTAAATGCTTGCGATTCCATCTGAATTGTTTGCTTTTTCTTATTAGCGCCATAGTTTCGTATATGCGTTTATGTTTAGGTGCATGAATGAGTCGACGCATTTACACATCCACCCTTTTACTCATTTACTCAATAACTACTTCATCTTTCCCGTCCGATTCAACAAGACTGACCTGCACTAATTTTCCTGGTTCAATATCGGTTTTGTGGCCGGCATAATCAGCCTGTATAGGGAATTCCCTGCCTGCTCTGTCAACAAGTACAGCCAGCTTTATAGCCTTTGGCCTGCCTAAATCTATGAGGGCGTCCATCGCCGCACGAGTCGATCGGCCGGTGTACAGGACATCATCCACCAGAACGATAATTTTGTCATCTATGTCGAAGCCGATTTCAGTGGTTTGGACCTTTGGCTGGACAGCGCTCTGGGGCGAATTCAAATCGTCACGGTAAAGGGTTATATCCAAAGTTCCGCGAGGAACATCTTTGCCAAGTTTTTGTGACAGTATGCTTGAAAGTCTCTGGGCCAGAATTTCCCCTCTGCTGCGAATGCCGACGGTGGCAATGTTCAGTTCGCCGGGGGTTTCAGAAACGATGCGGTCTGCAAGCCCATCAAGGGTCTGCTCGATTTGCCTGGAATTCAAAATTACTTTCATAATCCTGACCTTAAACTACATATTATCAGATTATTAGGTGTTGGATTAAGTATACCAGCCAATGCCCGATAAGGCAAGATTTCTGAGCCGATTTCCAATAACCCCTTTATTAATGCTGAAAATACCGTATTCCGAGAGCTAACAAATAATTTACTTGAAAACAAAAATGCTTTGTGGTATCATATTACTAAGAATCCGGAGGCAGAAAATTATGGGCTAAGGAGGTCAGCAACTGGGGGAGGAGGTTGTCGTTTTTGGGGTTTCACCGCCACCTCTGGAGTTAGGTAATGGTACAAGCTACTATACAAGCTACTAAGAAAATGCTCAGGTTGGGCTTGATGGTTTGCTCGGCAGCGATGTTAATAGCTGCGAGCACAGTCGACGGAGCTCAGGTGTCTCAGACCAACAAAGTGTTGCAGCCGCAGGGGCTCAATCATGTTGGAGTTTACGCCCTGAGACAAATGGAGCCTGACTTGACAGGTTCGGGCGTTAAGTTCGCGGTCATCTCCCGTAGTATTACATATATCGATGGCGAGCCACAAAACGATTATCGTCCCGGCATCGGGCATAACTGCTTTAAGACAAAGCAGTTTGGCTTCCACGACCTGGACGAAATGTCCTCGGGCATTTCCCCGCATTCAACAGCCATTTGCTCAATATTGTTCGGCGAGGATCCTGATGCATTTAATCCACAACTGGGACAATTCTATTATCAGGGCGTAGCACCACAGGCACAGGCTGATGTCTATGAATTCTGGTATTTCCTCATCGATAATGTATTCGCTCAAAACCCGCCGAATGCAGATATTTTAACCGCAAGCGTAGGCAGCCAGTTTGAAGACTGGTGGACAAGAGGCATTGAATCATTAGCCGAGCACCATGGTCTTATTGTCGTATCCGGCATAGGCAACGGCGCCGATGCTTATGACCCGCCTCTCTATCCTGGTGCGGCCGCAAATGTCATCGGTGTTGGTGTCGTCGATTCTGTAAACACCGAAGATCCTGCAGTCAATCTGGCACAGTTCTCATTGGCCTATCCGGAGCACTCAAGTTTCGGGCCAACTGAAGATGGGCGATGTAAGCCTGATATTGTTGCTCCCGGCAATTGCCTGGCCGCAAACGCAGACGAACCTAACAGCTATGAGATGGCCGGTAACTGGTCGAGCTTTTCAACACCGGTAGTTGCAGGTGCCGTTGGGCTGCTTGTTCAAAAAGCCAAACAAGAACCTGATTTGAGCCTGGCTGTGTCGTCGGAAGGCGGAAATTGTGTAATGAAGGCTGTTTTGCTGAACTCTGCAAACAAGCTGCCGTATTGGCACAAGGGTCGACTCCAAACTGACGACGATCACGCTGTCCCTCTCGATTACATTCAGGGAGCGGGCATGTTAAATACGGTTGGTGCCTACAAACAACTAACCGCCGGGCAAGATAAACCAGGTGACGTCTCAACAACAGGCTGGGATTTAAACAAGCTGCAAAAAAACGAAGACTCGCGGAATACCTACAAGATTACCCTCACGAGTCCGGCCGATAAAGTTATTACCGCTACGGTTGTTTGGAACAGACACTATAGTAAGGTTTATCCATTTGAGTCGCTCTTGGCCGAAGACAGCAACCTGCGACTTGAGATTTGGGCCGTTGACTCTAATAATTCAAACAACAACTATTTGCTCGACTACAGTGACAGTGAAGTTGATAATGTTGAGCATATTTACTGCCGGGCAGACCCGAACTATGCCAATTATGAAATTGTTGTTTCCTGTAGCGATACGGACTACCAAACGGACATGGATGCAGCCGAGCAATACAGCCTGGCCTGGAACATCAGCGAGAGCCGGGACAGTGACAGCATCTTTTGGCATGACCTCAATTCAGATGGTGTTGTCAACGAATTGGATTTTGTAATTCTGCTCGGGAACTGGACAGCCAGCCTTAAGTCATCCCAAAACTATCTGCTCGGAGATATGAATACCGATGGCACAATTGATGCCAATGATTTGCAAATCCTCCTGGAACACAAAAATCGCCGTGCAGACTGGCACGCAAAATAGTATTTACCCGTCCGTATTTAGCCAGTGGTTTCGCCGCCGGTCGGTGCAATACCACATACGAATTAAAAATCTTCTTTCAATTCCCCGGCATTTCTGGTAAACATAGCGTATAGCATGAAAGCTTATGGCGGATAGGATATGGCTGAGCAGCTTCTTATAGAAAATGGGCGGGTGGTAGACCCTGCGAATAGTATCGATAAAAAGTGCGATTTGCTTATTGTCGATGGCAAAATTGCCGAAGTCGGCGGGAAGATTCAAAGCTCAAAACTCGAAACTCAAAACCAGCTAACGGTCATCGATGCCACGGGCAAGCTGGTTACCCCGGGCCTGATCGATATTCATGTTCACTTTCGTGAGCCGGGCGATGAAGAGGAAGAAACAATAGCAAGCGGCTCAACAGCGGCGGTGGCGGCTGGTTTTACTTCGGTCGTCTGTATGCCCAATACAAACCCTGTCATCGAAAATGAGACCGATGTCGAATATGTCCATCGAAAAGGTAGACAGACGAGAAAAACACACGTTTACACAATGGGGGCCATTACGAAAGGACTCCAGGGTGTTGAGCTTGCGGAGATGGGGTTTATGGCCGAAGCTGGTGCAGTAGGCTTCACCGATGACGGCGGGGGAGTGCAAGACCCTTCGGTTATGCTCCGGGCGTTGAAGTACGCGGCAATGTTTAATGTGGTCGTGGCGCAACACTGTCAGGATAATAGTTTTGTCGGTGATGGTGTGATGAATGCCGGCTATTACTCCACGATACTCGGCCTGCCGGGGGCCGATGTGCTGGCTGAAGAGGCAATGTTGTGGCGGGATATTCAGCTGGTTAAGAAGACAAGCGCCCGCTACCACGCCCAGCATATATCGACAGCAGGCTCAGTTGAGCTAATAAGGGCTGCGAAGAAAGATTCTCTGCCGATTACCTGTGAAGTAACACCACATCATTTGCTTTTGACCGAGCAGTGCTGCGCCGAATATGACACCAACTATAAGGTCAATCCACCTTTGCGAAGAGACGAAGATGTTGCGGCCCTAAAGCAGGCAATTGCCGAAGGCCTGATCGACGCCCTGGTTAGCGACCACGCCCCACACCTGCAGAGTGAAAAGGAGCTGGAATTCTTGGCCGCTCCTTTCGGAATAGCCAGCATGGAGTGTTCTTTGGCGCTTTTCGTCAAGGCGTTATTAGAGCCGGGTATTTTGGACTGGCCCGGCCTTATCCGATTGATGACGGAAAAACCCGCTAAAATAATCGGCGTCGATAAGGGCACACTCGGAGTAGGCAAACAGGCTGACGTTACGGTTATCGACCCGGATGCCGAGTATGAAATCGATGTAAACAAGTTCCGCTCCAAGAGCAGAAACTGCCCCTATCAAGGCTGGCTGGTCAAAGGCAAAGTCGAAAAGACCATCGTCGGCGGCGAAGTAAGATTTGAAGCTGGTGATTGACCGATGCCGATTATTATTGACGGTCATAATCTGTTGCACGCAATCTATAAAGCGGAGGAAGATTCTGAGTCAAGTACTGATGTCCAGTTATGTCGAGTTGTGGGCAGGTTTTTGAAACTGACCCGCCAAACCGGTGAGTTGGTTTTTGACGGTACAGGGCCGCGAGACAAAAGTGGATTTGACAATATCAGCAATCTGGAGGTTATTTTTGCCGGTATCGGAACTGATGCCGATACGGTCATCGAGAAAAAAATAAAAGCAAGCA
>Ga0315553_10004542_pt1 | contig 10437 bp, 6 predicted proteins | sample SalMarSW160140MG_FD_203099 | JGI IMG/M metagenome (GOLD analysis project Ga0315553, IMG submission 203099) | Salt marsh sediment microbial communities from the Plum Island Ecosystem LTER, Massachusetts, United States - Salt Marsh Sediment SW1601-40 ... | reverse complement strand
AACAATTGTGGTTACAGGACTGATTGCCTGGTTCGCTTGGAAGTGGCCCAAACAGCAAACATGAGCCATTGACGAACGAAAAGCATAGCGGATAAGTGATTCGCAGGTTCGGTACATGCGGTGCCGCTGCATCGCCTGAAGGGCTTCGCATTCCGTAAAGCCTGGGCACGCTGTAACAAATTGAAGAGGTGCCCTGCTGAGAGGAAACTACCATGCGCGTAGCTATGTATTACAATAATCAAGATATACGGCTGGAGGAGATGCCCACGCCGCAGGTTGGCCCCGGCGAGGTACTGATGCGGGTGGAGGCCAGCGGCATCTGCGGCACCGATTTGCTGGAATGGTATCGCCTCCACAAAGCGCCCTTAGTCCTGGGTCATGAAGTTGCCGGCGTGGTTGCCGCTGTCGGGAAAGGGGTGGAACATTATAAAGAGGGTGACCGGATTTGTGCCGCCCATCATGTCCCCTGCAACACGTGCCACTATTGTCTCAGCGGACACCACACCGTTTGCGATACCCTGCGCCGGACGAACTTCGACCCCGGTGGCTTTGCTGAGTATGTGCGGCTGCCGCGCATCAATGTCGAGCAGGGCATATTTCCCTTACCCGACGAAGTATCTTTTGAAGAAGCGACCTTTATCGAGCCGCTGGCTTGCGTCCTGCGCGGGCAAAGATTAGCTCATCTACAGCCGGGGCAAAATGTGCTCGTTGTCGGCAGCGGCGTTGCCGGGCTGCTCCATATACAACTGGCCCGAGCTTCGGGTGCCTGTTACATTATAGCCACGGACATCGTTGATTATCGCCTGGAGGCAGCGCGAAAATTCGGAGCCGATGTCGCCATTCACGCCGAGGAATATACCCCAAACCATTTACGTCGGGCAGGCAATGATCGTCTCGCTGACCTTGTCGTAATAGGCAGCGGGGCGACATCGGCTATAAGCCAGGCATTGGAGTCGGTGGAACGGGGAGGCACTGTGCTCTTCTTTGCCCCCACAGACCAGGGTGTTAGCGTTCCGATATCGGTGAACGACCTGTTCTGGCGCAATGAGGTAACGCTCACCAGCTCCTATGGTGGCAGCCCTGCCGATTATGCCGCAGCGCTGGAACTGATACAGGCTGGCAAAATACGTGTGCGGGAGATGATTACCCACCGGCTGGGGCTGGCGGAAACAGGCCTGGGGTTCCAGCTTGTCGCCCGGGCTCAGGACTCTCTAAAAGTAATTATCGAGCCGCAGCGGTAACCGCACATTCTCCCTCCCCTGGCGGGGCTGCTTAAGAGATGTAGTTAACCAATTCATTGGGCTCCTTCCTGGCGAGGCTCCTTCTCTTTGTCATTGCGAGTCCCGATTTATCGGGACGTGGCAATCTCATTGGCTAAATTCCAAATACAATCGTAGTTCGACCTTTTAAGGTCGTGCAATCCTACACTGGCACGAGGCTAAAGCCTCGCACTACATTTTTGCATGACAGCCTTCCTTTCTTGTCATAGGGGGAAGAGCATGAGGGAAGCCGAGATGATTCGTTTTGCAAAAATGGCTATTTTTTTCGGAAGTTCAGCAGGCCTTTTTCATACGTAAAGCGACTACCTCCGGGAGATTCAGTTGTTAAAGTACGTACGATTCGTTTCGTCGGTTTGCCCTTTATATTTGCGAGCCGTGGGGGCTGGCGGACTGACGCATGGATGCAATTTCCAAAAGATTCTCGACAACAGTTTTCAGGTAGTTGCGATCGGTCGGGTCCAACCGGTAATTTGCAGAATACCATTTTACGAGTAATCTGGAGGCCTCTCTGATTACGCGGCGGTTACCAGGGTCGTGTTGAAGGGAAGACTGCAACTTGACGCGAATGAAGGCTATTTCAGGGTCAACGCCTTCCAGATTGGTAATGTTCCACAGTTGGGATGTTTCGGCAGGGCTTAGGGTACCGGAATAGAAACCATGTTTGCAGGCATTCCGGTTGCCTTTCTGGCCACCGCGCTCCCTTTTAATCTGTGTTTGGTTTACAGTCAGGTTTTGAGAAACCTCACCCGCGGGATTTGATTTGTCAGGATAGCACACGAGTTCCAAGCAGAGATTAGCACGAATTCTTCATTCGAACAAGGGGAAAATGTCACTTCCTCCCCGAATGGAGATTAGAGACTGGAGATTGGAGGCTGTCTACCGTCGGTTGACGGGTAGCGACTGATTACCGACTCCTGACTCCTGACCACTGTCTACTAGTTTCCTAAAAGTGATTATCGAGCCGCAGAGGTAGCTAGCGGCTGTGGGAACACCTTTCTACTATTGAGTTACCGGCTCAATAAAAGTAAAATAATGGGTAATGGCGGCGGATCTCTTAACAATCAGGCAAGCCAGTGAATGGGCAAGTCAGTATTTGCATAGAAACGTCACGCCCTCAAATATCTCTTACTTGATTCAGTACGGTAGAATCGAAAAACTTACAGACAATGGGGATACTCTAATTAGCAAGGAAGACTTAATCAGCTACTACGAATCCTACGTTGGCAAAAGAGAGACCAAGTGGATCAGTATATTAGGTGAAGACTTGAATTGGGCTTTGTCTTTTGACCATCTGAAGGAGTCTGAGAGAACCAAGCATGTTCATAGATTACATCCCTATAAGGGAAAGTTTATACCTCAATTAGTAGAGTACTTCCTAGATAGTCACACTGATGACTTCAAGACAGGGGTCTACTTTCAGAAGGGTGACATTATCTTTGACCCATTTTGCGGGAGCGGTACCACTCTAGTCCAGGCAAATGAACTTAGTATGCATGCAATAGGTGTTGATGTCTCAGCCTTCAATGCGTTGATAAGTAACACGAAGATCGTGAAATATAACTTAGATGAATTGTATAGTGAAATACGCAGAATTACTTCATCTTTGACACAATTTACCTCTGGTTCAAACACACGAGAATTTGAAAGCAAGCTATTAGAGTTCTTAGCAGACTTTAATAAGAGATATTTTCCATCTCCCGAATTCAAAATTAAAGTCAGGACAGGACAGATTGAAGAAGACGAGTATGGCCAAGCTAAATCGAAGGAGTTCGAACAAATATATAAGGCACTCCTCGATATATACGGAATTGAACTTAAGCAAGAGAAGGTTGGCGGCAACTTCTTGGATAAATGGTATATAAAACCCATAAGGCAAGAGATAGATTTGGTACGTTCTTTGATTGAGCAAGTTCAAGATACTAATACTAGAAATGCGTTGACGATTATCCTTAGCCGTACGATTCGTTCTTGCCGGGCCACAACACATTTTGACTTAGCCACACTAAAAGAGCCAGTGCTAGCTACATACTATTGTCATAAGCACGGTAAAATATGTAAGCCTCTCTTCTCTATTCTAAATTGGTGGCTGAGATACAGCCAAGACACCATTAGTAGATTATCACAGTTTGATAAATTGCGGACTGAGACTAGCCAAATTTGCCTAACAGGTGATTCAAGAACTATAGATGTTATCAAGGAACTGAGAGCGTACTATCCGGCTCTCGCCAAAGTTGCCAGTAACCAAAAAATTAAAGGTATATTTTCAAGTCCCCCCTACGTAGGCTTAATAGACTATCATGACCAACATGCCTATGCTTATGACCTATTTCACTTCGAAAGAAAGGACCAACTAGAAATAGGCAAATTATCAAATGGGCAAGGCCCAGAAGCGAGGAAATTATATATTCAATCAATTTCAGAGGTCCTAAACAACTGCAGACCATTTTTGGTTGATGATTTTGATGTTTTTTTAGTTGCAAATGATAAATATAACCTCTATCCACTCGTCGCAGAAAAGTCTGGAATGCGGATCACTAAACAATATAAGCGTCCTGTACTTAATAGAACTGAAAGGGATAAAGGCGCGTATTCAGAGACTATATTTCACATGAAAGCGAAGTAAAAATGGGACTCTCAAAAGAGCAAACCTCCGATGTCGAAAGGGCTCTGAGAAATAGCTTGAGGTATAAGTTCCAAAACTATAACCCGGAACCTGCTTCAATGCCTTTCCACACCAGATTACTTGGCAAGGACCGTTTAGCCTTATATTCATTCATCCATTCCCTAAGCACTAATTTCGGCACAACAATTTTTGAACCGGTTGCAATTGCGATAGCGAAGGACAGGTTCAAAATTGCTAAATCACACGCAATAGCAGGAGAATATATTTATGAGGACGCATCGCGGGAAATTCAAAGAATAATAGATGGCTTAACAACAGCGGAATCTTCACCAAACAAAACCGCTGAAATTGAAGCTATTCGAAAAGTCTGCAAAAAGGGAACGAGGAGAAAGGTTAAGCTAACAAAAGTAGATATATTGTTAGAAAGCAAAACAGGTGATTTATATTTGTTTGATTTAAAAACGGCTAAGCCGAATGTGGGTGGATTCCGAGAATTCAAAAGGACATTACTAGAGTGGGCAGCGGCAGTATTAGCAACAAATCCAAAAGCGAAAGTACACACGTTAATAGCTATCCCATATAACCCCTATGAACCGAAACCGTATAACAGATGGACAATACGTGGCATGCTAGATTTGGAACATGAACTGAAAGTAGGGAATGAGTTTTGGGACTTTGTTGGTGGTAAAGGCTGTTATAGGGATTTATTGGACTGTTTTGAACGGGTAGGCATCGAGTTGAGGGACGAAATTGATAAGTATTTTGCAAGGTTTAAAACTCAGAGCTGAAAAGACTGTAAATAACTTTTAACGTATTGCGCTAGTATCTGTACAAAATCACGATCTGGCTATTGACTACCGACTTCTGACTACTGTCTATTAATTTCAAAACGTGATTATCGAGCCGCAGAGGTAGCTAGCGACTGCCTTCTAATTCCAAGCCAGATGTCCCAAAGAGACACTTTACGTATGAAATAGAACTTTTGTGTCAATAGCAAAAACCCTGTTTTGTTCGTAAAGTCCCATTATGTCCCGACCCGTCCCAAACATTTTGACGTCAAATTAACGTCAATTCTCTAAGTATAGCGTGAAGCTAACGGAGCAACAATAAGTACAGTAGAGGCGGGTAGACCCATGCCAATAAAATCAGGACGAGAAAACCAACGACAATATCCATCTAGGGGTAATACGAAATCTTGGCTAGGACTTAATGTGGTGTGGAGATACACGAGGGCGGTTACTTTGCAAGGTGGCTGCCTTATCAGCCATTGCCGGGCAAGAGCATCATAAATGGTCCTTATAGAGACTAACATCAATATGGTACAATGCTATCTGCAGAGGAGACAGAGTAAATGGTTTACGAAGTCTTTCTAAGCCACAGTGGAGTAGACGGAGATTGGGCGAGGTGGATACACCACCACGCAAAAACCGTTGGCATTTCTGTTTATCTTTTTGAACATGATGCTCAACCCGGGATACCCATGTCCAACAAAATCCAGCAAGCTATTCAAAGGTCAAAAGCCCTTGTAGTTCTGCTTACACTTAACAGTCAATTTTCAACTTATGTTCAGCAAGAAATCGGCTTTGCAGAAGGAAAGGGAAAGCTAATTATTCCTTTAGTTCAACCTGGTACATCACAGGAAAGTCTTGCCATGCTACAGGGCAGGGAGTACATCCACTTTGACCTTCACAATCCAGATGAAGCTCTGTCACGGCTTCTCGATTATCTACAAAGGCTTAAAAAAGCCGAGGAGGATACATTGAGAGTACTCATGGCATTAGGAGCAATTGTGTTTGTGGCGGTTCTGACATCGCAAACGAGGTAAGGCTGCTGAAGTTCTAACAACTTGTTTCAGTAATGTTGTTGAATAGTTCCTGTTGTTGTGCAGTTTAATACATAACTGGTTTACTTAGAATCGTCAGGCGAGTTAAATATGAGTAGCCAAGATAAGATTAGCTATCAGATAGCTTGATGAGCTCTCTAAAATCTAGGAACCCTCTTGCACCCAAACGATTAAGCAATTCTGTTGCATTCCTCTTCACATTCTTGTCAGTGGTTCGCAATGCAGATGAAATTATCTTTTTTATATGCTGGCGCCATACATAAACATGCCAACCTTCTTCATCACCTTCAATCAGTAACTCCAAGCACTCAACAACAGTAGTAGGTTTCGAATCGACAAGCGTAGCTAGGTGTTCTACGATCTTGTGAGCGGGTTCTATCTGAGCTCCCAACAATAGTGCTTCCTTGAACTGTGCTATTGTCCAACTATCATCAAATTTTCCTGAGATTAACCACCAGCCAAACCCTCCCAATTCCATAGTGAATTCATAAGTTGGAGTGGCCGTTCGCGCTGAATCTAGCCTCCATGACCACAGTGCTTTCAACCGATCCAAATTCTCTACTGGTACTATGTCTTTCATATCGCAAAGAATCCGCCCAATGAACTCTATGGCGTGAGCGCGCAGAGAATCGGGGGCCTTCAAGAAAAACTGTGTGATTAAGTCCGTTTCGTTCTCGAGGCCTATTTTTCCGCGCCAATAGAACACCATCAGATGCTCTGATAGACTCACTTCAGGGCGGATTAATCCTGATTGTTCGGCGGATGTCGTCTTAATCCGTTGAACCGCCCGTGCATATTCTTCCCGTAGCATATCGAAAACGTTATTATAAGGATGACAGAAACTGATGTAGCTCTCCCATGCTGCGCTATATAAATCGAGCAGAGCATCATTCGAGGGGAATATCTTTGGGATATTCTTGGAAGTCCAGTTAGGATCGATATAAAGAAACTGCGGAATATATTCACCATATATTGCGCGGATTGACAATGCTGGATCGTATTTAGGGTCAAGATGTGACTCCAATACCTCCCGGACTTCGGTTATCATCCCAAAATCTCTTTTACAAGACACTGCTCTTCCAGATGATTCTTCGATATTTCTGCAAACCCATAGAGCATACTTAATTACAGCGTGCATTGCTTTTCCACGTGTAGTATTGAGAGAAAGCGTTGCTGGATTCATGTTTGAACCACCGTAACGTGATTCATGTTCAGGAGTTGGATCTGGGTCATCAGTAATTGGTTTTAGAATTTCCCATACTAGAGTGCGAAAATCAAATGGAATTTGTGTAGTGCTGGATTGGAACCCTGCTGAAAGCAAATCTGCTACATCACTTAGAAGCCAGCTCCGATTCGACTTAACATCTCCAAGTTTATCCTCCCGGCTATTAACTTTTGTTGCCTGGTTTACTACCCGATAACACAACTGAAGAACTGGTTCCCATGTGAATGTAGTTCCACTCTGAGTTGCCTCTTCTAAACCTGAGAGCAAAGCACTAATATATATGGGATCGACAATCTCAAACTGCTCCACTTCGCTGGCAAAGCGATTAGGTGATGAGGTAATCACCCTTTGGAGTTCCCGGGCAAGACCTTCATGAGATGGTGCCATAAATTCACCACTAGGAGTCCAAGACCCGACAAAAGCAACTATCTCCTTTACACTCATTGAGCGAAGGTCTTCTGAGTTCTTTGGACTAACAGGTCCAGCCCATCCTCCAGTCATATAAAATTGAAAATCAGGATGGTCTAGTGGCCCGAATTCCTCCTTAAGCTTACCGAATATACGTTGCCACTCTGGATCTAATGATTCTTGTATTGGAAAAAGCTTAGTATATTGCCAATGTCTTGTGTACCTTTCAGAATCTTTTTGAGTTGGTTTCTCTCCGGTTCTCTCCTTATAAAAGCCGACCCATTTTTCCTGGTCCTCACCTTTCTCCACGAATTCTAGGTATGCCTTTCGGGCTTGTGGCAGTAAATGATTAAAATGATCGTGTAGTAAATGAAACAATTCATGATAAAGGTGAATGTCATCAAATATTGGAGTATTAGCGAGTAGTGTGGAGGTGCCCTTCAAATCAATGTCTATCCATTTCCGGCGTAGGTATAAACCAATACGCTGAAATATCTTAAAAGAAAATCCTTCTACAATTGATAGAACAGACAAGCCGTCGGTTTCAATCAAAGCCTCTGCCGTATCCCTCACAACTGTGACCAGGGCGTCTTTAATATTGTTAGAATGGTTTTGGCTGTGATCTTCGATTGCTGGTCGCCATATATATGAGTAGTCGTCCATCTTTTCTTCATCTTCATTTCTAGTGCTTTGTGAATGGCGTATTGCATCCTCAAGTAAGCTACAGAATAACTTCAGAGCACGAACCCCTGTGTATTCCAAAAGTATAGGCTTTATGTTTTCTAGGGTGTGCTCATATTCCCAAACACTTATCCGACTATGTGGTTCCGATAGAGACTTTCGTGCTCCCGTTTCAAGACCTTCGACCTCTTCTGACTCGGATAATATAGCTAACAAGACACTAGCTAGTGCAATAGCTAGCTCTATACTATTAGCCTTGCATAGACTTTTTATTAGCTGTGATAATTTCTCGGGTTCCATTAGAGGGAGATGCGTCTGAGATTTAATCCAAGCTATTTCCTTTTTCACCCATTTTGACGTTATTTCGGGTGCTCCACCGCAAGCGGCTGAAGCAGCTTCAATGAAGTCATCATGAACACGAATATTCTCAGTAGTTTGCATTTCCAAGAGTATAGTCATTACAATCTTGGGAGACGAAGCCGCCATTCGTGCCAGATATCGAGATTCAGGCCAGAATGGGAAACTAATGAGATTTCCCTTCTTCTTGGGCTCCGGCGGATTTCGAAACATGTCTTTTTTATATAGTGGATCGATCCAATCAGGAGAATTCAAGTTGTCAAAGAAATACTCGTAATTGACTCTTCGCTTGCTTATTTCCTCTATTGCCTTATCAACTATCTCTTGTTTAGGCATTCTGCTCACCTTCGCGAATTATATTGTCTATACTCTCAAGATCCTTGAATGTTTTTGGTCGCAGTAAATCTAAAATAGTGACTTCTAGCTGCTTCAGCCGCCCATTGAATTCTTCATCATTCGGGAACTTGTTATGATGTGCTACTGCAATAAAAAAATCTTTGATAGACACCCATTTCTGGACATTAAAATTTTCAATAATTCCAGGCAAATATTCAGTGGAAATGTCCAAACCTCTTAATGTCGAGGCAATCTCTTTCCTTCGTCGCGGGTAATGATTCTCGAACCATTGAAAAAATCCTACAAGTTTTTCAAGAATCCTTTTAAGTGGCTCATCAATCTCACCGCTCCACCTCGGATTATGAAAGCATCTAGTATTGCTACATGTAGACTGCCAAACATCCTCCAGTTCTATGACCTTCTGTTTAAGTGTTTCCTTTTGAGCAGCTATAGGAACATCCACTAATCTAGGTAACTTGTCTATCAATTCTCGTATATCATGGGCAGCTAATGCATACCGATCTGGGTTATCGTCATGTGATAGAACAACTAACGCCCCTAGATACATATTTGCAGCCTGTTTATCTCTCTCCGATAGAGCATCGAACAGATCTGACTGTCTTCCTGATAGAGCACTATGTTGAAAACCTTGTATACTTGAAGCATCTTCCATATCCATTGCGTTCTGACTACCGATTTGAACTTAATAGACAAGAAAGTGTCATTTGTGTCACGTATTTATTATACTACTAAATGTCTGTTTAAGTCAGTTAAGAATGAATTGTTATAGGCCGTTTGATCAAACCATAGCTTGATCAGACTTGACACAGACACCATCTATCTTATACAAATCTACAAGGGTTGAGCCATTATGTGCCTAAAAAAGGAGAGAGTAGTCAAAACAGTACGCAAGATGATAAGGCTACTGAGAGAGTCTTTCGTATTGTTTATCCTGCACGGTGCCATATTTCTAGCTTTGTACCGAGTATTTATCGGCGAGGTTTATGGATTGCTTCTTTTCGCAGCCTCGTCAGTGGCTTTTTCACTGGGTATAAACCGCTTGGTGACTATTGTGGAGAGACGAATTCGGGGAACTAATACTATAAGATTCCCGTTTGCACGAGTATTGTATTTTCTAATTCCGTGTGGCTTTGCTTTTTACTTGCTTCATACGTTCCAGGATTTTACACCTAGATTGATTTTGGCTGTCTTGGTTGCGATATTGGCATTCCTTTCAGTATATTCGTTTAGTGCCGCTATGGGCCACACATCCTTGTCTCGAAGGCGAATAAATTTTTCCTATGGTTTATTTTTACTTATCGGTTTTCACTTCTTAGCAAGCTTCTTAACCCGTAATATTGGGGTACTGCTATTATTGCCATTATCTGTAATACTCACTCTTACAGAATTCATGCAATTCTCTTTTTTCGGAGAAGTGGGGAGACCGTATTATTTTAGGACAATATTGTTTACAGGGTTTATAGCAATTGTATTTTACATTTTATTGGTAATGAATCTTGTGGCCTCCGACGTAATATCAAAGTTATACGATACTGTCATTAAAGTATATCTGGCATTACTCGCAGTTTCAATTTCTTGCGCCCTCTACGTGCTCAGGCAAAGGAGAAGACCGGGCTCTCATGCTGCTATTACTACCATGCCTATGGTAGGTCTAGTTTCATTT
>Ga0315553_10004540_pt1 | contig 10439 bp, 12 predicted proteins | sample SalMarSW160140MG_FD_203099 | JGI IMG/M metagenome (GOLD analysis project Ga0315553, IMG submission 203099) | Salt marsh sediment microbial communities from the Plum Island Ecosystem LTER, Massachusetts, United States - Salt Marsh Sediment SW1601-40 ... | reverse complement strand
CAGGCACCAGCCGATGGCGCTCCCCACTACGTCGGCGATCGAGTCGACGGCCCCCACCTCGTGAAAGTGCACCTTGCGGATCGTCGTGCCGTGCACCTTGGCTTCGGCTTCGCCCAACCGCGTGAAGATGCGTTTCGCCAGGTCCTTCTGCCCGTCGGTGAGCGCGGCGCCGTCGATCATGTCGGTGATATGGTGCAGATGCCGATGGGCGTGCTCCGGCTCGTGCTCGACGCGAATTTTCTTGGCCCGGAATCCCGCCCGTTTCACTTCCTCGGCCACCAGCCGCACGCCGGGTATGCCGAGCGAATCGATCCCCGCTTGAATCGCGGCCAGGTCCGCTCCGGCGTCGACCAGCGCACCGAGCGTCATGTCGCCGCTGATTCCGCTGTTACAGTCGAGGTAGGCGATGCGCATGGAAGCGACGAAGTTCCTCACGTGGACTTGGTGGGCTTTCTTGTTGCCCGAGTCACCCGCCGCTTACCGGATCGAGATTGTTCGACCTGCTTCCAAAACTCGTCGTGCGGGATGGCGTCACCTCGTTCCAACTGCTCGTTGGCCTGCTCGAAAATGGACCGCAGAGTGCGCGATCCGGCGACAGCAAGCTGTTCGGCGTCTGCCTTTTTTTGAACCGCGATGAGCACGGCGACTGGCTTCCCTTTCCGCGTTACGAGCAACGGCTCGTCGCGGCTCGCCGCCAGGCATTCGTCAAAGTGGGCCGCAACTCTTGCGGCGGAGATCGTCTTCACAACGGGTCTTCGTGGAATTCGTGCCAGGTTCGGTACTTGCCGTAGACCGAAGAAGTGGGAACGAAGCCCGCCTGTCGGCACTCCCGCATGCTGTAGAAGACGCGAAAGTGCTTCGCGTTGTCCGGCGAGTGACCGAGGCAGGGCACGGCGGTGGTCGCCTTGCCCGTGGCTTCTTCCCAGGTGCCGATTCCGTCGAGACGCACGTCGGTCTCGACCGGTCCCTCGTATCCGTCCTCGCGGGGATCGACTTCGGTGAAGATGTAGAATTGCGTCAACGGATCGACAACGAGATACATGGTCGCGTCCTCGCCCCGCCACGGATTCGCCTGGGCCGATGCCGCCGTCGGCGACGTTTCTCGGCCGAAGCCCAGTGCCCCCTGCTGGCAGTACGCCCCTCTGCGGGCAGTACCCAACCGCTCCCGAGCTTGTTTCTCGCGGTCCTGCCCGAAGAAGAGCCGGCCACGAGTCGCTTTGCCGCGCGAAGGTAGTTTCCCAGGCAGTCAGTACCAGAGGAGGGAGTCGAACCCTCACGCCCTTGCGGGCACTGGATTTTGAATCCAGCGCGTCTGCCATTCCGCCACTCTGGCGTTGAGCGCCGAGCCGGCGACAAGGTTCGCGCCCCCAATCAACCACGGCGCGGCCGCGCGGGTCCCCTCGACTGACCCCCGATTGTAGGGCGCGGCATTTCGGGCGGCAAGCGGCCGCGTATTGTTCGCATTCGATCCATGCATCAGGGCGTTTTGATGTTTCGAGGTTGCGCGACGCGACACTTGGCACAGGTTGGATCCAAGGAACCTAGAAAACTCGACGCCGCGACGACTTACGTCGAACATGGCGATGATCACCGCCGCCCCACGCCTCGCAATACAGGCCGCGAGCGATGTCGCACGCCAACTTACGACGGAAGTTCAGCGCCGCTGCGATTCGACTTGCTGCCAAGTACCCGGACGACTCGCCTTGACCGCGCACTATGCGCGACCGATACTTGCCCAGCGTCGGCAAGTGCTTTCGGCGTCGGCACTTGCTGTCGCTGTTCGGCGCGGGTCTCCCGACCACTGTTCGGCGTGGGTCTCCCGACCCCGCCGAAAGGAACGACCGAAGGTCTCCGGCATCGAGACGTCGGTTGCGCAAGTGTGGCTCGGTCCGGAGACCGGCCACAACACCGAATCGAATTAAGGTCCCGCCCGGCAGACGGAACCTACTTTGTTCCCGGCAGGCGGGGCGTGCTACAGGTTGATTATGGGATTGCTCGTATTCGAAGACGAGCAGGTGACGCGGCTCTATCCGATCACGATCGGCAGGCCGGCCTACGCCATTACCTGCGCCGGCTACCGACTGATTGACTGGCTACGCGGTTTCGATGCGCCGCTGTCGGCCGTCGTGCGGTCGCACCTGGCGGCGGTGCAGGCTGCCGACTCGCCCGATCTTTCGCGTCCGCCCACGGCGAGCGGTGGCAAGCTGCTGCTGGTCAACGCGCGACTCGTGCCTTCGCATTCGGCCGTGCAGGAGTTGAAGCGCATCTGGCAGGCCGGTCGCCCGGGTATCGTGGTCGACGGCAATTCGGTCGCCGCGGCTCTGGTGGCCGACGGTCAGACGGAACTGCCCGACATCGCGCCGGCGTCACTATCGGCGACGTTTCAGCGCCTTGTGGAAAACCTGGCGCCGCTCGATGCCCAACTGCCCCTGTTGCACTATCCGCACGACGCCATCCGCTACAACCTCGAGGCGTTTGCGGAGAACGTCGAGCACCGACTCCGCGACGGCTCGTTCCGCGAAGTGGCCGACGGCGTGTTTGCCGCCGAAGGCGCCACATTGGGCCAGTACGTGGTCACCGATTCCAGCGGCGGGCCCATCGTGCTGGATGAGAAGGCAGCCATCGGGCCGTACAGCTTTCTCAGCGGGCCGATCTACGTGGGGCGGGGGGCACGAGTGCTCGAACACGCTGCCATCAAGGGATCCGTCTCGCTGGGCCACACCACCAAGATCGGCGGCGAGGTCGAGGAGTCGGTCGTCGAGCCGTATACCAACAAGCAGCACCACGGCTTTCTCGGACACAGTTACCTGGGAAGCTGGATCAACCTCGGCGCCGGCACCTGCAACAGCGACCTCAAAAACACCTACGGCGAAGTCAAAATGGAATACCGCGGCGAGCGGGTTGCCTCGGGCATGCAGTTCCTGGGCTGCATCATGGGCGACTACGCCAAAACCGCCATCAACACCAGCGTCTTCACCGGCAAGACGATCGGCGCGTGCAGCATGGTGTACGGTTTCGTCACCACGAACGTTCCCAGCTTCGTGAACTACGCCCGCTCGTTCGGCCAAGTGACCGAGCTGCCTCCCGAAGTGATGATCGCCACGCAGCAGCGGATGTTCACCCGCCGCAAGGTCGAGCAGCGCCCGTGCGACGTGCAGCTCGTTCACGACATGTTCGATCTCACGCGGAACGAGCGGCAACTGGCCGGCGAGCCGCTCTCGCTGTAAGCTCTTCTCTGCGAATCACGACGGGGCTGCCTCATGGCGGCGAATCGTTGGTCTTTGTCAGTTGTCAGTCGTCAGTTGTCAGTGGATTTACCGCAATTGCAACTGACAACGGACTACTGACAACGGACCGTCCGTAACCGAAAACTGAAAACTTGCGCAGCATGAAGTTCTCCCAAGTCTACACCCCCGGCAAATTCGGCCTGTCGTTCGAACTGTTCCCGCCCAAGACGCCGGTCGGCGACGAAGCGCTGTTTCGCCACGTTGCCGAGCTGATGCGATTCCGCCCCAGCTTCATCACCTGCACCTACGGAGCGGGCGGCTCGACTCGCACCAAAACGCTCGACATCGTCACGCAAGTCCGCGAACGGTTTTCGATCTCGGTCGGCTCGCACCTGACTGTGGTGGGTTCGACCGTCGATCAACTGCGATCGTATCTGGCCGAAGCCAGGCAGCGCGGCATTGAGAACATTGTCGCGCTGCGCGGCGATCCGCCACGCGACGAAAAGTCGTTCATTCCGGCCAAAGGCGGCCTGCGCTACGCCAATGAGCTCGTGGCGCTCATTCGGGCGGAATTCCCGCAGTTCGGCATTGCCGTGGCCGGCTATCCCGAGAAGCACCACGAGGCGCCCAGCCCCCAGGTCGATCTCGAAAACCTGAAGCGCAAAGTCGACGCCGGCGCCGACGTGGTCATCACGCAGCTCTTTTACAACAACGACGATTTCCGCCGCTTTCGCGACGCTTACGCGCGCATCGGCATCGCCGTGCCGCTCGTGCCTGGCCTTTTGCCCGTGACCAACCTCGCGCAGATTCAGCGGATCACGTCGCTGTGCGGCGCGGTGCTGCCGCCCGCGTTCGTCGCGCGGCTTAACGAAAGAGACGACGACCCGGATTGGCAGTTTCAGGTCGGCGTCGAGTTCGCTGCCCGGCAGGTGCGGGAATTGCTCGACGCCGGTGTGCCGGGCATGCACTTCTACGTGCTAAACAAGTCGCAGGCCACGGCCTCGGTCCTGCAGGCCGTCGGCTGGAAGGAATGAGCGGCGAGCGCCGCTTCCTAAACGCACCAAACGTGTATACTTCATCTTCGCTCCCGACACTGCGTTGGGGTAATCGGAAGGGCGCCACGTGATGGCGAAATCGAAACAAAGGAAAGCTCAGGCAAAGGTACTCGATGTATTCGAGAAGTGCGTCGTGGCGATTCGGCGCGGCGAGTTCATCCATCGAGTGAGCAGCACCGACAAGGAGTACCACTATCAGAACTGGTTCCATGCCCGGCTTGTCGAAACGGGCGCCGATTTCGAAGTCGGGGGCAGGAACAGTTACCCCGATTTCCGCATGGTCACGACGACGGATGGGTATGAACTAAAGGGACTGGCATACCCCGGCCGCGACGCCAGCTTTGACAGCAACAGCCAGGTTCCGACGGGGTTCCACAACGGGCGCACCATCTACTACGTCTTTGGCCGCTATCCGAAACAGCCCGATGGCGACAGCTATCCCGTGCTCGATCTCGTTGTTTGCCACGGAGACTTTCTCAATGCGGATCATGAGTACGTGCACGAGAACAAAAGCGTAAAGGGGTTCGGGACGTACGGCGACCTTCTCATCCGCGATCGTAAGATGTACGTCGTGCCGACACCGTTTCAATTGGTCGAGGGGGTGGCTCACCAACAGACGCTGATTCTGCCTGCCGAAATCAAAATTCAGTAGTTCCAAACTGAGCAATTCTCCGGGGTTTTTCGGGCGTCGCGAAAGGGGCATCGCAACATTCGTCGCCGGAGCGATCAGCATTCAGCCTTCAGAACCCGGACCTGCGCACGACTGCTAGCTGATTGCAGAATGCTAGCGTTCCATCGAGAAACTCAAGAAACCTCCTGAAAAGCAACGTATTGGGAACTACTGAAAGTACAAAACGCAGAAACTCCAAACAGTACCGGTAGCCCGGAATTCGTTTGTCGCGTGGCCCCGTGATGGGCGTGCGCGGTTCCGAGTTTGGAGCATTAGGATTTGGCTGTTTGAGACTTGTTTGGGATTTGTGATTTGAGATTTGGAGCTTGCACGCTCAGGGTGCGGATGCAAGCTGAAAGCTGGCGGCTTTCAGCCATTCGGCAACAGCCCCAGTACTGCCGCGCTCGGTCGCGCGATGACATGCGCGGCGATGAGTTTGCCCAGCCCGTCGACCTTTTCCCGGCCTGCCTCGACGGCGGCTTTGACCGCAGCCACGTCACCTTTGATGACGACCGTGATATATCCGCCCCCCAGCTTTTCCTTGCCCACCACTTCGACGTTGGCCGCCTTACAGGCGGCGTCGATCGCCTCGAACACGGCGGTAAATCCTTGCGTTTCGATCAGTCCCAAGGCAAACGAAGTCGCTTCAGCCACGGTGGAATCTCCCACGGGATCGGTTTCGGACGGGTCGATGACCACGTCCTGCTGAATAAGAGGATTGTACAACGGCGGGCTGGTAATGCCCGGCATCGCGCGCGAATCGGGCCGGTTCAAGACGGTGGCGACCGGGCGCCCGCCCATCTCCTCGGCAATCTCCCGGCCGACGCGCACGGCCACCTCGACCGCCGGCAGCGGGCCGACGATCTTCACGACCACGCCGAGAAAATCGTTCAGCTCGGCCTGCAAGACGCGGATGCGAGCCGCCTTTTCCATGGCGTCCAGGGAGACGATCGCGGGGGTAAAGCCCGTCGTCTCCAGAATTCCCACCGCATCAGTCACGTTGGCCTCGCACCGGTTGTCGCCCTGCCAGGAAATGTAGCACGTGCCGCACAGCAAGCGCGGCACATAGCGGCAGCACGGCGGAAACAGGTGTATTTTCGGGGCGCTGCCTGGCCGAAAGCGGTTCCGGTTGCAATAGGCCGCCCCCACACGGGGACGGCGCAGTACCACCGCCCGCACCGTCAGTTGACCTCAGGGGGCCTCTCGCCCAACACTACATCGAGGGTCAATCGCTCGCCCTTGCGCACCACGACCATCTCGGCGTGGAAACCTGCCTCGTTCCCGCTCACCTGTTGAATCAGTGACGAGAAATCGCTCACGTCCCGGCCATCGAACCGCACGATCATATCTCCCGGCTTCAAACCCGCTCGCTGCGCCGGCGACGGGTTTTGCGTGTCCTCGACTACCATTTGCACCAGCGCACCCTTGCCTGTCGGCAAGCCCGCCTTCTCGGCGAGGGTCGAGGGCACCGGTGCGAGTTGCGCTCCCAGCCACCCGCGCGATACGTATCCGGTATCCTTGATGCGTTCGTACACGCGCCTGGCGACTGAGCTGGGCACCGCGAAGCTGATGCCCTGGTACGTATCGCCCACGATAGCGGTATTGATGCCCACGACGCGCCCCTGCGAATCGACGAGCGGACCGCCGCTGTTGCCGGGATTGACCGCGGCGTCGGTCTGCAGGAAGTCCTGAAAGCTCGTGCCCGCTTGTCCGCCGCGATGCTTAGCGCTGAGGATGCCGAAGGTGATGCTCTGATCGAGCCCAAACGGACTCCCGGCCGCCCACACAAGCGAGCCGACCTCCAGCTTCTCGCTGTCGCCCCAGTCGGCGGGAATCAGGTTGTTGGCATCGACGCGGATCACGGCCAGGTCGGTCAGCCGGTCGGCACCCACGATCTCGGCGGGTACGTCGCGTCCGTCGCTGAGCGTGACGTGGATACTGCTCGTGTTGCGCACGACGTGCAGGTTGGTAAGAATATGACCCGACTCGTCGATTACGACGCCCGACCCCTGGCCGTGCGTCTCACGGAAAGGAAAGTTGATGCCATCCGCTGCGCCGAGAGTTGAAGTCTCTCCGCTGGTGGTGAATACGTGCACGACGCTGGGTGCAATCCGCCGCGCCACCATCTGCGAAACGGTCTGCTGCACCTGGGCCACGCGCTGCAGGTCGCCATCCTCGAGTTCTTGCTTGGAGAATTCGTATTCCGCCTGGAGCCGGCCCGACGTGGCGGCATATTGCAACTCGCGGACCAGGTACGGGCCGACGACACGCGCGACCAGCAGGAGCGCCAGACCCGTCAATAGCCAGATCAATACGAGCCGGATACCTCCCCTACCAACAGCCGGCGCCCCCGCGGCGCGCCTCATGGGCGTTGCTGCGGCCGGCGACGGCACGATCTGGGCATCAAGGGGCACTTCACTGCGCGCCGTGGGACTGGAAACGGGGGGAAGCTCGTGCTGCGGATCGGAGGAAAGCGGTCGGTAGTCCATGCGAATGCGACCTCAATGCTGGGAGGAACGGCGAGCCCGTTCATTATACGCATGGTGCGCAAATCGACACGCGAATTTCCCATACTTCCCTGGCGCCATGGGCACTTTTTTGGTTCCGTCCCGACGCTCCGAATCGCTAAGATAGGCGGCAGAGCACGATTCTCAGGGGTGGGTACCTCATGCCGGTATCGCTCAACGATTTCCGCGAGCGAGTCATCGAGAGCGGTCTGGTCTCTCAGGCCGATTTGCAAGCGCTCATCGCCGACTTGCCGGAAGAGGACCGGCCGGCGGACGTCGAACAGCTTGCCCGGCTGCTGGTGCAAAACGAAAAGCTCACGGCATTCCAGGCCCAGCAAGTCTACGCCGGCAAGGGCAAGTGGCTCACGCTGGGTAGCTATGTCATTCTCGACAAGCTCGGCCAGGGGGGCATGGGGCTGGCGCTCGAGGCCGAACACCAGCGAATGGAACGCCTGGTTGTGTTGAGCATCCTCTCCCCCGCCGTGAATAAGAATCGCGCCGCGGTGCGTGCGGCGATTCCGAAACGCTTGGCGCTAGACAAGCCAATCTGTGCGGCGGCGGCGGCTCGCCACCTGCGGCAGGAATCTGACCGAGAGTTCGTCCGCAAGGGCTCCGGCCTTGGAAACGGGCCGTTTTGAGCATTTTGCACTTGCTTATCTTGGCCGGCAAGGTACAATTTTTGTAGCTGCAAACATTGCACTTTCCAACTTTGCATGTCTGTTCGCGGCGATACCGATTCACCGGAGCCCAAAATGCCAAGCGTAACCATCACGCGCAAGAAGTTTCTCGAAGACTCGCAAGGCCGGTCCTTTTCCGATGTTGTGAACGATTCAGAGCAACCCTTCGATGCCGTTCTGGAGTTCTTTAACGACGGCAGCAGGCAACGCCGGATGGAGGAGTCGGAGATTCACCACGATCGACCTCCTTTGGCCGGCGTCGTCCGGGAGCTAGAATCACGTCCGGCCATCGATCGGTCTCTGGCCGACATCCACACGCAGAGGAGTAAGCGTTTGCGGCAATCCATTGGCGTATTGGTGCGTATAATCATGGAGGCCCGTGGATGGCGCAAGACCGGGCGGAAGGGTTCGCTGGGTGTCCGGGACACCGGGAATCCGTTGAAACCCAACCACAACACGGGTGGGCTGGCGCTGTGGTTTATTCGTGCTGAGCGCTACCAGCGTGCTGCGGGCATGCCGTTTTGCACCGTGCGCGAGCGGTGTAAGAAGCTCGCGTCCGCGGCATCATGACCGTCGCATAGCGACCAATGAACTCGACTTCAGAAGAGAATGGTGAATATGTCGAAAGATCGAAATACCTTTGCCAAACGGCAGCGAGAAGTGGACAAAAAGCGCAAGGCCGACCAGAAAAGGGAGCGCCGCGCCAAGAAGAAGCAAGTGGCCGACGGCTCGGGCGAATCAAACACGTCGCATGCCTTATCACCGGCAGAACACTCCGTCTTGGGCGTATTCAGGAATTACCTGATGACTCCGGGAAAGATCTTCTGTTTCGGCACCGCGGACCTCGAAGCCTTTGATACCCCGCTGGCGCAACTCATCGACAAGGGATTGCTGATTGTGGAGAAACCCAAGGGCGGCTATTCGCTCACATTGACTGGGTTCCGCGCCATGAAAGACGGCGCGTAGCCTCGGCCGCGACATCGGCCCGCGAGACGAGGAGCGCCCCAAGCAATCGATCGGCTCCTATGAACGTCTTTAACTGGTTGGCTCGCCACTTCTCGAATCGCTGTAAGGCATTGTCGCTCTACCAGCGGGGAATGGCCAAGGCGAACAAGCACGACGAACAAGGCGCCATCGTTGATTACACCACGGCCATCGATTCGCCGGACACGCCGGCCGACGTAAAAGCGATGGCCCTCTATAACCGCGCTTTGGTTTATGCAGCCGCCGCGGAGAATGCCAAGGCCACGGAAGATCTTGACGGGGTTCTGGCGATGCCCGCGGCGTCGACCAACATCAAGACCGAAGCCAGGCGGAAGCTGGTGAGAATGCAACGCCGTTCCAGCAGCAGCCACACATAATCGCCCTGGGCTCGGAGCGCGACGCCTTCGGCAAGCGCTAGGGTTACGCGACTCTGTTGCACCGGAGTTTGCGCGCGACACGCCGGAAGGAGTGCATGATGGCAAAGTATCGGCATCGAATCTTCGAAATGTATGATCTCCGCGACGAAGCCGTCCGTGCGCTGACGCCCGAATCCGCTCCCTCCGTCACAACAGCCACCGCCCCGGAAAAATGGGCCTTTACGCAATTGCGCGTGTCGCGCTCCGCTGGTGTGACGCACGTCGAGTTTAAGACGGCGCAGAGTTTCGCCGAGGAAGCCGTGAGCGACCTTCGCGAGGATTTCGCGCAACTTGCGGACAGACTTGTTCGGGACAGCAGGGTCTTAGTGGACTTCGCCGGCGTAGAGTCGTTCAGCGCGGCCGCCCTAGATGTGCTTGTCCAATTCAAGCAGAAGCTGCAAACCAAAGGAAGCCGCGTGGCGCTGTGCTGCCTGGAACCCGCGACGCGCGAAGCCATGTTTGCCGCTAGCTCGCCATGAACCATGAACCCACGCATTCGAAGACATTCACACTTCACGCCCCGCGGGCCGCGATGGGCGTACCGCCGCAGGTCATTGCAGCCGACACGAGTGTCGCACAATTCGTAGCCACGATGCCGCTCTCGAAGGCGTAAGCAGATCACACATGACCGTACTCCATTGGTTGATAAACCGGCTCTGCGGCCGAGACGACGCTCAATCGCACTACCGGCGTGGAATGGCAAGGGCGAAGAAGCACAATCACGAAGGCGCGATCGCCGAGTACACCACGACCATCGACATGTCGGACACGTCTGCCGAAATGAAAGCGATGGCCCTCTATCATCGCGCCTTGGCGCATGTGGCGGCAGGAGACGAGCGAAAGGGCATCGACGATCTTGACGCAGTGGTGGCGATGGGCGAAACCATCGTGAATGCCAAGACC
>Ga0315553_10004539_pt1 | contig 10439 bp, 5 predicted proteins | sample SalMarSW160140MG_FD_203099 | JGI IMG/M metagenome (GOLD analysis project Ga0315553, IMG submission 203099) | Salt marsh sediment microbial communities from the Plum Island Ecosystem LTER, Massachusetts, United States - Salt Marsh Sediment SW1601-40 ... | reverse complement strand
CCGGAGTTGGATCAGCTCGGGCCGGTCGAGCTTTTCGCGGAGCTCCGGCTGGCCCACCATGATGATCTGCACCAGCTTGTCCTTGTCGGTTTCGTAGTTGGAAAGCATCCTCAGCTCTTCCAGCGTGCTGACGTCGAGATTCTGGGCTTCGTCGAAGATCAACACCACGGGATGGTTGAGGGCTTCCTGTGACTTGAGAAACTCGTGGAACTTGCTGAGCAGGCGTTCCTTCGAATAGTCGAGCCGGAACGGGACGACGTTGAGTTGGTCGAGGAGGGTCCTCAGGATCTGACGAAACGTACCCCGGGGATTGACCATGTAGGCGGCCCGGATCTCGCGGTCGAGGCCGCGCAGCAGCCCGCGAAGGATGGTCGTCTTGCCCGAGCCGATCTCTCCGCTGAGCTGGACGAACCCTTCCTTGCTTTCGATCCCGTACTTGAGATAGGTCATCGCCTTGTTGTGGCTGGCGCTCATGAACAGGAAGCCGGGATCGGGGGTGAGGCTGAAGGGCTTTTCGGAGAGTCCGTAAAAGCTCTCGTACATCGCGGCAGCCCCTAACTTCCTGCCCGCTCTTGTGGCGAGCGGGTCAGGTTACCTGAACGCCCACTGTTTTGCCGCGCTCTCTATCCAGCCCCACAAACTGTCGGCCCCGTTTCGGACGAACGGCACGTACAGGACGCCCAGCACGACGGCGCTGACCAACACCAGCGCCGCGAAGATGATGACCGCTGTTCTGATGAGCCGGCCGCGCCGGTCGCTGGGGGTTGTGATGAGCGGAATAACACCCAGCGAAGGGAGCCTCAGGAAATCCCGAGCCCCTTCGACATCCGTAAAGCTCTGATCGAAGAACTCGGTGCCGGCAATGGCCCCCACCCCGGCCGCCAGGGCGACGAACAGTCCCATCAATGCCAGCTTGTAGATGTGCTTTCTGCTCTTCGCGTGCGACTTACGCGGCGGCGTGTGCACGGAGAAGGTGACCAGCCCTTCCATCTTGATGTTGTATTCGCGTTCCTGCTTCTTGTAGCGCTCCAGCGCGCCGTCATACCGGTCCGAGACGGCTTCCCGCTCACGCTTCAGTTGCCCCAGTTCCCGATACAGGGCGGGGAGGGCGTGGACCAGTTCTTCCAGGCGGTTCTGCTCGATCTGGAGGTTGCGCCGCTTCTCCGTCAGGTACTCGACCTCGGCCTCCAGATCGAGCTTCATCTTCTCGCGTTCTTCCCGCTCCTTGTTGACGGTCAGCACCACGTTGTCTTCCCCGGTTTCCCTTTCAGCCGCGGCGAGCTCCTGCTCGGTGACGGCGATCTCGTCGCGGAGGGTCTTCACCGTGGGGTGCAGCGGGGTAAACCGCTTGAGGGCCATGCCCAGTTGGCTGCGCAACTCCGCCAGCCGGGTCTTGTAGACGGTGACGGCCGGGTTCTCCCTTGATTCCACCCGTTCGATTTTCTGCTTGGGCATCTCCTCAAGCTGCTCTTCGATCGTCCGGAGCTGGCGCCCCTTTCCGTCGATCTCCCGGATGAGATTCCTCAGTTGCCCGCGGGTGTCTCGATACATCTCCGGGACACCTCCCGGACCCCGCAGGGTGACCGAGGGATGGTCTTGCTGGAACGTGACGGTTCGGGCGTCCAGGCTGTCCAGCTCGTCTTTGTACCGCTTGCACTCGGCCCACAACAGGTTCTTGGCGCGCTTGGCGTTCTCGCGTTCCCTCGCCAGGGCATTTTCCACGAAGTAGGTGACCAGGCGGTTGAGCACAGTAAAGGAGCGTTCCGTGGAATGTCCCAAGTGCGTGATCCCTATCAGGACGCCGGACACCTTGTTGACGTACGTGTTCTTGCGGATGCGCTGGTACAGCTCTTCTGCCAGTTGGCCGCGACGGACGAGGTCGCCTTCCGACCTTTTCTCGATTTGCTCCCGCGTGATATCGGAGCCGGCCAGCGCGTTCATGATAAACTTGTACTGCAACATCTCCGCCTTCACGAACGCCACGCTGCTCCGCGGCTTGTCGTCACGGCGGTCGCCGCTGACCATCTGGGCCACTTCGCTCTTGCTGGCCCGGATGATACAACTGGAGCTGTACCTGGGAGGCGTCGCCAGACACGCCACGCCGAATACCGCCACCAGCAGGACGAAGGGAACAATACCCCACCATTTGCGGCGCCGGACGACGAAATAGTACTTGCGGATGTCAAGCTTTTCCGCCACCGTGGCAAGTTGACTGGAACTCATTGTTACGCCCTCTCTAGAAGCCGCCGCCCCCGCCGCCGAGGGCGCCGAACGATGTGAATGTGTTCATGGCGCCCATCACGCTGCGGAATGGGAACAGAAGGTTGTCGAGGAAGTATCCGATCCGCGCCATATCCGTCGGCGGGACATAAATGACGTCGTTGGACTGTACCTGGATATTGCAGTCCCAATTGCCTTCCTTCACGATCTCGCGAAGGTTGATCTTGAAGATCTGGCGGGTGTTGGGAGTGGCCCGGACAAGCCGGATCCGGTCCCACGCGGCCCGGGTGCTCACCCCTCCGGAGCGCCCGAACGCTTTCAGCACCGTCACGTCGCCATCGAACGGCTTCTCGCCCGGGCCTGTTTCGCCGAACATGTAGTACTTCTTGCTGTTGAAGCCCGTGATGCGGACGGTTACGTCGACATCGCGGATATAGACCTGGAGCGCCTTGGTCAGCACGTCGGCCACCTGCATCGAGGTCATGCCTTCGATGTAGATGTCGCCGATAAGCTCCAGGGTGACGTAGCCGTCGGGCCGGATGGTATGGCCTCCCGACAGGTTGGGCCCGTTGCGCACGATGAGCTGGACGGAGTCCGTCGCTCCAAGTATATATTTGCCGTTGATCTTCTCCAGCCGGCGCTCGACGTTCGCCGACGCCTGGATGGCATCGTTGATGTCGGTGTACTTCACGTACCATTCCGAGCAGCCGGCGAAGCACAGCGCCGCCAGAACGGCGAAGCATGCGACCCGTCGGGCCGCTGAGACTCCGTCAACCTTCAGATTCATGGATCCGACCTCGTGCGAAGAGCCGTTCAACCGCCGCCAAATCGGACGGGCGCAGATGGAACGTCCCCGTCCCACGTGACGGGGCGAACCGCGCCCGCTGAGCACGGGCGCACAACGAGCGCACCCTCCGCGACGTAAGCCAAATTCTACCACAGCCATTCTGGCGTGTCAACGCAGGCTCCATGAGTCCCTCCTACGTGACCTGTACCCGTCCCACGTCGTGCCGTTTGTCCCCGGCGATCACCGCCGACACAAAGTCTTCTGTTCTCGAGGCTTTGTGCAACACGCTGTAGACCTGATTACATATCGGCATGTCGAGGTGGTGATTTAGCGCCAGGTTTCTCACGGATTCCGCCGTATCAATCCCTTCGGCCACCGAGTGCATCGACCGGAGTATATCCGCAAGCTTCTCGCCATGGCCCAGGTGCTCCCCCAGCGTCGTATTCCGGCTCAGGCTGCTGGTGCACGTGAGCACGAGGTCGCCAAAGCCCGCCAGCCCCGAGAACGTCAGAGGATTGGCCCCCAGGGCCGTGCCGAGCTTGATCATCTCGCCCAGCCCGCGGGTGATGACGGCCGCCCGGGCGTTGTAGCCGTAGCCGAGGCCGCCGCAAATCCCTACTGCAATTGCAATTACGTTCTTCACCGCCCCGCAGATCTCGATCCCCACCACGTCGGGGTTCGCGTACAAGGTGAAGTAATCCGTTTCAAACACCCGCGCCACGTGCTGGGCGACGCGCATGTCTCGCGCCCCCACCGCCACCGAGGCGGGCTGACCCTGGGCCACCTCGCGCGCGAACGACGGCCCCGAGATGAACGCGGTGTCCTGGGCGAACCGCCGCCCCAGGACGTCGTCCAACACGTCGGGCAACAGCATCAGGCTCTTCTTCTCGATGCCCTTGGAACAGCACACGATAATGGCGTCTTCGGCGAGTGAGGCCGCCGCCTGCTCCGCCACGGTCCGAAGCACCTGGGAAGGCGTCACAAACACGACCAGCGGCCTTCCCGATACCACGGCTGCCAGGTCCGAACACGGCTCCACGCCTCGGTGAATCGGAATTCCGGGCAGATAAAGCACGTTCTCCCGCATCCGGGCCATCATCTCGCACAGCTCGGGCTCATACACCCACAGCCGAACGTCCAGGCCCTTGCCCGCCAGCAGGTTGGCGATGGCCGTGCCCCAGGCTCCGGCGCCCACCACGGCGACGGATTCGGGCGGCACCCACGGCAACTCGTCGTCTGGCCGGTCACCCTCGGGAGCCGTGGTGTTCCCGCCGCGTTGGAGACCCAATCTGAGGACCCTCCCAGTCGCCCCGTGTGCGTCGTAACGGGCCTCGGCCCGCCCGGTCACGTCTTGATATTCGGTCGAGCCCGGGGCCGCCGGTTCACCCGGCGTTCTCGAGCATCTTCTTCGTTTCTGCGATCAGGCTCTTGCAGGCCTTCACGTCCTGGAGTTTGGCCCCGCGTCGCTGTAGTCCCAGGGCCCTCTCCAGGTTCTTCAGCCCCTGCTCGAGCTTGTTGTTCTTCACCTGGCTGGCACCGAGGTGGTAGGCGAAGCCGGCATTGCCGGGCCATGTCTTCGCGGCGTAGTCGAATTCGCGCTCGGCCATGCTGTACCAGCGCCGGCAGTAGTACGCCCATCCCAGCGTGTCCCGGATGTTCGGGCTGTCGGGCTTCAGTTGCTTGGCCTTCTCGGCCTGTTGGATGGCCCGCGTGATGTTCGGCTTTGGCGCCGCCAGATGGAACCAGGCGCTGTTGTTCAACGCGTCCGCGTCGTCCTGGATGTACTCGTTGATCTCCCAGTACAGGTCCGCGGCCCTCTGAATCTTCCCCAGAGTGTAGTAGGTGAGTCCGAGTTGCTTCTTGGCCGCCACCCACGGTTTGGTGCCGGCGGCACAGGCACCGGTGATTCTGCCGAGCACCTGGATGGCTTCGTTCTTCTGCTCTTTGGCCAAGTGCGCGTCGGCGAGTCGCTTGAGCAATTCCAGATGATTGGGCCAGTTCTTCACGCCCCGTTTGCAGACGCTGAGCGCTTTGTCCAGGAAGCTCCTGTCCCTGGGGACGAGCCGTCTCAGGTAGATGTCGGCCAGGCCGACATACAGCTTCTGGTGATACCCGAGCGGGATGGCTCCGCGCAGCGGGCCGGCCACGTTCAGCATTTTCTCTCGGGTCTCCGCCAGGTTCTCCAGGCTCTTCCGGTCGTTCTTTCGAGCGTACATGGTGGCCAGTTGGTCCAGCAGGAAGAGGCTGTGGGGGAATGCCTCCGCCGCTTTCTCAAGGGCATCAATGGCGTCCTCCACCTGCCCGTTAATCTGGTAGAACAGGGCGGTTCCGTGGTGGCGGGCCAGATTCTGGGTCTGCTTAGGGTCGCGCGAGCATTCCTGGATCAGGGCGTCGTAGCTCCGCAGCATGGTGCTTTCCGTTCCCCTGATGCTCTTGACCTCCGCGCGGGCGTCAGAGTACTTCTGTGCCCCGATGAGGGTGATGATGCGCACCATACGGTACAACGCCTCCCCCGCCTCCGATTGTGCCAGCATCGAGTTCGCGCGCCGTTCCACAAGCTTCATGGCCCTCTCCGACTCGCCCGCGGCGGCCCGTCCATCGCCTCGCGCCAGATACAGCAGCGCCAGCTTCGCGCGGGCGGCGGTGTCGTATGGCCACGTGCTCAGGACTTTGTCCTGCAACACCTTGATGGCTTCGCCGTACTGGCCACGCCGGTAGCGCAGCAGGATCTTGGCCGAATAGGCGGGCCTGTACTTGGGCGCCAGCTTGAGGCATTTCTCGTACAGCTCCAGGGCTTTGATGTCCCGTTTCTCCTGCTCCCTGATCCGCCCGAGCAGCAAGAGCGCGCCGATGTTCGGCGGCGCGCCGTCCGGCGGCTCGGCCAGGTTTTTCAGCAGATTGGCGGCTTCGTTCAGGTTGTTGGTCCGCTCGACGCCTTCGGCCGGGATCTTCACCAGCGCCTGCGCGACGCGCAGCACGGTGACCGCCCGGATCGCCTTGACTCTGGGATTCGTGGAATCTGCGGGGATGGTCTTCAGAACGCTCTCGCACACGGCTTTGGCGTCGTCCGGCGCTCCGTACCTTAGGAGGCTGTCGGCCAACTCAAAGGCGACCCGCCAGTTGGATCGGTCTATCCCCCACGCGCGCTTAAGCGCGGCAATGGCCCCATCGAGCTGGCCCATGCGGACGTACACGCGGGCGAGTTGGCGATAGGTCGTCACGCTGGCCGGGTTGACCCGGATGAGTTCGGTCAGATACTTCGTGGCCAGCTCGTATTGGCCCCGCGCGGCGAATGCTTCGGTCGCCCGCAGCTTCAGCCGCTGATCTTCCGGCCATTTCCGCAGGAAGCGGTCGGCGAGGCTCGCCGCCGTCTCGTAGTCCTTCTGCGTCAGGTGAAACTGAAGGCTGATAAGCGCCACCTCGATCGCCGCGGGGAACTTGTCCCGCAGCTTGGTGAGCATCTCTTCCGCCTTCTTCTTGCTCCGGTCGGCCAGGTCCTTCTTTGCCTTCTCGACGGAGGGATCCTCCCGTGCTTTCAGCAGCTCTCCCAGATGGTACCCTGCAATGTCGGTGTAGGCCTGGGCGACCGCACTCATCGACTGCTTCGTTCCCCCGTCGAGTTCCATCGCTTGGGACGCGTGCTCGAGCGCCGATTCGAGCAGCGAGATTCCGGGGGCCTGTCTGGCCCGGTTCAACAGGATGTGGGCCAGGCGGATGTGTGCCCCCGCCAGTTCCGGGTCCAGGTCCAGGGCGAGCTCGATCTGTTGACGCTCGTTCACGCCCATGCGCGGAAAACGTCGGGTCAGCACTGCGAGTTCGTAGCGAGGGTATCCCTGGCGCGGGAACTTCTCGAACATCTGGCGGTACACGCTTATCATGTCCGTGAGGCGGTTGTCCTGGCGCAAAGCGTGCGCCAACTCGTAGTACGGAATAATCGATTTGGGGAGGAGTTGCGTCGCCTTTTGCAGGCGCTCGACGGCGGTTTCAGTTCGGCGGAACTGCACGTGAAGGATCCCTTCGCTGATCAGCGCCGCCGCCTCCTTGCCGCGGGCGGCCGCCCGACAGTGCTCGGGGAAATCGAGATACGCGCGCTTCTGCCTGGTCGAGGGGTACTTGGGAGCCGCCACGAACGCCCGGGCCTTCTCGTATTTGCCGGCCTGGACGGCGACGCAGGCCGCAAGCAGCGGGCCGCGGAGCTTCTCGCCGGATTCGAACACCACGGCGTCGACCCGGGTCAAGGCCTTCTGGTGCTGCCCGTCCAGCGCCAGCGCCACCGCCAGGCCGATCTTGACGTCAGCGCCTATCCGGCGATCCTTTAGGGCCAGGTCCTGCCACGTTTGGATAGCCCGCTTGAGGTCGCCCGCCAGGAAGTAGGCGCGGCCCAGCGCGCTCATTACCCTGCGGTAGGGCCGTACGCGCGGGACGTTGGCGGCCCTCTCGAGGACCTTGATGGCCTCTCTCGGCTGCTTCTCGCTCTCGTGCACGTTGGCCAGCCAGATGTACGCCAGCCCCATCTCCGGCTGCCTGCTGAGGAACGGCTTGAGCGTGGCGATGGCGGCCTGGGGCTTCTTCTGCGCCATGTGCGCGCTCGCCAGCGCGAAGACCACCTGGGCGTCGCTGGGAGCCTTGGCTTTCGCCTGTTGCAGGTGCTCAACTGCCATTTCGAGATTGCTCTTTTTCGAACCGGAAGGCGGGGGGATGCGCGCCCGGTGCAGGTACAGATATATCCGGCCGAGCACGAGGCGATAGCGGGCGCTGTCTTGCTCTACACCGGCCATCTGCGCGTGGGCCATCGCCAACCACGGCCGGTTCATCTCCAGCAGCAGTTGAGCCAGCTCGAGACGCACGTCCGCGGACTTGGGATCTTGCCTCAGGAGGCGCTGGTAGCACACCTGGGCCATCTCGAGGTTGAAGTGTCGGGACGAGCGGTCGCGGTGGATCAGTGCCTTGATGCGGAGGGCGTCTCGATTGCCGGGGCGCTCCTTCAGCGCCTCCTGGCAGTGCTTCATAGCCTCATCCGGGTCCCGCTGCCTGCGCATCAAGCTGGCCAAGTGCAGGTGCGCTCCGACGTGCTTGGGATCCAGCTTCACGATCTTCTGGTAGTGGCCGATGGCTTGGTTTTCCTTCCCCAGCCTCTCTTCTGCGTTGGCCAGTCCCCACAGGACACGAAGGTCGTTGGACCTCTCCAGTGGCTTCAGCGCGTTGTAGGCCTTCTCGTAGTCCTCCTTCGTACGAGCTTCGTGCAGGGTGATTAGACCGGTGATGAGTGCTGCGTCTCCCGCGCTGCGGGCCTTGGCCTTCTGCAACTCCTGCGCCAGCCTCTTGGCCTCTTCCAGCTCCCCCGTTCGAAGGCACAGCCTGGCCAGCATCCAGCGCGCTTGGTTCTTCTGCTTCACCGTCATCTTGGATCGCAACACCTGGCGAAGCTGTTTCTTGGCTTCTTCCGGGTTCGCTTGCGCGACGATGCTCGCCTTCAGGATGCGTGCGGCCGCCAGGTTGGGATCGTGCTTCAGCGCGGCGTCGAGCAGTTGCAGGGCCTCTTGGTCCTTGCCCATGTAACGCAGCAGCAGGCTCGCCAAGTCAAGCTTGTGCTGTGGAGTGCCCGGGTCGCGATCGATTGCGCTCTGATACGCCTCGCGCGCCAGCTCGTACTCCTCGGAGTCCACGCGGATCCGCGCGATCAGCGCATAGGCCTCGGCGGCTTTGGGGGACTTGTCGTCGATGGCCAGTGCCCGGCGGCACTGCTCGCGGGCCAGCACGCGGGAGCGGGCCCGCTCGGTGTCCTTCCGGGCACGGTCCTTCGCCCGTTGCTCCTCAACTCTCGCCATCCCGAGCAGCGGCTCGGTCTTGTTCGGATCTCGGTCTGCCGCCTTCTCGTACGCTTTCAGGCTGTTTTCCCACTCTTGCTTGCCGAAATAAGCCCGGCCCAGCAGAATCTGGGCCTCGTAGGTGTTGCGGACCTCCGGCGGCGCCGCGTCCAGGCGCTCGATCGCCTCCCCGTACCGCTTGTGTTTCACGTCGATCTGTGCGGCGCCCAGAGGATCCTCATGTTTCCCGCAGCCGGCGGCGGCGAGCGTTATCACGAGAAGAAGGCTACCCAGAACAACCAGTTGGCTTCGGTTTGGCAACGTTCGACTCCTTTTCAGTCGGCACACCTCTTCTGCCGGGGAGGGGCGCGAACGCGCGCGTCTCACCCGGCGCCCCGTGCCTTCGGCAGACCGGGCGCCTTCGGCAGACGCCGCGCTCGAGACAAAGCCGCCTCGGTACTACTATTATAGGCGGCATGCCAACACGATTCAAAGAAAGTAGCGGCAAATCCCGGCTAGGTGGTGGCGAGGCCGGCGACCTTGGCCGCCAGGCGCGACTTCCGCCGCGCCGCCTGGTTCTTGTGGATGAGGCCCTTGCCCGCCGCCCGGTCGAGAGCTCGCACGGCCTTGCTGAGTTCGGCCCCGGCCGCCTCTCCATCGCCCGCGTCGACGGCGGCAAGTACCTTCTTCAGTTGAGTGCGGAGAGCTCCACGCTGTGACCGGTTGCGGGCGCGTCGTGCGACCGTCTGTCGGGCCCGTTTGCGGGCAGATTTCGAATGTGGCATACTACGTGCCTTCTCCTGGTTTTGAGTTGTCGGCCTCGGCGGCCTGCTGTTTTGCCTGCATCACCTTGTCCAAACGCTCCTGGACATCCTTGTACGACATGTCGGCGTCGAAAATCTGGCGCAGCACCTGCTCGGTCCGGCCGAGGTCGCCCAGCTTCTCCACCGTGATGGCCAGGAAGTACATGATCTCGCGGACTTCGCGGCTCGCCGCGGTGCCGCCCTCGATGGCCTGCTCGAACTGGCTGGCGGCAAGCTGGTATTTCTTTGTGTTGTACAGGCACACGCCGAGCAGCCTTCGGCAGCGCCGGCGCATCCTCGGATCGGTCGCCGCCTTCTGGTATTCCGGCGCCGCCTCCTCGAACATCTTGGCGTTGAACAACAGGTCGCCGAGCTTCGACCGCAGCCCGGCGTCGGTCGGCCGTACCTGCACCTGTCGCCGGTATTCTTTCACCGAGAAATCGAACTTCTCCTTGCGAAGCGCCTCGAGTTCCGCCTTGGTGGTCGCGTCGTCGGGCGACGCGGCCAGCTTGTCGGACAGGGGCTTCTCGCGCTCGGTGAACTCGTCGATCCGTAACTCGCCCAGCCGCTCGAGAATCGAGAAGTCCATCTCGTCGAGCTTCCTGGCGCGGTTGTATAGCTCGCGGGCCTTGTTATAGTCCTTGGCGCGGCGGTGCAGGTCGCCCAACTGAAGAATGTAGCGCTTGTTATTCGGATTCTGCTCGACGTCGCTGGCCACCCGCTGAATGGCGCGTTCGAGGTCTTGATCCGTGCGGATGATGCGATGCTCCTGCTCAAGCTCTTCCGAGTCTTCCTTGCTCTTGAGCGACTCCCGGTAGGTGG
>Ga0315553_10004537_pt1 | contig 10444 bp, 7 predicted proteins | sample SalMarSW160140MG_FD_203099 | JGI IMG/M metagenome (GOLD analysis project Ga0315553, IMG submission 203099) | Salt marsh sediment microbial communities from the Plum Island Ecosystem LTER, Massachusetts, United States - Salt Marsh Sediment SW1601-40 ... | reverse complement strand
CCCAATCGGGCCAGTGATCCCGTACCAGCACCGGCAGCAGCTTGGCCAATGCCTCCAGGCCGAGCGAACCCGCCCGATCGGCATCGTGGGTGGAAGGAAAGGACAACTCCACTTTGCTGAAATACGCGTAGCGTGCGAATGGGTTGCCCAGGATCAGCCGAAGCTTCTCACGATCACACTCATACTGGCCGTTGGCGCAGAACAGGTAGAGGACCGTTGCCTCCTGCCGGGCGCCGAAAACCTGCTTGCCGAACTTCAACTGCCGTAGCGGGATGTTCTCGCCCGCCGATCCCAACTCGGGGACGGTCAGCGAGAGTTTCTCCGAGCCAAGCTGCTGAAAGCCGCCGCCAAGGTAACACACGTCCGGCACGTGCGGCACCTGATCCGGATCGCCCGTGTAATACGTAATCAGCACGTTCACATGGCTCAAAGGATCGGTTGGCGGGCGCCGTGTATCACGCAAGGTACAACTGAGATACTCGTCCGTCCCCAACTCCTGGAGCCCTTCGGCGGAGATCGCGTAGGTCTCCTCAAGCTGATACTCCGGACCGAGTTGAGCGAAGTCGAACTGGCGAAACGGCTGCCGCAGGGGCACAGGTCTCTTGCGGAACTCCAGGCCCAGGAATCGCACCGTCGCCTCCAGTCCTAACGCCGACAGCAGCAGAATGACGGTGCAGACCACAAACGTCGGGCGCGAGAAGGCGGATTTCAGTCCGTCCAACGCAGCACTCACGAGCGGCGCTCCTTGGCATCCTCGCCGGCGGTTGCCGCAGTGGTCTCCGGCTCCTCGACGAACAGGTTGCTCAGGACATACAGAATGCCGCTGAACAGGGCGAACGCCACGAACAGCATTATCAACCCCAGGATCGTGTGGGCCGTGCCCTGGGCGTACTCGGGGCTCCAGTAAATGTGAATCAGCCCCGTGATGGTCACGCGAAGCATGTTGCAGAAGATGGCGATGGGCACGCAGGCCGCCACCATGATCAGTCGATGCCACCACGGACGGTCCGACAGATAGGCCATCGCCACACCCAACGCGCAAAACGCCATGAGCAGACGCATGCCGCTGCACGCCTGCGCCACCCCCAATTGGCCGGGCTCGCCATGGAAAAGATAACGGATGATCGTGCCTTCACGCACCGCTCGATCGACGCCCGGCGCGAGGTTGAGCACGCCAGCGGCCATCTCCGAAGCCAGCTTGCGCAGCGGAAGGGTGCTCTGATCGTAGATCGTCACCGGCCACGGCACCGCGAACATCAGGTAGGCGATTGGAAGCCACGCTATACGCAGTATGCGCGGGCCTGCCAACATGATCGTCACGGCAAAGATCGTCAACACGATCGCCACACTTTTGGGGAAACCCATCTTCAGAGGCCAGATCGCCGCGCCGTACATCGCCACAGCCAGCAGCAGCAGCGGCAAGCCCCCAAAGTTCGGCTTGGCGGGGACGTGTGCCAGACGTCCTCGCTGCAGGTGCAGGAAATAGAGGCTGAACAACGGGACGATCAACCCGTGCGACCAATCGCCGCTGTGCGTCCACGTGTACGTCAGGCGCCGCAACTCATGCCCGTACAGCCAAAGCATCAGCCCCGCGACGACGACAACCTGCCAAAGCCCCGCCGGTCCCAGCACGTCGGCCCACGTCGGCTCCGAAGCCCTATACCGGGCGACCGTGGCCGATGTTCGACGGGACGCAATGCGGTCTGCGGGTACACCACACATGGTTGACTCGGGTCAGGCTTCGACGTCCTCAGGCGTGACACGGCGATGTCGAAGAGTCCGTCGCCGACTCACGGCAGTATACTTCCAACCGTCGGAAAGAGAGCCGCCCGCTCCGCCCGCCGTCTACTGTCTGGATTGATCTTCGAGTTATATGAATCGATGTCGGCGAAGTTGCGATCGTAAACGAAACCAAAGCCGTAGCTGATCCGAAACGCGTTTCGGATCACCAGCAGAAACGGCGCCAGAGCGTGTGTTCCAATATTCACCGTGTCGTTAGGTCGCAAAAATATATCCGGGGCTTTCCCGGCGAAGATTCTGTCCAGGTCCACTTGCACAACCTGCTCGCGATCACGCCCGAGCCGCCGGGTGATTTCGCACTTGCTCGGCCAGGCCATCCCCGAGAGCCCGCCAGCCTGCGCGATCGCCTGCTTCAGGGTCATCTCACGCCCGGTCAGCGAAAACGCACCCGGTCGCAAGATGTGACCCATCATGTAAAACTCACCGATCGGCCCGATCGGCACGCGAATCGTGTCCCCTTCGCGGATCACAATATTGTAGCGGCCCTGGCCCTCAAGAAGCGGCCTGACCGGAACGCCGATCATGCGGCCCTGGGCGAGAGGCTCGGCGAGCGACTCCCAATCGAACTCCGGCTGTTGCGCTTCTCGCTCCGAGGGCTCAGCCGCCTGTCCTTCGGGCGGCGTCTTCACCTCCACCCATTCACCGTTGATCCACATCCAGTTGCTCAGCGGGGGCGAGTCTGCCAAGTCACCGCCCTCGGCCTCGACCGACTCGCCACGAGAGGGCGCCCCGGCTCCCGTCGGTCCCAAAGCCTCCAAGAGCTGCCGCTGGTCGGCCTCGATGCCCGATGCCTGGTCAACCGGCTGGCTCCCGGGCGACGCGTAACCCGCCAAGTCACCCAGTAACGGGTCCGTGCCATCGGGCGCGTCCGTTCGGTTGCTCTCCGCGGGCAACGTCGATCGCTGATCGCCCTGCTCGGTTGGCGAGGAGGTCTCCGGCGACCCGTCCGCCACGTCGTCCTGCGACTCGGCGGGGCGAATCACGTAGATTTCCTCCACGGTCGGCGGGAAGCCGCCCGCGACCGCGATCGCGTCCAACAGGCGAAAGTCCGCTTGCGGGATGACGTAAGGCCCGGGGCGGGCCACGGACCCTAGGATATTGTACATCCGGTTTCGTTGCTCTTGGACAATGACCCGGACCTGAGGATCCTTGATCTTGTCCTGGAGCAGGTCGACCAGGTCCAGTTCCACTTCGCGAGCGGTCTTGCCGCCCGCCTTGACGCGGCCTATGCCCGTCAGAGAAACGTAACCGCTGTCGGTCACCCGATCTCGCTCCACCCACGGAGCCCCCAGTTGCAGCAGGTCCAGCACGCTGACGTCCACCACGTCGCCCGGGCCGATCGTGTAGTCGACCGACTTGGCGATCACGTCCTCGGGAGTGGGCTCGGTCGCGTCCGGCACACCGGGCGGCTCGTCGAGGATGCTGATTACCGTCCTGATGTCATGGGTGACGCTGGCCTGCTCAAACCGGCCGACCTGGGAGGGGTCCAGCCAGCCCTGCCAGAACGAATGACACCCCGTCAGCAGGACACCCAGGACTACCGTCCCCGACCGCACGAGCGCGGCCAATCCCTTGGCATGCTCCATACGTACAATCCCCGAGTCATCTAGGCGCCCGCAAACCCACCGCTCAAGCTGGGGCCACGGACCACCCGCCTGTCGCATCCCTTCCGTACGATTATCGGCCCATCGGCCGTCAAACCAGTAGGCTCTCGCTGCCACCAGACGGAAACACTTACAGCCGCCGTTTAGCCTACAACTCACGATCTGTCAAGCCTTTAAGACCCAAAGGGCCCGCCGGACGCTGCTCTGCCGACGCGCTTTGGCAAACAGAAAACCTGTTGAGACCGACGCAAGTCGCCGAGCGCAACACATAATCTTACGCACAAATCGGTGGGGGAGTTCGCAGCCGGGACCCAGCCGGCCACTTCTCCTTAGAGCAGACCCAGCAGCGTCTGGCAGACCGCATCCACCTGCTGCTCGGTCATCCGGCCGTGAAAGGGCAGGGCCAGCGTGCGGTCGGCCACCGACTCGCAGACCGCAAAGTCGCCTCGCTTCGAGCCCAGCCGCTGTTGATACGTCGTTTGCAGGTGAATGGCCGGGAAGTAGTCGCCACAGCCGATGCCCTGTTCTCTCAGTACTGATAGCACACGCTGGCGGTCCTGCGGGGTGTAGTTGTCAGCCAGCTTGATGACCATTACGAACCAACTCATCTGCACGTCAGGGCCCGGCTGGATCAGCGTGACGCGCGAGTCACCTGCCAGCCGCTCCCGGTACATCCGGGCCACCGCCGTTCGGTTGGCCAGCAGCTCATCCACGCGGCGCATCTGCGCCAGGCCCATCGCGCAGCTCATTTCCGTGATGCGGTAGTTGTAGCCCAGCCGCGTGTGCTGCAACCACTCGTCGGAATCGTTCCGCCCCTGGTTGTGCAACGAGCGCACCACGGCAGCCAACTCGGGATCGCTGGTGACCACCATGCCCCCTTCACCGGTGGTGATTTGCTTATTGGGGTAGAAGGCGAACGTACCAAACTGACCAAAGCTGCCCGCCCGCCTGCCCTTGTAGGCGCCACCGAGGGCCTCACACGCGTCCTCGATCACCGCCAGACCGTGCCGGTCGGCGATCGACATAATGCGGTCCATGGGGCAGGTCTGCCCGAACACGTGCACGGGCAGGATGGCACGAGTGTTGGGAGTGACGGCAGCCTCGATCCGGTCGACGTCGATAGCCCAGGTAACCGGATCGATGTCCACAAACACCGGCTGAGCCTGTTGATAAAGGATTACGTTGGCCGAGGCGACAAACGAGAACGGCGTGGTGATGACCTCGTCGCCCGCGCCGATGTCCAGCGCCGCCAGAGCCAGGTGCAAAGCGGCGGTCCCGCTGGAGACGGCGACGGCCTGGGTTGTGCCGACGTAGTCGGCCACCGCCCGCTCGAAGTCTTCACGAACCGGCCCGAGGGCCAGCCGCCTACTGCGCAGCACCTCAAGTACCGCGTCGATCTCCTGCTGTCCGATGTCCGGCTGACTGAGTGGGATGTCCATCGACCGCTCCGTAGGCAAAGATCGGCGCGATTATAACGTGCCGACCCAAAGAGTGTTACGGGTAAACAGGTCGGCCGCACCTACCTCAGACCTGCGTGGTAGTGAGCTGCTGGCAGAGCGAAAGCTGATCCACGCCGGACCGACCGAGACGAGAAAAAAAGCGTAAAAACTAAAGGATTAGTTGACGCCTTCAGATTGCGTGGTATATTTCAACTAAGCTTTTAGTTTCACCTCTCTCGGCTGTCTCGGAGGATCACGGATGTCGCGCAAAAACGGCAAACGTCTCACGCCGGCTGAGGCGCTGATCATGGACGCGGTGTGGGCGCTGTCGGAGGGTACGGTGCGCGAGGTGCAGGAGCATCTGGCGCCCGTCAAGACGATGGCCTACAACACCGTTCTGACGATGATGCGGATTCTTCGCGAGAAGGGCTTCCTGGAGGCGGAGCGCAACGGCCGCGTCGACGTCTATCGGCCGGTGGTGACGCGGCAGCAAGCCGCCCGCTGGTCGCTCAACGAGCTGATCGATCGCTTCTTTGCCGGGTCGGCGAGGGCGCTGGTCAGCCAGGTGCTCGACTCGGGCAAGCTCAGCCCGGCCGAGGTCAAACGCATTCGCCAGGAAGTCAACACAAAGCTGCGAGAGAAACCCTCGTCCGGGGGCGCGTGATGAGTCCACTCGCAGAAACACTGAATCGGTTCGGGGCGTGGCTGGTCGAGAACTTGTGGCACATGAGTGTCGAGCTGGCGATCCTGGCCGGCGTGGTGGTCGCGGTGATCTGGCTGTTGCGGATCCAGTCGCCGCCGCTGCGGCATGCATTCTGGTGCCTGGTGTTGGCCAAGCCGGTGGCTACGTTTCTGGTGGCCTCACCGATCTCTTTGTACTGGTTCCTCCGCCCGCCGGTGATCGAGGTGGCGCCGCCGCCGGCACCACCGGCCGCGGTCAGGTCGGCGACGCCGCCGGTGGCTCGGCCGATGATGCGCTACAACATGTCGCAACGGATCGCTGCGGCGGAGGTGGTCCAGCCGGGGTCGTTTTGGCGACAACTTACCTGGCAAGGTGGAATGGGGCTGGCGTGGCTGGGGATCGGGTTGGCGTTCGGCGTGCGACTGATCTCCGGCTGCGCGTACGTTGCGTTCCTGCGGCAGACGGCGCGTCAGCAGCGGGACGGCCCGCTGGCCGAACTGATGCGAGAAGTGAGCCAAACGATGGGGCTTCGGCGACGCGTGGCCGTCGCGGTGTCGGATGTTGCGCACGGGCCTGTCTTGGCGGGAATCGTCAAGCCGGTCATCCTGCTGCCGCGCCACATCTGGGACGACCTGTCGACGCATCAGGTGCGTCTGATCATCGCCCACGAGCTGGCGCACGTGCGTCGTTTCGACAACTTGTTTCTCTTGATCCAGCGTCTGGCGGAGATGGTCCTGTTCTTCCACCCGGCCGTCTGGCTATGCGGGTGGGCGATGCGGCGCGAGGCCGAGTCGGCCTGTGATGACGCGGTGCTGACGGTCTTCGGCGGGTCGAGCCAGTACGCCGACAGCCTGACGCGAGTGGCCGAGATGCGCGACGGCCTGACGCGCCGCCTGCTGGTCAACACGTTCGCGGCGGCTGAATCGAACTTCTCGCAGCGCGTGCGTCGTATCCTCGATGGTCGCGTGGGACGTGTGACGGTCCGCGTGGCGATCGGATCGATCGTGGCGCTCATCATCATCGGCTGTGTGGGCCTACCGACGGCGGCCGAGCGCAAGGCAAAGCCGCAGTCGAAGTCCGACAAGGAGCCTGTCATGACCGAGACGGCAAGCGAGTACGGCTTCCGCTACGACCCGATGAACTTCGCAGACAACGCCCGCTCGCTGGACGGGGTGCTCGTGCGGACCTTCGTGTTCGAGCGCCCGACAGAGGGCGACAGGCAGCTTCTGCGGCAGCACATCGACAAGCTGCTGGCAGACCAGCGTGAGGACGGCAGTTTCGGCGACACGTCGAAGGAGACCGGCCTGCGGCTGCGGGACCTGCTTGATTTGGGCCTGTCGCCGGATCGACCTGAGGCCAAGCGAGCGGCCGACGCCATCCTTCGCCAGCACCGCGCCGGACAGCACGCCGACGAATGGTATCAGGAGACGGGCTTACTCGGCGTGTACGAACTACATTCACTGTGCCTGATGGGGCGGACCGAACTGCCGGAGGTGAAGGCGTCGCTGGAGTGGTTGTGCGGGCATCCGGAGCTTTACGTCGGGCCTGACAAGGGCTGCCCGTGGACGCCGGCGGTGTTCCTCAAGGCCCTGTGGGCCGGTCGCCATGTGATCGACACCACGCCCACCGTCGAGAATGGTCTGCGACAGATCGCAAGCGACCTGAATGCGGCGGGCTGTCTGAGCTATAAGGACCCGTGGGGCCTGCTCGAGTGTGCCGGGTACATCGACCTGCCGATCGGGCGCGAGATTGTGGCGAAGCAGATCCCATTGATCCTGCGGGCGCAGAAGCCCAACGGCGGCTGGAGCATGCCGCGAGGATGGCCCGCCAACCAGAGCACATTCACGGTGATGCGTGCATTGGTGAGACACGGGCTGCTTGACGATCTTCGCGAGCGACCGGCGCTGCCGGCCGACTGGAAGGTGGTGCGTTCGATTCCGGCGCCCGAGGGCAAGCTCCAGAGCCTGACGTGGGACGGGCAGCGGTTTTGGGTATATGACGGGTCGGCGCAAGAGGCGCTTGCGCTGTCGCCTGAGGACGGGGCGGTGGTGCGGCGTGTCAAGCTGCCCGCAGGTCACGTGCGCGGTATGGGTTGGTGGGGTGACGCGCTGGCGGTGACGCAGGGCAATCCGTGGGAAGACGATCCCAAGCGGCTGCTCCAGGTCGATGCGACGACCGGGGCGATTCGGCGCGAGATTTCCTTTGAGGATCCGAAGTACTGGCCCATCGGCGAGATCCACATGGGCGGCGTCGCGCAGGTAAGCGGCCGCATCTGGGTGGTCGATTCGTTCTATGGGCAGATCCACAGTTTCGATCCGGCCAGGGCGGACGAGCGCAGTTACTTCCACCTTTCGGGTCCGCTGCCGACGGCGATCACCCCACAGGGCGACGCGGTGTGGCATAACGATCTGTGGGCGCCTTACATCATGAAGAGCGCCGCGAGCGGGCGCTTCCTCGACTGCGGCGAGAAGCCGTTTGACGGAAATGTCGGCGGGTTAGCCTGGGATGGGCAGAACCTGTGGGCGCTCGACACCGAGCAGCACCGCCTGTGCGTGATCGAGAAGGCGCTGGCCGCGGAGGATGCCGTCGCCGCGACTCACTGAGCCGACGCGGAACTTTGGCCGTCAGTCTTGCGAGGCCAGCGAGCGAATCAGCTTTAGGTCCAGCTCGCCCTTAACGCCCCAGCCGCGCTTGCCCCTGGGAATCTCGGGGCGGAACTGTTCGTATAGCGCGAACGCCCTGTCGGTAAGCTCACTCGGCTTGAGCGTGCGGGCGAGTTGTCGCATGGCCTTGCGGGCGGCTTCGAGGTCGTCGCCGAACTTCTGGGCCAGGTAGCGCTCGACGCTGTCGGGATCGATGGGCTTATCCTTAACCACCGCTCGGACGCCGACGTCGGTGTTCTTGGCTGGCACGCCGCGCCCGCACAGGTCGACCCAGAAGTCCTCGCCCAGCCCCACCTTTTTGGGCGGTTTGCCGTGGATGGTCTTCTTCTCGGAGTAGATGCCGAGGCTGCGCCCCTTGGCCTGCGCGTTGAGCCCGGCCAGGGCCTTGCCGAGCGTCAGTGATGCCTGGCGATCGTACCCCAATCGCTCAGCCACCACGGCCGCCCACAGCGTCAGCACCGGCGCCCGATTGATCATAATGGGCTCTGCCATAAAGCCCGCTTTAGCTATGTGGTGTCCCGGCTGGTAATGAAGCCCGTCGTGTACGACCACATGGTACCACAGTGGCCGCAGTTGCCCAAGCAACTTCTAATCGGGCGGCGGATCAGTTGCGAACCGGTTGAGGCACGGCGGAGCTACGGTGCGGCGGTCGCCTCGTCCAGCAGGTCGAAGTACTTGCCCGTGGCGGCACACAGCCGGGCCACGTTGACGACGATGTCCTGCCGCGCGTGCACGATTTCGGTCTGCCGTTCGGCGAGCGTTCGTCGCCTGGCCAGCAGATCGTCGATGTTCAGCGCGTCGCGGTCGTACTCGGCGAGGCCATTCTGATAGTCTTCGGCAAAACGAGGCAGGTTCTGCGTCAGCTTCACCACGTTGGTGCGCAGCGTGCTCAGCTCGATCATCGGGCCGATGGCCTCGACGTGGATTTCGTTTTTGCGGGCGCGAATAGCCTCGCGGTTGCGCTCGATGTTGGCGAGCGCCTCGCGCTCCAGGCTGCCGGTTATTCGCGGGTCGACGGCCGAAAGCAGCGCGGTGGCGCTGACGTTCCAGTTCGACTCGCCCTGGTCGTCCTGGGTGCCCTCCAGATTCGACTCGCCCGCCAACTCGAGCGACGCGTCCCATTTCCCGCGGCGGGCGAGATCGAGCTGCGCTTCGGCGCTGCGGACGGCGTTGTTGAGGATGGCGACCTCCGGGTCGTTGGCGATGCTTTCGGCCAGCACCTGGTCGTACGGGCGGCCGGCGAACGGGTTGAACGACTTGTCCACGATGTCGATCGACGCCTCGAAAGGCAGCCCGATCGCACCCTTGAGGGCTTCCACTTCAACCTGGCGGCGCCCCTCCAAGTCGCGATACTCCGCGTCGACGGTCTCGATCTCGGCCTCGACCCGCTGGAGGTCCTCGGCGTGAGCCGAGTCCTCGTTGACCTGCACCCGGCGCGTCAGGGCACGCAGGTCGTCGAGCCACTGCTCGTTCACATCGACCCGGCCGCCAATGCGGAGGGCACCGCTGTAGAAGAAGAACGAGTCGCGGATGCGGAACCTGACTGTCTGGAGGTACTCGAGTTGAGCGTCGCGCAGATCGTTCTGGCGCTCGATATCCTCGCTGGCCCGCTGAAGCGCCTGACGGGAGGTCCACAGCGGGTACAGCAGCGAGCCCTTAACGAAGGAATGACTGCTCCGATCGCCGCCCCAATACTGATCTCCGGCGCGATACCCGGCAGCCAGGTCCAGGCGACTGGTATCGAAAAACTGCTTGGTCACAAAGAACTCGGCCTCGTGCCTGCGTTCGCGGCTCTTGCCGTCGTTGGGGTCGCGGTCGCCGGACAGCTCGTTAGAGAGCCGCACGCCCGGGGTGAAGGCGTCGCGTGAGGTGTAGAAGAAATCGTAGCGGGCTTCCTCGGCCTTGAAGGAGTGGTAGTCGGCCTTGATAGCCGGCTGACGGTCGAAGGTGAGCCGGATGATGCTCATCGGCACGAGCACGAAATGCGTGGGTTCAGTCGGCTGGCTGGTGGCTGGCTGTGTCGCCGACGGTGAGCGGGCCTTGGTCGGGCGAGTGGTGGCGGCGGTGTACGTCTGGTCTTGGGGAACGGGCATCCGCAGACCGCTGTCGACGGTCTGCGAGGGCATCGTGCCCGCGCAGCCGGCGGCCGCCAGCAGCGCTGCCCAAACGGCGACGGCCAACCCTGAACCACTACGGATTTGCCCGGTCATCTCGTTACCGCCCGGCTGTCTCAGTCGGCACCGTTGGAGCTATTTA
>Ga0315553_10004536_pt1 | contig 10444 bp, 12 predicted proteins | sample SalMarSW160140MG_FD_203099 | JGI IMG/M metagenome (GOLD analysis project Ga0315553, IMG submission 203099) | Salt marsh sediment microbial communities from the Plum Island Ecosystem LTER, Massachusetts, United States - Salt Marsh Sediment SW1601-40 ... | reverse complement strand
CTGGTACCCATTCATGCAGGGGATAAGGACTTTATGGAAAAGCACAAACCAGTCTGGAAAGGAGCGTAGCGGGAAGGACCGGAATGATCGCGGCAGGGGTCGACATCGGGTCTCTCTCCACCGAAGCGGTTATATTCGATAAAGAAAAGGGGATTCTGGGATATTCAATCTTCTTGACGGGAGGCTCCAGTAAGGATGCCTCCCGCCTTTCCTTGAAGCAAGCCATCGAAAGCGCTAAGGTCAAACAAGAGGAGGTCCGGCGGATCGTTTCCACCGGATGTGCCCGCGAGATCGCCGACTTCGCCGATAAAAAGATTACCGAGATCACCTGCCTTGCCAAGGGGGTGAGTTACCTTCATCCAGAGTGCCGTACCGTCATCGATATCGGCGGGCAGGATACCAAGGTGATCAGGGTGGATGGCACGGGGAGGGTGCGGGAATTCGACATGAACGACAAGTGCGCCGCCGGAACGGGCAGGTTTTTGGAGGTGATGGCCAAGGCCCTGACTGTAGAGCTCGACCAGATGGGGGAGCGATCCCTCCGGTACCACAATGACCTTACGATCAGCAGCATCTGCACCGTCTTCGCCGAATCGGAGGTGGTCTCCCTGGTCTCGGAAGGACAGCAGGTGGAGGATATCCTCCACGCCATCCACAACGCCGTTGCGGACAGGACCATCGGGCTCCTGGAAAGGATAGGAGAGCTGGAGCCGCCGGTGGTCATGACCGGCGGGGTGGCCAAAAACATCGGCGTAGTCAAGGCCCTGGAGGCGAAGCTGGAGACCCCCCTCGCCATCTATGCAGAACCGCAGATCGTGGGGGCCCTGGGTGCTGCCCTCCTCGCCTTGAATGGGCTTTAATAGGAAGAATCACCTTCCTTACATTTTATATGTTCCTATGAGAGCATCGCTCTCCTAACGAATAAAATGCTTGACTCGCTTTCGGTAGCCCTGCTAAGAACTCATCATCCATGAAAAAAGGCGATAAAGAAAAAGGCGGGATATTTCAGAGGCTGCGGCGGGGCCTGGCCAAGACTCAGGGGCTGCTGGTCGGCGGCGCCGATGACCTCTTGCGCCCGGGCAGGGGTATGGATGAGGCCCTCTACGAGGAGCTGGAGGAGATCCTCATCGTGGCCGATGTGGGGGTGGAGGCGACCGCAAGGCTCATCGAAGGGGTGCGGCGTGAAGTGAAAAAGAAGGGGATAACGGACGCCCACGCGGTCCTCCCCCTTCTGCGCCACGAGGTCCTGGAGATCCTGCAGCCTCATGAGGCCCCCCTCACACTCAAGGGGGCAGGTGACGGCCCTTTTGTGGTGATGGTCATCGGCGTCAACGGCACAGGGAAGACCACCACCATCGGCAAGCTCGCCCACCGCTTTACCTCCCAGGGGAAAAAGGTCGTGGTGGCTGCGGCCGATACCTTTCGGGCTGCCGCCATTGAACAGCTGGAGATCTGGAGTGAGAGGGCCGGGGCACACTTTGTCAAACACGCCGGCGGGGCCGATCCCTCTGCAGTGGCCTTCGACGCGGTGAAGGCCGCCCAGTCGAGGAAGTGTCACCTCATCTTCATCGACACGGCGGGCAGACTCCATACCAAGGAAAACCTGATGGAGGAGTTGAAAAAGATCAAGAGGGTCATCGGGAGGGAGCTCCCCGGCGCCCCGCACGAGATCTTATTGGTCCTCGACGCCACCACCGGCCAGAACGCCGTCGTCCAGGCCCAGACCTTTCATCAGTCCCTGGAGGTGACGGGGATCGCCCTGACCAAATTGGACGGCACGGCCAAGGGGGGAATCATCGTCGCCATCGCCCAGGAGCTGGGGATCCCCCTGCGCTTTGTCGGGGTGGGGGAAGGGATAGAGGACCTTCAAGATTTTCGCGCCGAGGTCTTCGTCGATGCCCTGTTCAGCAGAACCACGTGAGAAAATTACCATGGGAATAAATACTACCAAGGCCATCATCTTCGACTGCGACGGGGTGCTGTTCGACTCCAAAGATGCGAACATCGCCTTTTACAACCAGATCCTTTCCCAATTCGCTCTCCCGCCCCTGACTGCGGCGGAGGTCGAATACGTGCATGTCAGCACGGCCGAGGAGGCCCTCCGCTATCTCCTCGCGAGGAGGGACCCCCATGACGTGAATGAGGTGCTGGCCCATCGCCCCCATGTGGACTACACCCCCTTTATCCACCTCATGCACATGGAGCCGCATCTCAAAGAACTCTTGACGGCCCTCCCGCACCACATCAAAAGGGCCATCTCTACCAATCGCTCCTATACCATCGGCGATGTCCTACGGATCCACGGATTGGAGGGTGAGTTCCACCTGGTGATCTCGGCCCTGGACGTCAAAAACCCCAAGCCCCATCCTGAGTCCGTCCTCACGATCCTCCGCCACTTCACCCTCTCCCCCTCAGAGGCCCTCTTTGTCGGGGATTCTGAGGTGGATCAAGAAGCGGCTCAGGGGGCCGGGGTTCCGTTTATTGCCTACAAAAACCCTTCTCTACAGGCCGAATACTATATAGACGACCTCCTGACAATCAAGGAAATCCTCACCCCTACTCAAAAAGAATAAATTTCTCGTCAGGCAAAATCAAAGATCCTATGCTGGGCCTCAGTCTCCAGGACGGCATCGATCTTGGTCTGCGTTTCCTTGCGCTCTGGGCTTGCCTCCCATGCCTTCCATTCGTCGACGCTCCTCCAGGTGCTGATGACCACATAGAGGGTCGGATCGTCGTGAGCACGCAACGTCTCCCCGGAGATATACCCCGGGGCGAACATCGCCTTGGACCTCATCTCCCGCATCAAATTGGCCAGATCCGTATCCTTCCCCTTTGGAACACGTCTCTCAATAATCACCTTCACCGCCATCGATCGTACCTCCCTCGTCTTCGGTAGTTTCGTGCCTGGATTATACCACGCCCAGGTCGTGTTGCAAGCGTGAAGAGGAGAACCTTCCTCTTGGATGGACAGGAGCGAGGCTTCTATGATACCGTGTCCCCATGAAACAAAAACCAATTGCCTATTTTGATTGCTTTGCCGGTGTCAGCGGGGACATGGTCTTGGGGGCGTTCCTGGACCTCGGCCTCCCCCCGGAGGTCCTTGATGAAGGATGGCGGATGCTGGGGCTGAAAGGGGTCCAGGTGAAGGGCCGGCGGGTCAATCGTGGGGGATTGATGGGGACTGAGGTGAAGGTTGAAGGTAAGGGTACCTTCAGGAACTATAGAGAGATGAAAAAGGCGATCAATGACTCCGCGCTCCCATCAGGGATAAAAGAGCTCAGTTTGAAGATCTTACATCAATTGGCCCAGGCGGAGGCCGGCATCCACGGAATGGAAATTGAGGAGGTCCACTTCCATGAGATAGGGGGGATCGATACCATTGTCGATACAGTCGGCGCCGCCCTGGGGGTCTCTCATTTCGGATGGGAGACCGTGATGTGCTCCCCCCTCCCCTTGAACAGGGGGTTTGTTGAGGGCGGGCACGGCCGTTTGCCCCTGCCTGCCCCTGCTACCGTTGCGTTGCTCAAGGGGGTACCCATCGTGCCTGCCGCTGTGGAAGGGGAGACCGTTACCCCCACGGGCGCTTCCATTGTGACTGCGCTGGCCTCGGGATTCGGCCCCCTGCCGGAGATGGAGATCACCGGCGTGGGATATGGCGCCGGTACCAGGAATACGGAGGGCTCACCTAACCTCCTGCGGATCATCCACGGCGTGCAGGTGGAAAACAAAGAGGAAGGTATATGGGTCCTGGAGGCGGATGTAGATGACATGAATCCAGAGCTGTTGCCTTACCTGAACCAGCGCCTGCTCAAAGAGGGCGCTCTTGACGCCGCCGTGATCCCCATCCAGATGAAGAAGGGGAGACCTGGTTTTACCATCCGTGTCCTTGCAACCGAAGCGCAGAGGGAACGGCTAGCTCACATTATTATGACGGAATCAACCACCCTCGGCGTCAGGATGTATCACGCAGAGCGTATGACCCTGCCCCGAGAGGAGCGGGAGGTAGAGACACAATATGGTCCAATCAAGGTAAAGGTGGCCTGTGACCGAGAGGGCAAGATCATCAACCTGATGCCGGAATACGAAAGCTGCCGCCAGGTTGCAGAAAAAAACAAGGTCCCGTTAAAAGAGGTCTATCAGGAGGCCATCAGCAGGGGGAGGGAGACTTTTAAGCACCAGCATTGAAACGTTTGATTTAAAAATTTAGGAGGTGGATGATGAAGCATTTCGTAAAATGTTTACTTGTTGTTTTTGCCGTTGTTTTCCTCAGTCAGTCTGCCCAGGCCATTGAAGTGGGAAAGGTTCCTCCCACGGTAGAGTTAAAAGAAAAACTGGGGGGCAGGCTTGATGGAACGCCGTGGAGCAGTGCGGAGCTGCAGGGGAAGGTCAGTGTCCTCTTTTACGTCGATCCCGATGAAAAAGATACGAACAATGATGCCAGCGAAGCCCTGCTCGAAGAGAAGTTTCCCGAAGATAAATATAAATCGTATGGCATCATTAACATGGCAGCAACCTGGATGCCCAATTTTGCCATTTCTTCCGCCCTTAAAAAGAAGCAGAAGCGCTATCCCAAAACCATTTATGTGCGGGACTACAAGAAGGTGCTGGTGGACGCCTGGAATATTGCCGACGACAATAGTGATGTCCTCGCCTTTGACAAAAAAGGGGTATTGATTTTTAAAAAAGAGGGTAAGCTCAATGCGGAAGAGATCCAGACGCTTATCAAGGTCATCCGCGAGCATCTGTAATTTTTCTGCGGTCTTTAAGAAAATCAATCATGGTTTATAGTTGGGACGTGGGACATAGTTCAAGTTTTTCGCTTTTTATAGCTAGGCTGAGTTTTGATAATTATGAACAACGCCCCCGGGGAGATCTTTCTTCTTTACTCTTGCACCTTCTCGAGAAAAACAGTCCCTCGAAAACCCTTATCTGTAATATGCCCTTCGAGCTTCATCTCACCGTCACCCGTGCGAAGTTTTAAGTCCAGCGTCCTGTTTTCTTTGGCCAAAAAGGGGGGCAAATGGGGTCAATGGTTCTAATACAACGTCTTAATGGAGAAATCAACGCACACCTCCCTCCTGATGATGAGATTAAAATTACAAGGAAAGGGATACTGAAATCGCCTCCTTTATTTCCCTTGCGTAGTGGGCGACGTGGGCGATCAGGTCAAATTTTCCGGAGTGCTCTTCTATCATGTGCACCACGGCGCTCCCGATGACGATCCCATCGGCATAGGGGGCGATCTCTTTGGCCTGCTGGGGCGTGGATATGCCGAACCCGACGACAAGAGGGAGTGCGGTTACCTTTTTGATCCGTGCCACGTCTTTTGCGACCTCTTCAACTTTAGGCTTGGCGGTCCCGGTCACGCCGGTGATGGAGATGTAGTAGAGAAAACCCGTGGCATGACTTGCAATTGTCTTAACCCGCTCGGTACTGGTTGTGGGGGCGATCAGGGAGATGAAGTCTATTTTTTTTGGATCTGTATACCGTCTGAGCTCGGCGGATTCTTCGGGGGGAAGGTCAACGACCAGGATGCCGTCCACCCCCACCTCTTTGGCCCTCGCGGCAAATCGCTCCGGGCCATAGCTCAAGATGGGGTTGTAATAGCCGAACAGCACGATGGGGATCTCCGAGGTCTTTCTTATAGATTCGATCATCGCGAGGATGCCCGCAAGAGTCGTACCGTTTTTTAAGGCCCGCTGAGAGGCGGCCTGGATAATGGGACCGTCGGCAGTGGGGTCTGAGAAGGGGACGCCGATTTCCAGGCAATCCACGCCGGCGGCATCCAGACCGAGCGCGATCTCCTCGGTCACCTCCAGACTGGGGTCCCCTGCCGTGATATAGATGACCAGGGCCTTTTCTTCCTTTGCCCGGCGGGCGTTAAAACGTTGTGCAATGCGGCTCACTTGTTAGATACCCCTATCCTTTCGGCTATGATCCCCGCGTCCTTGTCCCCCCTGCCGGAGAGGTTGATCACGATGATCGTTTCCCTGTCCAACTGGGGGGCGAGCTGCATGGCATAGGCCACGGCATGGGCGCTCTCCAGGGCGGGGATGATTCCCTCGTATTTGGCGAGGGCGATGAATGCCTTGATCGCCTCCTCGTCATCGATCGTGACGTAGCTGGCCCTGCCCGTCTCGTGAAACGAGGCGTGCTCCGGCCCCACGCCGGGGTAATCAAGCCCCGCGGCGATGGAGAAGGCGTCGCGCACCTGGCCGTCTTCATCCTGCAAGAGATAGGTCTTGTTCCCGTGCAGGACGCCGATCCCCCCTGCCGCGATGCTCGCCGCGTGCAGCCCGGTCTCCATCCCCTTGCCCGCGGCCTCCACCCCGATCATGGCGACTGCCGCGTCGTCCTTGAAGGGATAAAAGAGCCCCATGGCGTTGCTCCCCCCGCCCACACAGGCGATGAGGAAATCGGGGAGCCTGCCTTCTCTCTTTATAATCTGTTTCTTTGTCTCACGACCGATGCAGCTCTGAAAGTCTCTGACCATCAGGGGATAGGGATGGGGCCCTGCCGTAGAGCCGATGACGTAGAAGGTATCCCGCACCCTGGCAACCCACTGGCGCATCGCCTCGTTCATGGCATCCTTGAGCGTCGCCGTGCCGGCGGAGACCGGAATGACCTCCGCACCGAGGATCTGCATGCGAAATACGTTCGGCGATTGTCTCCTGATATCCTCGTCGCCCATAAAGATCCGGCATTCCATGCCGAAGAGGGCGGCGACCGTCGCCGTGGCCACACCGTGCTGGCCGGCACCAGTCTCCGCGATCACCCGCTTTTTCCCCATCCGCCGGGCGAGGAGGGCCTGCCCCAGGGTATTGTTGATCTTGTGGGAGCCCGTGTGGCCGAGGTCTTCCCGTTTGAGATAGATCCGGGCCCCGCCCAGCTCCTCAGTAAGGCGTCGGGCGTAATAGAGGGGGGTCTCCCTCCCAGCATAGTCCTGCAGATAACGGTTGAGCTCCGCCTGAAAGGCCTTGTCCTTCCTGGCCTGAAGATATGCCTCTTCCAGCTCAATGAGGGCGGGCATCAGGGTCTCGGCTGCGTAGCGCCCGCCGTAGATGCCGAAGTGTCCTTTTTTATCCGGCCATTGCTTGCTCATAGTTTACCTTTCGGATATGGGTATGCATTCACCTGCCGAATATCCCTGCATTTTCACCCCCTACCTTGCCCACGAGGTCGATGATCTCCTTGACCTTATGGTGGTCCTTTCGCCCTGGTGAATGCTCAACGCCGCTGTTGACGTCCACGGCATGGGGGGAGCAGTGCTCGATGGCCTCCTGGATATTGGCCAGCGACAGCCCCCCGGCGAGGATGAGAGGGTGGGTCTCTTTGACCTTGGCGGCCAGGGCCCAATTCGCACGTTCACCCGTTCCGCCGTGGCGCACGGGATCGTACGCATCCACCAGGATGGCCCGGACAGGGTAGGCTCCTAAGTGCTCCACATCTGCTTCCTCCGTGAGGGCACAGGCCTTGATCACCTGTGATGACGGGAATCGGCCGCAGTATGCGGGGGATTCTGCACCGTGCAGCTGCACCATGTCCAGTCCGCAGAAGGCGACTATGTCCTTGACCTGCAGGGGGTTCAGGTCCACGAAGACGCCGACCGTGGTGATATCGGTCGGAAGCTTCTTTATGATTTGTTTGACGGCCTCCGGTGTCACGTAGCGCGGGCTCTTCGGATGGAAGATAAAGCCGACGGCATCGGCCCCACACCCTGCCACAAAGGCGGCGTCCTTCTCAGTGGTGATCCCGCAGATCTTTATCTGTGTCACTGCCCTACTCCACCCAAGAGTTCCCTGAGCTTCCCCCCGATGTCCTCGGCCCGCATCAAGGTCTCACCTATTAAAAAGCAGTGAATACCCGCTTTCATTAACTGCTCAATATCCCCTCTGGTGGCGATACCGCTCTCCGTCACCACGGTCCTATCGCTGGGAATGAGAGGGATGAGTTCCAGCGTTGTCTGTATATCCGTAGAAAATGTCTTGAGGTCCCGGTTGTTGATGCCGATGATATCGGCCCCTGCCGCCAGGGCCTTCGTCAGTTCCGCCTTGGTATGGACCTCGACCAGGGGTGCAAGCCCCAGTGTTTCGGCCACCTGGATATACTCCCGCAATGCCCCTTCTTCCAAGAGGGCGGCGATGAGCAGGAGGGCGTCCCCCCCGAGGAACCTGGTCTCATAAATCTGATAGGGGTCGATGATAAAGTCCTTTCTCAAAAGGGGAAGATCGATGACCTTTTTAATCTCCGACAGATAGCGCCCCTTCCCCTCGAAGAACGGTTCATCGGTGAGGACAGAGACTGCTCGGGCCCCGTTTGCCTGATAGATGGCGGCAATCTGCACGGGGTCAAAGTGCTCCCTGATCCTCCCCTTGGAGGGCGAGCTCCTCTTCACCTCGGCGATGATGGAGCAATCTGAGTTACTGATGGCCCCCCTGAAATCGCGGACCGGAGGGAGATCAGCTATCGCCCCTTTCAAGTGGGCAAGGGGTGTCGCCTCCTTTAATGAGGCGACCTCTTGGCGTTTTGCCGCCACTATGCGGTCAAGGATCACCATACTCCTCAGCTGTTGCTTATTTCGATGAGGGCCTCCAATTTCTTGATAGCGGCCCCGTTGTCGATGTATTCCTCGGCCAGGGCGACACCCTCGCGGATATCCCCGGCCTTTTCCCCCGCCATGAGGGCCAAGGCGGCGTTGAGCAGGACGATCTTTCTGCAGGCCCCGTCCTTGCCGGTCAGGATATCTTTGGTAATGGCCGCGTTGGTCGAGGCGTCGCCGCCGACGAGTTTCTCCCCCTGATAGGTCTCGCCGAAGATCTCGACGGGATCAATATTGTAGGTGGTGATAAGGCCGTCCTTTAACTCGGAAACGCGCGTCTCCGCCGTCACCGTGGCCTCATCCAGGCCGTCTGAGCCGTGGACCACAAAGGCCCTCTTGGTCCCCAGGTTCTTCAGTACCCCGGCGAACATCTCCGTCAGCTGCGGGTCGTAGACGCCGAGGAGCTGGGCCGTGGCCCCGGCGGGGTTCGTCAGGGGTCCCAGCATATTAAAAATCGTCCGCACCCCGATTTCCCGGCGCGGCTCGATGGCGTACTTCATGGCCCCGTGGAGTTTGGGGGCAAAGAGAAAGCCGATGCCGATCTGCTGGATGCATTCCTCGACGATCTCGGGTCCAACGCCGATGTTCACCCCCAGGGCCTCCAGGCAATCGGCGCTTCCGCAGCCGCTGGAGACGGCTCGATTGCCGTGCTTCGCCACAATGATGCCCGCTGCCGCCACCACAAAGGCCGTCGTCGTGGAGATGTTGAAGGTGTTCATGCCATCCCCGCCGGTCCCGCAGGTGTCCACGATGATCGAAGAGCGGGCATCGATCCTCGTCGCCTTTTTGCGCATGATGCGGGCGGCCCCCGTGACCTCTTCTACCGTCTCGCCCTTCATCCGCAGGGCGGTAATGAAGGCAGCGATCTGTGCGGGTGTCGCCTTTCCCCCCATCACCTCGTCCATGGCCTGCATCATCTCTGCTTCGTTCAGGTCCTCTTGGCTGACCGCTTTGGCAATGGCCTCTTTGATCATGGTGATCCCTCCTTTCTCACTTCTTGATCGTCGCTAATCATGTTCTGGCTAAAGAGCCACCTCTGACCGAAGGGTCACTGGCCAAGGGGCCACCTTCGGCTTCGGCGGCCTCGATCATGGTCAAAAAATTCTTGAGTATCCGTTTCCCGTTCGGCGTGAGGATCGATTCAGGGTGGAACTGGACCCCCTCCACCGGCAATTTCTTATGGCGAATGCCCATGATCTCCCCTTCCTCCGTCTCGGCGCTGATCTCAAAACAGTCGGGGAGGGAATCCCGCTCCAAAATCAGGGAGTGATACCGGCCTGCCACCAAGGGATTGGGGAGTCCCGTAAAGATCGTCCGCCCGTCGTTGATGACCTGTGAGGTCTTCCCGTGCATGATCCGCTGGGCCCTGATCACCTCGGCACCAAAGGCATAACCGATGGCCTGATGTCCCAGGCAGACCCCCAGGATGGGAATGGTCGCGCCCAGTTCCCTGATCACCTCAACGGAGATCCCCGCCTCTTTTGGGGTGCAGGGGCCGGGTGACAGGACGATGGCATTTGGTTTCAGCTGGCGGATCTCATCGATGGTGACGGCATCATTGCGATGGACCACCACCGCTCCCCCGAGCTGACCGATATACTGGACCAGGTTGTAGGTGAAGGAGTCGTAATTATCGATCATCAAGATCATAGCGGTGTTCCTTTCTCACCCATGTGCCTTTTTGGTTATCTCAAGTCCCGAGGTGGCCATATCGATGGCCTGCATCATCCCCATCGCCTTATTGACGGTCTCCTGATATTCCGCCTCAGGGTCGGAATCGGCCACAATCCCTGCGCCTGCCTGGATGTAGATTTTTCCATCCATAAGCACCATGGTCCGAATGGT
>Ga0315553_10004535_pt1 | contig 10444 bp, 10 predicted proteins | sample SalMarSW160140MG_FD_203099 | JGI IMG/M metagenome (GOLD analysis project Ga0315553, IMG submission 203099) | Salt marsh sediment microbial communities from the Plum Island Ecosystem LTER, Massachusetts, United States - Salt Marsh Sediment SW1601-40 ... | reverse complement strand
CGCCGGTCGCCAGCCATCGGGCCAGGAAGGCGCCGTCAAAACAGTCGCCGGCCCCCGTGGCGTCAACGAGACGAGTCGGATAGGGAGGAATGCGCTCCATCCGGTCATCGAATGCCACGAGCGCTCCGTCCGTGCCCAGGGTAAGCGCAACGATCTTCGCCCCCAGAGCTCTGTAGAACCGGGCAATATCCTCAGGCTCCTTCAAGCCGGTCAGAAGGCGCGCATCGTCAAGACCGGGCAGAGCCACATCGACTTTACCCATCGCCTCATGAATGACGGTCCGCGCCTGTTCGAGCGGCCAAAGCTGCAGCCTTAGATTCGGGTCGTAGGAGACCTTGGCGCCTGCTGAGCGGGCTTCGTCTATGGCCGCAAACCCGGCCTGGGCCGCGCTCTCCGAAATCGCCTGCGTTATTCCAGAAAGGTGGAGAAGCGAAGCGGACCGGATCGCCGCCCGCGGCAGAGTCGCCGGAGACATGCGGCTTGCCGCCGACCCTTTCCGTCGATACTCGAACCGATGGCCGTCCGCTCCATGCCGGACGAAATACAATCCCGTCGGTGCGTCATCGTCGCGCGCGACCGCATCGATGTTCACCTGCTCGTCGGTCCAGTGCTCCACCAGCGTGTCCCCGAAGCCGCCCGTTCCGATCCGCGTGGCGATCCCGCTTCGCGCACCCTGGCGGCGCGCCGCAATCGCGACGTTCGACACATCGCCGCCGATGCCTTCGAGCCAGCGAAGCCCGCCAAGGTCGTTGAACTCGACGAGCGCTTCGCCGAGACAGAGGATGTCGAGCGGTTTCAGCGGCATTGTTCCTTCCAGCGGAGCGCGGCTTTCGCAAAGCGGTCAGCCTGGGCCTCGATATCCTGCAGAGACCGTCCGGGCTTGTACAGTGCCGAGCCAATCCCGACCCCGTCCGCTCCGGCAGAAAGGAAGTCGGCGAGGTTTTCGGCGCCAACGCCCCCGGTGACGACGATCCGCGTGCCTTCCGGCAGCACTGCCCGGATCGTGCCGATGACTTTTGGCGCGATCGCATCGCCGGGAAAGAATTTAAGCGCATCGGCTCCGGCATCGAGCGCGGCGAGCGCCTCTGTCGGGGTGAAGATGCCCGGGATCGATGTCAAGCCGGCCTGCCGCGTCGCAGCCACGACCGCCGGATTGAAATTCGGCGCGACAATGATTTGTCCGCCGGCCTCGGCCACGGCCCCGACATCGGCCGGCCGCAGCACCGTCCCCGCACCGATGACCGCATCCTTCGCAAAGCGCTCGGCAAGCAGGCGGATGCTTTTGAGCGGGTCCGGAGAGTTGAGCGGCACTTCCAGGATCGCGATGCCGCGCCGCAAGAGCGCCTCACCGACCGGAATGGCCTCATCCGGCGTAATGCCGCGGAGAACAGCGAGAATGGGCAGCGCACCAAGCGCTTCGATGAATGGTCTCATGATTTCGTCTGCGCCACGATCGACGATCGCCCCCCTGTCAATGATGTCTCGCGGAAGCCCTTTATTGTTACGATCCGCCGGTCATTCGCCGCCGGCATGCGCACCATGCCATTCGATAATTGTGCTAGGCAACCACGCCGTATTCCCTGCCATGGGGCTGAGTCGGCTGTTGCGATGACGCCTCATGGTCAAACGCGTTCGGTGATAGTATGTTCGTCAGGAAAATGGGATGCGAATTGAGCTAAGGGGCGAAGCAACGAAATGAGAACGTTCCTCATCATTATCATTGCGGCGGCGATCATCGTGAGCGGTCTCCTCTTCTTCTACACGACGCAGCAGGAGACGCCGCCGGCCAGCGCGACCTCGGAGCCTCAGCCGGAGGCGACGCCGGGGACAACGGAACAGCCGAATTGATCTATTGAATCCGGAAGAGCTCGGGCAGCGGCGGCCTGCCAGGCTTTCCTCGTCCCCGGCATCGTCAGCTACCGGCCGATCAAAGGCTGCACGGGCCGAATTTGCGGTTTGATGGGTTTGAGTTTGATGCGCGGCTTGATCGGTTTCGAGCGCGGCTGGGCAGGACGGACACGGGGCTGGATCGGGTGCAGCGGGCCGGCGGAACTCCTCTGACAATATTGGAGATCGCTAATATATTGCGATGTGCACGCCCGAGACGCAACGTTGTCTCCCTGGGCTTGCCGGGAACACAGATCGCGCTGATATTTGGCCCTCGCAATGCATGCGTTTCGGTCCTGGGCCATTGCCAGGCTCGAGGAAATGCAGATTGCGAGGCCGGCCACGAAGAGATGCCGCATCTTTTGTCCCAATGGCGATGAATGGGACGTGGGGATGCGACGGGCTGGTTGCAACGTGCTGCGGCAGTGGTGGTCATTCTCGGCGAAGCGATGCTCAAGGCAGCGGAAGGTCGCCGCGAGCACTTGCCGTGCCGTAAGGTCTGCCGAGCGCAGGCGCGGCCGTTCTGGAGCATTCATCGAAATAGAATTCGGAATCCTTAGGTAACACAACGCCTTATTGCCTATCTTCATACAATAACGGAGCACAGACTTATCTTTGTCTTGCCAATGACTGCAGCAGGAAACAAAATGCTGCAAATAGTCATGGAGTGTCGATCGCCATGTCGACCTGCGCCAAGTGTAACGGATCGGGCAAAATTCTCGGCTGGGACTGTTCTCAATGCGCCGGCACGGGTGTTGCTTTGGATGATCAAGCATCCTATTCGCCCAGTCAATTTGCCACGGCCTTGCATGCGATTCTTGGATATTTGATCGCCTTCTGCCTGATGTGGATCGCCTTCTCGATCCTGGTCATGGTGTGACTGCTGCAATTCAGCGCTCGTGATCGAGACGTCGTTGCAGAATGCTTGCGGTCTTTTCGTCGAAAGCGACGAGCGTGACGCCTACGCCCGTCGCGGCGGCCTCCTGCCGGCAGACATCGACGGCCTCACGGCAAGCGTCTTCGAGGGGATAGCCGTATATGCCGGTGCTGATCGCCGGAAACGCAATGCTGCGGCAGTCATTTTCCGCGGCGAGCAGAATCGCGCTGCGATAGGCCGAGCGCAGCAGCTCCCGCGCCTCGTCCGGCGCATAGCGGCTGTAAACCGGCCCGACGGCATGAATGATATGCTTGGCCTGTGAGATACCGAAGGCCGGTGTGATGACTGCGGAGCCCGTGTGGCAATGGCCGATCACCTGGCAGGCGCGGCTCAGCTCATCGACGCCGGCCGCGCGGAAGATGGCTCCGCAGACGCCGCCTCCCATGGCGAGCTCACTGTTTGCCGCGTTGACGATCGCATCCGCCTCGATGCGCGTAATGTCTCCCTGGACAATATCGACCTGTTTCTTGTCATTGCGGGATTGAGCCATCGTTTGCCCTTCTTGCTTTCGCCCTGCCGAGATGCCGATCCTGCGCCGCCAACAGACTGCGCCCTCGGCCCTTCTTTCGCAAGACCGCTTGGCTTACGCAGGTTGCGCAATCCTTCTTCCAATCGCCGCAACTGTCGCTATAGAGTTGCCGAATCAAAGACTATCCAAAGAGGCAGGCCACAATGGCAAAGATGACCCCGCTCGCTTATCTCGATCGTGCCCTGGAGACGGTCACGGATCTGGGAATCAAAACGAAGCCGACGAAAAACGACCCCATCACCGCTCTGCTCGAACAGATCGCACTCGTGGACGAGGACAAGGTCGCCATTATCGGCCGCACGCTTGCCGAAGCCTCCACGTTCAATGAGATCGTGCGCAATGAAGTCGCCGCGATGGAGATCGGCGAGCGCTACAACAAGATCGTCAACGCATTCAACTCGATCCGGAAGGATGCCAAGGGGCTGGTCGATCAGCTCGATGACGGCAGAATCGATCCCTGGGAACGCGTCTCCAATGTCTGGATGAAAATTGCGCGGGGCGATATTGCGGACCGGTTCGACAGCATTCGGGATACCTATCTCGATGTCGCCAAGGAGACGAAGAACCAGATCCGGCGCGAGGCGAAGATCCTGAAAGCCTATCGGGATTATCGCGGCGCCTATAAGCAGGCGCAGGTTCTCGCCATGGAGGTGCTTGAAGCCGCAGAAGCCCGGCTCGATCAGGCCAAGGCCACGCTGAAAGAGTCCTCCGACAAGGTCGCGACCTATCAGGGCAAGTCGCCCGCCGAGCGCGCGATGCTCGAAATGGCGCGCGACGAAAAGCTCCGCCTGATGATGGATGAAGACAAGCGCTATCAGATTGCCAAGGATCTCGCCGACAATCTGACCATCGGCTACAACACCTCGGAAGTGATCATGTCGCGGCTGATGCAGACGACGAGCGCGAAAGAGCGCGTCTATGCGCAGGCGGTGAGCTTTTTCTCGACCAATGACGCCGTGCTGACCGCGCTCAAGGCCTCCTTTACCGGCATGTTCGGCCTGCATGAGTCCACCAAGACGCTGGATGCGATGAAGAAGGGTGTCTCCGACAGTCTGGAGACGCTTTCCGAGGTCGGCGATCAGGTCACGGAAGAAGCGCTGAAGGCCGGTTACGGTCCGACGGTGCGCGCCGAGGCGGTGAAGAAGCTGGTCGAGTCGGTGACCAACTTCCAGCAGCGCTCGCGCGAAATCATCGACGAAATGCGTGTGCTCGCGACCCGGAATTCGGAGGAGATCCGCGAGGCCGTCGAAAGCGGCAAACGGCGCATGGCCCGTCTCGCCGCCGACATCCAGATGCTGCCGCCCCTGCCGGAAAAGGCCTAAGGCCCGATGAGCGCTGCCGCCGAGACCGTCCGCCCGCCGCTGGATGACGTCATGCTCTCCATGGATGTGGTGGACACGCTGCGCCATGAGGAGCGCATCGCCCTGCGTGAGCTGAGCGATGAAACGCGGCGCAAGGCGCTGATCGAGCGGCTTCGTGAAATCTATCGTGGCCAGGGCATCGACGTTCCCGACCACATTCTCGAAGAAGGCGTGCGGGCGCTTGAGGAAAGCCGCTTCGTTTATGAGCCGCCGCGTTCCGGCTTTCAGGTCACGCTGGCCCGGATTTATGTCACGCGCTGGCAATGGGGGAAATGGCTCGGTGGCGGATTGGCGGCGCTTGTCATTCTGTGGATCGGCTGGCAGGCGGCCTATGTCTGGCCGCGCGCCGCGAAGGAGGAGAAGCTCCGAATTGAGCTGAGCGAGGCGCTGCCGCAGCGGCTCAATTCGCTTTATTCGACGATCGACGCCGAAACGAAGGCAGCCGCGGTCCTCGACCGTGCGGCCCGAATACGCGATGCCGGTCTTGCCGCGGCGAAGGCGGCGCAGGCGGATGCGGCGCGGAATGCCGCGAACGGGCTGAACGCGCTTCTTGAGGAGCTGCGGCTTTCCTATAAGGTCCGGATCGTCTCGCGGCCCGGCGAGATGAGCGGCATCTGGCGTATCCCGCGCGTCAATCCCGACAGCCGCAATTACTATCTGGTCGTCGAGGCGATCGATGAGAACGGCAACGTGCTGAAGCGGCCGATCACCAATGAAGAGACGGCCAAGCGCGAGGTCGTGACGAAATGGGCGGTGCGCGTTTCGAAGTCCGTCTTCGACCGGGTGCGGGCCGACAAGCTCGATGACGGCATCATCCAGAACGCGGTGATCGGCGTCAAACGCCGGGGTGAGCGCGCCATTCGCTGGCGCGTCGATACGCAGGGCGGAGCGCTGACCCGATGGTAAATCCTATCGTCTCCGGCCGTCAGACGCTGGACTCCATCGAGGAGGCGCTGAAGGAGGTGAGCGGCACGGTCGACCGCCTCAATGCCGAGCTGAAAGACGCCAATGAGGACAAGGCGAGGCTCGTTGCGCAGCGTCTCGACGCGTTCGAACAGCTGGCGAAATTCCGCACCGATCTGGCGCTCGTCGATGGCGTGGTCGATGAGGCCGATCAGCTTTCCGCGCAGGTGCGGATGATGCTTCAGGCCCGGCAGAGAACGGTCGAGGACCTGAAAAGACGAGAGGCGGATGCGCAGACGAAACGCGGTCAGCTCCTTGCCGATCAGAAGCCGCTGGACGAAGAAATCGAACGGCTCGAGACCCGGCTCGACGCGCTGGGCGAGAAGGCCCGCAAGGCGCTGACAGCCGAGCCCGCCTATCGCGATCATGCGAAGCGCCGCGAAGAGCTTGAAGGCATGGTCGCAAAGGCATCCGAAAAGGCGGAGAAGGCGCGTGCGGAAGAAGCCGCCAAGGGCGCGCCCTATCGGGACGATCCGCTCTTCAGCTATCTTTGGGCGCGCAAATTCGGAACCTCGGATTACGAGGCGACGGGCCTCATTCGCTATCTCGACCGCTGGGTCGCGCATCTGATCGACTATCAGGACGCCCGCGCGAATTTCGCCATGCTGACGGCGATACCGCAACGCCTTGCGGACCACGTGGAGCGGCTTGAGAAAAATCTGAAGGCGGAACGCGAGGCGCTCGACGCGATGGAGGCGGAGAAAATCCGCGAACTGGCGGGCAAGGATCTGCCTTCCGATCTGCACAAGGCGCATGAGCGGCGTGACCAGCACATCGCCCAGCTTGAAAGCCTCAATGCCGAGCTGGCGGAGACCGGCAAGCAGCTCAAGATCTACGCCGAGGGTCTGGACCCTTCGTTTCGCGAAGCGGTCGAGAAGACGGCGCAATTTCTTCAAGGCCGAAGCGTTGATGCGCTGATCTCCGAGGCGCGGCAGACCGCGGCGGTGAACGACGATGAAATCGTGGCTCTGATCGGCAGGCTCGCCGATGAGGTAACGGCTCTGGAGCGCGCCGCGAAGGCCAAGCGCGATGCACTCGACGCCGCCTTTGAGCGCAAACAGGAGCTGCTGCGTGTCGCCGCTGAGTTCCGGCGGTCGCGCTACGATTTGCCGGGGTCCGTTTTCGAACCGGGATCGGGGGGAGCGGATCTGCTCAAGATGCTGCTTGAGGGGGCAATCAACGCCGCCGAATATTGGGCGCGCACCCGCCGGAACCAGCGCTGGCGGAGCCGTCCGGGAGACAGCTACAGGCGCAGCGGGAATTTTCCGATGGGCGGAGGCAGGCGAGGCGGTTCGTCAGGCCCGGATTTCCGCACGGGCGGCGGATTTTAGGGGCGGGGTCTAACAATTCAGGGATCCGGCGGCTATTCGGCGTTGCCTGCAACCTTCGCAACATATTGCGAGACGGCCATAATCTGTTCCTCTGACAGGATTTCCTCGAAGGCCGGCATCACGCCGGTCCCTCCGCGCACGGCGAGTTCGACCTTCTCCTGGGACGGCTTCAACTCGTCGAGCGGCGGACCGACCTTACCCTCCGTGCCCGCAGCTTCGAGCGTGTGGCATACGCCGCAAGGCGGCTCGGCGATTTCGGTGAAAACCTTCCTGCCAAGCTCCATTGCCGCGTCGTCCTGCGCTTCGGCAGTCGGCGCCAACATGGAGAACAGGGCAGGCATCACTGCGGCAACCCGCAAGTTCGTCTTATGCCGGATGTTCAGCATAGACCTCCTTCTAGATCAACCCTCGTTGAAGTGGAATCACTTGAGCGAGGTTAAGTTGATCTATTTCAATTAGTTAGCGCAACTGTCAGCGCCCATCCCCGCCTTCGCGGGGACATGTTTGGACGCGCGTTGCGCTAGCGAAATGATCGAGGCAGAATAGGTAAGAAAGGCCGGGAGGGTCCCGCGTCGAGACGACGCGGGACCCAAGCGTGTTTACGCGACTGTGACCTCAACCGCGTGAGCCTTCCAGCCATTGTGGCCGTAACCGCGGTGGTTCGGCGGGAAGTCCTCCGGCTGGGTGTCGCCGTCCGCATCGGTCGCGCGGCTGGCAAGCATATGCTTTCCGGAGCTCAGCTCGGTCTCGAGGACGAATGGCCGCCAGGCGAACTGGCCAAGATCGGGCCCCACGAATTTGGCTTCCTTCCAGGTCTTGCCGCCATCCGTGGAGACTTCGACCTTGGAGACCGGCTTCGTGCCACCGAACGCAACGCCCGTGATCTGGACCTTGCCGGAGCTTGTCTTCACCGGGTTGGTGACCCAGGACTTGACCGACATCTCCCACATGGACGGCTGATCCGGAGCACCCTTCACTCCGACCGGCCGCACCCGATAGCTGGTCTGCTGGATCTTGGCCTCGCTCTCCTTCTCCGTGAGCGCGACCTTCTTCAGATATTTGACATTGTTCACGCCGTAGAAGCCCGGATGCACCAGACGGAGCGGGCCTCCATGCGCAAGCGGAACCCCTTCGCCGTTCATTTCCCAGGCCAGAAGCGCATTGTCCAAAGCATCGATCGGAACCGAGCGTTCGACCATGGCCTTCTTCGGGTCGAGCTCCTTCGGAAGCTCTTCACCGCCTGTGCCGGTAATGAACTTCGCGCCATCGACGGCGCCGCCCATAGCCTCGACGACGGTCTTGAGCGGAACGCCGCTCCAGATAGCGCAACCGGCAGCACCGACACGCCACTGACTGCCGCTTGTCTCATGCGCGAAAAAGCCGCGGCCGTTGCCGGAGCACTGAAGCACGGCGGCAACTGTGTGAACGCCCAGCTTCTTGAGATCGCCGAGCGTCATCTTGCCGGGATTCTTGACGCCTTCGATGCTAAGCTCCCACGCATCACGGTCGGCGACGATCGAAGCATCGGGCTCAGGCAGGTTCGCGCGGACATAGAAGACGTCGTTCGAGGTGACGACGCTCGTTCCGATGCGACTGCGGTGCGTCTCGTAGGTCTTGCCGCTATGCTTGATCAGGGCGTCAATGTCCTTGCTTCCAAGGAAATCCGCTGCCTTGCCTTCTTGCGCCAGCGCGCCAGGAACCAGATCGCCGCCAAGCGGGACCGAATATCCAAGCGCACTGCCTACCGCCGTTGCGCCTGCGGCCTGCAAAAAGCCGCGGCGGCTCGCCTTCAATGCCCCTGTATTTTGAGTTGAGGAACGTTCCTCAGCCATACTCTCTCCTCCTTGCCCACATCGTGATTGACTTTCGAGATTAGCGAATGTCGCCGCTAGAACGGAGCTCGATCCCCCAGAACCCGCGCCGCGTCCGCATCGAGGCAGTACACTAAAATTATCCGCCATCCGCAACAGGTCCGCGGAGCAAATTACCTCCTGGACCTAGGAAAGAATTAAGACCGAAGCTTGTTCCGGATGCGGTTAATCCCGACACGGCAGGGGCGAGCTCGGGACCACGCCGTGGGGTGCGCCGCATTGTCATACCAGCGGTGCTTGTGATCCTGGAGTCTATCGCAATTCAGGTTGCAGCTAGCGCCCCGGAAGCGCGCGCATTGCCGGAGGCGTCGGGACAGGGCCCGCCCCCCGGTTTCCGCGCCGGCACGCAAGAGCCTGGAACCCGCGCGGACGGGCCGGGGAGCCTTTGCGGCTTTATTGCCTCATTCGCAGGCGCTGACGCATTTGCCGCCGCCGTCGAACGCCATCGTCTTGCCGCTCAGCGGCACGTAGACCGGCACCTTCGTCGCTTCTATGAAGGTCGCCGTCTTCGTCCCCTCCTGAACCTTGCCGTCCTTCGTCGCCGCCTCATTGGCGTGCGAAGCAATGACGGATGCCGGCTGCACCAGCTCGTTGACGACCCAGGCCGCTTCCTTCGGTCCGGTCGTAAACACGTCGCCGATATTGATGACCATGAAATTGGCGCGATAGTGATCATGGACGACCAGCCGCTGCTCGGCGGTGATGCCCGTGTCCCCGGACAGATAGGCGACGAGTCCATTGGAGAACTGGAGCACATAGCCTGTGGGCGGGCCCAGCGAAATGGTGAGGCCGTTTTCGCTCAGCTGCTTGGCGAGATCGCCTTCGAGAAAGGCGGGGGACAGGCCGTTGCTGTGCACCGCCGGCACGGTCGTGATCGTGACGCCGCCGACCTTTCGCGAAGCGCCGAAACGCACCAGCACCGCCTGCGAGGCGTCGCCCCCCGCGGCCGCGATCTTCTTGCCGAAAAAGGACGCCATTTCGGAGCCCACGAGAAGCTTCGCCTTTTTGCCGACGACAATGTTCACCGTGTTGGACGCGGGCGTCACTTTCACGGAGAAATCGGGCTTGCCGCATTCGCCGGCATTGGCGGAGGGCTGGACCGCGTCGCCCAGGTGATCGCCATGCACATGGCTCAAGAGCACGGCGTCGATCTTGCCCAGGCGCGGATCATCCGGTCCGCGCACGGTGCGTCCCGCATCATAGAGGATGCGCGTCCCGTCAGGATCTTCGAAAATGAGCGCGCGGTCGAGCACACAGAATTCCCCGTCATGGCTTCCGAGCGGCGTGACCTTCACATTTTGAGACAATGAGGGCTGAGCGGTCCCGATCGCGAAGGCCCCCATCATGATCAAGAAGACAGACGCTTTTCCTCTCATAATTTCCTCCCTTTCCGGCACGCGCGCCGCGATGGGCGAAAGCCTGCATGGGACAGGCCGTTGTGCCTTTCGACATTGGATTGCAGGCCGGCTTCAGAATGTGCCGGATCGGCATCTCACTCGAATATGCGCTCATTGCCAAGCGAAGATCGCAGTCCGCATCGCATCGCCCGCTCGCGAGATTTGTGC
>Ga0315553_10004534_pt1 | contig 10448 bp, 8 predicted proteins | sample SalMarSW160140MG_FD_203099 | JGI IMG/M metagenome (GOLD analysis project Ga0315553, IMG submission 203099) | Salt marsh sediment microbial communities from the Plum Island Ecosystem LTER, Massachusetts, United States - Salt Marsh Sediment SW1601-40 ... | reverse complement strand
CATGCTTTTAAAATCTAAATTGAAATTTTGTTAGAAATGTGACTTGATCTTTTTGTCTTTCTCACTACAATGGGCACTTGAAATGCCGGAATACACGTTGAAGCAGGAAACGCGCGGCGTGCTGTGGCCTATCTTGCTGAGCTTCGTAATGTTCATCCTGGCCACAGTTTTTCCGGCAACAAAACACCTGAGCCGGGATGTGTCCCCGGTAACAATCGCCTTCTTCCGATATTTCTGGGGAACCATCCCTCTCGTCCCATTCTTCATTATAGAAATGAAGAGGAAAAGACGGCGCGTGAGCGGATCGGATATTCTGGCTATGACAGGGCTCGGAGCTTTTGGGATTGCCCTGTTCTCGATTTGTTTTACCTTCGGCTTGAAGCTGTCAACAGCGTACAACGGTTCCCTGCTGATAAACAGTCAGCCGATCTTTACAACCTTCCTGGCCCCCCTTATAATCAAAGAAGATTTTTCCCTTGTCCGAATTCTTGGCGCATTGGTCGGGGGGGTTGGAGTATATTTTGTCGTCGCGGGAGGGCTGGGTGTGGGGGAGATCCTAACCCATGAGTATTTCTGGGGCAACCTGATCCTGCTCGGAGGGGCTTTGTCCATTAGTATATACAGCATCTTGCTGAAGCGATATGTCATCAAGTACGGCGGCTTTGTTCCGACATTCCTTACCATGCTTTCCGGGACCGTGTTCCTGTTAGCCGCGGCATTATTCATCACCGGAAGCGAGTTGTTTCAAGGGATTACTCTCAAGTCTTGGCCGCTGCTTATCTATATTGGTGTGGTCGGAACCGCCCTCGTGTATCCTCTGTTTAACCTGGCGCTGAAAGCCAATGGGGTTGTCCGGGCCGTGGGCTTCAAGCTGTTGATCCCGGTATTCGGTATCGCTCTGAGCGTCGTTCTGCTTGGAGAAAGGCCGGGACTGTTCACCTACATCGGCGCTGCGATCGTTATCGCCTCGGTGTACTTGATCCAGCGAGTCCCTGCCGGAGCTACAAAGGGAAAGCTGGTCTAACGTACAGTTTGCTGATGTTTGAGTTGCTTATTATTGTGAAAGAGAAAAAACACCAATCCCATTTCAAGGAGGCTTAACTGTGAGCTACGCTGAACATTTCCAAGAAATGGAGAAGGGCATTGGTTTTGCTCATGCGATCGCCGAAGCGGATCGCTGTTTACTCTGCTACGATGCGCCCTGCTCCAAGGCTTGCCCGGCGGAAACCGACCCGGCCGCGTTCATCCGAAAACTGCGCCTTCGCAACATCACCGGGGCGATCCGCACGATCAAGGAGAACAATATACTCGGAGGCGCCTGCGGAGTGCTCTGCCCGACCTCGAAACTCTGCGAGAAGGAGTGCAGCGCCACAGGTATCAGCCGGCCGATTGAGATCGGTAATATCCAACGATTCCTGGTGGAATACGGTTGGCAGATCGGTTTCAAGGTATTCGAGAAGCCGGAAGCCCGCAAGGAAAAGGTCGCCGTAATCGGATCCGGACCGGCGGGTCTGTCCTGTGCCGCGGAGCTGGCCAAAGAGGGATATCAGGTCACGGTTTTCGCAGAACGTTCCGAGCCAGGAGGAGTGATCCGATTTGGAGTTCCTGCTTATCGTTTCGATAAAAGATTCCTGAAGAACGAGCTGCAGGATCTATACGAGTTGGGAGTCGGGTTTCAGTGCAACACAAAAATCGAAGGCAAAGTTGGAGCGGAAAAGCTCCTCAGCGAAGGATACAAGGCGGTATTTCTATCCCCGGGATTGTGGGGGGCTCAACGTCTGATTCCGGGCGCTGAAAACATACGAGGTGTCTTCACCTCAGGGGATTTTTTGGTGGCCTTGAGAGAGGAGCGCTTCGAGGAACTCGGCAAACAGATCAATGGAAAGACGGTGGCGGTTATCGGCGGCGGTTCGGTTGCCATGGACTGTGTCGAATCGGCGAACAAGCTCGGAGCCAAAGATGTTTACCTGGTGTACCGACGTTCCTTCGCCCAGATGCCCGCAGAGGAGGACGAACGCCTCGAGGCTCTCAGACTCGGAGTGCACTTTCTCGTTCTCAACCAGCCTGTCGACTATCTCACCGATTCGAGCGGCAAAGTGAGCGCCCTCAAGCTGATACGCACCCAGTTGGCTGAGCCCGACGCCTCGGATCGCAGGAAACCGGTCGAAATAAAGGGTTCCGAATGGGAGTTGCAGATCGATTTCGTAGTCGAGGCGATCGGCCAGAAGCCCGATGAAACAGTGGATTGGTCCCCCGCGGTGAAGCTGGACAAAAAGGGGCTGATCGTTGCGGACCCCGTAACCAGCCAGGCTTCCGGCAAGTTGATTTTCGCCGGCGGGGATATCGTACGCGGACCCGCCCTGGTGGTTGAAGCCGTGCAGGACGGGAAGGTCGCCGCCCGGGCCATAGCCAAGGCGCTCTCTCGGTCCTAACAGGAGGAATCGAAATGACAGCAAAGAATATAGATTTATCGGTTGATTTCGCGGGGTTGAAGTTCAAGAATCCCTTTCTGCTCTCTTCATCTCCCGTATCGAACAGTGCAGAAATGGTAGCTCAGTCCTTCGAAGCCGGATGGGGCGGTGTGGTGTATAAAACCCTCGCATCAGGGCGCTGGCCGATCGTCCATCCATCCCCGCGGATGAATCCCTACCACCACGGCTCGACCAAGATGGTGGGGCTGCAGAACGTGGAGCAGATTTCCGATCGTTCTCTCAAGGACAATCTACTCGATATCCTGTATCTGAAGAAAAACTACCCGGACCACCCCATCGTGGCCAGCATCATGGGTTTCTCGACAGAAGATTGGCAGTACGTGGCCAAGGCTGCCGAAGACAACGGCGCGGACATGCTCGAATTGAACTTCTCCTGTCCCCACATGACCATCGAGGGTTCGGGTCACAAGGTAGGCCAGGCTTTTGCGCTGTTGGAAGGATTTACAGAGGCTGTAAAAAAGGTGGTAAAGATTCCCGTCATGGCCAAGATGACACCGAACATCACCGATATCACCGAGCCGGCTGTGTTTGCCAAGAAGGGCGGTGCGGATGCGATCTCGGCGGTCAACACCTTCCGCGGGATATCGGAGATCGGCCGGGACGACTGGATTCCCAAGCCCAACATTTTCGGTGTGGGCGCCGAGAGCGGCTATTCCGGTCCGGCGGTCAAACCCATCGCCCTGCACTTTATCGCCGACATGGCCAAGTGCAAGGACTTGGGTCTTCCTCTTTCCGGAATCGGCGGCATCGAAACCTGGGTGGATGTGCTGGAATATCTTCTGGTCGGTGCGACCACCATTCAGGTAACCACGGGCATTATCCACTACGGATATCGGATCGTGGAGGACATGGCCGAGGGCCTACGGGACTACATGGCTTCCAAGGGTATAAACAAAGTAGCTGATCTGATCGGCAAGGCTCTGCCCAACCTGCAGGAGACGGATCACTTCGATCTGGAGAGGCAGGGACGAGCGGAGTACAACTACGATATTTGTATCGGCTGCGGCCAGTGCTACATCGTGTGCAATGACGCGGCCGGGCAGGCCCTGGAATGGGAGGCGGAAAAGAGGCGGCCCAAGCTGATCGAGGACAAGTGTCTCAGCTGCATGGTCTGCAGCTTCGTCTGTCCCGTGCCCGGCTTGATCACCTTCAAAGAGATGCCCAAGCGGTGGCAGCGAAAAGAAACAGCTGTTATGGATCCAAGCCTGGTGAAGGAGCTGAAGTACCAGCGGTTCGAAGAAGTGGATCTGAAAAGATAGGAGGACCAAGAGATGAGTGTGCTGATAAAAAACGGTTTGATCGTAACGTCTTCCGGAAGCTACTCCGCAGATGTCTTTGTTGAGGGCGAAAAAATCAAGGTAATCGGCAGAGATCTCGAGACGGCGGTCAAAGCGGAGCAGATTATCGAGGCAAAGGGTAAGTATGTGCTGCCCGGGGCGATCGATCCGCATACCCACCTGGCCATGCCCTTTATGGGTACGACCTCAAAGGATGACTTCGAAACAGGTACGATTGCGGCAGCCTGCGGCGGCACCACCTCCGTGGTGGATTTCGTCCTGCAAAACAAGGGAGAATCCCTCCATGAGGCAGTGGAGCGGAAACGAGGAATAGCCGATGGCAAAGTGGCCGTGGACTACTCTCTGCATCCGGCCGTTCTGGATCCCAGACCGGAGGTGATCGACGAGGTCAAGAAGGCGGCCCAGGAGTACGGAACGCCGAGTTTCAAAATTTTCCTGTTCTACGATTTTCGAGTGGACGACTACACAATGATCCGACTGCTGGAAGAGACCAAGAAGTACGGCGGTTTGGTACAGGTGCATGCGGAGAACTTCGACATGGTACGCCGCTTGAACGAGACTTTCGAGAAAGCCGGAACTCTGTCCCCCATGCATCACGCCAAGGCCCATGCCATCCTGGCAGAAGAGGAGGCTGTAGATAAAGCGGCGAAGATGGTCGAGTTCACCGGATCACGGATCTATATCGTGCATCTGTCCTCCAGAGAGGGACTTTGGAAGATCAAGAAAGCCCGAGACCGGGGCGTGGAGATGTATGCCGAGACCTGCCCCCAGTATCTGACTCTGAACGAGGAGCGCTATGACGAACCGAACTGGCAGGGGGCCAAGTATGTGATGTCGCCGCCCCTACGACCCAAGGATTCCAGCGAAGAGCTCTGGTTGGGCTTGAGATACGGAGATGTTCAGACGATCGGCACGGATCACTGTCCCTTCGATTTCAAAGGTCAGAAGGACATGTTCGGCAAGGACGACTACAAGAAGATTCCCAACGGCGCGCCGGGGATAGAAACCATGATGATGCTCCTGCACAGCGAAGGAGTGGTCAAGGGTCGCATCAGCCTGGAACAGATGGTAGGTGCCCTTTCCACGAACACCGCCAAACTATTTGGTCTCAGAGACAAGGGGGAGGTCGCCGTGGGCAAAGACGCGGACCTGGTGATCTTTGATCCCAAGCAGAAGTTCACCGTATCCCAGAGCAAGCTGCATATGAACGTGGACTACACACCCTGGGAGGGGTGGGAGCTGACGGGAATGCCCTCTGCCGTGTACTCCAGGGGAAAACGGGTGGCCGAATGGGATGGAAAGCAGATGAAATTTGTCGGGAAGGCCGGGGCAGGTCGGTTCGTGAAGCGCGAACCCCGCGAGGGTTCCTGAGCGACTCCTCAGTAATTAATAAATTAATCTTCGCGAATTGAAAAAGTAGCTGGATCGCTATACTTTTATATCAGACAGAGAGAAAAACTCGTGGCCCACTAATTCCCTGGGGAGGACTGAACGTGCGTAAATGCCCACTCCTTGTATTGACTCTCCTGACAATGTCTCTTTTCGTTATCACCTCGATTTCCGCTCAGGTCGTATCGGAAAGAAAAGAAATCGCCGTCTTTAAACTCAGCTACTATCGTTTTGACATTCCCAATGCGGTTCTCGGCGGAATCGACGAAGAGATCCGCAGCGTCTTCATCAACCTGGGTCGTTTCGATGTGGTGGGTCTTACTCAGCGTCTCGAAGAGGGAGATCTGAACGAGTTTATCGACAAGATCAAGCTGTACAAAGAGGAGCAGGTGGAGATCCCCGAAGAAGTACAGATGGGGAAGGAATTCTTCACCAAGGCTGACTTCGACGGCCTGGTCGGCTCCTTCATCGTCGTGGTACCGGCTGTCGCGAACTATGTAGTCGCTCGCCTCGACACGGGGGAGTATCAGGTCAACATCAAGACTTCCTTTACCTTCGTCAATGTAGAGGAAGGTCGCACCTTCGCTCAAGCTTTCGTGGATACAGACGGGAAAGACGACAATGTCGACCTGGCCATCAAGGACGCCCTGGACGCAATTCCCATGCAGCTGACCTTTGAGATCCGCAAGATCCCCGAGTTCCAGCTCAAGACAGGCGTTATCGAAGTGAGGGGCAGTGAAATCATAATAGAGTTGGGCAGGGATCTCGGGCTGAAAACCGGGGACGAGTACGTGATCGTTTCCGGGGAGATCCTGCAGTCCGGAAAAGCCCTGACTCATGAATACGGGCTTGTCGTGATCAAAGAGGTCAGTGATGAAGTGTCGGTGGCGAAGGTAATCTACGCCAGGCCCAAGCCTCAGATCGGGGATCAGCTGCGGGAGGTGCCCCGCTTCGGCATGGACACCACACCGTACGTACACTACGCGAAGGGAGCGCTCTACCAGAAAAACCAGACCCTTCTTGTCGGTGCACGACAGGCCGTGTCCCGCGGATTCTTCGGCTTCCGGCCCCTCGTTGGTATCGAAGTTCCTCTGATCGCCAATATCGCTGCGGCTCTACCTGTAAACGTGTATATCGGTGGCGAGTACGATATCTACTTCGGCCGTTTTCAGCTCGTGCCGATGGCCGGATTGGGGGTCGGGATGGCCTACCTCTGGTATCTTAAATACGCCGATGTACCGGAAGACAAGAGATTCTTCCTTACCCATGTAGGAGGACTTGCCGGCGTTACCGCGAATTACCTCTTCAACAAGAACTTTCGTTTCTCCGTGGAACTGGGATACATGAATTGGTTTTCCTTGATACCCTTAAAGGTGTTTACAGATGACCTAACATTCCCTGATTACGACGGCCTGTTCGTGGGAGCAGGTGTGACCATCAAGTATTAACAAGAGGAGGTGGATCGAGTGAAAACCAAGTCTCTTTTAGGAATCATCGTTCTGCCATTATTATTTCTGTTCCTCATCTCCTGTGCAGGCGGACCGCCGCCGACGATCCCGGCTCCTCAGGCGGGCGGCGCCGCGGCCGCGCCGGAAGAGAAAGTATACGAGGGAGCCGGTCGGGACGCTTCGATGCTCAAAGCCATGAATATGGCCAAGATGGACGCGGTTCGAAAGGCCGTGATCGACATGATCGGAGTGGCCAACGAGCAGGCCAATCAGGAGCAGCTGCAGGAAGTCCTGTACAACACCCAGAATCCCAACGCCTTTGTAAACAACGAAACTTTCGAGACTCTCCGTAAAGACAAGATCGGGGATGAGTATGTCTTCGAAGCCCGGGTGGCCGTGAAGATGCGGGCCGTGGAGAGCACCCTCAAGGCCCATGGACTGTACGGCGAGGCGGTAAGCACGCAGGACAAGACGGGCGAGGCTGCCACGGCTTCCGCCGAAGCTGCGAAAGAGGGCGCGGAGGCGATCGACAAGATTACGGCTCAAACCGCCGATGCAGAGCTGACCGCGGAGGAGCAGCGGATCATCGCCCGGTATGTGAACAACATGACTTATATGGTTTACTTCAATGAAGAAGCCACTGAGGATCCCTTCTATATAAAGGCGGCAGTGGGAATCGCCAACGAGTACCTCACTTCGAACGCCATCGAGGCGATCGACTACGATCAGGTGGAAGAGCTCAAGAAGGATCAGCAGATGGCCTACGAGGAGGAGACGGGAGAAAGCATTTCGATCATTCAGTGGATAGCTCAGAAATTGAACGCCGATGTTTATATCGAAATCGACGGCCGTACCAGCGGGGAGACCTCCGGGGGCAAGTACTATGGGCAGGCCAATATCACTCTCAAAGGCTTCGAAGCCTCTACGGGACGCCTTCTCGGGTCTCAACCGTGGAACAGCCCGAAGACCTTCTCCACCGCTTCGGAGCAGGCGGCTAAAATCAATGCCCTGCAGACCAGCGTGTACAAGGCCATGCCCATCGTGATCGATCAGGCCAAGGCTTATATGGCAAAAGCCCTTCAAAATGGGATCAAGTACGAACTGGTCATACAGAACACCTTGGATCCTCGTATGATGAGTGATTTCTACCGCAAGATGAGGAGAAAAGCCAGAGATATCACAACCGTCAGCCAGACCACGGAACAGAGCAAGTACAGCGTCTTCCTGATCGGATCCGTCGAGGATCTGGTCGACATGGTTTATGACGTAGCGGACACGGTTTCCGGTCTGGAAGGTATCTACCAGGTTGTTTTGCGGGGAAAAAGTGTTACCTTTAATACAGGCATGTAGGGGAGGCGTCGCCTCTGAAAGTTATAATCTTCTATACTTCTATAAAGGAGAATGTTTATGAAACATCTGTGGAAAGTGGCTGTCGTGTTGGTGGCAATCGCCGTGTTGTTCGCCTGCGGAACGAAGCCAACCCCGAAACAGGAGCAAGCGCTTAAGGTAGAGCCGCAGATTTATCCGCCCAAAGTAATCGAGCACAAGCTGACCGCGTTGGGGGGTGACGTTCCTGAGTGGATCTTTCAGTACGCCAACGGCGAAGATCTGGAGGAGAAGAGAGATTACAAGGATCAGTACGTATTCGTCTTCGAGCAGACCGGCAAAGATCTGGAGGGGGTGAAAGCCTGGACCCGCAGTTTCTCAGCGGCTACCGAAGTAGCCCGGATGGTCTCCACCCGGGTGATGAACAAGTTCGCCGGCGCCCAGGTGGGCGACAAGGACATGGTTGAAACCTATATGGAGGAGGTGGCCAAGATCCTGGCGGTGGCGGAGTATGCCGGAGCCCGCAAGAAAGACGATTTTTGGATCTATAGACAGTTTTACGATGACAACGGGGGCCCGACAAAGAAAGAGTACACCTACTATATGCTGTATACCGTTCCGCAGGAGCAGATCGATGCAGCCATCCAGAGATCTTTGGATGCCCAGAACAACAAAGAGAAGTCGAAGACCGAAGAGGAGCAGACAGCTCGAGACAGAGTGAGAGAACTGTTCACCGAAGGTCTGTAATACCAGGAAACGCTTGAGATAAAGCGCGGGCGGAAAACTCCCGCCCAGAATAAAAAAGATAGTAACGTCTCCCGGGTGGGGCGGTCTGAATAAGTCGCCCGCCCGGGACGACGTGTTTCAAGAGGAGAAGTGCATGAAAAGGGTCAGTGTAATCGTGGTTTTGTTCATCGGAGTGCTCCTGCTTCTATACACAGGTTGCGCCACCGCTCCGGACAGCGGGCAGGATACGGCGGCAGGACCTCCACCGGAGTGGGTGTTGAACCCTCCGGAAAGCGACGACCAGTACATGTATTTCACGGGCTCTGGCACTTCCGGTGCAGGCAGCCTGGCCGAAGCTGAGCAGGTTGCCCGAGGAACGGTGCTGGATGAGATTATGCGCTACCTCGGTGTGCGGATCACCTCCGAGACTACCGCGACAGCCAAGGCATCTTTGGATGATTTCCGAACCGACGTGGTGCAGCAACTAACCTCAAAATCCTCAGGACGGGTGACCGGTTTGGAGATCGCCGAGAAATGGCAGGTGGAGCAGGCCGGCGGGTTAACCCTCTATCTTCTGGCTCGGTACAACAAAGCAGATCTTTCCAAGGAGAAGCGCCGCCTGGAAGAAGTTTTCCAGGAGAAGATCGAGGCTGTTTCCGGACCCGAAAGGGAAGCTCAGGCGCTCGAGTCCCGGGGTCAGCTGTACCAGGCTGCCATTCGCTACCTCGATGCCGCTTCGGCCGCCTTCAAGTCGGAGCTGGAAAATGCGGAAATCAAATTCGAGCGAAATATAAACCAGGCCAGTGAGGCGATTCGCAGCATCGGACTGGTCAAGCTGAATAACAATCTGAGCACGTTCCTGGGACAGGAGTTCGACGAACCCTTCCGGGTCAAAGTGGTCAACGGCTCAACCGCCGATGATCCGGGAGTCGAAGGTGCTGCGGTTCGGGTCGTGTATAAAGAGATGAGACAGAGCGGCCGGGCGGCTGTGCGCACCGTCCTGGTCAAGACCGATGCTCAAGGGGTGGCTTCCTTTCAGTCCCCGGCACCGAATTTTGTGGGCAAGGAGCAGATCTCCATGTCCCTCGATGTCAGCGATGCTCTGGAGTCCCTGCTCGATGTTCCGGACGAGCTGTACAGCCAGGTGGAGGGATTCGAGCAGCTCGTTTTATCGAAGAAGGTCACCTTTTCTCTGGAGTCCCTGTCCATGGCCTCTGGAATCAGCACAGGCGTTGCCGTGTTTGACCTCGATGCGTCGGGGAACCCCATAGCTCTCACCGAAACCTCGGCGGGATTGCTGGAGAAGCTGGGACAGGCGGGATTCCAGGTCAACAATCTGCCGGTAGCGGCAACCAACGTAGCCGGACGCTCCAACGCTCAAGTCGCTCAATTTTTAAACAACAACTTCGGAGCCCAGGTAGAGAGGGCCGTCTTCGGTACGGCGAAGATTTCCGATCACTCCCAGGACAAAGATACCGTTATTATTCAAGTAACCGGTACTGTGACCGTTGTCGAGCTGTCCACGGGGAAAACACTCCTCACGGTGAATAAAACGAAACGAGCCCAGGGAACGAATGCATCGGCGGCGCTGGCGACCGCCTTTAAGAAGTTGGGAGAAGACTTCGGCGAAGCGATCATCAACCAGCTCCAGTAGGATGGACGCCGCTGTGAACAGGTGGCTTGCATTTTTTCTCGTGATATTCCTTCCTGTTCCGCTGGCTCTGTGGTGCGGCGGTGCGGAGGAATCAGCCGCATCGTCGGTCACGGGC
>Ga0315553_10004532_pt1 | contig 10448 bp, 7 predicted proteins | sample SalMarSW160140MG_FD_203099 | JGI IMG/M metagenome (GOLD analysis project Ga0315553, IMG submission 203099) | Salt marsh sediment microbial communities from the Plum Island Ecosystem LTER, Massachusetts, United States - Salt Marsh Sediment SW1601-40 ... | reverse complement strand
CGGCGATATCAACGATATCATGAACGCTCACAATCTGGCGATGGTCGCTTTGACCGCCAGGATGCAGCACGAGCGCAACTACGACGACGAGCAGCTGGCGCGACTGACCGGTATGCCCCGCCTCAACATAGACCCTACCCGGGTAGAGATGGGCTGGATAATCGATTTCTGCGCCCAGAGCCTGCGCAACATCGTCATCGGACTCGGCGGACGCATGGACGGCTATACCATGCAGTCCAAGTTCGGCATCGCCGTCAGTTCCGAGCTCATGGCGATGCTCTCCATCGTCACCGACCTTGCCGACCTGCGCAAGAGAATGGACGATATCACGTTAGCCTATAACAAGAAGGGCAAGCCGGTAACCACGGGCGACCTCGAAGTGGGCGGTGCCATGACAGCCTGGATGCGCAACGCCATCAATCCCACGCTCATGTGCACGGCAGAATATCAACCCTGCATGGTGCACGCCGGACCCTTTGCCAATATCGCCGTCGGCCAGTCGTCAATCATCGCCGACCGTATCGGCCTGAAGATGTTCGACTACCATATCACCGAAAGCGGTTTCGCCGCGGACATCGGCTTCGAGAAATTCTGGAACGTGAAATGCCGCTACAGCGGACTCAAACCGCACGTGTCCGTACTCACCACCACCATCCGCGCCCTGAAGATGCACGGCGGCGGACCCAAGGTAGTCGCCGGCCTGGCGCTGCCCGAAGAATATACCAAGGAAAACATCGGGCTGGTTGAAAAAGGTATGGCGAACATGGAGCACCTCATCGGCGTTATCCGCCAGTCCGGCATCAATCCGGTGGTCTGCATCAACGCCTTCCACACGGATACCAAGGACGAGATTGCCGCGGTCAGGAAAGCCGCCGAGGCTGCCGGCGCCCGCTGTGCCCTTTCCACCCACTGGGCGGACGGCGGCGACGGCGCCCTGGAGCTTGCCGACGCGGTCAAGGAAGCCTGCGAAGAATCAAATGAATTCAAGTTCCTCTACCCGAACGAGATGAAACTGCGCGAGAGGGTAAATACAATTGCCAAGACGGTCTATGGCGCCGATGGAGTATCCTGGACTCCCGCCGCCGAGGCTAAAGCCAAGGCGTTCGAGGCCGACCCGAAATATGACGAGTACGCCACTATGATGGTCAAGACGCACCTGTCCCTCACCCACGACCCGACTCTCAAGGGTGTGCCCAAGGGATGGACCCTGCCCATCCGCGACGTGCTCATTTATTCCGGCGCCAAGTTCCTCTGCCCGTGCGCCGGGGATATTACCCTGATGCCGGGTACTTCTTCCAATCCTGCTTTCAGGAGGGTAGACGTCGATACCGCGACCGGAAAAGTGCAGGGACTTTTCTAATCCTGCAAGAAACGGTAAACTAGAAGTAGAGCAAGTAAATCTGCCGCATTAGCGGCAGAGTGAAGGATATATATATTGAGTGTAAATATCGCCGTAGCTGGAAAAGGAGGTACCGGTAAAACATCGGTAACCAGCCTGGTCATTCGCTACCTGCTTAAGAACGACCTCGGGACTGTCCTTGCCGTCGATGCCGACCCCAACTCCAACCTCGCCGAGAACCTGGGGCTGGAGGTCAGACAGACGGTCGGCAGGATACTCAACGAGTTCCAGGGGGAGAAAATCAACATACCCCCCGGCATGACCAAGGAAGCCTACCTTGAATACCAGCTCAACGTGGCTATAACCGAGAGCAAGGGCATGGACCTCATCACCATGGGACGGGGCGAGGGCCCGGAATGCTACTGCTATCCCAACGTGGTTATCCGCAAGCTCATCGACGACTGGTCCAAGAACTATGCCTATACCGTCATGGACAACGAGGCGGGTCTGGAGCACCTCAGCCGGAGGACCACGCAGAACGTGGACGAGCTTCTCATGGTCTCCGACCACTCGGTGAAGGGCCTGCGGGCGGTAGCCCGCGTGCGCGACCTGGTGGCGGAGTTGAAGCTGGGGGTAAAAAGGGAGTCCATAATCATCAACCAGGCGCCCGGAGAGATAGACCCGCTACTCAAAGCGGAAATGGAAAAGCTGGGAATCGTGCCGACCGCTATAATCCCGGTGGACGAGGAACTGATGAGGTACGACCTGGAACAGAAACCGCTGTTTGAATTGCCGGATACCGCCAAGGCGGTGGCGGCAGTGAACGATATGATGGACAAACTGCTGAAGTCCGAGAATATCGAGATAAAAAGGGGGTAAAAATGGCCGCACAACTGATTAAAGGCGCCGAGGTAGCCGCACAGATACGCGAGGAACTGAAACAGGAAATCGCGGAACTCAAGTCCAAGCACAACGTGGTGCCCGGACTGGTGACCGTACTCGTGGGGGCGGACCCCGCCTCGCAGGTGTACGTGGGCGCCAAAGAGAAAACATCGAAGGAACTGGGTATCTACTCGGAGAGGTACGACCTCCCGGCGGATACCTCACAGGCAGACTTATTGAAGCTCATCGACAAGCTCAACAAAGACCCCAAGATTAACGGCATACTGGTGCAGTTGCCGCTCCCCAAGGGTCTCAACGAGGAGGAAGTCCTCTATGCCATCGACCCCAAGAAGGACGTGGACGGCTTCCATCCCGTGAACGTCGGCAAGCTGATGATAGGCGAGCCGGACTACCTGCCCTGCACGCCCGCCGGCATTCAGCAGCTGCTGATACGCTCCGGCACACAGATTGAAGGCGCCGAGGTAGTCGTCGTCGGCAGGAGCAATATCGTCGGCAAGCCCATCGCCAACATGCTGCTGCAGAAGGCACCCGGTGCCAACGCCACGGTCACCGTCTGCCACACCCGCACGAAGGACATGACTTTCCATACCAAGAGAGCCGATATCCTGATAGTGGCGGCGGGCAAACCCAAAGCCGTCACCGGAGACATGGTCAAGGAAGGGGTGGTGGTAATCGACGTCGGCGTGAACGAGATAGGCAAGACGGCGGAGGGCAAGAGAATCCTTGCCGGTGACGTAGATTTCGACACCGTCAGCCCCAAAGCCAAGGCGATAACCCCGGTTCCCGGGGGCGTCGGCCCCATGACCATTACCATGCTTATGATGAATACGGTAAGAGCCGCCAAGGTAGCGGCCGGCCTGACATAGTAAAGGAGGAGAAATGGACTACAAAACCGTCAAGAAAGAGGCGCCCGGACGGGGAGAGGTGGAAATACTGGCGGAGACCTATGATGCAGGTACGCCGGTAGGAGAAAATGAAGGAAAATGGCGCCAGAAGCTGGAAAGCCGGGAGGAAAAAATGAAGTATTTGCAGTCCGGCGAACGTTACTGGTACAGCGACGACTGGTTCGGTAGCGAAAAACGAAAGAATCCGGCCTGAACGAAGGAGGCAAAATGGCATTTGAAGTACCAAAGACAGCATACAGCGGAAAAATCAAACAGATGACTCTGGGTACCGGCGATAAGAAGGTAACCGTCGGGGGTGAATCGGCTTATCCGTTCTATCTCTTCGAGGGAGAGATGCCCAATATGCCCAAGATAGCCATGGACGTTTACGACATGCCTCCCGACGAGTGGCCGGAAGCTATAATGGAGCCTTTCGCCGGCGTCACCGACGACCCGGTTGCCTGGGCACAGAAATGCATCAATGACTACGGTGCGGAGATGATATGCCTTCAGCTCCTCAGCACCGACCCCAACGGAGAGAACCGCCCGGCCGACGAAGCAGCGCAGGTGGTCAAGAAGGTGGCAGACGCCATCGACGTTCCCCTGATTGTCTGGGGCACGGCTAACCACGATAAAGACACCGAGGTCCTGCGAGCCGTAGCGGAATTAGTCCAGGACAAGAGCCTGATTCTGGGACCGCTCGAAGAGGGTGACTACAAGAAAATCGGTGCCGCCGCCATAGGCTATAAGCACACGGTAGTTGCCTCGACACCCATAGACATCAACCTTGCCAAGCAGCTTAACATCCTGCTGGGAAATCTTGGCGTTCCCGATAACTTGCTTATCATGGATCCTACCGTCAGCTGCATCGGTTACGGTATCGAGTACTGCTATTCGGTCATGGAAAGAATGCGGATGGCAGCGCTGACACAACAGGATGAAAAACTGCAGTTCCCCATCATCTGCAACATCGCCAAAGAGGCGTGGAAGTCCAAGGAAGCTAAAATTTCCGAGGCGGAAGACCCCAAGATGGGGGACGCGAAAAAGCGAGGCATCCTGCTGGAAGCCATGTCAGCCATGGTGCTGCTTCTGGCCGGAGGCGACGTAATGATCATGAGACATCCCGAAGCGATAAAACTGGTCAGGGAAATGATGGCCGACCTGACCGCCAAATAAGAGAGGTAAAAAATAAATGGCAGAAGAAGAAAAGACACAAAAAAGTATCGACCAAGCTAGCCTGGAACTGATAGAAAAGGCGACTAAAGACGGAGTTAACACCGCCTTTGACCGGGCGGATAGCATGAAACCATGCCCCATAGGCTCCGTGGGCAGTTGCTGTAAGCACTGCGGCATGGGGCCCTGCCGGGTACCCCTGCCCAAAGGTAAGGAGGAAACTCCGGAGGATAAAAAGAAGAGACGGGGTATCTGTGGAGCTACCGCGGAGACCATCGCCGCCCGCAACTTTATCCGCATGATTGCCGGTGGGGCATCAGCCCACTCCGACCACGGACGTGGAGTTGCTGAGCTTTTCCTGGCGGTAGCCCGTGGAGAAGCGCCGGGCTACGAGATAAAAGACGAACAGAAGCTGCTGCAGCTGGCCCTGGACTGGGATATAGAAATCGGCGACCGCAGCAACAACGAGATAGCTGTTGACATCGGCGAGAAGGCGCTGGCCGAGTTCGGAAATCAAGAAGGTGAGCTTATTACCTTAAGAAAAGCGCCGCTGAAGCGCCAGGAGCTGTGGCGACAGCTGGGCGTAGCCCCGCGGGGTATAGACAGAGAGATTGTAGAGATAATGCACCGCACCCATATCGGGGTAGACCAGGACTATAAAAACCTGCTCAAGCAGGGTGTCCGGGCAGCCATAGGTGATGGCTGGGGCGGTAGCATGATTGCTACCGAGCTTCAGGACATCCTTTTCGGCACTCCGGCACCGATACTGGGTAAGGCAAATCTTGGGGTGCTCAAGGAAAACGAAGTAAACATCATCATCCACGGTCATGAGCCTTTGCTCTCCGAGATGATTGTGGCCGCAGCCCAGGAACCGGAAATGGTGGAACTTGCCAAGTCCAAGGGGGCCGAAGGCATAAATCTTTCCGGCATGTGCTGCACTGCCAACGAAATCCTGATGCGCCACGGCGTAGCCATCGCCGGGAACTTCCTGCAGCAGGAACTGGCGATAGTAACCGGGGCGGTGGATGCCATGGTGGTGGACGTCCAGTGTATCATGCAGTCCATACAAACCGTGGCCGAGTGCTACCATACTAAAATCGTCACTACCGCGCCCAAAGCCAAAATCCCCGGCGCTACCCACATCGAATTCGATGAGCACGATGCCATTAAATCGGCACGTGAAATAGTCAAGACTGCTATCGAGAACTTCCCCAACCGGAAAGGTAACATCCTCATTCCCGATGTACAATGCGACCAGATTGCCGGTTTCAGTCATGAAACCATCAACTACCTGCTGGGCGGGATGTTCCGGGCTTCCTACCGGCCGCTGAACGATAATATCATCAACGGCCGCATTAGAGGCGTAGCCGGCGTCGTGGGCTGCAATAATGCCCGTGTCAAGCACAATGAAGGCCATGTCGCCATGGTCAAGGAGTTGATAAAGAATGACGTACTGGTGATTACCACCGGCTGTAATGCCATCGCCTGTGCTGAAGCCGGGCTCATGGTTCCCGAAGCTGCCAAGAAATACGCCGGCGAGGGACTTGCCGAGGTCTGTGAGACGGTCGGCATCCCGCCGGTACTGCACATGGGCTCCTGCGTGGATAACAGCCGCATCCTGATAGCCGCCACCGCCATGGTCAAGGACGGCGGTCTGGGCGACGATATCAGCGACCTGCCTGTTGCCGGCGCCGCTCCGGAGTGGATGAGCGAGAAAGCTATATCCATCGGTCAGTACTTCGTTGCCTCGGGTGTATACACCGTGTTCGGCGTGACCTGGCCGACCGAAGGCAGTAAGGAAGTCACCGATTACCTGTTCAAGGATATGGAAGAGACACTGGGCGGCATGTGGGACTTCGTACCCGACCCGATTGAAGCCGCTCACAAGATGATTGCACACATCGACAAAAAGCGAAAAGCCCTGGGCATCGACAAAGCCAGGGAGAGAGTACTATACGACATGGAAACGAGGCGCGAACTGGAAGGCTAGGCTTCCATCGCCGCAGTAATAAGGAGGAGTTAAAGGATGTCAAAGATAATAGCATCAGCAGCCATCAGAGGTGCCCACAAGATTGTAGACCAAGCTGATAAGAAGTGGAAGGAGGCGATGGATAAGTGGGGAGCCAGTGAACCGGTCGGCTTTCCCAACACTGCCTATTACCTGCCGATAATCTACGGCATCTTAGGTATGAAGGTCGAAAAACTCGGGGATATGGAGGCGGTGCTGAAGAAATGCAAGGCTCTGCTGCCGCCGATGGTCAAGGAAGAGCATCACCTGCCCTACCTGGGACCCGCCCTGGATGCCGGCATGATTGCCTTCTGGGGAGAGGAACTAATCGAAGCTATAAAATACCTGGAGAACCCGGATTTCTATCTCAGAGGAGAAGATGTTACCGATAGTAATATCTGGCTCGGAGCCGCCGATGACGTCATCATGAGAAAACGAGGCGTAGAGTTCGTCGACGGCACCGCTCCCGGCTTCGCCGCCATACTCGGCGCCGCGCCGACTCCCGAGATAGCCAAGGATATCGCCGAGGAACTCCAGAAGAAGAACCTGTACGTTTTCATGGCAGGCAGCCACAACGGAGCCAAGTTCTCCGAACAGCTGGTCGAAGCCGGCGTACAGATAGGCTGGGGTACCCGACTCGTTTCCTTCGGGCCGGAAACCAGCGCCACGATATACGCCATCGGCTTCGCCACCAGGGCAGCCATGTCCTTCGGAGGTATCGAGGCTGGTGACTACCGTAAAATCCTTATCTATAATAAAGACCGCGTCTTCGCCTTTGCCATGACCATGGGCGATGTTACCGATGAATGGTACGCCAACGGCGCCGGCGCCGTGAACTGGGGCTTCCCGGTCATCGCCGATACACCGATTCCGCAAATCCTGCCCACCGGCGTCTGCACCTACGAGCACGTGGTCTCCAACATCCCGCACAACGAAATCGTATCCAAGTCGATCGAGGTCAGGGGACTCAAGGTTACCGTTACGGAAGTACCCATACCGGTTGCCTTCGGGCCTGCGTTCGAGGGTGAGAGAGTCCGTGGTGACGATATCTACCTTGAAGCCGGCGGAGGCCGCACCCACATGGTGGAATGGGTCACCAGCAAGGACATGGACGAAGTGGAAGATGGCAAGGTGGAGGTAATCGGGCCCGAGTTGTCCGACGTCGAACCCGGTTCCCGGCTGCCCGTAGCGATAGCCGTTGAGGTAGCCGGCCGCGAGATGCAGGAAGACTACGAGCCAATCCTGGAGCGGCAGATTCACCACCTCATTAATTACGCCCAGGGCGTCATGCACATCGGCCAGAGAGATATAGCCTGGATACGTGTTGCCAAGCAAGCTGTGGAGAAAGGATTCAAGCTGGAAGATATCGGCAAGCTCCTTCACGCCAAGCTGCACCAGGACTTCGGCCGTATCTTCGATAAGATACAGGTGAAGCTCTATACCAAGGACGAGGACGTCAACAAGATACTGGAGAAAGCAAGGGAGGTCTACCAGATCAGGGACCAGCGCATCGAAGGTATGACCGACGAGACGACGGATATCTACTACTCCTGCACGCTCTGCCAGTCGTTCGCTCCCAGCCATGTATGCGTTATCAGCCCGGAAAGGACAGGACTGTGCGGTTCCTACAACTGGATGGACTGCAAGGCTGCCTACGAAATCAACCCCACCGGCCCCAACCAGCCGGTACCCAAGGGTGATACGATAGACGCCAAGCTGGGACAGTGGAAGGGCGTCAACGAGTTCGTCCTCCAGGCTTCCCGCGGCAAGATTGACCACTATAACTTCTACAGCATCGTCAACGACCCCATGACCACCTGCGGCTGCTGCGAAGCCATCGCCGCCGTGCTGCCCATGTGCAACGGCGTCATGACGGTAAACCGCGACTACACCGGCGAAACACCCTGCGGCATGAAATTCACCACCCTTGCCGGAACAATCGGCGGCGGCTTGAGCACCCCGGGATTCGTGGGACACGGTAAATACAACATCACCCAGAGAAAATTCCTCGCCGCCGAAGGCGGACTGCTGAGGATGGTCTGGATGCCCAAGATACTTAAAGAGGAGATTGCCGAACGGTTTAAGAAGAGAGCCGAAGAACTCGGCGTGCCTGACCTCCTCGATAAGATAGCCGATGAAACGGTAGGAATTACCGAGGACGAGATACTCCCCTTCCTCACGGAAAAGGGACATCCCGCCCTGACTATGGACCCGATACTCGGTTAGGAAAGGAGAAAATGAAATGGCACTTACTGGAATAGAGATTTTCAAACTTCTGCCCAAGACAAACTGCGGTGACTGCGGCGTGCCTACCTGCCTTGCCTTTGCGATGAACCTTGCCGCCGGCAAAGCCGAGTTGAGCGCCTGTCCGCACGTGTCCGAGGAGGCAAAAGCCCAACTATCCGAGGCTTCGGCGCCGCCTATCCTGCCGGTTACAATCGGCGCGGGGGATAAAGCCCTGAAAGTCGGCGGTGAAACGGTAATGTTCCGCCACGAAAAGAGGTTCGAAAATGCAGCAGGCATCGCCATCCTCATCACCGATACCATGGCGGATGGAGAGGTAGATGCCCGCTTGAAGAAATCCAAGGAACTGATATATGAAAGGGTGGGACTCTCGCTGGAAACCAACCTCGTGGCTCTCAAAGCCGAATCGGGAGATGCCGCCAAGTTTGCCGCCCTGGTAAACAAGGTAAAAGGCGCCAGCGACGCCAGTATCATCCTGATAAGTGATAAAGTCGATGTCCTGGCGGAGGGCGTGAAAGCCTGCGCCGACAGGAAACCGCTGATTTATGCCGCGACACCCGACAACGCGGACGCCGTGGCAGCGCTCGCCAAGGATAACGGATGCGCCGTAGCCGCCAAAGCCCCCGGCGTGGAGGCGCTGGCGGCACTGACCGAGAAGCTCGCCGCGGCAGGACTCAAGAATATCGTCATCGACTCGGAGTCCCGCGACGTCAAACAGGCGCTGGAGGACCAGATAGTTATCAGGGGCGCCGCCCTCAACAAGAAGTTCCGTCCCCTGGGCTACCCCACCATCGTCTTCCCCTGCGAGATGACGGACAATCCCATGAAGGAAGCCATGATTGCGGCCATGTTCGTCGCCAAGTACGCCGGCATCATCGTCCTGTCCGATTTCTACGGGGAGAGCCTCTTCCCGCTGCTGGTGGAAAGGCTGAATATCTATACCGACCCGCAGCGGCCGCTGGCGACTACCCAGGGCATCTACGAAATCAATAATCCTACCGATAGCTCGCCGCTGCTGGTAACCTCCAACTTCTCGCTGACCTACTTCATCGTCTCCGGCGAGATAGAGAACAGCAAGGTGCCCAGTTACCTGTACGTCAAGGACACCGAGGGCCTCTCGGTGATGACCTCGTGGGCGGCCGGCAAGTTCTCCGCGGATATAATCGGTCCCGCCATCAAGAAGAGCGGCATCGAGGATAAGATAAAACACCGCAAGCTCATCATTCCGGGATACATTGCTGCCGAGAGCGGCGGCCTTGAAGAAGAGCTACCCGGCTGGGAGATTATGGTAGGCCCGCGAGAAGGGGCGCACATTCCGGGTTATCTCAAAGACTGGAAGCCTTAAGAATCACTACAAGGAGGCAAGATGATCCTTATCGGGGAAAACTTAAACGTTATATCACAGTCTCTCGGCCCGGCTCTCAAGGATAAGGTTGCCGGCCCGATTGAGGAGATGGCCAAAGCGGAAACGAAAGCCGGAATCGACCTGATTGACCTTAACATCGGTCCGGCACGCCGGGGCGGCGACGAACTCATGGCATGGGTGGTAAACACCGTACAGGCAGTTTCCGACAAGATGCTGTCCCTGGATACCACCAACCTGGACGCCATGGAAGCCGGTCTGGGCGTGCGTAAGGGCCCTGTGCTCATCAACTCGGTCTCGCTGCAGACCAGCCGCATCGACCGGGGGTTGGAACTGGCTAATAAGTACAATGCCGACCTCATCGGGCTGCTGTGGAGCAACGACGGTATGCCGCGCGACGTCAACGAGCGGGCCATGCATACGGTGGACTTTGTCTATAAAGCCAACGAAGCGGGTATCCCCAACGAGAGGATATGGATCGACCCAATCGCCAGCCCGGTCTCGGTGGAAATCAACCAGGTCAAAGCCTGCGTG
>Ga0315553_10004531_pt1 | contig 10449 bp, 8 predicted proteins | sample SalMarSW160140MG_FD_203099 | JGI IMG/M metagenome (GOLD analysis project Ga0315553, IMG submission 203099) | Salt marsh sediment microbial communities from the Plum Island Ecosystem LTER, Massachusetts, United States - Salt Marsh Sediment SW1601-40 ... | reverse complement strand
GCGAACTCGCTCTCTTCGATCTTGCTTGCCAACATCTGCGCGTCGGCAGGCTCGAGTATCTCGTCCAGGTAGGCCAACATCGTGCGGAGCGTCAGTCGCATGGTCGTCGACTCCAGTGCGGCGAATCGCGCAATAAGCCCGTACGGCGCCGCAGCGCCGCCAGTCCATCCTCTATCTTCTAATAGTGCCGAAGAGAAGCGGTTTTCGTACCGCACCAGGTGGTGTTCCGCCGACTAGCCTCACCGGCCGTCATGGTCCCGGGTGGCGGAACACTAGACGATGACGCCCTTTAAGCACAAGGCCGCCGGGTCCCAAGCGGCCCCAAAGCTGCCGCCGGGCTCCTGCGATTCAGGTGCGGACGGCGATCCAGAGGCGGACGCGGCGACGCGGCGAGTGTTCCGATCCCCGACCTCCGACCTTCAACCTTCGACGCCGTCTCCATGGCGCCGAGGCCCGCTCGCCCCCGGCAATGCCAGCAGAGCCAACAGGGAGATAAGAATCTCGAGGGCGGCGACCACCATCGGGTGGGGAAGAGGCGCTGCGGCTGGTCGCGGGGCGGACGCTTGCAGGCGCCAGTCGGTCATTCGCTCCCAGCCATCGACCGTGCGGCGCCACATCCCGGTGCCGGCCGAGCGGCCCCCCTTGTCGGCGATTCCCCGCGCCGCGCTTTCCCGCGCAGTGCCTTCCCGCGCAGTGCCTTCCCGCACAGCGCTTTCCCGCATAGCGCTTTCCCGCACAGCGCTTTCCCGCACAGCGCTTTCCCGCACAGCGTCGTTCGCTTTCTGAGCACCGAGCGATACGACAAGTGTGGAAGCAAACAGCACGCTCGCTATCAGCGCGGAGGCCTTTCGCACCACTACAGAAGTCACGCCTATTACCGGTCTCTCGAATGTCGTGCCCATAAAGCGGTGCCAGCGCGGCAAACGATTGGGAGGGTGTACGATCGGGTGAGACGGAGACTTGGCGATCCGGCCGGCGACGACGTTCGCTTCGGCAACTGTCGGACTGTGTCGCCGCAGCCGCACGAGGCGCGCATCGCGGAGGGCAGGCAGAAAAGTCGGCCGCACTTTTGCGGGGCAGGCTTTCCAGCCTGCCGTCGGTGCGATCAGCGCATTTCACCCGCTCCACGGAAGGCAGACAGGAATGTCCGCCCCACTTCCTTGCAACCGGCGCACCGTGGCCGCTTTTCACCGTGCTGGGTTTTCACCAACTCATTCCGCTGGCCGGGTTTGCGAACCCGATACCCTGGCAAACCGATCTGGCACGTTGTCGCAAAGCGACAACATGCATCGGCCCGCATGATTCGCCGAAGCAACATCGCAGGGCGAGCGTCGACGTAACCGGACGAACGAGGGCTGTCGGTAACCGCCTCGTCGCGAAGCCACCGGTAGCTGGCTTGCACCGATATGCGGCTAACTGCGTAGCCTTGAAGACAGCGGAGACCGACGCACCGAGGGGCGACGGGGGCAACCGGCACGACCGAGCGGTCCGGAGGCGTCGAGAGGGACGCCCCGCCTCCCATTTGCCGAGCGCCGTGGCGTGGCCTACGTTTCACGTGGTACTTCTCCTTGGCCGTGAGCCGAGGCGCAGCCGTACGAAGCCACGGCGCCAACGGGCGCCAGACCGATTGCGACCATCCAAGCCGGCAAATCCATATGAAGGGGTTCTAACGCCATGACTAAGGCCAAGGTTGCACCTGATCTGAAGAAACTGATGACCGGTGCGCAGTTGCCGGCGCTCCCGCAAAGCGCTATCCGACTGCTGGAGCTTTCCCAGGATCCGGAAAACGGACCCGCGGAATTTGCCGTGCCCATCGAGTCGGACCCGGGATTGACCGGACAGGTGCTGCGGTTCGTCAATTCCTCGTACTTCGGCTTCTCCCGCGAGATATCGAGCATCAAGCTCGCCATCACGCTGGTGGGTATCCGCACGATCAAGAACTTCGCCCTGTGGAGCGCCGTGTTCAGCCTGATGCCGAACCCCAAGTGCGGGCCGTTCGACCTGAAGAGCCTGTGGCAAGACTCGCTCCGCCGCGCCTTGTTCGCCCGTGCGTTCGGCAAGCTGCTGGGCATGAAGGACGCCGAGGATTTGTTCGCGGCGGCACTGCTGCAAGACATGGCCGTGCCGCTGTTGGCGCGGGAGCTTCCCCAGCAGTACGCCGAGCTATTCAACCGGTGTGCATCGGAATCGCGTCGGCTGTCGCAGTTGGAGCAGGAGGAGTTCGGTTGGTCGCACGCACAGGCCGCGGCGACGATGGCTCGCCATTGGAGCCTGCCCGAGGAGTTCGCCGTGCTGATCGAAGCCCACACGGAGTTGGCTACGATGCTGGAAAGCGACAAGGCACAACCGAGCCAATTGTCGGTGGGGCTCTCGTCGCTGCTGCCGGCGGCCCACCATCCGGCGTGGCCCGATCGCGAGGCGTTCGAGAGCGCGTACCGGCGGATACTCGCCAGCAGGGAAACGCCGCTGGGCGGTATGCTGGAGCGCATCGACCGCGAGTTCACCGAATTCGCGCCGGTGCTGAAAATCTCTACTCCGGTCCGCAGTCTGGTCGATCGACTGGCGGAAAAGGCCACGGTGGGGGCGTAGGTTCGGCCTCGGGTCGCCTAGCCGCTCCCTTCCATACCCGTGTGAACGGTTCTCGCGGCGCCGACGTAAGGATGCTGGCCGTCGTTGCGCGCGGTTCCAACATCATCCCGCGTCGCCGACAGCGCCCGTTGCCGACGCGGCACGTAGTCGCATTCGCATGCCGCGAGGGCACGTATCCACGGGCACACCGCCCGGCGCTCACTTTTACGCGACACGCAGACTCTGCGGGATGAGCGCTGCGCACCGACTGACGTCGCCGCGGTGCGCCGCATCCGCCGCAATCGACGCGTCGGCGGAATAGCTTCGCGCAACGTATTTGCCGGCCATTCCCCCCGAGTCACGAGCGACCGATGCAGACGGACAGAAAGTTGCCGCGTCCTGCGTCTGGCAGCACGTCTTGGCTCCTGCCGGTCGCCGATTAGAATATAATTGGTTTAGCGGGCCGCGTCGTGCCGGTCTCTCTGGCACGGCGAAAGTACGCGGGGAAGTTTGGTGACAAGATGATCGGACTACAGCGCATCCGCCGGGAGCAAGTCCTGCGAGAAGCCGAGGGCTACCTCGAGCTGATCTCGGCGTTTGGCAGCCAGTGGTCTCTACCACCTTCGGTCCGCGATCCGGTCGCCCGGCGGGCCATCGACGTGCTGGCCACGCTGGACAATGTGCCCGGTCGCCGCGCCCACGTGCAGTTCCTCAAGGGGCAGGCATTGCGGGCCATGGAGCGGTATCGCGAGGCGGTCGAGCCGCTCAAGGCGTCGACCGAATTCGACAACCAGAACATCGAAGCGTTTCTGGCTCTGGGCTGGTGCCACAAGCGAATTGGGAGGCTCGACCTTGCCATTCAGTCGCTCGAAGAGGCGCTGGTGGCCGACGCCGGGCAGGCCATCGTGCACTACAACCTGGCCTGCTATTGGAGCCTGGCTCGCAATCCGAAGCTGGCGGTTGCCTATCTGTCGCGGGCATTCGATCTTGACACGAATTACCGCGACCTGGTGGGTGAGGAAACCGATTTCGACCCCATCCGCAACCATCCCGATTTCCTCGCGCTGACCAGTGTGATTGTCTGACCGCGCGGGCCAGCACGATTCTCATCGTCGCGCACTTGTCCGTGCCGGAACCGCAAGCGAAACGCGACGACTCCGTGTAGCGCGTGCCCCCTAGCCAATCGACACAATCGGTCGATGGTCGGAAATTCATGCCGCTTTCTGATTGCTGCGTCGTTGTCATTGTTGTACAATAAACACAACGACTGTCCGTGACGCGCTTCCTTCGGGTACGGCGCAGTCGGTACGCCCTGGGGAGATCGGCATGAGAGGAACACTTTTCGGGAAGGTGTTGAAGCAGTTTCGGCAACGACAACACGTGACGCTGCGCGAGTTCTGCCTGCGACACGGCTTTGACCCTGGTAACTACAGTCGAGTGGAGCGCGGGCTTTTTCCGGCGCCGCAGAGTACGGACGTTGTGGAGAAGTATGCGGTTGCGCTCGGTCTCAAGAGGGGCTCGGACGACTGGGTCCAATTATTCGATGCTGCCGCGGCGTCGCGCGGCCAGTTGCCGAGCGACTTGCTGTCGGACGAGGAGCTGCTGCGGAAGCTTCCGGTGTTGTTCCGCACGCTTCGCGGCAGCCCCGTTCCAGCGGAAAAGCTCGACGAGCTCGTCGCGAAAGTGCGAAAGAGATAAGGATGCTCCCACATGGCGATTCTCGCGCCGTACCTGCCTTACGAAAAACTCCGTGAGATCGCCGCGAGTTTTCTCGCCGAGCACAATCCAAGCGGAACAGTTCCCGTCCCGATTGAGCACATCGTTGAGTTTCATTTCGGCATCGACATTGTCCCCACGCCCGGCTTGCATGATCACTTCGACATCGACTCCTACCCTACTAGCGACTTAACCGAAATCCACGTTGACGAATGGGTGTATCTCCGCCACGAACCCAGATACCGATTCAGTCTGGCGCACGAATTGTCGCACGTGCTGATCCACCGAGACGTTTTTGAACAGCTAACATATCGTTCCATTGGCGAATGGAAGGCAGTCGTGCAAAGCATTCCGGAGGATCAGTACTCGTGGCTCGAGTGGCAGGCATATTGCCTGGCGGGACTCATCCTCGTTCCCGGTGACGAACTGAGGGTCGAGTTTGAACGACTTGTGGATCGGGCGGCCGCGGCTGGTGTTGACGTGAAAACCGGCGGCGAGGAGGTGGCCCAGCTCGTCGAAAGTCATTTGGCACGGTACTTCAATGTGTCGCGGCCTGTCATTGCGAAACGCGCGCGGCGAGAGGGACTTTGGGGCTAGTGCTTGCGCGTTACTCAGGAGTGGCAAGTCGAATCAGCGCAACGCCCATTGGCGTTGATTGACGGGGCAATACCCAGCCGGGATACTGACCGCTTCCGGTACGTCCCCGGTTACCCGCCACTCCTAGCGCGCGACGCATTGCCTTGTCCACGCCGTTGACCACGTCGCCGGGGACGCTCGGCCCCATGTTTCGGCTGGCTCTGCCGGTGCTGGCCGAGCAGTCTCTGAATGTGTTGGTGTTCTACACCGACTGGTGGCTCATCGGGCATTTTCTCGTGGGAGCCGACTTCAAGGCCGCCATGGGGCAGATGGGCTACACCCTGTGGTTGCTTTCGAGCTTGTTCGCCGCCGCCGCTATCGGCGCCACAGCCCTGGTAGCCCGCTACGTCGGGGCAGGCAATTACCGCGTGGCCCGGCACGTGACCAATCAGGCACTGCTCACCGGAGCCGTGATCGCCGTGGCCGCTACGGCCGCAGCCGCGATGGGGGGTGGATCGTTCTTTCGGCTGATGCAGCTCGAGCCCGAACCGGCACGCCTGGCTACCCAATACCTGTCGATACTGACGCCGGCCATTCCCGCCATCATGTTGCAAGAAGTGGGCACCGCCTGCCTGCACGGCGCGGGCGACACGTTGACCGGCTTCCTCATCAAGCTCGTGGTCAACGTGATCAACATGGCGGTCAGTGCGTCGCTGGTGATCGGGTTGGGGCCATTGCCCGTGCTCGGCTGGACGGGGCTGGCCATCGGCACCGCCTGCGGACACGGCCTGGGAGGCTTGTTGCTGCTGATCGTGCTCGTGCGCGGCCGCGCCGGCCTGCGAATCCAGTGGCGGCAGTTGTGGCCCGACGTGCCGCTCATCCGCCGTTTGCTGCGAATCGGGCTGCCGGGCGGCATCGACATGCTGGCCGTGCTTACCTGTCATTTAATCTACGTGGCGATCATCAACAGCCTGGGCACTCTGTCGGCCGCTGCCCATGGACTCGGTGTGCAGATCGAAGCGCTGGCGTATCTTCCCGGCCACGCGTTTCAGGTGGCGGCGGCCACTATAGCCGGCCAGTATCTGGGAGGTGGCGACCCGCGCCGCGCCACCCGCGGCGTGCTCACTACGTTGGCCGTCGGCGGCAGTCTGGTGACCGGCGTGGGCGTGTTCTTCTTTTTCGGCGGCCACCTGCTCACAACGTTCTTTCTGGGCGACCCGCTCGATCCCACTGGCCTGCTGACCGCGCGGCTGCTGAGGGTGGTCGCGTTGTCGCTGCCTTCGCAAGCCATCGCGACGGTGCTCACCGGCGCGCTGCGCGGAGCCGGCGACACGTTCTGGCCGCTGGTCATCACGTTCATCGGCTTTGTGCTCGTGCGCATCCCCGGCGCATGTCTGCTCGCCTGGCATGAAATCCCGATCCCCGGCGCGGGAATCTACTTCGCCGGTTTCGGCCTGGGGGTGATGGGTGCCTGGTGGGCCATGGTGGCCGATACCGTGGTTCGCAGCGTGCTGGTGACTCTTCGCTTCTGGCAGGGGAAGTGGACGAAAGTCGTGGTGTGATTGCCGCCGTGTCGCTGATCCATAGTGCCAAGGTTGCGGCCTGCCGAGCCAGCGAGCATATTGGGCATGTCCCGTTTGCCAGGCGCCATCGCAGGAGAGCAACAATGAGATACGTCGCCATACTACTCAGCCTCGCGCTTGTTGTCCTGCCGAGCACGCTGCGTGCTCATCCCACCGAACGCGACGTGTACATCGACACGCCGCTGGCCGAGGTTGCTGGCACGCTGCTGGTGCCTCACGTACACGACAGCGTGCCCTGCGTCGTCATCATTGGCGGCACTATGTCGCACGATCGCGATGGCCGGCTGCTCGGGCACAACGCTCCCCCGCGCGACGCACTCGCGCGGCTGGCCGAAGCGCTGGCCGGCGGTGGATACGCCAGCCTGCGATACGACCAAGTAGGCCACGGCAAGAGCAAGCCCAAGCAAGGCTGGACCGGCTCCTACACCGATGGCGCCCAAGTGGCGGCGGCCGTAATCAAGTATGCCCGCCGCGACGTTCGCTTCGACAAGGTGATCGTGATCGGCGAAAGCGCCGGTGCGTACCTGGCGTGTCTCGCGGCCAAGGAAGGCACGCAGGCCGACGCCTACGTGTTTCTGGGCGGATTATGCGGACCTTCGGGCGAGCTGTACGAATACAACTTCGGCCGACTGGTCGAGTATGCCGAGAGCTCACCCGAGAACTTGCACTGGGCGGTTGAAAAGCACCGCTACGAGCTGGCACTGGGGCGACACTGGCGCGAAATGCTGAAAGCGGCCGAATCGGGCGACGATGCGTTCGACGTCGACGACGACGGATTCGCGCTGCACGTGGGCGGACTCAATCGCCGCCGCGACGAGCTCGCCATGCCCCCCGACGAAATGTTCCGCCACATCCACGCGCCCGCTTTGGCGCTGGCGGGCGAGTTCGATTTGAACGTGCCGGCCGAACATGCGGCCCGCGCGGCGGAAATTATGCGCGAGGCCGGCAACGAAAAGGCCACGTCGGCGCTTATCAATAACGCCGATCACAGCTTCCAGCAGTCGGCCGACAGCGACGACCAACGCATCCGCGAGCGATTCGACTTCACCAGCTTCCGCCGCCCGTACCAGGCCAAAGCCTATTGGGCCATCTTGAATTGGCTTTACGAAACCGTTCCCACGTCGGCCGACGAGCACCCCGAGGAAGTCGAAATGGCGGCGTCCCGCGCCACGCGCGACGATGCACACGATCACAGTCACGATCACGCACACGATCATGACCACGCCCACGCGGATTCCGACGACGACCACGCTCATGCGGACATCCAAGCCGCTTCGGGCAACGTGTCACCGGCCCGGGCACACGACGGAGTCGAAACCGACGCGGTCACCGACACCACGCCCGAGCGCACCTATCTCGCGCCCGGCATCGAAATCGTCGACGACATCACCGACTCGAAGCGCACGGCCGGCGTCGACACGCTCGAAGGCCGCATCGGCCCGCTGATTCTCGGCGAAGGCTCGCAGGCTCACTTCATCGACATGCCCGCCGGCATGTACGTCGCAGAGCACCCGCACAGCAGCGAAAGCCTGATCTACACGGTCCGCGGCAGGTGGGTCCTATGCAGCGGCGGCCGCCGCCACCTGATGAAGCCCGGCACCCTGTTCCGCTTCGGCCCGAACGTGCCCACCGGCTACGAAGTGCCGTTCAGCGAAAGCGCCTTCATCCTCATCTTCAAAGGCGACCGCCTGTCGAAGTCGGAAGCGGAGTTCATCACCTACCTCCAAGGCATGGCCGAGCGGCTCGAACACGAACACCAAGAAGGCACGCCCTTCCTGCTCCGCGAACTCCCCCCCGACCACTCGGCTCGCGTGTTCGCGGCGAAAGTGAACCCTGATTGGGAACGGAAGATCTCAATGCCCAAAGGACAACTCCCCAACACTGACCAGCCTCCCAAACCGGCCACCTCTCGCACGGAATAGGCGAGCGGCGGACGCACTCCAGGTGGTGTCCCAACAGTGTGTTGCCGGCCGGCGGCTACTCGCCAGACGGCTTTTTTAGCCGATAGTGCGAATTTGGGTCCCGGCTGTATTTCGACACGAACTCAAAGATGCCTTTTTCAACGAGTCCTTGCAACACTTTTCGGGCTGCGTGCCAAGTCTTTTCGCCAAGCAGTCTTTGCGCCTCGTTTACGTGGATTTTGCCATGCTCCGCGACGAAGTTAATGCAGCGCTTTTCTTTTAGGGATAGCAGCTTGTTCATCGCTTCCCCGACAATCTCGGCAGCGTCACGATCAATCCAGACATGGCGAAGCGCCTGATTGTTTCTCAATGTGACCCGCACCAGGGCGTTCCCGATCTGTTTCTGCTCAAACTCCGGCGCCGGCAGGTCCATCGCGAGCATTACGTCGCGCATGCGTCGCGTGCCCTCGTTCTCGCATTTAACGAAGTCCATGTAGAACATCGCATCCATCAGGAAGTAGTTTCTCCGATGGTGAACATCGTAAATGTTTTCAGGCGTGACAAAAGGCAGGAACGGGCCGGGGCTCTCGATAACCAGCCGGTCGTCGAACATCTTAATGAAGATGTTTGTATTCCTCAGGCTGTACGACCTGTGAACGCAAGCGTTGACGATAGCCTCGTACCAGGCCGGTTGGGGATACTCGGGAGCGGTCAAAAATCTTCCGCCCGGCCCTAGCCGCGAAAATGTGCGGATTTGGCTCTGCACGATTTCGTTCGCCTTTACTATTACGTCTGGGACGCGACCTTCGACCCATTCGTCTTTAACGACGTTGCGTGCCGTCCCAGTTAGTTTTTCTGTTCCCTCGTATCGCTGAAATCGGATTACGCATCCCGGGATTTCAGATGCAGGGTCTTTAGCGAACAACAGCGCGCATGCAATATTCGGGACAAACGAGCCTCGATCCAATTTCCCCAAATGCCGATTCGCCAAGATTTGCTCCGGTGTATACGCCGTGCGGAGCCCCTTCGCCTCTTTGACTCTCGCGGCGAAGTCTTTTACGGCCGAGAATTCAAAATCCTCTGGCCAGTTCAGATTGCAGGGCTCTTGCTCAAAGGAGACCTGTCCTTTGTCAATAGCAAGCTCCCGTTTTTCGTCTTCGGAGAGCCGATAGCGAGAATCGCCAAGCCGAATCCATGCCTCCCCCTTGTTCGTTTCGACGACTTTGTCTTCGCGGTAATTGACGCGGATCAACAGGACAAAATCCTGATTTCCGTCGGAACTGCGAACACATTCGACTCGCTTCGTGTCGTAGCGAGCGTCGGGGCAAAGCTCCCGCCCGACCTTTTCGTGCCGGTTGAGCTGCGCCTGTGTAATGCCTGAGCAGCCAGTAAGCTCTCCCGCATCCGAAACACCGATTACGATTAGTCCGCCCTCGGGCGAGGTGTTTGCCCACATTGAAAAGTAGGTGGCAAGATGGTCGGCATGAATTCCCGCCGGCTTCCGTTCAATGCGCCGATCTTCAAGAAGTTTCTCTAATAGAGCCGGATTTGCATTGGCGAAGATTTCATCGGGGCCGAGAAGCGCAAGCAACTTCTCGGGCGGCCGATCAAATTCGAGAATTCTTTGCGTTTCCATAACCTGTACACAGGACTCCACTTGCAATTAGCTCGAGCTAGCTCGAGCTAGCTGTCGAATTGCCGAGCAATCAGCATAGCTGCTCAGCTTTCCGGCGCCACCCGGAGAGCGGCCCCCGGATTGGTACCGGATTCGCCTTATAATCGACCGTAAGGAATCCGCGTAACGGATTGGGTTCGCTTCCCCCTCTCTCCGCTAGCCCCGTCGCCGGTCGCGCTTCAGCAACCCCCGGATCGCCTCTGTAACGGCCTCTGACCGATGCCAGGAGAATAAAGGGGACGCACCGGCTCTGCAAGAAAGCACCTACCGTCGGGTGGCACGATGGAAATTAGGCACCCGGTTTTCCGCCCGAATTACGCGCGCCAGGAGCTGTCGAAGTAACTCTCTGGCGGGGGTTGTCTACAGAGCCGCTGCCTCCCCTTTCCTTCCCCGACGCAATCGCGCCACGAGCGATCAGCGTGTCGATGCA